>Ga0209344_10000195_pt1 | contig 124776 bp, 102 predicted proteins | sample Cruoilmetagenom6_FD_187293 | JGI IMG/M metagenome (GOLD analysis project Ga0209344, IMG submission 187293) | Oil polluted marine microbial communities from Coal Oil Point, Santa Barbara, California, USA - Santa Barbara Oil Seep Sample 6 (SPAdes)... | ecosystem: Environmental > Aquatic >... | reverse complement strand
TTTAAGCGTTCAACTTTTTTTGTTTCAATAATTCTTCTGTATGTAGGTTCTAAAAGTTGACCATTTTCATCTGTGGTATCAAAGTAGTTAACATCGGTGTATGTATTACGTGGTGCATCATTGTAACGCCATCCAAAATTAGAAAACAGGTTGTATTTTTCTTTACGGTAATTTAATGCAGCTGAAACTCCAAGGTTATCTGGATTACCAGCGGTTAAGGTTACAGAGCCATTAAACCCAAGGGTTTCTTTTTGTCTTAAAATAATGTTTAATATTCCTGCTGTACCTTCGGCATCGTATCTCGCAGAAGGTGAGGTAATCACTTCGACACGTTCAATAGCTTCTGCAGGTAATTGACTTAATACATTGCTATCTCCAAAACCAGCCATTGCAGATGGCTTACCATTAATTAAAATACGTACATTTTCATTTCCTCGAAGACTAATGGCGCCTTCTACATCTACTGTTACAGAAGGGACGTTGTTAAGAGCGTCACTGACAGTTCCACCAGCTGTGGTTAAATCTTTACCAATGTTATAAACTTTTTTATCTAGTTTAATCTCTACGGTAGTTCGTTCTGCTACAACCATAACTTCATTAAGAGTAGCAACATCTAAGGCAAGATTAATCGTACCTAAATTAGTGTTTTCTAAAATGGTCTGTTCTGGAAAAGTTTTTGTTTTATATGAAATGTATTCTACAGATATAATGTATGTGCCAGCAGGAACTTCAACTTTAAATTTCCCTTTAGTGTCTGTAATACCTCCTGTTATAATTTTATTATCTGCTTTTGTTTTAACAACAACTGTTGCGTATTCTAAAGGAATATTAGTATCTTCTTCAAGAACAGTACCTTCTATTTTAACATCTTTTTGAGCGAAAGAAAAAGAGAAAGAGAATATTAATAAAAGAGTCGTAAAAAGATGTGATTTCATTACAAAAGTTTAAAAGGTTAGTGCTTGTTAGACGTGCAAAAATACCTTTAGTTTAACCGAAATTGGTTAATCTTTTGTTAAAGACACCTGTTAAAAATGTGTGAATTTTTTCCTAAAAAAGAATTAGTCTTTGTTCTTTTTTCGCTTCTTTTTTTTGCGTTTTTCTTTCTTCTTTTTTATAACTTCCTTTTCATTAAATTCGCCCTTAATCATTTCCGTGATCTTGGTCATGTCACTTTCTGATATAAGTTCTTTTAGTTCAGTGAAATGCGTTTTTTCTAAGTGCTCTATTGCTGCTTTACGATCAAGATAGTGCTCATATTTTATTTTAAGTATAGCAAGTTTAGCATCAAAAAAACTAACTATTGTTTGTTTGGTAATGTGTTTTTGAAATTCGTCTCCTTCTAAAGTAGATATGAAGTTATTAATATATTCTTCTTTACGTTCCTCCATTTCACGCTCTCGTTTTTCGATCTCTGAGTCGGTAGGTTCTCTATTTGTTTGTGGAATGTTATTCGTTCTACCGCGTTGACTTTGTGCATGGATGTTTAAGCCAAGTAAAAGAGCAAAAAGTACTAATGTTATTTTTTTCATTGTCTTATTTATTTAGATAATGTTTAATATGTTCTCAGGTGGTCTGCCAATAGTTGCTTTGTCTTCGTTAATTACAATTGGTCGCTCTATTAATTTAGGATGTTTAAGCATAGCCTCAATAATTTCCTGATCAGACAGTGTTTTACCTTTGTAATCAGATTTCCAAATGGCTTCATTTTTTCTTATTAAGTCCATTGGTTTTATACCCAATTTAGAAATAATTGACAGAAGTTCTTTCGATGTTAATTCCTTTTCAAGATATTTTATAATTTCAAATTCTTTTCCGGATGCTTCTAATATAGAAAGACCTTGTCTAGATTTTGAACATCGTGGATTGTGGTATATTTTAATCATTTCTTTTAGTTTATTGCAATTATAATGCCGAATCTTCTTTTTGTCCCATCATCATTAAATACGCTTTTAAGAAGGGTTCTATATCTCCATCCATAACAGCATCAACATTTCCTGTTTCGTAAGCAGAACGGACGTCTTTTACTAACTTATAAGGATGCATTACGTAATTTCTAATTTGACTTCCCCATTCAATTTTCATTTTTCCAGCCTCAATATCGTCACGCTGTGCCATTTGTTTTTGTAGCTCAATTTCATATAATTGCGACTTTAACATTTGCATGGCTCTTGTTCTGTTATCGTGTTGAGAACGTGTTTCTGAACATTGAATTTGTATGCCTGATGGTTTATGTAATAATTGAACTTTTGTTTCTACTTTGTTTACATTTTGTCCGCCAGCTCCACTCGAACGTGCTGTTGTAATTTCAATATCTGCCGGATTAATGTCAATCTCAATTGTATCATCAACTAAGGGGTAGACGTAAACGGAAGCAAAACTCGTATGGCGTTTTGCGTTGCTGTCAAATGGAGAAATACGTACTAAACGATGCACGCCGTTTTCTCCTTTAAGCCAACCAAAAGCAAAATCACCTTCAATTTCTAAGGTTACCGTTTTTATACCTGCAACATCACCATCTTGAAGGTTAAGTTCTTTTACTTTATAACCATTTTTTTCGGCATACATTAAATACATACGCATTAGCATACTTGCCCAATCACAAGATTCAGTTCCTCCTGCTCCAGCTGTAATTTGTAAAACAGCACTTAAACTGTCTCCTTCTTCTGAAAGCATATTTTTAAATTCTAGCTTTTCAATGGCATTGATTGCAGTAGCATAACGTGCTTCCACATTTTCCATAGGCGCTTCATCTTCTTTATAGAATTCGTATATAACTTCTAAATCTTCAAAAAGCGATTTGGCGTTGTTATAATCGTTAACCCAACTTTTTTTCTCTCGAATAGATTTCATAACCAACTCGGCGGCTTTAGAATCATTCCAGAAATTTGGATCAAAAGTTTGTTCTTCTTCGTTAGCGATTTCTATGAGCTTAGCATCTAAGTCAAAGATATTGTCTAAGTACGTCTAGACGGGAATTAAGATCTTTTATTTGATCTGATGTTATCATAGTGTAAGATAATTTTATACAAATATAAGCAGCGTTAATAAAGTGCCATAATTTTGAATCGGTTTTTTAGAAATTCCGTAGTTTTATGATTCAATAGTTGTGTTATGAAAAAATTAGCTTTCTTATTTTGTTTTGTATGTATTACTTTTCAATTTCAAGCTCAAATACTTGATAAAAAAGATTTGAAAACGCATGAAGGCTATTTTGACTTTTATTATGAAGAAAGTACTGATAAAATCTATCTTCAAGTTGAAAAACTGAATGAAGCATTTTTATATGTAAATTCTTTAGCGACAGGTATAGGAAGTAACGACATAGGTTTAGATAGAGGCCAGCTAGGAAATGAACGGCTAGTTTATTTTAAAAAAGCAGGAAACAAACTATTACTTGTTCAACCTAATTTAAAATATAGAGCAAACACCGATAATAAATTAGAGCAAAAAAGTATTGAACAAGCTTTTGCAAAATCAGTATTATTTGGGTTTAAGATATTGTCTGAAAAAGAAGGGGTTTATATCATTGATTTTACTCCGTTTTTAATGGAAGATACTTATGGTGTTGCTAATAACTTAAAAAGAAATAAAGAAGGATCTTATAAATTAGATGCTTCAAAAAGTGCTTTAGCTTTAGAACGTACAAAAGCGTTTCCTGAGAATGTTGAATTTGAAGCTTTACTAACCTTTAAAGGTGAACCAACAGGAAGGAATTTACGGAGTGTTACTCCAACACCTTCTTTGGTAAGTGTGGTTCAGCATCACTCGTTTATCAAATTACCTGATAATAATTATAAGCCTAGAGTCTTTGATACACGTAGTGGCGCAATTTCGATGTCGTATATGGATTATGCAACTCCAATTCAAGACGCTATTGCAAAGCGGTTTATTATTCGCCATCGCTTAGAAAAGAAAAATCCAAATGCAGAGTTAAGTGAAGCAAAAGATCCAATTATCTATTATTTAGATCCAGGGACTCCAGAACCTGTTCGTTCTGCTTTGCTAGATGGTGCACGATGGTGGAATGAAGCTTACGAAGCAATTGGGTTTAAAGATGCTTTTCAGGTAAAGCTACTGCCAGAAGATGCAGATCCTATGGATTGTAGATATAATGTGATTCAGTGGGTACACAGAAGTACAAGAGGTTGGAGTTATGGTGCAAGTGTGGTTGACCCACGAACTGGAGAGATTATCAAAGGACATGTGAGTTTAGGTAGTTTACGTATTCGTCAAGATTTTATGATTGCGCAAGCTTTAATGAATAAGCCCTTTGAAGAGCGCGACAATAACTATCAGCCTATGTTAGATATGGCATTAGCTAGAATTAGACAATTAAGTGCGCATGAAATAGGTCATACGATTGGTTTTGCTCATAATTTTGCAGCAAGTACTAATAATAGAGCATCGGTAATGGATTATCCACATCCTCAGGTTACTTTAAAAGATGGAGATATTGATTTTAGTAATGCTTATGCAACAGGAATAGGAGAGTGGGATAAAGTTACTGTTGCCTATAGTTATTCTGAATTTAAAAAAAACATAAACGAAAAAGACGCTTTAAATGAAATTTTGAAAAAAGCTCAAGATAAAGGCTTGCGTTTTATTACTGATGCCGATGCTAGAGCTGCAGGCGGAGCGCATGCTTTAGCGCATTTATGGGATAATGGAAAAACACCTGCAGAAGAATTAGAGGCTGTTTTAGAATTACGTCAGCATGCTATTTCAAACTTTTCTGTAGATAATATCAAAGCTTACGAACCTTATTCTACTTTAGAAGATGTGTTTGTGCCTTTGTATTTTTATCATCGTTATCAGGTAGAGGCTGCTACTAAAGTTATTGGTGGTTTAGATTATAATTACGCTGTAAAAGGTGATGGGCAATTAACTTCAAAACCCGTTAACGTTGCTATGCAGGAAAAAGCTTTAGATGCGATTCTTACAACTTTAAATGTAGAAACTTTAGCAATACCTAAAGACAAATTAAGTCTGTTTCCGCCAAGAGCTTATGGGTATAATCGTACTCGTGAGTCCTTTAAAGGTAAAACGGGCGTTGCTTTTGATCCTTTTAGTGCTGCAAATACGGCGAGTGATATGACTTTGAAGTATTTGTTACATCCACAACGTACCAATCGTTTAGTCTTGCAGAAAAGTTTAGATAAAAATCAATTGGGTTTAGAAGACCTAATGGGACAGCTTATAAAAGATTCATTCGGGAAGAATTATAAAGATGCATATCTAAATGAAATACAACAACAAATTAATGTGAACGTTCTAAAATATCTCATGAATTTAGGAGTTAGTAATCAATCCTATTTTCAAGTTAAAGCTGAGGCTAATAAAGCTATAAATGATATTGAAAAGATGTATTTAGCAAAGAGAAAGATTTCAGAGGCTTATGTTGATCAGTTTCAATATATGCTTTTTGAATATAGATTACATCCTGAAAAATTTAAATTAGAAAGTTCACCCAAAATACCAGACGGTTCGCCAATAGGAAGTGCTGTTTGTAATTACAATTCAAATTAAAATATGATTATAGATTTAAGAAGCGATACAGTTACCAAACCAACTAAAGAAATGCTTAATACTATGCTAACTGCAGAGGTTGGTGACGATGTCTATAAAGAAGATCCTTCTGTAAATGCTTTAGAAAGACGTTTAGCTGATATGTTTGGCATGGATGAAGCCTTATATTTTCCAACAGGAAGTATGGCAAATCAAGCCGCTTTAAAATTGCATACCAATCCTGGCGAACAAGTAATTTGCGATAAATATGCGCATATTTATAATTATGAAGGAGGAGGGGCATCGTTTAATAGTGGGATTTCATGTAAATTAATTGATGGCAATCGAGGTATGTTTACGGCTGCACAAGTAGAAGATTCTATAAATCCGCCAGATTTTTATCACAGTCCATTAACGGCTTTGATCGCTGTAGAAAATACGACAAATAAAGGAGGTGGAGCTTGTTGGGATTTTGAAGAGCTTAAAAAAATTAGAAATGTTGCTAATAATCATAAGTTAGGTTATCATTTAGATGGAGCACGTCTTTGGAACGCACTAATCTATAAAAATGAAGAACCAAAACAATACGGTGAATTGTTTGATACAATTTCTGTTTGTTTAAGTAAAGGCTTAGGGTGTCCAATGGGTTCGGTTCTTATTGGAAATAGTGACTTAATGAAAGGCGCCTTAAGAGTGCGTAAAATTTTTGGAGGTGGCATGCGACAAGTTGGTTTTGCCGCTGCTGCTGGGTTATTCGCATTAGATAATAATATTGAACGACTAGTAGAAGATCATAAAAAAGCTAAAGAAATAGGTGAAGAGTTATCTAAACTATCAATAATTAAAAAAGTAGAACCTATTGAAACCAATATTGTCATTTTTGAATTAAATGACGGTGTGGATGAAGCACAATTCTTTAATAACTTAAAAGAAAAGCATATTCATATTATAGGAATGGGAAGCAATAAATTACGCATGGTCACGCATTTGGATTATACAGACCAAATGCATGACAAGCTTTTAACAGAATTAAATTCTATTTAAACATATCCATGCCAGGAATACTTGGCATACCTTCTTTAGCAACAGCAGCAACTTCTGTTTCATGTACGTTGGTTGCTTTTTCTATTGCTTTGTTTAATGTTAAGATTAAATAATCTTCTAACATGTCTTTGTCTTCAAGCAACTCATCAGCAATGTCAATAGACTTTATTGTTCTGTTAGCTGTAATGGTTACTTTAAGTTTGTTGTCGTTACTTGTTTCATCAATTAAAACGGTATGTAGACGTTCTTTAGTTGCTTCAACTTTTTTTTGAGCTTCTTTTAATTTGCCCATCATACCCATCATATCTCCAAACATAATCTTGTGTTTTAAATTTTTACGATGCAAAATTACTAAATTGCGCCTTTTTTTAGACTAAATATTCATAACAAATGATAAAAAATCCAGATATAAAACCTCCAATAGCCAAGAAGATTCCACATCAGTTAGAAAAACATGGTGATATTCGTATTGATAATTATTTTTGGATGAAAGACAGAGAACATCCTGAAGTTATAGATTATCTCAATGCCGAAAATAAATATTGTAATTCTGAAATGGCTCATACAAAAGATTTTCAGACCGATTTGTTTGAAGAAATGAAAGCTAGAATTAAGGAAGATGATTCTTCTGTACCTTATAAATATAATGGCTATTGGTATATCACGAAATTTGAAAAAGGAAAAGATTATCCTATATATACACGTAAAAAAGGGCGTTTAGATAATCCTGAAGAGCTATTGTTCGACTGTAATAAAATGGCAGAAGGGGAAAGCTATTTTAAATTAGCAGGTATTAGTATTAGTCCAGATAATAAATTAGTTTCCTATGGTATTGATACCACAGGAAGACGAAATTATACGATTCATATTAAGAATTTAGAAACGCATGAAGTAGCTTCAGATAGAGTTAAAAACACAACAGGATCTTCAAGTTGGGCCAATGATAATGAAACTCTATTTTACACTAAAAAAGACGAGGTTACGCTTAGAGCGTTTCAAATATATAAACATCGTTTAGGGGATAATTCTGAAGATGAACTTGTTTTTGAAGAAGGAGATGATACGTTTGGAGTTGCTGTTTATAAGTCAAAATCGAGAAAATATATCATTATTGCATGTTATAGTACATTGACAAATGAATATCATATTCTTGATGCTAATAATCCAGAAGGGAAATTTAAGGTTTTTCAACCACGAATAAGAGGATTAGAGTATAGCATATCACATTATGATAACCATTTTTATATGCTGACGAATAAGGATAAGGCGACCAACTTTAAGCTAATGAAAACGTTAGAAACTGATACTAAAGTTGAAAACTGGACAGAAGTCATAGCTCATAGAGAAGATGTGTTACTAGAAGGTATCGATATTTTTAAAGACTATTTAGTTATTAGTGAGCGCAAAAATGGCTTAAATGAAATACGAATAAAGCGTTGGGATGGAAGTGAAGATTATTACCTGCCATTTGATAATGAAACGTATACAGCTTATACAGGTACCAATGTAGATTTTGATACCGAAGTGTTACGCTATGGTTATAATGCCATGACGACTCCATCTTCGGTTATTGAGTTTAATATGCGTACTAAAACTAAAACGGTATTAAAGGAGCAAGAGGTTTTAGATAAGAATTTTAACAAGGACAATTATATTTCTGAACGTATTTGGGCCACAGCAGAAGATGGTACTAAAATTCCAATGTCTGTTGTGTATAAAAAAGGGATTAAAAAAGATGGCTCAAACCCATTGTTACAATACGCATACGGAAGTTATGGCTCTACAGTAGATCCTTATTTTTCAACAGTACGATTGAGTTTGTTAGACCGCGGATTTATCTATGTAATTACACACATTAGAGGTGGTGAATATTTAGGACGTGATTGGTACGAAGATGGAAAGTTACTGAATAAGAAAAATACATTTTCAGATTTTATTGCCTGCTCTATTCATTTAATAAAAGAACGTTATACATCTTCTGAACACTTATATGCTATGGGAGGTAGTGCCGGCGGTTTGCTAATGGGAGCTATAATTAATGAAGCACCAGAATTGTACAACGGTATTATTGCAGCAGTCCCTTTTGTAGATGTTATTACTACAATGTTAGACGATTCTATACCATTAACGACAGGTGAGTATGATGAATGGGGAAATCCAAACGATAAACTTTATTATGATTATATAAAATCGTATTCGCCATATGACAATGTTGAGGCAAAAGCTTACCCAAATATGTTAATTACAACAGGACTTCACGATTCACAAGTGCAATATTGGGAGCCTGCAAAATGGGTTGCTAAACTTAGAGAGATGAAAACAGATTCTAATAAATTATATTTAAAAACAAACATGGATGCTGGTCATGGTGGTGCTTCTGGGCGTTTTGAAAGTTTAAAAGAAGATGCTGAAGAGTTTGCATTTCTACTTGATTTAGAAGGAATTTCAAGTTAATTCAAAAAAAAACGTTACTTTTGTGAGGTTTTAGGTGTCTAATAAATAATGACTACTGAAAATTTTCATTTATGAACAATAATAAAAATGTATTTGATAACGTGTTACAATTGATAGGTAACACACCCTTAATCAAATTAAATAGAATGACAGCTGACTTTGATGGTGACTTTTACGCGAAAGTCGAAGCATTTAATCCAGGTCATTCTTCAAAAGATAGAATTGCATTACATATTATAGAAGAAGCAGAGCGCCAAGGTATCTTGACTCCTGGTGATACTATTATAGAAACGACATCTGGTAACACAGGTTTTAGTATTGCTATGGTAAGTATTATTAAGGGATACGAGTGTATTTTGGCTGTAAGTTCTAAATCTTCTGCAGATAAAATAGACATGTTAAAGTCTATGGGAGCAAAGGTTTATGTTTGCCCTGCACATGTAAAAGCAGATGATCCTCGTTCTTATTACCAAGTCGCAAAGCGCTTACACGAAGAGAATAAAGGTTCTATTTATATCAATCAATATTTTAATCAATTAAATATTGATGCACATTACAACTCTACTGGTCCAGAAATTTGGGATCAGACTGGAGGTGAAATTACTCACTTAATTGCTTGTAGTGGAACAGGAGGAACAATTTCTGGAATCTCTAAGTATTTAAAAGAGCAAAACCCTAATGTAAAAGTTATAGGAGTTGATGCTTATGGTTCTGTACTACAAAAATATCATGAAACACGTGAGTTTGATGATAAAGAAATTTATCCATACAGAATTGAAGGTTTAGGTAAAAATTTAATTCCTTCTGCAACAGATTTTGATGCGATTGATAGATTCGTAAAAGTTACAGATGAAGAAAGTGCTCATACTGCAAGAGAAATTTCAAATACCGAAGGTCTTTTTGTAGGTTATACAAGTGGTGCTGCAATGCAAGCGATTAAACAATTACAAGAAGAAGGTGAGTTTAAACCTACAGATAAAATTGTAGTTGTTTTTCCAGATCATGGATCACGTTATATGAGTAAAGTCTATAATGATAAATGGATGGAAGATCAAGGCTTTTTTGATACTAAAAGTGCTGTTCAAGCAACTATAGAATACGTAAAATAAATTATATTTAGCATCTAAATAATAGGACCTATCATATTAAATTATGATAGGTTTTTTTTTTTTTTTTTTGCTGTTTCTAAAAGAGACCATTGAAAAGGACAAAGCAAAATGGAATTACTATAATTAAAAACAGTGGAAGTATAGTCATGGTTTTGTTGTGTTCTAAGGCTAGTATTAATCCTATTTTTTTAACTTCTTTTGTTATAGAAATACAAGGTATTGAGCAAATATGTAGTCATATTAAGTGTTTCGCAGGAGTTTAACAATCATTTTTTAAGTAACAGGTTTATTCTGACTTGGTAAAACGATGAACATGAGTATTGTAAGTAGATTCTTCATTTTGGTTGTGGTTTTTATTTTTTCAAATAGGTATTAGCTCATTATATAACATCTACTACCTTTTCTAATATGTAATGTGTTGCTGTGACAAAAATAGCTATAACTATAATTATTAGTAAACGAATACCTGTAGCTTTTGCATTGTTTTTTAATTTGGTATTGAAATAAAACAGATCGCTTAAAATGTAGAGTAATGCGATAATACTGCCTAGGGAGAGACTCGCATAAACAAATGCTAAATCATAAATTGTATTAAATAATTTTGCCATCCAATCTGTGTTTTTTGATTTAGAACCGAGTATAATTCGCATATAAGCAAATGCACACAAGAAGGATATTAGTGTTGTTATAGTATAATTTAAAATCCGTTTTAAAACCTTCATAGGTAAATTTTGTATGGTGTCGCTTTTCTTAAATTTATCATTTTAAATCGTTGAGGTACTTCAGTAAAAAATAAACTTCTATATATTGCATACTATAGGATTGATTTTACAAGAACGTCTTTAAATGTTTCTGTGGATATAAATTATGTGCTTCTTGATCATTTATCATCCTTATTACAATTTAGATAATCTTATTTAGGTACATAATTTAGTAATTATAAACCAGATTGAATCAGGAATGCGTTCTAACATTCAAATGGGATTAATGCTAAGATGTATAGCTTGTTTGTTGTGTTTTTATGTGTTAGATACTCTATTACTGAATAGGATAAGCCTCTAATTGTTTTATATAAACAACAAAAAAATTAAAGAAATTGCATTTTAACGATAAAATACAACCAATCTAGATTTGTAGCGTTTAACCCCTTAAGTGATGTGTTTGAGACCATAAGCGCTTAGTGGTGAATTTTATATAGGTGTTTTTATTTTCTTCTAATGTTGTCTATACTTTTTTTGTTTAAAACTTAGTTAATACTTAAATTAAATAAATTATGCAGTCATAATATTATTAATTAATTTTGCGAGCACTAACAAGATTAAATTAACTAAATAATTATTGATTGATTATGCAGTGTGTATTGCGTAAAACAATTGATTAACAGCAAACTTAGCGCATGAAGGATTTATTTGAAAAGATTTATAGAGACAAAGGACCGCTTGGTAAATGGGCCGCGCAAGCAGAAGGATATTTTGTATTTCCAAAGCTTGAAGGTGAGATTTCTAATAGAATGAAGTTTCAAGGTAAAGATGTTATTACTTGGAGTATCAATGATTACTTAGGTTTAGCAAATCACCCAGAAGTTAGAAAAGTAGATGGTGAAGCAGGTGTTAAATACGGTTCTGCCTATCCGATGGGAGCACGTATGATGTCAGGTCATACAGAATTACACGAGCAATTACAAAACGAATTAGCTGCGTTTGTTAATAAGCAAGCAGCATACCTATTAAATTTTGGATATCAAGGTATGGTTTCAACCATTGATGCTTTGGTGGCCAAAGATGATATTATTGTTTATGATGTAGATTCTCATGCTTGTATTATTGATGGTGTGCGTTTACATATGGGTAAACGTTTTACTTATAAGCATAATGATATGGACAGCCTTGAAAAAAACCTTGAGCGTGCTACTAAAATGGCAGAGCAAACAGGTGGAGGGATCCTAGTTATTTCTGAAGGAGTCTTTGGAATGAGAGGAGAGCAAGGACGTTTAAAAGAAATTGTTGCCCTTAAGAAAAAATTCAATTTTAGATTTTTTGTAGATGATGCACACGGATTTGGTACACTAGGAGCAACTGGTGCTGGAACAGGTGAGGAGCAAGGTGTACAAGATGAAATTGATGTTTATTTTGCAACATTTGCCAAATCTATGGCAAGTACAGGTGCTTTTATTGCAGCCGATCAAGAAATTATAGATTATTTAAAATATAACTTGCGTTCGCAAATGTTCGCTAAGTCTTTACAAATGCAGCTCGTAGTTGGAGCATTAAAGCGTTTGAATATGTTGCGCACAATGCCAGAATTAAAACAAAATCTTTGGACTATTGTTAACGCATTACAGTCAGGTTTAAAAGACAGAGGTTTCGATATTGGAACAACTCAAAGTTGTGTGACTCCTGTATATTTAAAAGGAAGTATTCCTGAAGCTATGGCTTTAGTAAGAGATTTACGTGAGAACTACGGAATATTCTGTTCTATAGTTGTTTATCCAGTTATACCTAAAGGATTAATTTTGCTTAGAATGATTCCTACAGCAACACATACCTTAGAAGATGTAAGAGAAACTTTAGATGCTTTTGATGCTATTAGAAGTCGTTTAGAAAACGGAACTTACAAAAGAATGTCTGCAGCTTTAATTGCAGCAATGGGAGAATAATTAGAAACTATTAAGTATATAAAAAACGGTTATCGCTAGAAATAGTGATAACCGTTTTTTTTGTTTGTGTAGCTCATTTATTCTAAAAATGAAGCATTTTATATTGGTTCTAATTTAAGTCCTTTTTAAATGTTTTACGCCTTGCATAAACTTTTGGATCAAAATGTTTCCATATTTGTTTTATGGCGTAATTATCTTCAAGTTCTGGAGTTCTATAACAGGTTTTTATGTTTTTTTCCTTAAAAGTCTCATAGTATTCATTAAAGATAACAGCATGTACACCTTTATTTTGATACTCAGGAAGAATTCCTATTAAATAGAAAATAACTTCTTTGCTATTTCGTTTTGCTTTGAGAATATGTGTAAAACCAAAAGGAAACAACTTACCATTTGCTTTTTGTAGGGCTGTTGCAAACCTAGGCATAACTATGGCAAACCCTATAAGTCTATCATTTTCATCTACTACAAATTTGATATATTCAGGGTTGATAAAACTGATAAATTTCTTTTTAAAATACTCTTTTTGAATGTCTGTAATTTCTACAAAAGAAGAAAGGGAGGCATAGCTTTCGTTAAATAAATCGAACATACGATCTACATAAGGCATGACTTCTTCTGTCTTAGTAAATTTTAATGCTCTTAGTTTATAACGACGCTTAATGAGTTCTTGAGCTTTCTTAAAAAATATAGGCTTTACATTTTCAAAAGGGAAGCTACTTTCTGCATATTCTTTTTCAATAGTATAACCATGAGCCTTATAATGATTAACGTAATAAGGGTGGTTATACCAAGTAATCATCGTTGCCAAATGATCAAAACCTTCAGTCATCACGCCAACTTTGTCTAAATTAGAAAATCCAACTGGACCTTCGCTATAACTCAGTTGGTGCGTTCTACCAATTTGTTCAACAGTTTCAATTAATGCTTTACTAACTTCTAAATCATCAATAAAGTCAAACCAACCAAAACGCATTTTTTTAATGTTTTGTTTATCAACTTCTAACCAATTTACAATAGCTGCAATCCTGCCAACAACTTCACCTGATTTATAAGCTAAGAAAAAACGTGCTTCAGCATCATTAAAAATAGGATTTTTGTCCTTATTAAAAGTTTCTAGTTCTTGTTTTATAATTGGTGGTACCCAATATTTTGAGTCTTTATAAAGTTTAAAAGGAAACTTTACAAATGTTTTCAAATCCTTTTTGGATGTGGCTTCTTTTATTGTAATCATGTAGTAGGGAAAGCTATATTAAGAGTCAAAGTCATCTTCTTTTTTCTTCTTGTTCTTCTTTTTTCGTTTTTTACGCTTGCCTTCATCTTTTGCAGAAGTACCATTATCTATCTTTTTATCTTCATGAAAATCTAATCGGTAAGAAGCTCCAAATGCAATATTAAAAACCGAAGGTGTATCTTTAGTATTAAATGCAATATTGGCATCTAATTGAAAATCTTTAGTCCAAAGATAAGCTCCTCCAAATCTAAAAATGTTATCGGCATAAAAATCACTTTGAATACCTTGTGTTTCTCCAAATACAACCCATTGCGGAGTAAAAGAGTGTGTTAAAGTAAGTACATATTGAAAATCGGATTGATCAGTGCCAATTCTGTCCATTATTAAATTCATTACAAAAACCCATCCATTATTGAAATTGTTTTGAGTTGCGACCATCACCTTTGGACTAAAACCTTCGATGCCTTCTGCGGTGTACGGATTCTCTTTAGTGTCTAAATTAGCACCAGCATAAACTGAAACGGCAGGTATTAATGATTTCCAATTAAATTTTCTATTGGCGTGGTAACTGTAAATATTAGGTTTAGCTTCTTCTGCATTTTTATAAGGGTCATAAACCAAATATTTAGCACCTAATGTAAAGTTTTTGAAATTAGAACGGTTGTTTTCTGCAGGAATAGCACCATTTAAATTAAGCGTTTGTGTATCGTTTTGATAAACACCATCTAGCGATAATTCTAGCTCTTCAAATAATAAGCCATATCTCAAAGCAAAATCAAGGCCAAACCCCGAAACTTTGTAATTGGCAAGAGCATGTTCTTCTTTAACGGTAAAGGCGCCAGTTTCGAGCTGAACGACTCCAGTGCCAACAGAGAAAGCACTCTTAGATACGCCAGGACGATTAGAGTTAATTACTTCTGTATATTGAGCATAGGCAGAATTAAAACTGATAATAAGAATTAATATAAGTATTGATTTGAGTATTCGCATTATTTAAGGATTTAAAACCATTCGGTCTATTGAAGATTTAAGTCAAATATAGATATTTTATAGTTTTTTTAAGGAATTATATCGGATTATAAATGAGTATAATTGTATTTTTGATAATTATATTATGTTTATCATGGGATTACTGAGAACTATTTTAATTATTTTACTGGTTTACTTCGGCTTTAAGATTTTAGCCAGACTTTTTGCTCCTTTATTAGTGAAATTTGTAGCAAAAAAAGCAGAACAAAAATTTGGCGAACAATTTGGCGGATTCCAAAACCCGAATCAACAAAGACAGGCGCAAAAGCAAAAGGAAGGTGAAACAGTAATTGATAAAATGCCTAATAAAAATGGTTCTTCTAACCCAAAAGTAGGAGAGTATATCGATTATGAAGAAATTGATTAATCTATTTTTTTGCACATAGAGGAAACTCTAATGATGTTTCAAAAAAAATAACTACTTTTCATAATCACTCAATTTAAAGCATTCTCATGTCATTTTCTATAAAACGTTTCTTGCCACATATCTTAATTTTAGTAGGATTTGTAGCGTTGTCATTAGCTTATTTTAGTCCTGTTCTACAAGGCAAAAAAATCAATCAAAGTGATATTATGCACTATATTGGTATGGCAGAACAACAAAAAGAGTTTGCCAAAACCACAGGAGAAGAAACGTATTGGACCAATAGTGCCTTTGGCGGAATGCCAACCTATCAATTAGGGGCAAAATATCCACACAATTATATTAAAAAACTCGATTTAACCTTACGATTTTTACCAAGGCCAGCAGATTATCTCTTCCTATATTTTATAGGGTTTTATATTCTACTCTTGTCTTTAAAAGTTGATTTTAAACTTGCCGCTTTAGGGGCAATAGCCTTTGGGTTTTCAACGTATCTCATTATTATACTTGGTGTTGGTCATAATTCTAAAGCTCATGCTATTGCTTATATGCCTTTAGTATTGGCAGGTATTGTACTCACGTTTAGAAAGAAATATATACTCGGATTTACATTAACAGCTATAGCTTTAGGTTTAGAGCTTGTTGCTAATCATTTCCAAATGACTTATTACCTTTTATTATTGGTATTAGTTCTGGGCTTAGCTTATTTGATTGATTCTTATCGGAAAAAGGTATTACCGCACTTCTTTAAATCTGTGGGGTTACTATCTATTGCTGCCATTTTAGCTGTTGGTTTAAATGCGACCAATATAATGGCAACGCAAGAATACGTTAAAGAAAGTGCGCGTGGTCAAAGTGATTTAACCATAAACCCAGATGGTTCACCAAAGGAAGTGACAACGGGTTTAGACAAAGATTATATTACAGAATACAGTTATGGCATTTTAGAAACGTTTAACCTTTATATCCCTAAATTTATGGGAGGTGGTAATTACGAAGATGTTGGTAAAGATTCAGAAACTTACGAAGCCTATATTAATTTAGGAGCTTCTCCAATGGAAGCATTAGATGCTGCTAGAAATGCACCAATGTATTGGGGCGATCAACCTATTGTAGAAGCGCCGGCTTATGTTGGAGCGGTAATTATCTTTTTGTTTGTTTTAGGTTTATTTTTAGTGAAAGGACGATTAAAATGGTGGCTCGTTGGAGGAACCTTGTTATCACTTTTATTGTCTTATGGAAAAAACCTTGGATTTTTAACTGATTTCTTTATCGATTATGTACCTTTTTATAACAAATTTAGAGCGGTAAGTTCAATTCAAGTAATTTTAGAATTGTGTATTCCTGTTTTAGGCATTTTTGCTTTATCACGTTTGTTTAATAGCTTTCAGAAAGATGAAGAAAAACTAAAAGCCTTGCTTTATTCCGTTGGCATCACAGCAGGTATAGCTATCATCTTTTTACTATTTAAATCCACATTATTTGACTTTGAAGGTTTACGAGACGATCAATATATAGGTGCTTATGGGCAAGCATTTATGGATGCTGTTATTGAAGACCGTAAATCCTTAATGACCACAGACACCTTAAGAACCTTAATCTTGGTTTTACTTTCGGCAGGAACGATTTACTTATTCTTAAAGAAGAAATTATCAGAAAATTTAGTGGTTGTTGTATTTGCTGTTTTAATCCTTTTTGATTTGGTTACTGTTGATAAACAATATGTAAACAACGATGATTTTATCTCAGCTATTAAAGTTGATAAACCCTACCAACCTAATCAAGCTGATAAAGAAATCTTAAAAGACAAAGGACATTTTAGAGTAATGGATATGTCTTCTGAAGGCCAGCGTATGCCAGCAAAAGCGGCTTATTATCACAATTCATTAATGGGCTATAGTGCTGCCAAATTAGGACGTGTAGAAGAGTTATTAGAGTTTCATGTGTATAAAAACAATATGAATGTCCTAAACATGCTTAATACAAAATATATTATTGCAGAAGATCAAGGGCAAATTTTCCCATATACAAACACAGAAGCTAATGGCAATGCTTGGTTTGTTTCAGAACTTAAGTTTGTTGCAAATGCTAATGAAGAAATCGTAGCTTTAGATAGTTTAAATACAAAAACAACAGCTGTCTTAGACCATGAGTTTCAAGCAGCGCATAATTTAAAAACCACGTATCAAGTTGATTCTACAGCTTCAATTCAATTAAAAGAGTTTAAGCCCAATTATTTAAAATACGAATCTAATAACTCTAACGAAGGTTTAGCTGTATTCTCTGAAATCTATTACGCTCAAGGTTGGAATGCTTATATAAATGGTGCTTTAACACCACACTTTAGAGTAAACTACGTATTAAGAGCATTAGAATTACCTAAAGGTAAACACACCATAGAATTTAAGTTTGAGCCACAAGTTGTAGCAACAGGAAGTAAAGTGGCTTTAGCGAGTTCAGTTATTTTAGGACTTTTGCTTTTGGTTGGTGTGTTTTTTAAAATTAAAGGACGAAAGGATAAAGCTTAGTTATGAGCTGTAAGACACTAATTATAACCTATTATTGGCCACCAGCAGGAGGGCCAGGTGTACAACGTTGGTTAAAATTTGTGAAGTATTTACCAGAATTTGGTATTGAGCCTATTGTGTATTGTCCTGAAAATCCAAATTATCCCATATTGGATCAGAGTTTGGTAAATGAGATTCCAAAGAACATTACCATTTTAAAACAAGCTATCAATGAACCTTATGGGTTGGCAAGTGTGTTTTCAAAAGGAAAATCTAAAAAAATTAGTTCAGGTGTTATTCCTAAAGCCAAAAAGCAGTCGTTAACAGAAAAAGCCATGCTTTATGTGAGAGGGAATTTCTTTATTCCTGATGCTCGGAAAAATTGGATAAAACCTTCGGTTGAGTTTCTTTCAAACTATATAAAAGAGCATCAAATTGAAACGGTAATTACTACAGGGCCACCTCATAGTTTACACTTAATAGGCTTGCAATTAAAAGCAAGAATAGGAGTAAAGTGGTTAGCCGATTTTAGAGACCCATGGACCACGATTGGTTATCATAAAGATTTAAAACTAACAGCGGCTTCAAAAGCAAAACATATTGATTTAGAACAAAAGGTTTTAAATGCTGCCGATGAAATTATAGTGACTAGTAATCATACCAAAAACGAATTTCAAACCAAAACCAAACAACCAATTTCGGTAATTACAAATGGTTACGATGCACATTCAGTTAGGATAGAAGCGAAGGATGAAAAATTTACTTTATCTCATATTGGTTCGTTGTTGTCTGAACGTAACCCTTTGGTTTTATGGGAAACCCTTTCGGAATTAATTAAAGAAAATAGTGCTTTTTCTGAAGCATTTAGCTTGCAATTAATAGGTGTGGTTAGTGATGATGTTATTGAGTCTATTCATCAAAAGGGATTAAAGAATCATGTTAATATTGTGGGGTATGTGAGCCATGATGAAGCCTTAAGGTTTCAAATGAAATCACAATTATTACTACTCATAGAAATCGATTCAGAAGATACCAAAGCTATTATAGCAGGTAAAGTTTTTGAATATTTAATTTCGGAAACACCAATATTAGCTATGGGACCAAAAGATGCCGATGTAGCACAAATAATAACATCTACAAATACAGGATCGTATTTTAATTACCAACAGAAAGCCGAATTAAAGGTGCAGCTTTTAAACTATTTTGATGCTTATCAGAATAATACTTTAAAAGTGAATGCTATAGGTCTGCAGCCTTACAGTCGCAAAGCCCTAACTCAAAAATTAAGCGCAATAATTTTGAAGGGGTAATTTCTAAAATTTGTTTTAGAATTTAAAACCTTATAATTGTAATTTGCTAGACTATGGGAATTGTATTAAATCAATCGTTTAAAAACACAATCACTACGTATTTGGGTTTTGGCATTGGTGCTATTAACACACTATTTCTTTATACTAACTTTTTATCGGACGAGTACTATGGTTTGGTTGCGTTTTTGCTTTCTGCAGCCAATATTATGATGCCATTTATGGCGTTTGGTGTACACAATGCGATTGTGAAATTTTATTCGACATTCAAATCAAAAAACAGTATCAATAGTTTTTTAACCTTGATGTTATTTTTGCCTTTATTGTTTATAATTCCAACAGCGTTTATAGGTTATTTTGCTTATGATACTTTAGTATATTGGCTTTCTAGAGAAAACCCCATTGTAGAAAATTATGTCTGGCATATTTTTATTTTGGCTGCTGCTATGGCTTATTTCGAAATCTTTTTTGCGTGGACTAAAGTGCAGATGCAAACCGTTTTTGGGAATTTAATGAAAGAAATTTTTCACCGCGTTTGTATTATGCTATTACTTATTGCAGTTTTCTTCGATTGGTTAACGGTAGATAATTTTATAGTTGCGTTGGTTGGCGTTTATGTTTTACGAATGGTTATAATGAAACTGTATGCTTACTCGGTAAGATTTCCGAAGTTGAAATTTCAGAAAGTTGAAAATAGATTTTCAATACTAAAATATTCAGGACTTATGATTATTGCAGGTTCTGTTGCGATGCTTATTCTAGATATTGACAAGTTTATGATTGGTGTAATGCTACCAGATATTGAGCAAGTGGCTTATTACAGTGTAGCTATTTTTATAGCTACTGTTATTGCCGTTCCGCAACGTGCAATGCATCAAATTATGTTGCCATTAACCGCTAAATATCTTAATGAAAAAGATAAAATTGCTTTAGAAGATTTGTACAAACGGAGCTCTATAACATTGTTGGTGGTAAGTGGTTTTATTTTTCTGCTTATAATTTTAAACATTAATCAATTGTATCAAATTCTTCCAGAAAAATTTACGGGAGGTCTTTTTGTGGTGCTCATTGTGAGTCTTGCTAAATTATACGATAACAGTTTAGGAAATAATAATGCCATATTATTTAATAGTGATTATTATAGAATGGTTTTGTTTTTTGGAGTGTTACTCGCGTTGATGGCAATTGTATTAAATGCCGTATTTATTCCTGTATATGGTATTGAAGGTTCTGCTTTTGCAACATTCTTGGCTGTTTTTATTTATAATACAATCAAAATTATATTTGTAAAACGAAAATTTAACATGTTGCCTTTTACTATCGGTTCAGCTAAGGTTATATTGACATTAATAGTATTATCATTAGCATTTTATTTTTGGGGTTTTCCATTTCATCCTGTAATGAATATTATTTTGAAATCTGGTTTAATAGGTCTCATTTACTTTGTGTTAATTTATAAATTGAATGTGTCTGAGGATATTTCAGAACAAATAAAAAAGTATTTAAAATTTTAAAAACTTTTAAAAAAGAAATTCCCGTAAGTTGCTTTGAGGCACACTTCATACGGGAATTCCTAACCAACCAAAAAAAACGTTTATCCTCTTGTTCGTCTTGAGCTAGATCTTGTAGAACTTTGGTTGCTTGTTCTTGCTGTAGATCTACTGTTTACAGACGATGATTTACTTTTATTCTGAACGGTACTTCGTTGTCTTGTATTTTGCGAGCTTGTCTTGTTGTATGTACGAGAAGAAGTCGCAATTGGTTTTCTTGCCGAAGTTGTTCTTGTGCGATTATTAGACACACTTGAATTACTTCTGGTCACATTATTATTGGTGTTTCTTGTAGATACTGTATTACTACGAGTGGTTCTTGTTGGAGTTGTAGCTCTTGTATTAGAACGTGTCGTTGTTATTCCATTAGAAACCCGATTTGCACTCGTTCTGGTAGCTGTATTTGCATTACGTGTTGTTCTTGTTGTAGCTGTATTAGCTGCTCTCAAACGTGCTGTTCTTGTACTTGTAATTGTAGCATTGTTTCGTGTTGCATTAGTTCTAATAGCTCTTTCTCTACTGTTTCTTGGTGTTTGAGCATAACTAACTCTATTTCTTGTTGTAGTAGATCTTCTTACGGCATGTCCATTATCACGTCTTCCAATATTATAATATCTGACATTGTTTGTGTATGGTCTATAATAAATATGTCTTACAGGTGTATAAAACTGTCTGTATGGATTAATATGAACAATAGAGAAGTTAACATGTGGTGTCGCATAAAATCGGTGCCAAGGTCTGTAGACATAAGATCTGTTGTATATATTAATAAAGCCATCATATCTGTAAAATACATTGTTTCTGTAGTACACATTTAGACCGCCAATACGACTAATTCTACCAAAATTGTTATAGTTAATAAAGATGTTTCCAATTTGGTTTACACGTCCGTAATAGTCGTAATAAATAGGTGTGTTTTCAATTTGAATAATAGCACCAAAGCTATCATACTGTACATAAGGATTATAGTTATAACCTGTATTAAAGCTCAAACTAAAACCAGGAGTATTAATTCCAACGCTTACGTCTGGTCCGTAATTTGGTAAATAAAAATCAAACTGACCATCGGCGAAAACTGAAAACTCGATTCCAGCTTCATTAAATATGAAAGAATTACCATAACCTCTCACATAGTTATTAATTGAAGCCTCTGCTTCTGATGTGGTTGTGTTGGTCGCGAATGCAGTAGTGCTTATAGCGACTAAAGCTGCAAATAAATATACAATTCGTTTCATAATAATTGGGTTTTAAATTAAACTCGTTTAGTATAAAACAAACAACGTGCCAAAAAAATATAACGCTATAATTCAGTATGTTATGTTTATTTGATAATTAAAATAAGAAATAGTATTAGATGCAATCATCCTAAAGGTATTGAAGGTGTCATATATTTTATTACTTTTAAACCAGACTAATTGCTACATCATGAGTGCCAACCAAGTGAATTGTAAGAATTGCGAACAACCTTATGATGAGGGGTTTCAGTTTTGCCCACATTGCGGACAAAAAACAAATGACGAACTTACGATAGGTGTATTATTTTATAATACTATTAGTAATTACTTTTCATTTGATGCACGTTTTTTTGTGAGTTTTATCCCTTTACTATTTAAACCTGGTTATTTAGCTAAAGAATTTATAAAAGGAAAGCGTTTACTGTATTTGCATCCTGCACAGATGTATTTGTTTATTTCTGTAGTATTCTTTTTTATTTTTTCGTTTACGGCAAGAGATCAGGTTAATACTCTAAACAATGATTTTCAAGAAATTTTTGACAAAGACAGTACAGTAGTTTTAGATTCAATTCAAACTAGAAAAAGAGACTCTATAAAACAAGTTAAAGATTCTGAGACTCGAAAAGAAATTGAAACGGCACTTAGGAAGAATAAGTTCATTACAGGAATGAGCGATAAAGAAATTGATTCTATAATTAAATTAGATACCTTACCTAAGAAGAATGACATATCATTTGGTTTTGATGAGTCAGAAATAGATTCTTTACTTAGTGTTAACGCATCTGATGAGGTTATATACAAATCCATGGGATTAGAGGAAGATGATGGTTGGTTTATGCGAAAACTATATGCTCAGGTACTTAAGTTTTACAAATCAAAGGATGCAGGTAATATTGTAGGTACATTTTATGATACGGTGCCTATTGCCTTGTTTTTTGTTCTACCAATTTTTGCTTTAATTCTTAAACTGTTCTATTTTAAAAGAGGAACTTATGCGCACCACTTGGTATTTAGTTTTTACTATTTTTCGTTTATTTTTACTGTGTTGAGTATCATTTTTGGTTTTAATTTAATTTATGAAATACCAGATTCGATAGATTTCTTAATTGCATTATCTTGTTTTATTTATCTTTTCATAGCCATAAAACGCTTTTATAATCAAGGATGGTTTTTAAGTTTTGTTAAGACATCTCTATCTACTATGGTGTTCTTTCCTTTTGTATTAATAGCAGTAATATTTATAGGACTTTTTGCTTTTATGTACTATTAGCCAGCATGCCAAATAGGTATGTTTAAAAAAGCACTCAACATCTCAGCATCTTTAATAATAGATTTTAAATTACCATGATCAACGACGTTTCTTCTAGAAGCATCATCTAAAACTAAGTTGAGTTCAAAACTTTTGTAGTAACCGTCGTCACTTTGAACGTACTCTCCAATAATTTGAATGGCCACAATTGATTTCAAAGATAAATAGTCTTTAGATTGTTGCCTTCTTGATTTATGTAGTTTGAATTGGTAAGTCGTGTAATATAACCCTTGTTGCTTGTCGAATACTCTTGGTCTGTAAAATATATAAAACATAAAACCACCAGCTCCAGCAAATATTAACCCAAAAAGGATGAGAAACCAATTGATGGAAATGGATTCTGAATTTCCTTTAAATAATGGAACGAGATTAAAAAATAAAACACCCAAACCAACAGCTAAAAATATAAAGCTGAAGATGGCGGCTCCAATAGACGGTTTGTAAATTAATTTTGAAGGAGATGCTTGAATTAAAACATGCGTTTTAAAACTAGCTCCACCAGGTTTCAAAGGAGACGTTGAAACTTTAGATTCTGTACCATGAGTATTACTAAGCGCATTTTCTTTAGCTTCAATAACTTCGTTATGAAAACCTTCGGGTAAATCCATCTTATAATTTTTCTTTTAGATATTTTCCTGTAACCGAATTCTTATTTTTCACAATGTCTTCAGGAATGCCTGCCGCAACGAGTTGTCCGCCATGTTTTCCTCCTTCAGGACCTAGATCTATAATATAATCAGCACACTTTATTAAATCAATATTATGCTCAATCACTATAATAGAATGGCCTTTAGCAATTAAAGCTTGAAATGATTTGAGTAACTTTTTTATATCATGAAAATGAAGCCCAGTTGTAGGTTCATCAAAGATGAAAAGCGCATTATCACTTTTACTTCCTTTTCCTAAAAATGTAGCGAGCTTAATACGTTGCGCTTCACCACCAGAAAGCGTAGAAGAGGATTGTCCTAAAGTAACATAGCCTAAGCCGACATCTTGAAGCGGTTGTAACTTGCCTTTAATCTTAGTTTCTTTATGAGTCTCAAAGAAATCGATAGCATCATCTATTGTAAGATTTAAAATGTCATCGATAGATTTGCCTTCAAACTTAACTTCTAAAACTTCTTTTTTAAAGCGTTTACCACCACAGGTATCACAGGTTAAATGCACATCGGCCATAAACTGCATTTCAATAGTAACTTCTCCTTCTCCTTTACAGGTTTCACAACGGCCACCATCGACATTAAAACTAAAATGCTTGGCAGCGTAGTTTCTAATTTTACTTAATTTTTGAGAGGCAAATAATGCACGAATATCATCATAAGCCTTAATGTAAGTCACTGGGTTGGATCGCGATGAACGCCCAATAGGATTCTGATCTACAAATTCTACATGCTGAATATTGCTATGATTGCCTTTTATTTCTGAAACCTGACCAATTTTATCACTAAATCCTGTGAGTTTCTTTTGAATGGCAGGAAAAAGAATCTTTTTAACCAAAGTACTTTTTCCACTTCCAGAAACTCCAGTAATAACTGTTAGCATTTCTAATGGAAACGTAACATTTACATTTTTTAAATTATTCTCGCGAGCACCAACAATTTCGATATTATATTTTGAAGTTCTTCGTTTTTTAGGAACTTCTATTTCTAAGTCACCATTTAAGTATTTTGCGGTGAGTGTATCTGCAGATAGAATGTCCTCAAAATTACCAACAGCAACGACTTCACCACCTAAAGTTCCGGCTTCTGGACCAATATCAATAATGGCATCTGCTGCTTTCATAATGTCTTCATCATGTTCTACAACGATAACTGTATTACCTAGATCTCGTAAGGACTTTAAAACATCTATTAAACGTTCGGTATCTTTTGGATGCAAGCCAATACTTGGTTCATCTAAAATATACATAGAACCTACTAAGCTACTTCCTAAGGAAGTGGCTAGATTTATACGTTGACTTTCACCGCCAGATAAGGTATTCGATTTTCGATTCAGGGTTAAATAACTTAAACCTACATTAGATAAAAACTCTAATCGTGTATTGATTTCTGTTAGAAGGCGTTTTGCGATTTTAGCATCACTTTCGCTTAGCTTTAAGTTTTTAAAAAAGACTGTGAGTTCGTCTATAGGTAAATCTACTAAATCAGTGATAGTTGCATTATTGATTTTTACATAACTCGCTTCTACGCGTAGGCGTTTACCTTTACAAACATTACATTTTGTTTTACCACGATAGCGCGATAACATCACACGATTTTGAATTTTATAGGCTTTCGATTCTAATTCAGCAAAGAAATCATTTAAACCTTCAAAATATTTATTCCCTTTCCATATAAGTGCTTTGTGAGCATCACTTAATTGAAAATAAGGCTTGTGAATAGGGAAATCGAAATGGTGAGAGTTGTTTACTAACTGATCTCTGTACCAACTCATACTTTCTCCTCTCCATGGAAAAATAGCGTTTTCAAAAACAGATAAAGCCGTGTTGGGAATCACTAAATCGTCATCAATACCAATAACATCACCATAACCTTCACATTTAGGGCATGCTCCATAAGGATTGTTAAAGCTGAATAAATGTGCATTTGGTTCCAAAAAAGACATGCCATCAAGTTCAAACTTATTGTTGAATATGGTTTGTTTTTTGTCTGAAAGCGATTCTATTATGCAAGTGCCAACACCTTCGTAGAAAGCCGTTCCTACAGCATCTGCTAATCGGTTTAAAAAGTCTTCATCGTTTTTAAAGACAATTCTATCTACAACTAAGAATAAATCATCAGCTGAAGAAATATTTTGTTTTAAGGCATCATCAATTCTAACAACATCATCTTTTACTTTTATACGTGCATAACCTTGTTGTTGTAAGGTTTGAAGTTTGTTTTCTAAAGTTCGGCCTTCTTCTAAGATAATAGGAGCTAAGAGTAATAATTTGGTGCGCTCTTCAAACTGAGAAATAAAGTTTATAACATCAGAAACCGTATGTTTTTTTACTTCCTCACCAGAAATAGGAGAGTAGGTCTTTCCTATTCTAGCAAATAATAATTTAAGATAATCGTAGATTTCAGTTGTGGTACCAACCGTTGATCTTGGATTTGTAGAATTTACTTTTTGCTCAATAGCAATAGCAGGAGCAATACCTTTTATGTAATCTACTTTGGGTTTGTTAAGTCGACCTAAGAACTGACGTGCATAACTACTTAAACTTTCTACATAGCGTCTTTGACCTTCTGCATAAAGCGTATCGAATGCTAAACTAGATTTTCCTGAACCAGATAAACCTGTTATAACGACCAATTTATTCCGAGGAATAACTACATCAATATTTTTAAGATTGTGCAGTTTTGCGCCTTTTATAATAATATTTTCCTTTGGGCTAACGTCTAAAACAGTAGTATTCATAGGTTACTTTCGGTGTGTAAGTTTGCAAAGATACTACAATAGCGAGTAAAGATTAAAATATGTGATATAATTCGCTAAGGATGCTATAATCGTAAATAATAACATTCAATTATTACTGATTTAACAGTTGTTTTTATCCATTAAAGGAACTTTTTATTCGATAAAATGTTAAATTTTAGTGCTATTTTTTGTTTATTCGGAATGATTGTTGTTATATTTGAAACTTATTCATTTAAAAAAAATCGCGTATAGCATAATATTACTTTAAAAAAACAGCTTTTTAACCCCAAACTTTAGTAGGCAACTGCTAAGTTTTAAAGTAATTATTATGAAAACAGAACTTATCCAAGACGCGGAATTAGTAACCAACTACATTAATGGTAACGAAAGTGCACTTTCAGTATTAATAGAAAGGCATAAGCAGAAAATTTACAGCTTTATTTATTCTAAGGTGTATGATAGCGACGTTACTGAAGATGTTTTTCAAGACACATTTATTAAAGTAATAAAAACGCTAAAGCGTGGAAAATATAACGAAGAAGGTAAATTTTTACCTTGGGTAATGCGTATTGCTCATAATTTGGTTATAGATCATTTTAGAAAGAATAAGCGTATGCCTAAGTTTCATAACACTGGTGAATTTAGTATTTTTTCTGTGTTAAGCGATTCTACATTAAATGCAGAAAAAGTGCTTATAAAAGATCAGGTAGAAACTGATGTAAGACGTATTATTGAAGAGTTACCAGAAGATCAAAAACAAGTGCTTTTGATGCGTATGTATCAAGATATGAGCTTTAAGGAAATTTCAGAACGAACAGGTGTGAGTATTAATACAGCTTTAGGAAGAATGCGTTATGCACTTATTAATATGCGTAAAGTAATTGAGCAAAATAATATTGTTTTAACTAATTGATACAATATAGTATATAAAGTTGCGTTTTTGCTATATATAAACTCATAAAACAAAAAAATGGCAAAAATTTACTCTAACGCTTCCCCAAAACAACATAACCTAAATCCAAAAGATGAAACTATAAGTTTCCTTTTGAATTATTCTAAGGCTTTAAGTGTTATAAATTATAATAAATTGAAGTTTGAAGCACTTCTTAATTAAATTGGAAAGAAAATCTTGATCTTAAAACGTCAGGATTTTTTTGTAAAAAGTAACTCTTCATAGTTTTGAGTGGTTAGATATTCGTGTTTTAAATCTTTTAAATATTGAATGGTCTTTTCCTTTAAAGGATGCTTATCTCTTAAGCAGTTTGTTATGTTTTCATCATAAATAGTTATGATAAGATACCAATGACCGGTTCTGCTGGAATAATGCCCCTCAAACAAGCGAGAATTTCCGTTACTTTCTCTTTTAGCATCGATTAAAGCGAGAGGAAGGTTTACACTTTCGTCTGTGCGTTCTGCTTCATAATACGACAAATAAAGGCTTTGATTATTGAGTTGAAAAGGTACATTAATACCAACATCAGTATCATTTAGGTTGTACTTTTTATTAATATAGTTATAGAATTCACCTGCGTCTTTAGGGTCTTTAAATATAAAAGATGTTTCTCTGGGCATTTTGCGCTGAAACTTCTTTGCTTGCATTATTTTGTAATCTTCATTTTTGAATCTAGGTGCAATTTTTACCGGAATACAAGATAGTGTAGCAAAAGCCAAAAGTAACATAGTGAGTTTTTTCATGGATTGATGAATTTAAATTCATACATCAATAACTATTCCATAGCATTCTATTTTTTCTTTTTATAATAGTCATCTAACACCGATTTTCTACCAATAGTCTTGGTGATAATATCTTTATCTAAATCCCAACCACGAGCAGGCGAATATTCTCTACCATACCAAATAATTTGAAGATGTAAATCGTTCCAAAGTTCTTCTGGAAATATACGTTTAGCATCTTTCTCGGTTTGGACAACGTTTTTGCCATTAGTTAAGTTCCAACGGTACATTAAACGATGAATATGTGTGTCTACAGGGAAGGCCGGAATACCAAAAGCTTGTGATAAAACTACAGCTGCCGTTTTATGTCCAACAGCTGGTAATGCTTCAAGTTCCTCGTAAGTTTGAGGCACTTTTCCGTTATGTTTATCAATTAATATATGCGATAGGCCGTGAATACCTTTGCTTTTCATTGGAGATAGACCAACAGGTTTTATGATATCTCGTATTTCTTCAACACTAAGTTTAATCATATCATAAGGATTGTCTGCTTTTTCAAAGAGTAAAGGAGTGATTTTATTGACACGAACATCTGTGCTTTGTGCAGACATTAAAACGGCAATTAGTAATGTGTATGGATCTTTATGATCTAATGGAATTGGAATTTCTGGATAGAGCTGATTTAACGTATTTATAACAAAATCTACCTTTTCTTGCTTAGTCATTCATTGTATTTTTACAGAAATACAAATTTACATAATATGACACACTTAAAGGCAGGAGATAAAGCTCCAGATTTTACAGCTTTAGATCAAGATGGAAATACAATCACACTTAATGATTATAAAGGAAAGAAGTTAGTTTTGTTTTTTTACCCAAAGGCAAGTACTCCAGGTTGTACAGCAGAAGCTTGTAACTTAAATGATAATTACGAGCGTTTTACAGCAAACGGTTATGAGATTTTAGGAGTTAGTGCAGATAGTGCCAAAAGGCAGTCTAATTTTAAAAAGAAATATACATTTCAGTATCCTTTATTAGCAGATGAAGATAAAGCTGTTATTGAAGCTTTTGGAGTTTGGGGACCAAAGAAATTTATGGGGAAAGTGTATGATGGTATTCACCGTACGACATTTGTTATAGATGAAAACGGTATTATTGAAGATGTTATTTCAAAAGTAAAAACAAAGGCTCATTCTGAGCAGATATTAGGAGAATAATACAGAATTAGAATAAAAAAAAAGCGACCATTACACTATGTTTAGTAGGTAAATGGTCGCTTTTTTACTTTATAGATAATATCAATTTTTATGCAGTACTTCTTCAGATTCGCATCCAAATAAGCTCTTTTCTTTTATCAATTTAGAAACCCCTTCAGGTAACATTGTTTCCCAACCGTTTTCATTATTTGAAATCATTTTAAGAACAGTTCTAGAGAAAACAGACAAGTTAGAGCTGTCGTAATCTGAGATATCTACAACTTTGCCATTGTATTTAAAGAATTTATAGAGTTCTTTCATACGTGGATGTACTTTAAGATTTTCGCTGTTGGTTATGCTACCATCTTTGTTTTCCATAGGATATAGATAAACACGTAAATCCTTGTAAAATAGTTTTCCAAAGGCCTCTAAAATACCACCACTTAAATGGCGGTAATATTTCTCGTCAAAAATGTCTACAAGGTTATTTACTCCCATGGCTAAGCCCATTCTTGCTCTAGAATATTGAGAGAAATATTCAACTAACTTGTAATATTCTTGGAAGTTAGAAATTAATACCGTTTGTCCTAAAGAACATAGTAATTTAGCACGATCCATAAAATCTTGCTCATCAATTTTACCTTCAGCTCTTAAGTTAGATAATGTGATTTCGAAAATAACTTGTGTTTTTTCTTTATCTACTTTATTTTCTTTAATGAACATTTCGTAAGATTTCTCAAACATGTCCATATTTACTTTAGTAACAGGTCTAAAGCTTCCTCTAAGGGTTAGTATATTTTTTTTGTATAACACACGAGCGGGTAATACATTATTACCATCTGGTGCAAACATTACGGCATCTGTCATTCCGTTTTTAACCAGTTGTAAACTCATTAAACGGTTATCTACATCTTCAAATACAGGACCAGAGAAATTAATAGTATCAATTTCTAATTGATCTTTATCTAAATGGTCATATAAATAACGTAATAATTTTCGGGGTTGATTGTATTTATAGAAAGCACCATAAATTAAATTTGTACCTAATTTACCTAAAGTTTCTTGTTGTAAACGTGCATCTGTTTCCTTAAAACGGATATGAAGTACAATCTCATTGTAATCTTCTCCTGGGCCAACTTGATATTTTATACCAACCCAACCATGGCCTTTGTATTTTTTAGCAAAATCTATGGTTGCAACAGTATTAGCGTAAGAGAAAAATATTTTATTTGGATGTTTATCTCTTGTGATACGCTTTTCCATTAAACCAACTTCGTGATTTAACATTTTACGAAGCCTAGCTTCTGTAACATAGCGTTTATCATCTTCAATACCATAAATAGCATCACTAAAATCTTTATCGTAAGCAGACATAGCTTTAGCAATGGTACCAGAAGCACCTCCAGCTCTAAAAAACTGACGCACAGTTTCTTGTCCTGCTCCAATTTCAGAAAAGGTACCATAAATATCTGCATTAAGGTTAATCCGCAAGGCTTTGTCTTTTAGTGACGGAATATTTTCAAAATCCGAATCGCCTGTATACGTTATGTCCTTCATAGAATTGGGTTTATATCGTTAAAGCAAAGGTACAGTTTTACTATTGTAAACAAAAAAATAAGTTTATTTTTGTTGGACGATATTCGAATTGAAAATACAGTAATTATATTGGGTATTTTTTTTCATTATTCTATTTATAGAAAGTGAAAAAAACGGTTTTTTACGATTATAATAATTTCAATTCATATTACTAATATAATAGTTTTGAAAATCACATTTTTAGGTACAGGTACATCACAAGGAATTCCTATAATAGGAAGTGATCATCCTGTATGTTTGAGCAATAACCCAAAGGACAAAAGACTTCGTGTTTCAGTTTTAGTAGAATGGGAGAAGTATACTTTTGTTATAGATTGTGGTCCAGATTTTAGGCAACAAATGCTCAATGCTAAAGTTTCTAGAATAGATGGTATAATTTTTACACATGAGCATGCAGATCATACCATGGGCTTAGATGATATTCGACCATTTTTTTTTAGACAAGGTGATATTCCATTATATGCACATCAACGCGTTTTTAAAGCTTTAGAAAAACGTTTTGATTATATTTTTACAACCGAAAATAAATATTCAGGAGTTCCAAGTGTAACTAAAATTGAAGTTAAGAATGAACCTTTTTTAGCAGGAAACCTTAATGTTACACCTATTGAGGGCTTACATTATAAGCTTCAGGTTTTTGGATATCGATTTCATAATTTCGCATATTTAACAGATATGAAAACGGTTGAAGATTCCGAAATTGAAAAACTCCAAAATTTAGATGTCTTAGTGGTAAATGCATTACGAATAAAGCCACATATGTCGCATTTTAATTTAGAAGAAGCACTCGAATTTATTAAAAAAGTAAAACCAAAGCGTACTTATCTAACACATATTAGTCATCTGTTAGGTTTTCATGATGACGTGCAACAAAAATTACCAGAAAACGTTTTTTTAGCTTACGATAACTTACAAATTACCATTTAGATATGAAGAACAAAATTTTAATGTACTTATTTATTTTTTCAGTATTGTTACTTATTTTTCAGTATGTAAATTCTAAAAACATCATTGACAAATACGAAAAAGATATTGTTACAATGAAGTCTAAGCTTTCAAAAAGTGAAAAAAAGATAGAAGCTTTAGAAGAACAAAATTTTGAACTCAATTATTTCAATATTGATAAAAATGAAGATGCTTTAACTTATTTTGAAGCTCAAGGTTACGATACAGAACAGTTAATACCTGCAATTTTGGATGGTCTTTATGATATGAACATATATGAAGGCGAAGAACACCCTATTGTACCTTATGTGTCTATGACAGATTCTAAATTATTAATTAATAAAGCTAGAATTTTAAATCACAAATGGATTATAGCCAACTTTACAGATGGCGAATTTTGGGGTGAAATTATTGTGTCTTACTCTATTGATGAGAAGCACAATCTTAAATATGAATTGGTAGAGTATTTAATGTACCCTTCAATTAATTAATGTGTTTAGACAACCAGTCTTTTAGATCATAGAAGTTTTGTGGCGCAACACCATGTCCTACAGGGTATTCTGAATACACACAGTTAATATTTAAAGCTTTTAAAAACACTGGTGCTTTTTGAGCCCAATCTACAGGAATCACTTGGTCAACAGTACCGTGAGAACAGAAAAAGTTTAGATGTGAAACATCACTTTCGTCTATAGATTCTGGTAAAATATCTTCATTGATATAACCACTTAAGGCTATAATATTTTTAACTTTCTCAGGATAAGTTAATGCCACAGCATAGCTTAATATAGTACCTTGACTAAAACCTAATAAGGTTACATTTTTAGAATCAACAGCGTATGTGTTACAAGCATCATCAATAAATTCTGCTATTAAATTTACCGATTGTTTTGCCTGTTCATTATCACTCCATTTACCTTTATCTGCATCAAAATTTATAGCATACCACGCATTTCCATAAGGTTGCATAGCGTAAGGTGCTCGTAAAGAAATAATCATTAATTCTTCTGGCAATTCTGAAGCAAAGGAAAATAAATCATTTTCGTCACTTCCATAGCCATGGCACATTATTAAAAGTGGTGCGTTTTCTTTAAGAGAAGAAGGTCTTGTGATGTAGTGTAATTTCGACATAATTATTGTCCGATGGTATTAAAAATTTTTTGAAAAAAATCACCTAGTAGAGGTATCTTATTTAGCTTGCCCGTTATTGTGCCATATATGGCATAGAGGTATAACACAGAAAAGAAAATCCAAAAGGACATGCTAATCATCATACTGTCTAAACTACTGATAACAAATGCAATTAGAATGTAAGTAAAGCCTAATCCTAAACCTTGTCTAATATGGAAAGCCGTAAATGGATTTCGCTTGTCTTGGTTCATGAAAAAGGCAATTAAAGTACCAAACAACGTTAAATAGGCTACTAAACCTAACGTTTTTCCTTCGTTTATAGTATTCTGATCCATTATTTTAAAACAATTTTATTATTGGCAATAATCCCATAGGTTTCGCCTTTAAGTTTTAAGCCTAAAAACATACTATTTTTAGATCGTGACAAAATATGAGTAGTGTTAAATTTGTAAGTTGTATCTGGATTAAACAATGTTAAATCTGCCAATTCTCCTTCGTTTATAGACGTTTCAGAAACGCTAAATCTAGATTTACCTTGGGTTAAAAGACTAACGGCTTTTTTTGTGGTAAAGATGTTTTGTAAAGCTCCAAATGCAGATTCTAAGCCAATAGTTCCGTATTTAGCGTAATCGAATTCAATTTTTTTATGCTCAATGTCAATAGGATTGTGGTCTGTAGTCACCATATCAATTGTACCGTCTTTTAAGCCTTCAATTAAAGCATTGCAATCGGATTGTGTTCTTAGTGGTGGGAGCACTTTATAATTGGTATCAAACTCTTGTAAAACATCGTCTGTAAATACTAAATTATGAATAGCAACACTACAAGTTACATTTAGTTTCTTTGCTTTAGCTGCTCTAATCAATTCTACCGATTTAGCAGTTGAAATTGTCGGAATATGTAGCTTACCTTCTGTATATTCTAATAAGAATAAATCTCTAGCCACTTGTAGTTCTTCCGCTAAAGCCGGATTTCCTTTTAAGCCTAACTTAGTACTATTAATATGTTCGTTTACGACACCAAGTCCAGAAATTTTGGATTCTTGGGGAAATGAACAGACTAAACCATCAAAATTACTTGCGTATTGCAATGCAATTTTCATCAAATTTGGATTAGAAATTGGCTTTTGATAATCATAAAATCCAACAGCTCCAGCATTCGTCATATCAAACAACTCTGCTAAATCTTCACCTTTACTCATTTGTGTTAATGCTCCAATAGGATAGAGGCTAACGGCGTGGTCATTGGCTTTTGATTTTACTAATGTAATATCAGCATAACTATCTATTACAGGATTAGAATTGGCATTTAAAGCCACAGAAGTAAAGCCAGAATTTGCAGCCGTCTTTAAACCGTTGGTAATGGTTTCGCGTTCTTCGTAACCAGGTTCGCCAAAAGAGACACTACTGTCAAACCAACCTTGCGATATATGCAAGTTGTCTCGTTTTATTTCTTTGTAATTGTTGGGGTTGGCGATGTGTTTAGAGATCTTAGAAATACGACCTTTTTCAATTAAAATATCAACCGTTTCATTGTGAAAATCACTTTTAGAATCAACGATGGTTGCAGATTTTATGAGTGCGTTCATTTAAGATATTTTAGAAGTAACATTTCAATTATTAAAAATGCTAGTGCAAAAATAACAAACCATTTCCATAGCGCATTAACATTTGTACTACTTTTTATATTGTTAATTGTGTTTGCTAAACTGGATTCAATATTTGCGTTAGTTAAAGTATTTAAATCGTAATAACTGAGATTGCTTTCTGATCTGTTATAGTTGAAACTTAAATTTTGAAGTGTATTTTCTTTATTTTTTACACTTAAAATTCCATCCGTATTCGGGAAGTCTTCCGTTTCTAAAACCACAGACTTACTGTAAGTTTTTTGAAGAGGGATTACAGAAGTATCTTCAGAATCTAAGGTTAAAATATCGTCTTGCCCAATGGTCGTTTGAATAGCAATTGAATTAGACTGACCAATAGTGTAGTATAATTTTGAAAATTTCAAACTCTGCAATCCCATATTATACAATACGGGAATTATTAATTGTGAATTATTAAAGTTTGAATTATCCGAATTTAAGGCAGAAGAAAAGGCATAAGTATTGGTGTTGCCAACTAAAAAAGGACTGCCATCTTCATAGGATAAAACATGATTTGAATTTGAAGAAAAGCGATACGATGTTTCAACTTTAGGATATTGAAAATTTGTAACTTTAGAGTAAAATGCATTTGCTAAAAGGGGATGGTTATAGTTAATGCTTGTAATACGCTTTTCATTTGTATTTTGATTAGAAAAAGAATTAATATTTAAATCTTTAAATGCTTGATTATAAGTATCTATGTCGATTTCGTTTGAAGGAATAATTACTAGTTTTCCACCATCGTTTTTAAAAGCGACTAAAGCTGTTTTTAAGGCATTTGAAATGGTGTTTAACTCATTAAGTATAATAAGGTTTTGATTAGGAATTAAATTAAAATTGAGTGCATTTAGTTTAAAGCTTTTATAGTCAAATTCATCATCTGTATAAATCCGATTTAAGAACGAATCATCGGCAGATTCATTAATGGCTAAAACTTTAATTTTTGGTTTAGAATTAATGTTAAAATAGAATGTGTTGTCATATTGTAAACCAGCATCATCAATCATTAATTTTCCATTAAGCACTTTATTATTAGGAATGGTAAATGTAGCTTCAGCTTCTTTGTCTATATCAATAGCACTTTTAGTTAGTAAAATATCATCATTAAATAAAGAAATAGTAACATTATCAATGGGTTTTGATTCGTTAGATAGTTTTACAATAAGATCTAAAGTTTCGGCTGTTGTATTAGAAACAAAAATACTATCGATGCTAATATTAGACACTAAAGTAGATTTTGGTTGCACCAATTTAAGTTGAATGGTAGAATCTGTTTCAAAATTTAAAAGATTTTCTTTTTGTTGAAAATCGGAAACCAAAACCAAATTTTTAGTGGCACCACCTTGATTTGAAAATAATTGCTTTCCCTTTAAATAAGCAGCATCATAATTAAGCTGTGTAGGAGAATGTGTTAGCTGGATTAAATCATTTTTTAAGGCTTTAACCGTAGTGTTTCTATAGGTTTTATTATTTGTAAATAAACTTATGGTTTCGTCTTCTGATAACGTATTTATAACGTCTTGAATTGCTTCATTTAGTAAAGTTCCGTTACTGCCTTTAGCTTCCATGCTAAAAGAGTTGTCTAAATAGATAACGGTTTCTTGGGTTTCGTTAAAATCTTCTGTATTAGGGATAAAAGGTTGTGCGAATGCAAAAATTACGCAAGCCAACAAGAGCATCCTCGTTAGTAAAGTTATCCACTTTTTAAGTTGCGAGCTTTTACGAGTTTGAAGTTTAACAGATTTTAAAAACTTAACATTGGTAAACTCAACTTTTTGAAAACGACGAAGTTGAAATAAATGTATAAGGATAGGAATAACCAGCAAAAATAAGGCGTAAAGTAATTCGGGATTTTTAAACTGCATTCTTTATTTTTTACAGACCTGTCAGGTTTTTAAAACCTGGCAGGTCTTTATGCTTCAAATATAGAAAATGCAAAACGATAAAGAGATTTTGATTTTGAGAATTTTAACAGAAAAAGAAATAATCAATCATAGATTGCATGTTTTGTTTTTTAAAATAGCGGGTTATCTCTTCTTGAGCTTTAGTATTAGCAACGGTCACAATACTTTGAGGTTGCTTAAGTTCTGATAAATAATCAAAATTATAAAGTTCTTGGTCGTAAATATGTTTGCCTATTTTTTTAGGGTTATCGCAAATCCAATAAAATGGAATATTTTCCTTTAAAAGAATTTTGGCAAGTGTTTTTCCCTTGTGTCCTGCTCCCCAAATTGTTAAAGGACGAGAAGCATCATAATTTAACTCTAAAAAATAGTGTACTTTAAGGTCTAAGAACGAATTTTCGGCATAATGCTCGTGCGTTCTAGAGGTTCGTGTACTGTAATCTCGCCAATGGAGTAGGACGTCATTACAAGGAATACAAGTATAACCCGCTTTATAAAACCGGAATGCCAAGTCGTAATCTTCTGGATAAATATTCAAATTAAATCCTCCACAAGCATCTAAATCATTACGATGAAGCATCCAACAAGGAGACGGAATAACACATTCTTTATAAATTTCAGAATAATTATTGCCTGTAACGGTCAATTTATTCAGCCATTGCTCGTAACGTGAAAACCCATCGCTTAATCCATCTGCTCGAAAGTATTTTACTTGTCCAACAGCTAAATGTTTTTTGCCATGCTTTTCAAGATTACTAACCATAACTTCAAGACGGTTTGGCGTCATTATATCGTCGCTATCCATTCTTGTAATATAATTTCCAGAGCTGTGTTTGTAAGCTGTTCTTAAAGCTTCTATAATGCCGTTGCCCTCACTTTTATAAAGTTGTATTCTCGTATTTTTTTTGGTATAATTTTTAACAATGTTATAAGAGTTATCATTAGAGTTGTCATCAACAAAAATAGCTTCCCAGTTGGAGTAGGATTGCTTCAGAATTGTGTCTAAACATTCAGAGATAAATACTTCTGTGTTTTTAAAAGGAACTAAAATGCTAACTAATGGTTTCAACATATTGCGAATTTAACAAAACCTTTAGGTTTTTAACAGTAACAGATAGTAGATTTGTGCGTCTAAAAAAATAAAAGTATAAACATGAAGAATTATTTAGCCATTCTTGGCTTGAGTGTCGTTTTAGTAGGCTGTGGATCTGCAAAACCAACAGTAGATGATTTGGCAATAAGCAATCCTATTGAAACTGTTCTAGATTTAACAGCTGTAAATAATGATAGAGTCCCAGTGACCATTAATCCCGGTCGCTTTACCACTGAAACTGTAACATACAGATTGCCAAGAGTAGTACAAGGAACCTATTCTGTAAGTGATTTTGGAAAATATGTAGACGATTTTAAAGCTTTAGATTACGACGGAAATGAGTTAACAGTAACTAAAGTTGATGATAACACATGGACAATTGCTGAGGCAACTAAATTGGATAAACTTCAATACTATGTTAACGATACATTTGATATTGAAACCAATGGTGGAATAGGTGGAGAGCAGCCGTTTTCTCCTGCAGGAACAAATATAGAAGAAGATAATTATGTTTTAAATCTTCATGGATTTATAGGTTATTTTGATTCTTTAAAGAACAGTCAATATGCTTTGGATGTTACAGCACCTGCAACTTTTAAAAGAACATCTGCTTTAGAAAATAAAGGGATGAAATCTAGTGCAGATGGTACAGCTATAACGAGTAGTTATTTTGCACAACGTTATTTTGATATTACAGATAACCCAATGATGTATGGTAATTTGGATGTTGAAGAATTTATGGTTGGAGATATTAAAATTGTTTTAAGTCTTTATTCTCCTACAGGTAAACACACTGCGGCTAGTTTAAAAGAGACGGTTTATAAAATGATGGAAGCTCAAAAAAATTATTTAGGAGATGTAAATACGACTCCGCGTTATGATATTTATGTGTATTTATCTAAAGGGGACGAAACATCTCCAAAAGGTTTTGGAGCCTTAGAACATCATACATCTACAGTTGCTGTTTTTAGTGAAAATAGTTCTTTAGAAGGACTTAAAGCTTCAATCATAGATGTTGTTGCTCACGAGTTCTTTCATATTGTAACACCATTATCTGTACATTCTGAAGATGTACATTATTTTGATTATAATAAACCAACATTCTCTAAGCATTTGTGGATGTACGAAGGTGTAACAGAATATTTTGCACAACATTTTCAAGTGTATGAAGGTTTGACTGATGAAGCCACTTTTTATAATACTATGATGTCAAAAATAGCGACCTCTACACAGCATTTAGATGATGCCATGAGTTTTACCATTATGAGTGAAAATGTTTTAGACGAACCTTATGCGTCTCAATATTATAATGTGTATATGAAAGGTGCGTTAATAGGAATGTGTATTGATATTTTAATGAGAAAGGAAAGTGATGGAAATAGAAGTATGTTATCTTTAATGAAAGAATTATCTGCAAAATATGGTAAAGAAAAACCTTTTGTAGATGATAACCTTATTGCTGAAATTACAGCAATGACTTATCCAAGCGTTGGTGAATTCTTAAAAACACATGTCGAAGGTGATGTGCCAATTAACTACAATGAATTTTTTGAGATGGTTGGTTTAACAAAAGGTGAAACTCAAGTTGAAACTAATTATATTTTTGCTGGTGGACAGAATATTATTTTTGATGGAGATCAGGAGAAAGGCACTATTTTCTTTTCACCAATGGCACTAAAGAACTCGTTTTGGAAATCGCAAGGAGTTCAGGCAGGCGACGTAATTAAAAAAGTTAATGGAACAGATTTAACTTTAGCTAATGCGCAACAAATTATTGGTGGTATGTTTGGATGGAAAGAAGGTCAGGAAATTACAATGAATTTAGAACGTGATGGTAAGCCTGTTGAAATTAAAACAACCTTGACTAAAGCATATGCTGCAGATGAATCTATTGTTGAAGATGAAAATGCAACAGAGGCTCAAAAAGCATTAAGGGCAGCTTGGTTAAAAGGCTAACTTAGTATAATTAAGATAACAAAAAAGGCTTCCATTTAGGAAGCCTTTTTTTATTTTTTTTATTTCCGTTTAATACCTTAAACGATTTAATATTTAGCCGATTTGCCTTTAGAAAGTGAATGCTCAATAAACTCACGTAAATCGTCATTAGCTTTAATTAAATCCTCATTTCGCAAATACATCATGTGTCCACTTCTGTAGCCTTTAAATGAAAACCGATCTTTCATTTTTCCACTAGGATCAATTTGCCATTGAGAATATTTAGCGGCAAAATATGTTGTAGCTCCATCGTAATATCCAGATTGGGTCAACACTTTTAAATAAGGGTTTTGTGCCATAGCTTGACGTAAATTATCTCTAGTGTTATCATTAGAATCATCCCAACGCCCTGTATTGCCAAAAACGTTATATTTTACGTCTGTTTTAAAGCCTAATTCATTCTGAATATAATAATTTATAGCAGGTGTAAAAGAATGTAACCAAGAAGTGAGTTCAGCATTGTAATCAGGACTGGTGCCTGTTTCTACCTTATCTATTCCAATATATCTAGAATCTAGTCGTCCTATGGTTTCTCCGGTTTTATCACGAAGTAGTTCTTTCCAGAAAAAACGTGTTGGGACATCTAAATTTTGTTGTAAGATTACTTTTTCAGATAAACCAGAATACTTACTCATTTGTTTAGCGATGGCTTGTTTTTCTGCATCTAAAATAAAGCCACCTTTTGCAATAGCAGGCATTAAATCATTAATTGCAAAATGTTCTACTTCTGGTAATATTTCTAACAAATCTTTACGCTGAAGCTCAGGGCTAAGCATTTTATGGTACCAAGCAGCTGCTGTGTAATACGGTAAATTTAAACTAGAAGATAATGGTCCTCCAACTCTTAAAACTTTATAGTCTGCAGGAGATACCATGATGACACCATTTAAATACATCCATTGTCTATTTTGAAGTTCTAAGGATAAGCCCATAACACGAGTGCCTCCATAACTTTCACCAATAATATATTTAGGGGATTGCCATCTGTTTTGCCTTGTTGTAAAAGTGTTCATCCAACTTGCTAAATATTTTATATCTGCATTAATACCAAAAAACAATTTGTTATCAGGCATTTTACCATCTTTATCTGCTACTTTTCTAGAATAACCTGTATTTACAGGGTTTATAAATACAATATCTGCAACGTCTAAAATAGAATTAGGGTTGTCTTTTACTCCATAAGGTTGTATTGGGTAGCCTTCATCATCAATATTAAGAACTTTTGGTCCCGTATAAGCAATGTGCATCCAAAGTGAAGCAGATCCTGGCCCTCCATTAAACGAATAAATGATAGGTCTGTCATTTCCTTTTGGATCATTGGTACGTTTGTAATAGGTGTAGTAAAGTGATGCAATTATTTTACCATTGTTATCCCAAACAGGTTGAAACCCTGTTTCAGCTTTGTAATTAATTTGTTTTCCTTTAATCTTAACAGAATGGTTGGTAGCGTATGCAGTATCTGTTGGGATTTTTAAGTCTTGAGAAAAGCTAATGGTAAAACTAAGACACAAAAGGATAATAAGACGGTTTTTCATATGGATTGGAATTTAGTTGAAAAGTTTAAAGATACTAAAATGAACCTTGAATTTGGAATGCTTTTAATATGCCTAAACTAAAAGTGTATCTATGGTATATGTAAAACAGTTTAACCATTGTAAACCTGGTTTTCTTGCTCAGCAACACGAATAAACGTTGTACGTTTGGTTAACTCTTTTAAACGTTCTGCGCCAACATAGGTGCAAGTACTACGTAAGCCTCCTAAAATATCTTGTAAAGTAGCTTTAACGTCACCTTTGTAAGGAACTTCTACGGTTTTGCCTTCACTAGCTCTGTATTCTGCAACACCTCCAACATATTTATCCATAGCAGTAGAAGAACTCATGCCGTAAAATTGTTTGAATTGCTCACCGTTTCGTGATATAAGTTCACCTCCACTTTCGGTATGGCCAGCAAACATGCCTCCAAGCATTACAAAATCGGCACCAGCTCCAAATGCTTTAGCAACATCACCAGGTGTGGCACAGCCACCATCGCTAATAATTTGTCCGCCTAAGCCATGAGCTGCGTCGGCACATTCAATAATTGCAGATAACTGAGGATAACCAACTCCTGTCTTAACACGTGTGGTGCACACGCTACCAGGACCAATACCAACCTTTACAATATCTGCACCAGAGAGCAGTAATTGTTCTACCATTTCGCCAGTAACAACATTACCTGCTATAATTACTTTATCAGGATATTGTTCTCGTGTTTGTTGTAAAAATTCCACAAAATGCTCAGAGTAACCATTAGCAACATCTATACATATAAATTTTAACTCTGGGTGATTTTCAAATACTGTTTTCAGTTTTTTAGAATCCTCTTTTCCCGTTCCTGTACTTATAGCGATATAGTTGATAATATCTTTGGGAGCTGTATTTAAAAAAGTATGCCATTGCTGGGTAGAGTAGTGTTTGTGTATTGCTGTGAATAGTTTTTGTTGAGATAAAACTAGAGCCATTTCAAAAGTGCCCACAGTATCCATATTTGCAGCCATTATAGGTATACCAGCCCAAGTTGATTTGCTATTTAAAAAAGTAAAATTGCGCTCTAACGTGACTTGAGATCTGCTTTTTAATGTAGAACGTTTTGGACGGATCATGACATCTTTAAAGCCTAATTTTATATCGTGTTCTATATGCATCTTCGAGGAATATTTGGTTATATCCAAAAATACAAGTTCTTTGAAAAAGGAAGTTTAGAATTGTGTTTGTCTTACAATGTTTTATTAACAATTGTTTATAGTAAGGTCTTGATGTAGAGCACCTGTCAAATGATTTTATAGACGTAATGTTGTATTCTACAGTTGTTTTTTTTGAATAGTTTCTAGGTTTAAAAGCCTTCAAAAACCCCTAGACCAAATAAGGCAAAATCATATTTTACAGGATCTTTAGGGTCTAATTTTCGTAAGGCTTTATCCAATTGGGCTAAAGCTTTACCATCATTTTGTTTACGATTAAGAAGTTTTAATTTACGAGCCACGTTACCAGAATGTACGTCTAAAGGACAGCTTAACTGTGAAGGAGATAAGGATTTCCAAATTCCAAAATCTACTCCAGCATTATCGTTTCTTATCATCCAGCGTAAAAACATGTTAATACGTTTTGCGGCTGAGTTTTTAAGAGGATCACTAACATGTTTTTGTGTGCGTTCTAAATGCGGAACTTCGAAGAATACTTTTTTGAACTGATGAATACTGTTTTGAAGCGAATCTTTTTCAGCATACTTCAAAAACAGGGCTTCTAAGCCATTATGGTTTTTGTATATGTGTTGTAAGCTTTCAACAAACTGCATAAAATCATTCCCATTAAATGTACGGTGAACAAAAGGCTCTAAACGCTCTAAATCGGTGTCTTGGTGTTGAGTGATGAACTCAAAAGGGGAGTGATCTAGCAAATCCATCATCTTATTTGCATTTTTAATGATGCTTTTTCTATTTCCCCAAGCAATAGTTGCTGTTAAAAATGCTGCAATTTCAATATCTTCTTTTTTAGAAAATTGATGTGGAATTTGAATAGGATCGCTATCAATAAATTTAGGATTGTTGTAGAGGACTACCTTTTCATCAAGGAATTCTTTTAGTTCTGATTTTTTAAGCTTCAAGGAGGTGAGTAATTTTAAAATTAAAAATAAAGTAATTAATTTTATATACGTAAAACTACGTATTGTTTTTTTATGTTAGCTTAATTACTTTTGATGACATTTTAAGACTTAATGTTTTCTCGTGACTTTTCGTCTTAATGGTAATTATTTGATTCTATTGTTATTATGTTAAATAAAAAATCGAAGTCTCGAATAGAGTGGGTAGATACAGCTAAAGCCATTGGAATGTTTTTGGTTTTTTATGGACATTTTGTTAAAAACCTATATTCTGAAACTAATGATATTGCTTTTCTGCAGCACAAGTATATTTATGCATTTCATATGCCTTTGTTCTTCTTTATCTCGGGATTTTATTTTAAACCAGTTACGAGTTTTAGTTTAAAATTTAAACAGCTTTTTCTTAGACGATTACTACCAGTATTTGCTTTTGCATTATTGTCATTGCCACTATGGTTGATTTATAATTTTATTAGTTATGATAGTCTAAAATTAGGAACTATTGTAAAACAAATATTGAGTTACGGTAGAGGTAATCCACAATTAAATATTATTACATGGTTTTTAGTGTGCTTATTTGTTGCAGAGGTTATAATCGCTGCAATTACGACGATATTTAAAAAACCATTTATTCTATTTATTATTGGGCTTGTGTTTCTTGTGAGTGGTGTTATAATTAGTAATAGAATAGAACAATTTTCGGCTTTAACAGGTGTTGATAAAAATGTGTGGTTTATTCATACTGCAATAATTGCAATTGGTTTTTATCTATTAGGATATGTAGTATACCCACATATAAATAAGCTTGTGAATACGGCTAAATGGGCATTTATACCATTATTATTCGTAGGTTTTGTAGGGTTGTTTTTTACCTATAATATTAATAGTCCTTTTGAAGGGTTTAATGTTAATATGATTTATGCTCAGTATGGAAGTTTATTATGGTTTTTAATTTCATCGTTTTTAGGGATACTTGGTATTATTAGTGTATCTATAATATTGAAATCTAATAAAGTATTTGATTTTATTGGAAAAAACACACTTATTTTAATTGGTCTAAATGGTGTTTTTTATGCGTTTCTTAATAAATTCTTAGGTAGTTTATATCTAGATAATGGCATATGGTGGCAAATTACAGGTTATGCATTAGTTATTTCAATACTATCTTTATTTGTGTGTTATCCAATAATAAATGCGTTAAATAAGTATGTTCCACAATTATTTGGAAGACCAAGGCAAGATGGACCATTACTTCCAAATTTAGAAGCTATAAATTGGAGAGCGTTTTTTAGAAAAAAACTAAGACAATAAGCGCCTCAACAGATACTATCAATTAAAGGAGATTAAATATTATTTAACAGCAATCATACTAATTTCAACATTTACAAACTTAGGCAAATTGGCGACTTCAACAGTTTCTCTTGCAGGAGCAGTTGCTTCTTCAAAATATTCACCGTAAACCTCATTTATTTGTTTAAAGTTATTCATGTCACTAATAAATATTGATGACTTAATTACGTTATTAAACGTCATGTTTGCAGCTGCTAAAACGGCTTTCATGTTTTCCATAACTTGTCTGGTTTCGGTTTTAATATCATCTAAAACCAATTCCATAGTATCAGGATCTAAGGCTATTTGACCAGAGGTATATAATGTGTTCCCTGTTAATACGGCTTGATTATATGGTCCTATTGGTGCAGGTGCTTTGGTAGTGTTTATTATTTTTTTCATTTTATACTAAACTTATTTCAGTATCTTTTTTTTAGAAACTGAAATCTTATTAAAGGTTGAACAATAATTCAAATTTAATGTTTTTTATAAGAATAAAATTGCTGCGGTTATAAAAAAATGAGCTATACAATGGTTAAAAAAATGTAAGAAGCATTTTAATTAATAATGGGTATTATACCTTTTTTTTGTAGCTTAAAATGAGTTGTTTAAGCGTTTAAAGTTGTTGGTCAGGTCTTTTACGTTGGTCGTATTTTAAATCTTTAAGTAAACTAGATTTAATACCTATAAAGAAATTCCATGAGCTACGATCACTAAAAGGGATCCAAGAAAAATTCATTTTCCAGCTTAATAAATCACGTTCAAAACGCAATTGAGTGTATGTAAATCCTTTGTTTAAGAAATCATAACCAGAAGAGGCGCCAACACTCCAGCGAGGAGATAAATCTACATCACCAGAAAACATTAACGAATGTGAAGATATTTTGTCTTCACGTCTTGTATTAGTATAGTTGGCAGAGTAGGCTAATCTAAGACTCCATGGCATCTTATAGTTGTAGAATTCATTATCTTCTTCCTTATCGTCTTTGTTTTTATCTCTATCTGAAAGGCGTTGGTCTGCAAAATCTTGAGATTTTCCAAATAAATCATCTGTTCGTCCTCCAGAACGAGCAGACTCTTGGGCAGAGGCTTTATCACTGTCAGACTCAGTACCAGAAAAACTATCATTAGATAAGGTATAGCTCATGTTTACATTAGCAGAGGTTAGTCTAAATAAACTTCCGCCATTGTCAATATTAAATGTGTTAATAATATTGTTGTTACTGTCTAAAGCATAGGGGTTAAGTGTCATCCCAAAGTTAATACTCATTTTTTTGTTTAAAATTTGAGTACCACCACTAACACGAACCGGACTCCATTTTAGTGAGTCTGCGGCAATGTCATAATCTGTTGAAAAGTTAAGATTATTTAATATAAATATTTTTTCAGGTTCTGTTTTTGTAGAATCCTTAGCACGTATCTTAGCTTCAAGATTATTGCCTAAAGAAAGACCAACACGACTAGAGTAAGTGTTTCCTGGCCTCCCATATAAGGAGTTTTCAAATCTTGTATATTCTACTTGGTCTGTTGTTGTTCCGTCTGCATCTATGACGTCGTAAGTCTCGTAATATTGGTTAAAAGCCGGACTAATAGAGTAGCTTATAGAAGGTCGCATGACATGACGGATTGCTTTTAGCTTTTTATCCTCACCTTCTTCTTCAAAATTATACATACCATAAATCGTAGTTCCAACACTAGCACCAACATTATATGTTAAAAAACGGTCAAAACCATTTTGGTCTATAGATATAGCCTTTTCTAAAGATTGATCGTAGATTTTTTTTACGGTTTTAAGGGTCCAATTTTCTTCAAAATTAGCATTAGCACTAACACTAAAATGATTAAATACTTTAAAATTTGTAGTGACAGGTATGCTATGTTTTATTCCTGTTATAGCATCATCAAACATTTCGCTTTTACCAAATATAGTATCGTTGGTTTTAATACTGTATTCTCCTCTGGTGTTTAATTGAAAGTTAATGTTGTGAATAGCTCCTTTTTTTGTTCCAGTTTTGGGTGCGAAAGGATAAATTCTACCCATAGAAACCTGCATGGTTGGCAATGTTAAATCAATGTCTCCTGTATTAGTGTTTTGTCTATGCGTAGCTGTTAGACTAACGTTTACTTGAGGGTCACCTTGTAGTGTTTTAGAATAAGATACAGAAGAAGCAAGTGTGTTATTTAAAAAACTAGATTGGTTTAATTGATTTATAGATTCTTGGAAATAAGAGCTACTTCCTAAGTTAACAGATGCAGAAAAACGCGAATTCGGGTTTGCTTTTGTGTCTTGACTGTGCGACCATCTAATATTGTAAACCGTACTTTTACTAAAGTCTGGGAATCCACGTTCGCTACTTAATAAATTTTCGTATCTAAAACTTACATTACCTCTGTATTTGTAACGCATTGCATAATTGTTTTCCACACGCAAACCATAACTACCATTAGTGTAGTAATCTCCAAGAACAGCTAAATCTAAATAATCGCTAATAGCAAAATAATAACCACCATTTTGTAGGTTGTAACCTCTATTATTGTCTTCGCCAAAAGAAGGAAATATAATACCAGAGGTTTGTTTTTTTGTCATCGGAAAAAAGGCAAAAGGCAAGGCTATAGGTGTTGGTACACCATAAATTTCCATGTAAGTAGGACCAACAATTACTTTTTTGTTAGGTACCATTTTCATTTTAGAAGTTACAAACTGGTATTCAGGATCCTCCTCATCTTCGGCTGTTGTAAAGCGTGCATTAGCCATAAAATAAGTAGAGTCATTTTCCTTTTTTGTTTTTGGGGAATAGACTTTAAAGCCTTGTTGTTCAGTTCTAGAGTTAAAAACTAGAGCTTTTTTAGATTCGGTATTAAAAACAATGGAGTCTGGTTCAATAATATTTTCTCCTTGCTTAAATACAGGACGTTGTGAATAGCCGGTTGAGTCCTTTATACGACCAGCATACACCAAATTTTTACTATAATCAATTACTATAACGCCAGACTTAATTTCCATGTCTTGGTACAACACTTCGGCTTCATTATATAGATATATTTTTTTTTGCTTTTGATTTAAAGAGACATAGTCCTTAGCTTTATACTTTACCGCATCAGTTAAAAAGCTTTCCTTTTTTGTAGAATCTTTTTTAGTAGAGTCAATCTCTCTTATATTTATAAGTGGCTTAACAATAGAATCTATGACTATTGTTGTAGAGTCCTTGCGTTGCTCAGCAGGAATTGAGCCGTTCTTTTTAGGTAATTCCTGGGCGAAGCTAAAAGTGTTGATAAACACTGTAAAACTCAAGGTAAAAAGTATGTAAAAGCTATTTGTACGCAATCCTTTTAAATGTATTTTTGTAAAAGTATGGCTCGGTTTTTGAAACGCCAAAAGTACAGTTATTTTTTTGTGATTAAATTATTAAAATCATAAAGTTGAAAAATACTCGGTAACAAATAGTAATGTATAATAAACCGAGAAAATAAAACGTTAAAATTAAATATGCAAACGAAGCAAAATCCCCTAATAGTATTTTTAGGCCTTTTATTTATAACTACTTTAACATCTTTCACGGCTTTAAAAGCGCAAGATAATAAGTTTGTAGTGGTTTTAGATGCAGGTCATGGAGGGCATGACTCTGGTAATGTTGGAAATGGACATAGTGAAAAAAATATTGCACTAAAAGTAACTTTAGAAGTAGGAAAAGAGTTAGAGAAAAATCCAGATATAAAAGTCATCTATACACGTAAAACTGATGTTTTTGTTGAGTTACACGAACGTGCTAACATCGCCAACAAAGCCGATGCAGACTTATTTGTGTCTATACATTGTAATGCGCATAGCTCACAAGCTAGTGGAACAGAAACATTTGTATTAGGAGAAAAGAATACAGGACGTAATTTTGATGTAGCAAAACGTGAGAACGAAGTAATTTTTCTAGAAGATAACTACAAAGAAAATTATGCGGGGTTTGATCCTAGCTCTCCAGAATCTACTATAGCTATTGGCATTGAACAAGAAGTATATGTAGAGCAGAGTATTGTTTTAGCTCGAAAAATTGAAGATAATTTTATTCATAAAGCTAAGCGTAAGAGTAGAGGGTTAAAGCAAGCAAGTTTATTGGTTATTCGTAATACATATATGCCAAGTGTATTGGTAGAAGTTGGTTTTTTAACCAATAAAAGTGAAGGGAGCTACCTTAATACTAAGGCTGGACAAACTAAAATGGCAACTGCAATTAAAACTGCTATTCTAGAATATAAAAAAGAACTTGACCAAAATGTTGGTAGCCATATCTTTGTTGGAGAGCAAACCGAAACAAAGGTCGATGAAGTTATTACTCCTAGAGTTATAGAAGGTGTAACATTTAAAGTACAAATAGCTGCAAGTTCTAGAGAATTAGAGGCAAAATCGTATAATTTTAAGGGGCTTGATGAAATTTCGAGAGAAAAAATAGGGAATATTTATAAATATTATAGCGGAAATACTTCCGATTATAATAAGATTATTCAACTACAAGAAGACGCTAAAAAGAGTTATTCAGGCGCATTTATTGTAGCATTCAAAGGAGGTAAAAGAATTAGTATGACAGAAGCCTTAAAATCTGCATCTAATTAGAAACATTATTAATATATTTATTCCTAATTTTGTTTTAAACCAAAGTAAAGCCCATTGAAAGTCTCAAGAGAAGTTAAAACAGCCATATTAGTCTTATCTGGTATCACTCTTTTTATATATTTATTTTCATATTTAAAAGGTGAAGATTTATTTTCTAATACCCAAACCTATTATACAGAGTTTAATTATAATGCCTTAAGTGCATCCTCTCCTGTTACTGTTAAAGGAAATAAGATAGGCAAAATTGAAGATATTTCTTATGATTTTGATTCTGGTAAAACCCGTGTGGCTTTTTCGGTTAATCCTAAATTAAAATTTTCTAAAAACAGTAAAATTAGATTATATCCAACAGGTTTAATGGGCGGCAATGCCTTAGCTATAATTGATGCTGCTGATGGAGAAATGGCACAAGCAGGTGATTTTATTCAGTCAGAGGTAAAAGAAGGCTTAATCACTTCTTTAGGTGATGATTTTTCGGATATTAGTAAAGATTTAGGAACAACACTGCGTTCTACAGATACTTTAGTTGGGAACTTAAATACCTTGGTGACTGATGAGTCTGAAGAGGGTTTAAAACAAACTATAGTAGAACTCAACGCAACATTAAAGTCGTTTAAGAGTGTCGCATTTTCTGCGAATAACCTTATAAAAGCAAATGACGAAAAATTAACGTCAGTATTAGATAATTTTGATAAAACCAGTGCAGAATTAGCTATTTTAATCAAAGATCTTAATGAAGCAAAACTTTCTAATACCATTAAGAATGCAGATGAAATGCTTTTAAAATTTAATCAGTTAGCAGCTGGCTTGGAAGCAGGGAAAGGTTCTATGGGTAAATTGTTAAAAGACGATGCTCTTTATGATAATCTAGAAAATGCATCTAAAGAATTAGAATTATTACTTTTAGATATTAAATTACATCCTGCGAGATACAGACGTATTTTATCCAAAAAGGAAATTCCTTATGAGGCGCCAACGCAAGAGCAATTAAATAATAATTAGACCTTTCTAAGATATGGAATACTTACCAAATATCATTTTTGCCATAATTTTAATTTCAGGTATCGGCTATTTTGCAAGCAACGTAAAAAAGCTAATTCGTAATATTAAATTAGGACATAAAGTAGATGCTAATGATAATAAATCTGAGCGCTGGAAAAACGTTATTAATATCGCTTTAGGCCAAAGTAAATTGGTAAAAAGACCTGTTTCTGGGTTTCTTCATGCCATTGTTTATGTTGGTTTTATTATTATCAATATTGAAGTTTTAGAAATCATTATCGATGGGCTTTTTGGAACACATAGAATAGGTTTATCTGTTTTACCAGAATCTGTATATGGGTTTTTAATTGGATCGTTTGAAGTTTTAGCGGTTTTAGTTTTAGTGTCTGTAATAGTGTTTTGGATACGAAGAAACGTTATTAAAATAAAACGATTCCTAAGTTCAGAAATGAAAGGTTGGCCAAAGAGTGATGGTAATATTATTCTTTATTTTGAAGTGGTTTTAATGTGTTTATTCTTAATAATGAACGCTACAGATACTACATTTCAGAATATTGAAGCAGGAAATGTAATTTCACAATTTATAGCACCATGGTTCAACGGTCTTTCAGAAGGTACACTTTCTGTTATAGAAAGATCTGCATGGTGGTTACACGTCGTAGGTATTTTAATATTCTTAAACTATTTATACTTTTCAAAACATTTACATATTCTTTTAGCATTTCCTAATGTGTACTTTGGGAAAGTGGTACCAAAAGGAAAGTTTAATAATTTAGAAGCTGTTACTGCGGAGGTAAAATTAATGATGGATCCAGATGCCGATCCTTACGCCGCAACTCCTGAAACTTCTGAGGATGAAGTACCTGCTAAATTTGGTGCAAGTGATGTCATGGATTTGAGTCAGGTGCAGCTGCTTAATGCATATACATGTACAGAGTGTGGGCGTTGTACAAGTGAGTGTCCTGCAAACCTTACAGGAAAAAAATTATCTCCTCGTAAGATTATGATGGATACGCGAGATCGATTAGAAGAAGTTGGTAAAAATATAGATGCGAATAACGGCGAATTTAAAGACGATGGTAAACAACTTTTAGGAGATTATATTACAAATGAAGAGCTTTGGGCTTGTACAACTTGTAATGCTTGTGTAGAAGCTTGTCCAGTTAGCATAGATCCGTTATCAATTATTATAGAAATGCGTCGCTATTTAGTTATGGAGCAAAGTGCTGCACCAATGGAATTGAATACCATGATGACTAATATAGAAAATAACGGTGCACCTTGGCCTTACAACCAAATGGATCGTTTAAATTGGAAAGACGAAAATTAAAAATAGTTTAAAGGTTAAAATTGAAAGGTTTAATACAATTTATGATTGCTAACACTTTTTTTAAGTAAAACCCAAAAACGATTAAATTTAATAGAATGAGCGAGCAACTTAATGTGCCAACTATGGCAGAAATGATGGCAGAAGGTAAGCAACCAGAAATTTTATTTTGGGTTGGTTCTGCTGGAAGTTACGATGATAGAGCAAAGAAAATAACAAGAGCTTTCGTGAAAATTCTAAATAAAGCAAACGTGAATTTTGCTGTATTAGGAACTGAAGAAAGTAATACTGGAGATGTCGCTAAGCGTGCGGGCAATGAATTTTTATTTCAGATGCAAGCGGTTATGAATATTGAAGTTTTAAATGCTTACGACGTAAAACGTATTGTGACATGTGATCCTCATTCCTTTAATTGTATCAAAAACGAATATCCAGGTCTTGGTGGTAACTATGAGGTTATTCATCATACACAATATATAGAAGAACTTATTAAATCCGGTCGCTTAACATTAGATGGCAATACCTATAAAGGTAAGCGTATTACTTTTCACGACCCTTGTTATTTAGGAAGAGCTAATAGCGTTTATGACGCACCAAGAGATGTACTAAAAAAAACCAATGCAACTTTAATAGAAATGAAGCGACATAAAGGAACTGCTTTATGTTGTGGAGCTGGAGGGGCGCAAATGTTTAAAGATGCAGAACCAGGAAATAAGGAAATTAATATTCTTAGAACAGAAGATGCTTTAGAAACCCAACCAGAAATTATTGCCACTGGTTGTCCGTATTGTAATACCATGATGACAGATGGTGTAAAGTTTAAAGAAAAAGAAGCTGACATAAAGGTGATGGATATTGCTGAGTTAATTGCTAATGCATAAAAGAATAAAGTTGTGGGAAACAATATTGAAAAACTACCATTAAAAAAGAGGGTTATTTCAGGTATTGGCACTGGTTTGTTATATGCTTCATTAATGGCAGGTTTAGATTATTTTACAGACCAACCATTTTCTTTGCTAAAGTTTTTATTTAATGCTTTCTTTTTTGGACTTGTAATGAGTTATGCCTTTAGGTATAAAATCACAAAAAAGAAAGATTAATAATATGTTTAAACAATGAACTTCACAAATCTTCAAATTCAAACAGAGCAATTACCTAAAGTTGAGGATGTCGTTTTAAAACCCATTTCAAAATCTTACCTAAAGATTATTCTGCTAAATAAATTAGCTCTTTATACAGGGTTAATAGGATTAGTATTTGGTTTAAAATACATTATTGAGAAAAAAGAAGAGTTTCAACTTAATTTATGGTACATGCTATCTGCTGTAGTGGTGTTCTGTATTTTTAATTTCATAGTTAGTTTATTAGCATTTAAAAAGCGAAAATATGCTATGCGAGAACACGATGTTGTATATGCTAAAGGTTTGCTGGTGCATTCAATAACTACAGTTCCTATATCTAGAATCCAACACGTAGAAGAATCTCGAAGTTGGTTAGCAAGACATTTTGGTTTAGCTACACTTAAAATATTTACAGCAGGAGAAGCTGGTAGCGACTTAAGCATTAAAGGGTTACCGTATATTGAAGCCAAGCAGATAAAAGAAATAATTAGCGACAAGGTTAATGGAAACAACTGATTTTTCGCAACCTATAAGGCAGTCTTCTAAAGGTATTATTATCATTTTTGCATTTAATGCTTTTTCATTTTTTAAAAAGTTTTTTGTGCTTTTTATCGCATTTGGTGTTTCTATAATGCGTAGAAAATCTTTTGGTGGTATAACACCAACAATGATGCTATTAGCTTTGTTGGGAGTTCTAATTATTATATTAGTTATTGCCATTTTAAAATATCTTAATTTCAAGTTTCATCTTAGTAAAGATGATTTTCATTTGGCAACTGGAATTATAAATAAAGACAATACTATTATTCCAAAGTCTAAAATCCAGAATGTATACATAAAACAAAATTTTCTACAGCAAATTATAAATGTGGTCTCTGTTAAAATTGAGACAGCAGGCGATAAAAAGTCTGAAATTGAAATTAGCGCTCTAGATAAGCCAACAGCGTTATTGTTAAAGAAAAAGTTATTCAATAAAGCTAATGTTGAAAATGAACATGCAGAGCAAATAGACACTATTGAAGCATCAGAAGTATTTTTTAAAGTTACACCTAAACGTTTGTTATTAGAAGGTATATCTCAAAATCACTTTAAGAGCTTTTTACTGATACTAACTTTTGCTTATGGGATATATAGTGAATTCAAAGACTTTTTAAAAGATTTAGAATTAGAAAAGCACGTTGAAGGTTTAGTGAAATTAGACGAAGACACAATTTTAAATCTAATAATCACTAATGTGGTAATTATTCTTGTGGTTGTATTGTTTTCATTTTTATTTTCAATAGTTACAACGTTTATCATCAATTTTAATCTCGAAGTTGTTGAGCATCAAAAAACGATAGAAATTAACAAAGGACTTTTTAATAAAGTATCCCTGAGTTTAACACCAAGCCGTATTCAGAATTTGGTTATTAAAACCAATCGCGTAAAGCAATATTTTAACTTGCATAGCTTATCTGTAAAGCAAGCGATGGTAAATGCTAAGCAACAAAAGAATTTTAAAATTGTTGCTTTAGAAAAAGAACAGCTTAATCATCTTATAAATAAACTATTAATAAATTATAATAACGAAGGAGAAGTTGCCAAACCAAGACCTTACTTTATACGAATTTCTGTACTAGAAATGTTAGCTTTTGGAATTGTAATTAATGCTTTGTCTCTATTTTTATTTGGTATAGAGATGTTGTGGATTAATGTTGTCTTTGTGCCTTTTGCAGTGTTATATGTTTATTTTGCGTACAAGAAAGCCTATTATAAAATTTCAGATAATTTTTTAACTATAGGAAGTGGTGTAATTGATACGACCACAAATATTCTCGAAATTCATAAAATACAAGAAGTTGAATTAAAACAAACACTGTTTCAGCAGCGAACTGACATTGCTTCTCTGGTTATTTCAACAGCATCAAAATCGGTTACTATTCCTTATATTTCAAAACTAGAGGCTTTATCTATTTATAATTTCTTGTTATATAAGGTCGAATCTCAGGATAGAGATTGGATGTAAAATCGTATTTTTGCATTCAGAAATAAGAGAAATTTATGCTAGTCGATTTTAATACCTTACCAGAAGAATCTAGAGTTTGGATTTACCAAGCTAATCGTTCGTTTTCAGAAGAAGAACTAGAGCAATTAAAAAGCCAATTAGATACATTTATTGAAGCTTGGACAGCACATGGAAAAGATCTAAAAGCGGGTTATAAATTAGTTTATAAACGATTTATCGTTATTGCTATGGACCAAAGTTTAAATAGTGCAACAGGTTGTTCAATTGATGCGTCTGTCAATTTTATTCAACAATTAGAGCAGCAATACAATGTAGATTTAATGGATAAAATGAATGTATCTTACAAACAAGGAGAATTCATTGCGTATAAACCATTAACGGACTTCAAAAAAATGGCACAGCAAAAAGCCGTGTCTAAGAATACTATTGTTTTTAATAATCTAGTAACTAATATTGCTGAGTTTAATGAAAACTGGGAAGTTCCAGCAAGTGAAAGTTGGCATAATAGATTTATTAAATAACACTTTGTCTAAAAAACTTTTATATTTCAGATAGAATAGTCACTTTTACGTTCTACAAAAACGACAAACTTTAAATTGTGGCTACAGACATTTTTTTATTAAATATTTCAGGACAAGATAAACCGGGTTTAACATCATCTCTTACTAGTGTTTTAGCAGAATATGATGCTAAAATTTTAGATATTGGTCAAGCTAACATTCATGATACCTTATCCTTAGGAATCATGTTTGAAATAAAATCAGGTAAAAAATCGTCAGCAGTTCTTAAAGATTTATTGTTTAAGGCCTACGAACTAGGCATCAAAGCGAAATTCAAACCAATATCGCTTGAAGATTATGAGAACTGGGTAAATCAACAAGGTAAAGATCGTTACATCATAACTATTTTAGGCGAAAAATTAGCTGCAGAACAAATCTCTGAAGTCACTAAAATAATTTCTGAAAAGAATTTAAATATCGATTCGATAAAACGATTAACAGGGCGTTTATCTCTCGTTAAAAAAGAAGAATACCCAAGAGCATCCATTCAGCTATCCATTAGAGGAAAAATAGGAGATAAGACCGATTTTACTCAGAAATTTATGGAAATTTCAAGAGAATTAGATGCTGATATAGCTTTCCAAGAAGATAATATTTTTAGAAGAAACAGACGTTTGGTTTGTTTTGATATGGATTCAACTTTAATTCAAACCGAAGTTATTGATGAACTAGCAGAATTAGCAGGAGTAGGTGACGAGGTAAAAGCCATTACAGAATCTGCGATGCAAGGCGAAATAGATTTTAACGAAAGCTTTAAAAGACGAATGAAACTCTTAGAAGGTTTAAGTGAAACTGTTTTGCAAGAAGTTGCCGAACGTTTACCAATTACAAAAGGAGCTAAACGTCTAATAGACACATTACACTATTACGGTTTTAAAACCGCTATATTATCAGGTGGTTTTACTTATTTTGGACACTACCTTCAGAAAAAATTAGATATCGATTATGTGTTTGCTAACCAGTTAGAAATTAAAGATGGCATTTTAACAGGAGGGTATTTAGGCGACATTGTTGATGGAAGCAAAAAAGCGGAATATTTACAACAATTAGCAGATGAAATGGGAATTGATATTAGTCAAACTATAGCTGTTGGTGATGGAGCAAATGATTTGCAAATGCTTAACCTTGCAGGTTTAGGAATTGCGTTTCATGCCAAACCAAAAGTAAAAGACAGTGCACAAAGTTCTATTTCTAGTATAGGATTAGATGGTGTGTTGTATTTGTTGGGTTATCATGATCGTCAAATTGATTTGCTTTCTTAATTTTTAAAAATTAAAATGTTTATCGCCTAGTTTATAAAACTATCTTAAAGTCTTTTTACTTACTGCTAAATATGCTATTTTGGCATAATATTCGTTATCACTTTGTGTACTTAACCTAAAACGATAAAAGATTGCTAATGCGTTATTTTGCCCTTATTCTTATATGTGCTTGTTTTCAAATAAACTTTGCACAAGACCTTTCTGCTAATCCACTTCAGTCTCAAGATGCTGTTCAGCAACAGAAATGGGTTGATAGTCTTTACGGTTCTATGTCTATAGAAGAAAAAATAGGACAATTATTTATGGTACAAGTGTTTTCAGACAAGGGAAAAGCGCACGAAAATAGTATAGCAAAATTAATTACAGGTCATCATATAGGAGGTTTAATTTATTCTAATGGCGGACCAATACGCCAAGCCAAATTAAACAACGAATTACAAGCCGCTTCTAAAATCCCTCTATTAGTAGGAATGGATGCAGAATGGGGTTTAAGTATGCGTTTAGATTCTACTTATGCGTTCCCATGGAATATGACACTTGGAGCAATTACTGATAATAAATTAGTAGAGCAAACAGGAAGACAAATAGGTGAACATTGTAAACGATTGGGCGTGCATTTTAATTTTGCTCCTGCTGTAGACATTAACACCAATCCTAAAAATCCAATTATTGGAAATCGCTCTTTTGGGGAAGATAGAGACAATGTTACAGAAAAAGGCTTAGCATTTATGAAAGGTATGCAAAGTGCAGGAACTTTAGCCAATGCCAAACATTTTCCAGGTCACGGAGATACTGAAGATGATTCTCATTTAAAATTACCAACCATTAATTTTAGTGCTAAACGAATCGATTCTATAGAGTTGTATCCTTATAAGAAATTAATAAAACAAGGTTTGGCAAGTGTTATGGTAGCACATTTAAATGTACCAAGTTTAGAATCGCGAAGAGATTTTCCTTCATCATTATCTAAGCATATTGTCACAGATATTTTAAAAGAACAATTAGGCTTTAATGGCTTAATTTTTACAGATGCCTTAACCATGAAAGGTGCTGCAGATTATGTAGAGAAAGGTGTAGATGGAACTAGAACAAAAAGTTTAATCAAAGGAGGAGAAATTGATTTAATGGCATTTTTAGCAGGTAATGATGTGATGCTTATGTCTGAAGATCCAGCTAAGGGAATTGCTAAATTTGTTGAAGCTTATAATAATGGCACTATAACAGAGGAACGATTAGCACATTCTGTTAAGAAAATTTTAATGGCTAAATACAAAGTAGGACTCAATAATTATTCGCCTATTGGAATCTACGATTTAGAAAAAGACTTAAACAGACTTAAAGACGACGCCCTCTATGAAGAACTCATGGAAAATGCCATTACAGTGGTTAAAAATACCAATGATATATTACCATTAAGAGATCTAGAAACTAAGAAAATTGCCTATGTATCACTTGGTGATGATGATGGTTCGGCTTTTTTAGATGAATTAAAAAAATACACAAAAGTTCACGAGATAACAGCAGATAAATTAGATGGAGTTATAACGAAGCTTCATAATTATAATACGGTTGTTATTGGTTTTCATAAGTCTAATGCCAATCCATGGAAGGGCTTTAAATTCTCTCAAAAAGAAATGGCATGGCTCTATGAAATTGCGAGGACCAACACTGTAATCTTAGATATCTTTGCAAGACCTTATGCCTTAAATGATTTACTATCAATAGAAAATATTGAAGGCATTGTAATGAGCTATCAAAACAGTAAAATCACTCAAGAAAAATCAGCACAACTTATTTTTGGAGCGATTCCAGCAAAAGGAAAATTACCAGTAAGTACAGGTCAGTTTTTTCCAGTTGGTACAGGTATAACTTATAATAGTTTACTGAGCTTAAGTTATGGACTGCCAGAACGTGTTGGGATGGATTCTAAGTTATTAAGCCGAATAGATTCTGTAGCATATCACGCTGTAAACGGGAAAATGACACCAGGAATTCAACTTTTAGTAGCACGAAAAGGTAAGGTGATTTACAATAAGAATTTTGGGTATCACACTTATGATAAAAAAAATAAAGTAGATTTTGACGATATCTATGATGTAGCGTCATTAACCAAAATACTAGCCACACTTCCTGTTTTAATGGAGTTAGAAGAACAAGGTTCTTTATCTTTAGATGATAAGCTAGGGGATTTAATGGTAGAATATAAAAATACAAATAAGAAAAATGTAACCTTAAAGAAAATGTTGTCACACTATGCGCAACTTAAACCTTGGATTCCTTTTTATTATGCCACTTTAGATACGGTTACAAAAAAACCAGACCCTAAGTATTACAGAAAAACTAAAACCGCAGGATTTGAAGTAGAGGTAACCAATACGCTTTTTATGCGAAATGATTACAAAGACTCTATTCAAAAAATTATTAGAGAAAGTGATTTGCTATCTAGTTTGCGTTATAGATATAGTGATTTACCTTATTATATTCTTAAAGATTACCTCGAAGGATTTTACGATAAGCCTTTAAATGAAATTACAGAAGATAGGTTTTATAAATCTCTTGGTGCGAATTACACAACTTATAATCCACGAAAAAAATTCAGTTTAAAAGATATTGTACCAACAGAAATAGATAATTATTATCGCTATAAAAAAGTACATGGTTATGTACATGATATGGGAGCTGCTATGCAAGACGGAGTAGGTGGTCATGCAGGTGTTTTTAGTAATGCTAATGATGTTGCTAAAATAATGCAGATGTATTTGCAGAAAGGGTTTTATGGTGGAAAACGTTATCTAAAAAGTGAAACCATAGATAAATTTAATTACTGCTATTATTGTGGTAATAATAATCGTCGTGGTATTGGGTTTGATAAACCACAATTGGGAGAAGAAGGCCCAACTTGCGGTTGTTTATCTATGACCAGTTTTGGTCATTCCGGTTTTACAGGGACTTACGCTTGGGCAGATCCAGAAGAAGAAATTATATATGTCTTTTTGGCAAATAGAACGTATCCTCAAGCGGGTAAGAATTTGTTACTTAGAGAGAATATTAGAACTGAAATTCAGCGTTTAATTTATGAGGCGATTATTGAATAATTTAATCGTTTAAAAAATGTAAGGATTTTTGAATGTATGAGACTTTATTTTAATTAGAATCATAGATTATGCATAATCGGGATTAACTTCGTTTTAAATTTTAAAAGTTTTCCGACTGTACTCAAGAAAACATCATTAATAATAGTTTTTATACACATGAAAATAGGAATAGTTTGTTACCCAACATTTGGCGGAAGTGGAGTTGTTGCTACGGAATTAGGTTTAGAGCTTTCAAAACGTGGTCACGAGATTCACTTTATTACTTACAGTCAGCCTGTTCGTTTAGAATTGTTGAGTAGTAATGTACATTTTCACGAAGTTCATGTGCCAGAATATCCCTTATTTCATTACCAGCCTTATGAATTAGCTCTATCTAGTAAACTGGTAGATATGGTAAAGTTGTATGGTATAGAATTGTTGCACGTACATTACGCTATTCCTCATGCTTATGCAGCTTATATGGCTCAGCAAATGCTTAAAGACGAAGGGATTTATATTCCTATTGTAACGACACTACATGGTACAGATATTACTTTAGTAGGAAGCCATCCGTTTTACAAACCTGCAGTAACTTTTAGTATAAATAAATCTAATGCTGTAACTTCTGTGTCTGAAAGCTTAAAGAAAGATACGATGCGTTTGTTTGATATAAAGAAAGACATTTATGTTGTGCCTAACTTTATAGATTTAGAAAAACATGAACACAATTTTACAGATTGTCAACGTGGTATGATGGCAGATGATAATGAGCGCATTATAACACACATCAGTAATTTTAGAGAAGTTAAGCGTATTCCAGATGTAATTAAGATTTTCTATAACCTTCAAAAGGAATTACCAGCTAAGTTAATGTTGGTTGGTGAAGGACCAGAAAAAGAAGGTGCAGAACGCTTGGTTGAAGAATTAGGGATTTCTGATCGTGTAATTTTCTTCGGAAATAGCCATGAAATCGATAGAATTCTATGTTTTAGTGATTTGTTCTTGTTGCCATCTAAAACAGAAAGCTTTGGCTTAGCAGCTTTAGAGGCTATGGCAAGTGGAGTTCCTGTAATTTCAACTAATACTGGTGGTTTGTCGGAAGTTAACGAAGATGGTTTTTCTGGCTATTTAAGCGATGTTGGAGCTGTAAAAGATATGTCGGCAAATGCCATAAAAATCTTATCAGACGTAGAAACCTTAAAGCAGTTTAAAGCCAACGCAAAAGCGCAGTCTCAAAAATTTGACTTGAGAAATATTGTACCTATGTATGAAAGTGTATATGAAAAAACGTTAAAGCAATTTATGGTTCATTAAGTTGTCTTTCAACTTAACAAATAATAACCTACCACATTTCACTAACTTCTTCTTTAATAAAAGCCAGTGCTGCATTACTAGGCGCAGGTTTATCCATAAGATCTGTTAAAATGACTTCGCGAAGCTTGTCTGCCGTATCTGTTTGCTCTTGTATAGTAGCCTTTCTAATCAACTGTATCGTTGCATTTTTTGCGGCTTGAGTAATAGACCAACATTGGTCACTAACATAAATTTGTTGAGATAAATTGTGCTCAAACTCTTGCTCAATCGTGGCTATAAGTAAACTTTCGTAATCTTCTTTATTAGAGGAGGTTGGGGGTACTCTAGTAAGCAGTTTAGAAGGAGATGTGCGTTCTAAAAAAAGAGTTATACGTTCATAAGCTTGTAAGCGTAAAGGAAAGCTTTCTTTTTGTAAATCTTTTTGTAATAAGAAACGCCTCATACGGTTTTCGTTTTCAATATGTTGCTTAAAAAAGTAATAGGCAATAGTACCAACAATTACTGCAGGAGCAATACTAAAAAGAAGTTCTATAATATTATCAATATCCATTAAAATTGATTTTTTTGAGTTAAGATTAATTTGTTATTGGTTAAGAATGACATAGTCTTATATGTAAATTCAATATCCAATCTGTAAAGTTAATTTATTTTAAAGATTTTGAAAATTTATCACTAAAACTATGAGTCGTAAACAAAAAAAAATAGGAATTATTATTGCCATTGTTTTATTGGTAATTGTAGCATCAACCTTTGCGTTGAATTTAATTATTGAAAACAAAATAGCAACAGTTATTGATGACTTACCTAAATCTGTAAAGGTAGAGTACCAATCAATAGATGTTAATGTTTGGACAGGAAATTTAGAATTAGCATCGCCAAAAGTAGTTGTTTCAGGAAAAACTACTAATAAGACCATTTTAGACGCAACGCTTAAAACTATTGAAATTAATAATTTGGGATATTGGGATTACCTTTTTAATGATAAGATTTCAGTAGAAACGTTAATTATTAATCGGCTAGTGGCAACATATAAACACAATCCAAAGGTGAATAACGACGACTATGAAAATGGGTTTCTAAATCAAATAAAACAAATTATTGCTGTTGAAAAAATAGCCATCACTATTGCAGATGTGTTAATAACCGAATATGATACCGATAGTACACTTTTAAGTATGCCTAAATTTAATTTTGAATTAAATAATGTTCAAATTAATCCTAAAGCCTCAAAAAAGGATAAGAAAATTAGGTATGGCAATTTTACCTTGGCAGCTAAGAACCTAAAATGGACAATAAATGAGTTTGATGATTTATGGGTAAATTCAATTCAGATTACTAATGATAATGCGACTTTTAGTGATTTTAATCTCAAAACAAAATATGATAAAGCGGAATATTCAGAAATTCTTAAAACGGAACGCGATCATTTCGACCTTCATATAAACGAAGTGAAATTTTTAGACATGAATTTTGGGTTTAATGATGATAAAACGTTTTATTTTAAATCGGAAAAAGTACTTTTAAATTCACTTAAAGCAGAAATTTATAGAGATAAGTTAGTTGCAGATGATGAGACTTATAAAAAATTATACGGCACCTTGCTCAGGGATTTAGATTTTGAATTGGGATTAAATTCAGTTGAAATTCGAAACGGTAAAGTTTCATATTTAGAAAAAGTAAACGTAGACGAAAAGGCAGGACGACTAGATTTTACAGCTATGAATGCAACAATGACTAATGTAGGTAATACATATCTTAATGAAAGTACTTTAATAAAAGTGAATTCAACTTTTATGGAAAATTCATCAATCGAAGTCAATTGGAATTTCAAAGTCGCTGATACTACAGATCAATTTGTATTTAAAGCCGATTTAGGATTGTTTGAAGCTGTAACTATGGATCAGTTTACAAAACCTAACCTTAATGTAGATCTCAATGGAGAGTTACAACAAACTTATTTCACAATTAGCGGCAACCCAAGCAGATCTAGAATAGATATGAAAATGAAATATGATGATTTTGAAGTTTTGATATTAAAAAAAGATGGAAAAGAGAAAAATAAATTTCTATCAACTATTGTTAATTTGTTTATATCAAAAGACAGTGACGACGAAAAAAAAGTATTTCGTTATGGGCAAGCAGAAGGTGTAGAGCGCGATGTTACCAAATCTGTATTTAATTATGTTTGGTTAAATATAAGAAGCGGTTTACTTTCTGCAATGACAGGAGACGGAAAGAAGGAAAACTAATTAATATAAGCCATTAAAATATTGTTTGTAATTTATCGGATTTAGATGCGGAAAACTATAAGAGTATCCGTAATTTTACTCCTTCAAAAATTTTTAGTTTGGAAAAGTATCTCAGTCAACTTAATGACGCACAATTAGAACCTACAATTCAGGTCGATGGACCAATGATTATCATTGCTGGTGCAGGTTCTGGTAAAACACGTGTGCTTACGTATCGTATCGCTTATTTAATGAGTAAGGGTATTGATTCTTTCAATATTTTAGCCTTAACCTTTACTAATAAAGCGGCCAAAGAAATGAAAAGTAGAATTGCTGATATCGTTGGCGAAAGTGAAGCAAAAAACTTGTGGATGGGAACATTTCACTCTGTTTTCGCTAAGATTCTACGTTTTGAAGGTCATCACCTTGGTTATCCAAGTAATTTTACAATATACGATACTCAAGATTGCCAAAAGTTAATCGGTGCCATTATTAAAGAAATGGGACTCGACAAAGATATCTACAAAACGAAGCAAGTGTTTAGTAGAATTTCATCGTATAAAAACAGTTTAGTTACTGTTAAGGCTTATTTTAAAAACCCTGAACTTATGGAAGCCGATGCCATGGCAAGGCGACCTAGAATGGGTGAAATTTACAAAGAATATGTAGACCGCTGTTTTAAAGCAGGCGCCATGGATTTTGACGATTTGTTATTGAGAACAAATGAGTTATTAACGCGTTTTCCTAATGTACTGGCACAATACCAAGATAAGTTTAGATATATTTTAGTGGATGAGTACCAAGATACCAATCATTCGCAATATTTAATTGTTAGAGCCTTAGCAGACCGTTTTCAAAATATTTGTGTGGTAGGAGATGATGCTCAGAGTATCTATGCCTTCCGTGGTGCGAATATTAATAATATTTTAAATTTCCAAAAGGATTACGATGGTGTAAAAATGTTCCGATTAGAACAAAATTACCGTTCTACTAAAAATATTGTTGGTGCTGCCAATTCGGTTATTGAGCACAATAAAACAAAACTAGATAAAATTGTTTGGACCGCGAACGATGAAGGAGAGAAAGTTATTGTTCATAGGGCGCTAACCGATGGAGATGAAGGACGTTATGTAGCGAGTACCATTTGGGAAACCAAAATGAATCATCAGCTTAATAATAGCGATTTTGCTGTGTTGTATCGTACCAATGCGCAATCTAGAGCCATTGAAGATGCTTTGAGAAAACGTGATATTCCATATCGAATATACGGAGGTTTATCGTTTTATCAACGTAAAGAGATTAAAGATGTTACGGCTTATTTGCGTTTAATTTTAAATTCTGCAGATGAAGAAGCTCTAAAGCGTGTTATCAATTATCCGGCAAGAGGAATTGGTCAGACTACAGTAGATCGTTTGGTTGTTGCGGCCAATGCTACTGGAAAAACCATGTATGATGTGATGAAAGATATTGATTCGGTTAATATCAACATTAATAATGGTACAAAAAATAAATTACGCGATTTCGTAACACTTATAGAGAGTTACAAGGTGATGAATCAGACCGCAAATGCATTCGATTTAGCCGAGCATGTCTCTAAAACCAGTGGGCTAATTAGAGAGCTTGGCAAAGATGGAACACCTGAAGGTGTAACAAAAACAGATAACGTTCAAGAATTATTAAACGGTATTAAAGATTTTGTTGAAGGACAAATGGAATTAGCTGATGCCGGCGATTCTTTAGCCGAATTTTTAGAGGATGTGGCATTGGCAACAGACTTAGATGGCGACAAAGGAGATCCAGACCATGTGGCTTTAATGACGATTCACTTAGCAAAAGGTCTAGAATTTGGACATGTATTTATAGTTGGCATGGAGGAAGATTTGTTTCCAAGTGGCATGAGTATGAATACAAGAAGCGAGCTTGAAGAAGAACGTCGATTATTTTATGTAGCTTTGACAAGAGCCGAAAAACAAGCGTATTTAACTTATACATTATCTAGATATCGTTGGGGAAAATTGATAGATGCAGAACCAAGTCGATTTATCGAAGAAATTGATGATGAATTTATAAATATTACAACACCTTTAAAAGAACGACATAATCCAATGTTAGATGCCTCCATATTTGGAGATATAGAGCCGAATCGTGTTAGATTTGCAAAACCAAAAACTGCAAAAATGCCAAAAAAGAAGACAAAAACGAAACCAGAAAATTTTGAAATCAGTGCACCTAAAAAAATGGTTCCAGTAAGTGAAGCAGAAAGCGACACTGATTCTTTTGATAAAAAATTAGAAGTTGGTAATAAAGTAAACCACCAACGTTTTGGTAGAGGAGAAGTAATTAAAATTGAAGGTAAAGGTGCAGACGCCAAAGCCGAAATTAAATTTCAAAAAGGAGATACAAAAAAGCTATTATTGCGTTTTGCTAAGCTCCAAATAATGCGATAATTTATGGACACTCATTATGGCAGAATTTATTAAAATATATCCTGAGAATCCGAATCCTAAAGAGATTCAGAAAGTTGTTAAAGTACTTAAAAGTGGTGGTTTAGTTATTTATCCAACAGATACTGTTTACGGATTAGGTTGCGATATTACTAATATAAAAGCCTTAGAACGTATTGCTCAAATTAAGGGTGTAAAGCTAGAAAAATCTAATTTTTCATTTGTTTGTGAGGATTTAAGTAATCTAAGTGATTACGTAAAACAGATTGATACAACAACATTTAAGATTCTGAAGCGCGCATTGCCAGGGCCTTATACCTTTATTTTACCAGGTTCTAAAAACTTACCAAATCCTTTCAAAAAACGAAAAACGGTTGGTATTAGGGTCCCAGATAACTCTATAGCTTTAGCCATAGTAGCTGCTTTAGGTAATCCTATTGTTTCAACATCTATAAGAGATGATGATGATGTTTTAGAATACACAACAGATCCTGAATTAATCCTTGAAAAATGGGATAATTTAGTAGATATTGTTATCGATGGCGGTTATGGAGACAATGAAGCATCAACCATTGTAGATTTATCTGTAGATCCTCCAGAGGTTGTTAGAGAGGGTAAAGGTGGTTTAGAAATTTTTTAAACCTTGTTCAGGTTTTCTCTTACAGGTTTCTTTACACTGTAAAATAAAATTAGACCTATAACACCTGTTACTAAAAAACCTATAAATAGAGGTAATACAGAAGTTTTTATAAAACTACCAATAAAGTTCGCTATTGGTACAGCCATAACGGTAGAAATAAATCCGTTTAGGGCAGCTCCAACTCCTGCAATATGTCCCATAGGTTCCATAGCTAAAGCTCTATAATTTCCAAATAAGAACGCAACACTTGCAAATTGAAGCATTAAGAACACCATTAAAATTTCTATAGGAGGGTTTACACCAGACCAGAATAATATCACATATATAAGAGCGTTAACAACAAATGCGATTAAAGCAATGTTAACCAAATTCCACATACCAAACCGAATTACTATTGCGCTATTTAAAAACGTAGCAAGACCAATAGTAATAGCCAAACTAGCAAAAATATAAGGAAACAAATCTCCTAGATTGTACTGCACTTGAAAGATGTGTTGCGATGTACTTAAATACACCATAAAAGAGCCCGTAATTAAACCAGAAAGCAATGTGTAAACAATGGCAGACTTTATTCTAAAAAAGGTGGTTACACCAGATTTAAAATTTGATAATTTAAATGTCTTTTGATATTTTTCATGAAGTGTTTCTGGTTGTCGCCTCCAAAACCATAGCATTACTAACAATCCAAAAGCTAAGTTTACTGTAAAAATTGAGTGCCATCCAAAATGGTTCAATAAAAACTGACCTAACATGGGAGCAATTACTGGTACTAAAATAAAGGTCATGGTAACGATAGACAAAATTTTTGCCATATGGTCACCACTATAAGAATCTCTAACTATAGCAGTACTCATGGTTCTTGGTGATGATAAACCTACACCTTGTAAAACTCGTCCAAAAAGCATCATTTCAAAGTTTCTTGTCGTGATACATGTAATAGAGGCAATAACAAATACACCAAAGCCAAAATAAACCATGGGTTTACGTCCAAAACTATCAGACAGTGGACCAAAAATAAGCTGACCAAAACCTAAGCCTAAAAAAATAGCTGTAATAAGCTTCTGATTTTCTGTTTCATTTACACTGCTTAAATATTCACCAATTTTAGGTAAAGCAGGTAAAACTGCATCTATTGAAAGTGCGACAATAGACATTAACGCGGCCATTAATACCACAAACTCTAATTGAGACCTTTTTTGATTTTGCATTGGGCAAAAGTAAGTGAATTATTATCTACTTTTGATTAGAAATAGTACTAATATTTAATAATTGTATAGATGCTTACAGATACACTAATAACGTTATTTAAAAGAGATCTTAGTAAATTAATCGAAGAGGTTAATCAATATAAGGATGCGTCTAATCTATGGAAAATAGATGGTTTAGTGAGCAATTCTGCTGGAAGTTTATGTGTGCATCTTATAGGAAACTTAAATCACTTTATAGGTTCTGTTTTAGGGCATTCAGGATATATAAGACAACGTGATTTAGAATTCTCATTAACAGACGTTTCTAAATCTGAATTGATAAAACAACTTGAAGATACTATTAGTATTGTGAAGAATACTTTACAAAATTTAACTGTTGAAGATTTACAAAGGGCATATAAACTTCAGGTTTTTAATGCACCTATGACTACAGAGTATTTTCTAGTTCATTTAAGTACGCATCTTGCATATCATTTAGGACAGGTGAATTATCATAGACGGTTAATTGAAAAATAGCAGATAAAAAAAGACTTCACAGATTTTATAACCTGTGAAGTCTATAGAATAAGTGTGCCTTATTGCTTACAAAGGGATGTTCCCGTGCTTACGATTAGGCCTTACAACATCTTTATTTTCAAGCATGCTAAAGGCTTTAATTAATTTACGTCTTGTGTTTTGTGGTAAAATGACATCGTCTACAAAACCACGTTCGGCTGCGCTATAAGGGTTGGCGAATAACTCAGCATATTCAGCTTCTTTTTCTTTCCATTTGGCTTCTTTATCTTCAGCTTTTGAAATCTCGCGTTTAAAGATAATTTCGGCAGCACCTTTTGCACCCATAACTGCAATCTCTGCATTTGGCCATGCAAAATTCATGTCAGCTCCAATGTGTTTAGAATTCATTACATCATAAGCTCCTCCATAAGCTTTACGTGTAATAACGGTTATTCTAGGCACTGTAGCTTCACTAAATGCATATAATAATTTTGCTCCGTTTACTATAATTCCATTCCATTCCTGATCTGTTCCTGGTAAAAATCCTGGGACATCTTCTAAGACCAGTAGCGGAATATTAAAACAATCACAGAAACGTACAAAACGTGCTGCTTTTTTAGAACTATCTACATCTAAAACACCAGCCAAAAACATTGGTTGATTGGCAACAATACCTATAGATTTTCCACCTAAACGCGCAAAACCAACAATAATATTTTCTGCGTAGTCTTTATGAATTTCATAAAAAGAGTCGTTATCTATAATGCCTTCAATAACTTGATGCATATCGTACGGCTTATTAGGATTGTCAGGAACAATAGTTGCTAACGATTCTCTAACTTCTTCTTTAAGTTCAAAAGGAAGATCATCTGCTTTTTCTTTATTGCTTTGTGGTAAATAGCTTAGTAGTTTTTTGATGTCTTCTAAGCATTCTACATCATTGGTTGCCGTCTTGTGGGCTACACCAGATTTAGAAGAATGTACACTTGCGCCTCCAAGTTCTTCACTTGTTACTTCTTCATTAGTTACTGTTTTAACAACGTTAGGCCCCGTAACAAACATGTAGCTTGTATCTTGAACCATAAGTGTAAAATCTGTCATAGCAGGCGAATAAACGGCTCCACCAGCACAAGGACCCATAATTGCAGAAATCTGAGGGATTACACCAGAGGCCTGAACATTTCTATAAAATATATCGGCATAACCCGCTAAAGAACGGACACCTTCTTGAATTCGTGCTCCACCAGAGTCGTTTAATCCAATTATAGGAGCACCAACGTTAACGGCCATGTCCATAATTTTACAAATTTTTTCGGCATGAGTTTCTGATAATGAACCACCAAAAACAGTAAAATCTTGAGCGAAAACGTAAATTAGTTTACCGTTAACCGTTCCGTAACCTGTAACTACACCATCTCCATAAAATTGTTGGTCAGCCATGCCAAAATCTTTAGTTCTATGGGTAACTAAAGCACCAATTTCTTCAAAGGAACCTTCATCTAAAAGGTAAAGAACACGTTCTCTTGCTGTTAATTTTTTATTTTGGTGTTGTTTGTCTATTCTAGCTTGTCCACCTCCTAATTTGGCTAAGGCTAGTTTTTCATTAAGTGTTTTTATTTTAGAATCCATAATTTTTTTGTTTTGTCATTCAGTATTTGATTCAGAATCTAATTGGTAATGTGGATTAGTTTATGCTGAATCTTTAATTTATATATACGGTTTAGAATGACAGTGTTAATTCGGTACTCGTAATAATTTTTGTGCCTTTAAGTAATGCTTTAAGGCAATTTTTGCAGCAATCTCTGCTTCTAACTTTTGCTGTTCTTCTAAAAGGCTAGGTGAGTAGTACTTTTTTACAAAATGTGTATCAAAGTTTCCGCTTTTAAAAGCATCATGTTCAAAAACAAAACGACCAAAGGCTAAAGTAGTTTGTACTCCTTTTATATGGTAATTGTCAATTGCATTTACCATTACTTCAATTGCTTCTTCACGTGTTTTGCCGTAAGTAATTAGTTTTGATAGCATTGGGTCGTAGTAAATTGGGATGTCCATACCTTCTTCAAAGCCATTATCTACTCTAATGTTATTACCTTCAGGTAGTTGGTATATTTCTAAATTTCCTACGCTTGGAAGAAAATCGTTCATAGGATCTTCGGCATAAACTCTGAGTTCTAAAGCATGACCATTAATTTTTAGATCCTCTTGCTTTAGATCTAATTTTTCGCCTCTAGCAACACGTATTTGAAGTTCTACCAAATCTACTCCAGCAATCCATTCAGAAACAGGATGCTCAACTTGTAACCTTGTATTCATTTCTAGGAAATAGAAATTCAAATTTTCATCTAGAAGGAATTCTACAGTTCCAGCACCTATATAATCACAAGAACGCGCAACATTAATAGCTGCTTGCCCCATTTTTTCTCTCAATTCTGGTGTTAAAACTGCTGATGGTGCTTCTTCAACTACTTTTTGATGACGCCGTTGAATAGAACATTCACGCTCAAATAAATGGATGACATTACCATGTGTGTCTGCCATGATTTGGATTTCGATGTGTCTTGGAGATGCAACATACTTTTCAATAAACACAGAGCCATCGCCAAAAGCATTCGTAGCTTCACTAATTGCTCTGTCCATTTGTGATTCAAATTCGGCTTCTTTTTCAACAATACGCATACCTTTTCCACCTCCGCCAGCAGAGGCTTTAATAAGAATAGGAAAACCGATATCTTCGGCTATTTTTTTAGCTTCAGGAATATCGGTAATGGCTTCATCTGTACCAGGAACCATAGGAATATCATAAGCTTTAACGGTTTCTTTTGCCGCTAATTTGCTTCCCATTACTTTTATGGCTTTAGAACGTGGACCAATAAATATAATATTATTTGCTTCACATAATTCTGCAAAATCGGCATTTTCACTTAAAAAGCCATAACCAGGATGTATAGCATCTACGTTAAGCGATTTAGAAACTTCTATAATTTTATCTCCTCTTAAGTACGATTCGTTAGAAGGTGCTGGGCCAATACAAACAGCTTGATCTGCATATTTTACATGAAGAGCGTTTCTATCAGCTTCTGAAAAAACGGCCACTGTTTTGATGCCCATTTTTTTTGCTGTTTGCATTACTCTTATGGCTATTTCACCTCTGTTTGCTACTAGTAGTTTTTTCATATTATTCAAATTCTATTAAGAGTGCATTTTTATCGACAGTTTCACCTTGTTTAACTTCAATAGCTTTTATAACGCCTTCTCTTGGTGAGGTTAATACATTTTCCATTTTCATAGCTTCTAAAATTAGAAGATCATCATTTTCTTTAACTTCATCGCCAACATTAACATTGATTTCTAAAATTAATCCAGGCATTGGTGCTTTTACATCATTAACTTGTTTTGAAGCGCCTATTTCAAAACCTAGAGCTTCAATTTGTTGATCTAACGCATCATAAATATCGACGTCATAAGCCGTGTTATTTACTTTTATAGTATAGGTTTTCTGATTAAAATCAGTATTTAAAATTTCTGCTTTTATCGTTGTATTATCTTGAAGTATATGGTATTTATTGGTTGATGTTTCTATAACATCTAGTTTTTCCATGCTTTCTTTAGTGACATCAAAAGTATGAGAAGTATTTACTTTTATTTTATACATAAAATTGAGTTTGTTAATGATTAGCAGTTTGTAATTTTCCTGCAAAATATGAAATTATTAAGGTTTATTTTATCTATTATCTGAATTTTATAAAGATTTAAAGTTTGAATTTTCCTGATGTTTTTTTATCGCTTTTTTCGAAAGAATGATACCAACAGCTAAAGAAACAAATGCTCCGATTGAAATGCCTGGAACGAAATTAATAAACAAGAAAAAGTCATAGGCTCCATGAAACAAAACGGCTAATAATAAGCCTGTTAAATTGAATAAGGTGCGATTTTTTGAAAATTTTGCTTTTCCCATATAGAAGCCCATCAATACACCAAAAGTTGCATGAGCAGGTATTGCCGTAAATGCTCTTAAAATAGCAGTTTGATAACCTCCTTCTATGACATACATGATGTTTTCTGTACACGCAAACCCCATAGATACCATAACGGCATAGATGATGCCATCATAAGGTTCGTTGAATGCTTTTTTGGGTTGTGCGTAGTATTTTACAATGACATATTTGCTAAATTCTTCTGACAAGGCAACGACTATAAAAGCTTGGATAAATTGTTGCCAAATGCTATAATTATCAGTAATAGGAATAAATCTTCCGGTGAAAAAGTATAGAATAAAAACAATAATTATACTAACAATAGCTCCAAATAGAAAACTAGAAATTAGTATGCTTTTGGGTTCTTTCTCATATTTATCTTGAATATAAATATATAGAAGAATGGCAAAGACTGGAGCAATAGCTAGTAAGAGTAGATTCATTCAAAAATTTGATTATAGATTTCCCCAGCTATGTAATGGTAGTAATCGCTATTACTTTCAACAAAATGCATGTTTTTAGAACTATTAAAAACTAATTCTGAAAATACGTCTAATGATACCAATTTAAGCGCTTCAACTTCATTTGGTTGTGGAGCTAAGTTTTTTAGAGGTACTTTTAATTCTGAGATAAAAATGTGATGAAACTCATTATCTTGAATAGCTCCGTTATTATAAGACCCTTCATGAAAATGTGTGGCAATCCGTCTTAAGTCGTTGGCATGAATATTTAAACCAATTTCCTCTTTCGTTTCTCTAACAGCTGCTTCTTCTATGGCTTCACCAGCATCAACATGTCCAGCAACAGATACATCCCAAAGTAGTGGACAAATGAGTTTTTTGTGTGAGCGTTGTTGTAAAAGAATTTCGCCTTCTAAAGTATAAAACCACACATGAATAGTATTATGTAGCCAACCCTTTTTATGCACTTCAGATTTTAAAGCTGTTTTTCCTGTTGGTCTCCCTTTTTTATCTACTATGTCAAGATATTCGTCCATATATAAATAGACCTGCTAGTTTTTATGCTAACAGGTCTTTTTGGTTTTTATTTAAAATAACTAAATGTTTCTCCGTCTTCTATTTTAAGTAATGTTTCGTAAATTAACTTAATAACGTTTTCTACATCGTCTTTATGAACCATTTCTACCGTTGTATGCATGTAACGCAACGGTAATGAGATTAAAGCAGAAGCAACACCGCCATTACTATATGCAAAAGCATCTGTATCTGTTCCTGTAGCTCTAGATAATGCGGCACGCTGAAAAGGAATTTTCTTTTCTTCGGCTGTATCTGTAATTAAATCTCGTAGTTTTTGCTGTACAGCTGGTGCATAGGCAACAACAGGACCTTTTCCAATTTCGGCATAACCTTGTGTTTTTTGCTCTATCATTGGTGTGGTTGTATCGTGTGTTACATCAGTAACAATAGCCACATTTGGTTTAATGGTTTGTGTAATCATTTCGGCACCACGTAAGCCTATTTCTTCTTGTACCGAATTGGTAATATAAAGTCCAAATGGTAATGTTTTTTTGTTTTCGTGTAGTAATCTTGCTACTTCAGCAATCATAAAACCACCCATTCTGTTATCTAAAGCGCGACATACAAATTTGTCTTTATTAAGAATGTGGAATTCATCTGGGTATGTTATAACACAACCAACATGCACTCCCATTTTTTCAACTTCAGCTTTATCTTTAGCTCCAACATCAATACATATATTATCGGGTTTTGGTGCTTGTTCTTTAGCTTTACTTCTTGTATGTATTGCAGGCCAACCAAAAACACCTTTTACAATGCCTTTTTTTGTGTGAATGTTTACAATTTTACTAGGAGCAATTTGGTGATCGCTACCTCCATTTCTAACGACATAAATTAAACCATTGTCAGAAATATAGTTGACATACCAAGAAATCTCATCAGCATGTCCTTCAATCACTACTTTAAACTTTGCTTTTGGGTTAATTACAGCAACAGCAGTTCCATATGTGTCAGTTATAAATTCATCAACATAAGGTTTAAGGTAATTCATCCAAATTTTTTGCCCTTCCCATTCATAACCTGTAGGAGAAGCGTTATTTAAATATTTTTCTAAAAAGTCCATAGACTTTTTGTTCAGTAATTGTTTTTTTGCCATCTGTTTAAATTTTCAATAAAAATAATAATATTAATACGATTTTAAGGTTATAGGCTTTAATATTATTAATTTTGGAATGGTTTTGGTACAGTTGTAATAGATGAAATATATTATTTACATAGCCTTGTTTTTTTCAGTGGCAATTTTTGCTCAAGAAAACCCTATTAAACAAGATTCTACAGAAGTACATTACATGTATATTGAAGGAGATTCTATACCTGTAACCTCTGTAGAGTTAAACGAAGTTTTGGTACTACCTAATTTAAAATTTGAAACTAAAGAGGCACGAATTAGATATCTAATTTTAAGACGAAAAACCTTAAAAGTATATCCTTACGCAAAACTTGCGGCAGAACGTTTAGAAGCCTTACAAAAACGACTCGATGGCTTAGAGCGTAAACGTGATAAAAAACGTTATGCTAAGATTATTCAGAATTATATTGAAGATGAATTTTCAGCGGAACTAAAGAAGCTAACTAAAACCGAAGGTCAGATTTTGGTGAAGTTAATTCATAGGCAAACGGGAAAAACAACTTTTGATCTTATTAAGGAGTTACGGAATGGTTGGCGAGCTTTTTGGTTTAACAGTACAGCCAGTTTGTTTGATATTTCTTTGAAGAAGGAGTTTAGTCCTATTGCTGATGAAGAAGACTATTTAATTGAAGATATTTTGCAGCGTGCGTTTCAGAATGAACGTTTAAAACGGCAAGAACCTGCTTTTGAAATCGATTTTTATGAAAGCTTAAATAAATGGTCCAAACCCAAAACACCAAAGAATTCAAAAGGTTAAACAATGCGCGCTCAAACAAAATTAGAAGAACAATTAAATGCTTGGACACATGGTTTTGGTGCACTCTTAGGAGTCATAGCTTTAGTGTTATTGATTGTAGATGTCAATCACTTAAAACCTTGGAGTTTATTTAGTGTTATTGTTTACGGACTATCTATAATTATTCTTTTTTTAGCCTCAACATTTTACCATGCAGTAGAAGGGGAGAAGCGTAAGCATTATTTTAGAATTGTAGATCATATCAGTATTTATTTACTTATTGCAGGTACTTATACGCCTGTTTTACTCATTTCACTAACAGACAGTTTAGGCTGGCTTTTGTTTTGGGTTGTATGGGGAATTGCGGGTTTTGGTGTGGTGTTAAAACTCTTTTTTACAGGAAGGTTTGAAGTTTTTTCAACATTATTATATTTGGTAATGGGTTGGCTTATCGTGTTTGACTTTACAAATGTGTCTGAAGCCCTTGGATCAAATGGAATATTGTGGTTATACGCAGGAGGTTTATTTTATACTGTCGGAATTGTTTTTTATGCCATTCGTAGAATTCCTTACAATCATGTGATTTGGCATTTATTTGTTTTAGGCGGAGCCATTTGCCATTTTTTTATGATTTATCTTCATGTGATATAATGTCATTTAAGAGATTATTAGATCTTATTTTGTAGTCGCACAGAAACAACATATTAGGATTGTTTCTAATTGTTTAATCTATTTTTATTGTTAATCATTGCCATAGACAAGATCTATAAAATCAGACTTTTCTAATGTGCCAAAATAATTTTCTATGGCAACATTTTGTAGCGCTTTATTAATTTCATGCTTATCATAAGGAATGCCAATAAGTAAGTCTTCTAGATCTGAGATGGGCTGTCTTCCAAAAAAATCACCAAAGACTTTAAAGTCTGAAATATGACCTTTTTCTACAAAAATACGAAGGTCTATTTCGCCAATAGCGAATCGTTTATTGCGTTGGATATTAAATTTAGGTGAACGTCCAAAATTCCAATCCCATAAATCATATTTTTCGGCTTTTAAATCGTGTACAGCTTTCCATTCAGCTTCCGTTAATTTATAGGTTTCAAAAGGCTCGCTAGCTTCGTATAAACCTGTGAGTAATTGTTTTTTAAAATGTGCCATTGAAATAGGTTGTTCTAAAAATTCACTAATATTTGCGACACGACTTCTAACAGATTTATGACCTTTAGATTGTATTTTACTCATTTTTACTTGTAGGGCTTTAGCAACTTCACCCATATCTGTATCAAATAATAAAGTCCCATGACTTATCATACGTTTTCCTGTAGAAAATTGAGCTGTTCCAGAAATTTTCTTCTCATCAACCAAAATATCATTTCTCCCTTTTAATTCGGCAGAAACACCCATAGCGTTTAATACTCTAATCACAGGCGCTGTAAACTTCTTAAAGTTGCTAATGCTTTTTCCATCGTGATTAGTAATAAAACTAAAATTTAAATTCCCTAGATCATGATAAACAGCTCCTCCGCCAGAAACCCGACGTACGACATGAATGTTGTTAGCTTCTATATATTCTTGGTTAATTTCCTCTAAGGTATTTTGATTGCGTCCTATAATAATAGAGGGCTCATTAATGTAAAACAGTAAATAATCTGTAGAAGCATCAAAATGTCTTAAAACATATTCCTCTAAAGCTAAATTTAATTTCGGATTTGTGTGGCCTTCATTATCAATAAAAATCATAGAAACTGTAGTATTTGTTGTTTACAAAGGTAACGAAATTGAGTATAATGCTGTCGTTGTCAAACCATCATTATTCTAAATATAGTAGGTGTGATGCTGTTATATATGTAGCTACAAGCCTTAAATACATATCAATAAATTAAAAATTAGCAGTGTGTTTTTTTTGGGCTTGATTTGTAAAAATTGATGTAAAAGTATAGCTACCAGAGTTCTATAAAAATAATGATAAATTATTATTATTTTTATTTGGAATAAATATAAATAAGAATAATTTTGTCAAAAATTTAGACGTGTTCCAATTCAAACTATTTTTTATTTACGTATTTCTATTTTTTAGCATTTTAGGCTTTGGCCAAAGTGGAAATTTTTACGGAAAGGTGAAATATGATTCTAATGAACCTGCGGTTTCTACATTCATTGTATTAAAGGGGAATGCTATAACTAAAGAAACCAACTCCAATATAAATGGAGCTTATAACTTTAAAGATCTTCCTTACGGGACATATACAATAGCATTTTATTCATTAAATGACCTTCCTAAAACCGTTACAGTTCAGTTAGAAGAAAAGAACAAAGAGGTCAATGTTACTCTGGAAGTTGCAGCATTAGACGAAGTTTTTGTGAAATCTAAAACGGTGCAGCAAAAAATTGAAGAAAAAGGATTTGCGGTTAATGTTATAGAAACGAAAGAAGCTGCAATTCAATCGATACAAGTTAATGAATTACTAGACCAATCTGCTGGAGTTAGGGTTCGTCAATCAGGTGGTTTGGGCTCGCATGCACATTATAACCTTAATGGGATGACAGGTAATTCTGTTAAGATTTTTATTGATGGAGTGCCTATTCGGAATTTTGGACCTTCTTTTTCATTAAACAGTATTCCTCCATCTTTAATTAAACGGATTGAAGTTTATAAAGGTGTTGTACCTCCGCATTTATCTGATGATGCTATGGGTGGAGCGATTAATATTGTGTTAAACGACATTACTAAAAATGAATTAAAAGTGTCTGTTTCTGCAGGATCTTTTGGAACCTACAGAACGGACGTTAATGGTGGTTATAGAAATAACAAAAACGGTTTTACGGCAAGAGGTTCTGCTTTTGTGAATTATGCCGATAACGATTATGAAGTTTGGGGAGACCAGGTGGCTGTAGCGCTTTCTGCAGGAACACCAGATGTGTATATCAAAGCCAAACGCTTTCATGATCGCTATAGATCGCAAGGAGGAAAGTCCGAGTTTGGTTATACTCATGTATCTTGGGCAGATAAATTATTGGCTGGTGTTTTACTCTCTAATATGGATCAACAGATTCAAACAGGTGCTACTATGGAAATTGTATATGGTAACCGATTTACAGAGCAAAGCACTAATATGTATAGTTTAGAGTATGCAAAAAAAGGTATTGCTAAGAACTTAGACGTGAGTGCATTTGCGTCTTATTCTCGTCTTAACAGAAAAACCATAGATACTATTGCGACACAATACAGTTGGTTAGGTCATCCTACAAGTTACTATAACGATCCCGATGTTTGGGCTACAGGCGCAGAAGCAAGTGTCCCAACACTTCAAAAAGATATTGATCAAACTATTAATATGCGCTCTAATGTCGCATACCATATTAATGATAATAATACCATTCAGCTAAATCATTTACTAAACACATTTACACGAGATTCTGATGACCCAATGCTTCCTGCTGCAGAAAACGCATTAAGAGAAGAACGCGGCTATTTAAAATCTATATTAACACTTTCATATGAAAATAGTGCTTTTGATGAAAAGTTAAGGACTTCAATTTTTGGTAAATCGTATTATATGGACAGAACTTCAAAATTACGCACGCGAAGTTCAAACACTTCAGAGTCAACTATATTTATTGAGGAGAATAACATCAACTCTAACGATTTTGGTTTTGGCGGATCAATTTCGTATTCCTTCTCTCCTAAATTTTCTGTATTTGGTTCTGCAGAAAAAGCGATTCGTTTACCAGAGGCCAATGAGGTTTTTGGTAATGTCGCAGCTAATTTAAATGCTTCAGTTAATTTAAAACCAGAGTACAGTAATAACTACAACTTAGGGTTTACGTACGATAATTTACAGTTTAAAGAACATACGTTTGGCGTGACTACCAATGTGTTTATTAGAGATACAGAAGATTTAATTATGCCTTTTCCTACAGGTAGCAATGAAGAGTTTTTTGAGAACTCTAACGTCGGTAAAATTTATACAGAAGGTATCGATTTTACATTAAATTATAATTATAAAGAGCGTTTGTTTTTTAGTGCAAACACATCCTTTTTTAATGCTAGAGATCACAATGTTACGTATGATGTGAATGGAAATCCTATTACACCAACCTATGAAAGATTAGCCAACACTCCTTATTTTACGATGAACTATAATCTAAAATATAACGTGCAGAATTTTATTCAGAAAGGAGCGCGTTTATCAACTTATACCAACTTATTATATGTCCACGAGTTTTTTAGACACAGTAGTGTCCTTGGTGGCTCAGGAAAAACAGTCATTCCTGCTCAAGTTTCTTTAGATGCAGGTTTTGCTTTTACATTTCCAAAAAACAAGGTATCACTAAGCTTTGATGTAAAAAACATATTAAATAATCAGTTATTCGATAATTATGCCCTTCAAAAACCAGGAAGAGGGTTTTATGGGAAACTTACTTTTTCAATTTTATAAATCAATTAATTTAATACTTATGACTTTTAAATATTTATCTCGTATTGCTTGTTTATCAGCTTTATCTTTAATGACGTTTTCATGTAGTGAAGACGATACACCGTCATCAGATCCATCAAATACATCTGATTACAGACCATATCATTTGGTAATAGGTTCTAGCCCAACTGGTGAATCTGAAACGTACATACAAGGGACTACAGTAGAAGAACTTAATGACCCAAATAAAACGTTTACTTTTAATGGGTATGGCCGAGAAGTTCCGTCAACTCGTACAGCACGTTTATATACCTCTGATGATGGTGAAACGGTTTACAATTTAAATTATGGAGGTGGTGATATTGCTAAATATGATTATCTCAGTGGACAAAATTACGACTTAGTTTTAACAACAGATATCCAAGCAGTGATGGGAACAGCCTATCCACGTTGGACAAAGATTGATGATAATTATGCTATGTTACACAATGTAACTACAGAAAATATCTATGAAAATCCAGATGAAGAAACATCGCCTTACGTAAGAACTAAAGCCACTGTTACTTTAGCTCGTGTAGATTTAAATACAATGAGTGTATTAGAAAATACTTCTTTTGAATTTCCTTATAACGAAGATAATTCTGGCGATGGTATTCATACTTTTCGTATTGATGCCCCAGTAATTGCTAACGGAAAACTTTACTACGGAGTTGCAAAGCGTTTTTATGATGCTTTAACAGGAGAAAATGGTACTATGGTTTATGATAATGTAGAAACTCTAGTTGTAGATTACCCTTCTTTAGAAAATGAAACTACAATTGTGTCAACCTTAGCACAAGGTTCTACAAATGGTTATAGAACACCTGTTGCGCATAAAGATGAATTAGGTGATACTTACCAATTAATAACATCTGGTGATGCTTCAATTATGAAAATTAGCAATGGTGCTTATGACACAGCTTATGGTAAATTTGATATTAAATCGCTTTTAGGTCATAATGCCGAAGCAAATACAGGCTGGTTTTATGTAGGTAACGGTATTGGTTATGTACCTGTTTTAAATACAGATTTAGGGGACAGTGCAAGTTCTAATTGGTATATTGTAAGAGTTGATGTTTACAATAAAACAGCAGTGAAAATGAATATTCCTATAGATTTATGGTTGCGTCAATACCAGTGGGCAAGTGTTATTGATGGTAAATTATATATGGCTTTAGCTTCTTTAGGAGGTGTAGGTAATGTTTATATTTTTGATCCTAGTTCTACTAGTGCAGATGGTTATACCACAGGTGCTACATTACAAACAGGAACAACTGATGCTTCTTATATTGGATTATTTTAAAATTTAGAATAACCTAAGCCTATCAATTTAAAATAATAGGTTAAATATTTCAATAAAAAACCAGAATATATCTATGTTCTGGTTTTTTTTGTGTCTATATACATAATAGCGTTGCTGCAATAGGTGTTTTTTTTGAAACCTACTTTATAAACGTATTTATTGTTGCAATTTTATTTTATACATCTCATTATCTAAAGGCTTGTATGGATTGTGTTTTAATATCTTAAATTTTAAATCATCATTTGATATTTCTAAGCTGACTTTTCTAGTGTCAATCGTAACATCTTTAATTTCTTTAGACCCTAATAAAGCCTTTTGTATGGTTATATTGGTAGATGCTTTATTTTTAAAATCGATTAAAATTTTGTTGTTTTTAAAATCTATTCTGATTTCAATTGTGTTAATGGGTAATGCCTTAAACTCAGATTGATTAATTGTTAAATATTTTTTTGGAATGTTAAAATAGCCGCCTTGACTCAATGTGATATTTATTTTAGGTTGAAGGATATTTGTTTCAATTTCATTAATAAGGTTATTGTTTTCAAATACTCGTTTTAAATTTTCAATAGTTTTTGTGTCGCTTTTTTTATTTAAAATAAAAAAGTCAAAAATCAGAGACGTAATTTCTTCATATTCGTATTCCGTTTCTTCGAGTATGGCATCTAGCATTATTTCTTCAATTTCCTTATTCATAAGGTTTTCAGATTTTGCCTCATCTAATATGGCGTCAAAATCAGGTATAACTTCTAATTTCAAAACATGGGATAAATCTTTAAAGAAAACAAGTCGTTTCGTTTTATAGTCGAGTTCTGGTTTGTAATGAAATAAAACTTTAGTTATCAAACTATATTCATCTAAATCATAATATGTGGTGGCTAAATCAAAAATGGAAGGCAATGAAAATATTGATTCATCTAGTTCAAATTCATCATAGTAATTCAAATATTTAAATTCATAATCTATATGAAATGTATACGTTTTTAAATTTTCTTTTGTTGTATTATCAAGGAAATCTAGATAAAATTCATCGTTAAAAGGGAAGTTAATTTTTAAACCATTTTTAGATTTAATATCAAATTGTGAGCTGTTATTTCCGCCATAGATATAATTATATATCAAAATATTAGAACAAACCTCCTCTATAAATACTTTGCTTTTTTGCATTTTTTTAGGAAACTGTTCTAAACTATATAAGCTTTTAAGAAAGTTTTGAGCATTAATAGGATATATTGAAAAAGTAAGTATTAATGTAAGTAATAGTGTCTTTCTCATAGTTTACAATGGGTGTTGGATAAAATTCGTGGCATGAATAAACACCCAATTTAGGAAATAAAATCGAATAGCCCCAAGTGTAGCAAACATGAGAAGCAACATCTACAAGAGGATTATAAGTAGGCGAGCATCAGTAATTACTTCAGAGGTTGTTTTTTATTTTAAATATTCAAGAGTGTTTACCATTTCAAACTTTGGGCTTCTTCTTATAAACTCTCTTAAAAAAGCAGTATGCGCTGCACCCATAATTATAAATACTCTATCTTTTTTTGTCATTGGAATTCTGTTTAGATTAGAATATATTTTCATATTTCTATGATAAAAGATGGCAGCATTGTCAGCACCTTCAAATCCATCATCTATTCCAACGTAAAGAAGTTTATCTGCATTGGTGTTTATTGAGTAGTCAAGGTGTATTGGCTCATTAATTAATTTTAATTTTTCGAGTAAAGATAATTTGTCATAGTTAGCTTCACGTTTAGCCATTTCGGGATATTCTTTAAATGGTTCGTTTGTAAGTTGCAAATAGGTTTTTGAATCAATAGCGTTTTCATGATCTGGACTGTTTTCAATAAAATCTCCAACACTGTAATTATAGCCCATATGATTATCAATCCCATATATTTTTTTTACATTACTTAGCCTACCTATATCAAATCCAATCATACTACTTTCCCCATAATTTGTATTTAATGTAGAAGGGGTATTTAAGAACTCTTGGTAGGCCTTATTGATCTCGTCATTAAATTTTGGTAAGTTCTCGATACATATTATTGTTGGTTTAAATTCCGCTAACATTTTAGAAATTTCTCTAATTTCTTTTTGTGCATCATCACTATGTTCATCAAATTCTGTTTTGTTGGCATCAGGAGTATAACCAAAGTGAAATGTTCCAAAGTTTAGAACTTTTATTTTGTCACTTTTTTGTTCGGTTAAGCTTTTATTTTTTAATTCCTGCGATTCATTTTTAGTATTACAGCTTAAAAATAAAAGGCATAAAAGTAAAATTGTTTGTTTCATCTGTCAGTTTTTAAATTGGCGACAACGGTCTCAATATGGTTTGTGATGTATTTATAAAACTAATTTAGCAAAAATGAAACGAACTAAAGGAAATTCCAATAGAATTTCCAAGTAGGTGTAATCTAGCTAATAATGACGCACGGTGATGTGAGTTGTTTTTTATTCTAGGTGAGGTTAATATAATTCTGATTTTCAGATTAAAGAGAGATTATCTTTTTCTTAGCCTGTAAGTATATTAATTGTATTAAAAAAATAAAAAGAGTCTTTGTGTTATTAGAACAAAGACTCTTTTTATAAGTTTAAAGATTTTCAACCATTAAAATTTCTAGTTTTCTTTCTCCATCTTTAAAAGGCCAATTTATCATATCGCCTACCTGTCTGCCAATTGTAGCAACCGCAACATCGCATAAAATAGATGATTTTCCTTTTTTGTTATTTGCTTTTGTGGTTGACACAAACGTATATTCTTTTTCTTTGTTTTCCGTATGATCTTTAATTTTCACACGTCGGTTAACTGTAACGATATCATTTGGTAAGTCTCGCCTAAGTACTTGTTTGGCGTTTTTTAATTCTAAAAGTAATAGTTCTTCTTCTTGTTTAGTTACTTTTTTTCTTCGAACATGATCTTTAATCATATCGTATATTCCGGTTGTTAAAATTACATTTTTTGACATAATATTTTTTTTGAATTTCTTTCTTAATACTATGTATAGTGGTGACTCAATCATCCAAAATAGTGCGCAGTAAATAGAGCTGCCATTTTTTGAATGCTAGTACTAGTGTTAAGAATAAAATAAGATTAAATTTTAAGAATAATCGAGAGTATCCCTGTTTTGAGTCGTAACAGGGATTAATTAATAAACTCTTTTGAGTTTTTTAAAAAAATATCGTCATGTAAATAAGATAATGATAGCGCTAATCCGTGAGGATTTTTTTTAAGATATAGAACATAAATTGCTGCCATTGGTATTAAATATAATGAGTTACAAACATAATCATTAGATTTAATATTTACAATGTTATACCTACTAAGGTACTATTAAAATTGTTCTACAGATTTATTCTAAAGCCACGTATTTTTGAGTATAGCGAAACATTTCAAATCGATAAGCTCCATAATCGCCTTTTTCTGTTTTTAATTTAATCGGATAATACTTAATTTTAACTTGGTTAAACACATATTTGTTATTCCGATTTTAAACTGTCCTTTTGAGCTTGTAATTAAAATCAATGGTAGTAAAATGTAAATTTTATTCATTCAGTTTTAGGTTTGGTTAAATTATGCACAACGGTTTTGTGTATGATTTCGTTGCGTGGTTAAGCACCTGATTTAGCAAATAAAAACCGAATAGACACGAGCGAAGCGAACTGTGCGTAGCAAAAATCTGCGAGGATTTTCGTAAGTAGGCTAGAACTAGCCATTAATTATATACGGTGTTACCCAACGTTTTTTAAATCGGATTATATTCAGTTATTTTAAAATTGTCAGAATTCAAATCTACATATTTGTAATGAACAATATCTTTTTTGTCAAATTCTCCATCTTTATTTGTGTCCTCAATCGTTCTGAAATAAAGTCTATTTATTGACTCAATTATTTTCCAATCAATGAGTTCTTTATTGTTGTCAGTCAATTTTCTAAAGTCAGTTCCATTAATATTACTGATATACAAAGTGTTTACATCACTAAAGTCAAGTTTTCCATCTTGATTTGTGTCTTTGTCAGTGACTTCGTAAACTAATAACTGTTTTTTAGTATTATTGAATACTTTTCTCAAAAATGAAAGTGATTTTACTTTGATTATGTTTTCGGTTAGAGATGATAGTTTTTCAGAACCTATATGCTGGAATTTAACATTGCTTAAATCTCCTGTTATTCTGTAACCTCCATAACTTGAAATCTTAAAATTATTAGATCCATATCCAGAAGATTTGTAAATAATTTTTCCTCTATTGTCTTCTATTCTAAAATCTCCAATTGGATGAATTAAATAATCAGTACTATCTATTTGAATTGGTAAATCTGAAATTTCAATAAATGTTGTGTCTTTTTTCAATTAAAGAATTTCATTTCCATTATTTTCAACGTGTACAATTTTCGGTTTATTTTCTTTTCCACAAGAAGCGAAAAGCAAAATAGTAAGTCCTAAAACCAGAGTATTTTTCATAGTGTTTCTTGATTTACTTTATTACTCAAACATAATTCGAATTTATCGATTTCAAAACTCTTATTGAGTGAAGTGTTTGTTTCAGTTAGGGAAATGTTCAATTTATACAGTTTCTCAAATTGTGGACAATGGTCTCGTATAACCGTCAATTGCGTGTTTCAAACACCTAATTAAGCAAATAATTACCGGCCAAGAAAGTCCGCGAGGACTTTCGTAAGTTAGCTAAAAAAAGCAACAAAATATACATGTTGTTAGCCTTTCGTTATTCTTTCACTTCATTTTCTAATACCTCAATCATACGTGCTGCTCTTCCATTATTTGGGTTAAGTTTCAATGACATTTTAAAATTCACAAGAGCTTCTTTTTTCTTACCAATTTTCATTAAGCCTTCTGCATAACTGTGATAAGGGTTATATTTATCTGGAAATGTTTCTGTAGCTAATTTGAAAATTTTTAGTGCCTTATTAAAATGGTCTTGTTTAAGAAAATAATAACCAGATAGAATGAGTTCATCTTCAGAAATATAGTAGGCTGGGTTTTTACTGTTAGCTTTATAAAATTCAATCCCTTTGTCTATTCCTTCTTTCTCAATGATTCTATCCATAAATAGTGTAAGAGGTTTCAAAGGGAAATCATAGCTTTGGTCATTTAAAATAGCTAAAATAGCGGTGTTTATACTATGCAAAAGTGAGTTACTGCTATTGCTAAAAAGTACTATGCACGAATTAGTTTTAGGAATTTGCGTAAAGATTGTTCGGTATCCATCAACTCTGCCGCTATGACTAATTGTTTCTATTTTATTGTTTTTCCCGACATTTCTTAATTCCCAACCGTATCCATAATGATGATTTCCATCTGGACTGTGTTTGGTAAACATCATATCCATATACTTTTTTGGTAGTAATGTTTCATTGACTAAAGCTTTGTCCCATAACAACATATCCTCTACTGTAGAATACAATCCACCCGCAGCGTATGCAGAAGATTCATCGGATTTGTTAATATCAAAATATTCTGGATACCACGTATCATAACCTGACGACATTTTTTTAATGATTGGTTTGTGTTTATAAAATCCGCTGTTTTCCATTTTTAGCGGATTAAAAATCTTTTCTTTTATAACCTTTTGATAGGATTTACCCGTTACTGTTTCAATGATATAACCCAATAAAGTATACCCTGAATTACTGTAATCGAAGTTTGTACCAGGAACAAAATTCAGCGGTTCATTAGCAAATTGATTTACCATATCTTCTGGGCGATTTGCTTTTATATCGCTTTTTACATTTGGTATACCAGAAGTGTGTGTAAGAAGATGATGAATATTGATTTTGTTGGCGTTTTCTTTAGGATAATCTGGTAAATATGTAGAGATTGGCTTTTTTAAATCTAATTCACCTTCGTTTACTAATTGCATAATTAGCATCGCTGTGAATGATTTTGTTATCGAAGCTATTTGGAATTTGGTATCTGTTTCGTTGGGTATATCCCATTCCATATTGGCAAAACCGAATCCTTTTTTGTATAGGATAGCGCCTTGATGAGACACAGCAACAGCTCCATTGAAACTTTCGTAATCAGCGTATAAACTGATGATTTCATTAATTTTATCAGCCTTTGTCGTAAAATTTTCATCAGTATCTGAATTGGATTGACCTGAACACGAACTTACCAATAACAGTAAACATAATTTGGATATTAATTTCATAATTTTTTTTTATACCTAATGCTGTAAATTTGGTTTACTACTTATCGATTGTAAAAAAGAGCCAATAAAGTGTAAAATGTTAGTGTTTGCTGGTCATAATGAAGGCCAACTCGTTATATCCATATAAAAAATACGCTTATCCATTAAATGAACATGGATAAGCGCGCTTTTTAATTTTAGATCTTCTGTACAGGAAATCCTCGATCTCTCATGAGAGCTTCAATCTTAGCATCGCGACCTCTAAATTTTCTGTAGGCTTCTGCTGGATCCATAGCGTTGCGTGGTGCAAATAAATATTTCACCAATTTATCTGCAACGGCTTTATCATAAAAACCACCTTCGGCTTCTCTAAAAGCTTCAGAAGCATCACTAGTTAGTACATCTGCCCACATATAGCCATAATATGCTGTAGCATAACCTTCTCCAGAAAACACATGACCAAATTGCGGTGTTCTGTGACGCATTGGTAGTTCTTTAGGCATGCCTAATTCGTCAAGTGTTTCGCGTTCAAATTTATCAATATCAATATCTGTTGGGTCTGCTAAGTGTAACTTCATATCAATTAAAGCCGAAGCTAAATATTCAGTTGTTCCAAACCCTTGATTAAATGTTGAGGCTTTCTTTATTTTTTCAACTAAGGACGCAGGAATTGGTTCTCCTGTTTTAAAATGCACTAAAAATTGATTGATAACTTTGTCTGTAGATAACCAACGTTCTAATAATTGCGATTGGAATTCTGTATAATCTCTAACACCTCCATTTAAAGTTGGGTATTTTACATCGGCAGAGAAGAAGTGAAGGGCATGACCAAATTCATGGAAAAACGTTGTGGCATCATCCCACGATACTAAAACCGCTTCTCCTGGTGCTGGTTTAACAAAGTTGGAATTGTTAGAGGCTAACACATTTTTTTCGCCTTCAAAGGAATCTGAACTTCTATAGGTTGTTGCCCAAGCGCCAGAGCGTTTGCCTTCGCGCGCAAAAGGATCTAAATACCATAAGCCAATATGTTTACCAGAATTTTTATCGGTAACTTCCCAAACCTTCACATCCTCATGAAACACAGGAACAGTACCTTCTGCTACTGGTGTAAATTTATAATTAAACAATTCGCCAGCGGTAAAGAACATGGCTTCTGTTAGTTTATCTAACTGTAGGTATTGTTTTACTTCGTCGCTATCTAAATCGTATTTCTTTTTGCGCACTTTTTCTGCATAGTATCTATAATCCCATGGTTCTATGCTTATGTTATCTCCAAGTTCGTTAGCTACAGTTTGCATATCTGCCACTTCTTCTTTAACTCTTGCGGTTGCAGCTGGCCAAACAGCCATCATTAGATCCATTGCGTTTTCTGGCGTTTTTGCCATACGGTCTTGTAGTCTCCATTCAGCATAATTATCATAGCCCATTAAGCCCACACGTTCTTTACGTAATTTTAAAATTTGAGCAATGATTTTGTTATTGTCGTATTGGTCTCCGTTATCTCCCCTTGAGTAGTAATTTTCCCATACTTGCTTACGTAATTCGCGTTCTGTAGAGTAGGTAAGGAAAGGATCTATTGATGAGCGTGTATTGGTAATGGCGTATTTTCCGTCTTCACCTTTATCTGTAGCAATTTTAGCAGCAGATTTAATAAAGCCTTCAGCTAAACCACCTAACTGATCTTTGTTTAAATAGGTGATGTAGTTTTCTTCATCGTGCAGTACATTGTTTGCGAAATCGGTGTAAAGCGATGATAATTCTTTGTTGATTTCGGCATAGCGTTTTTTCTTTTCGGCATTTAAATTTGCGCCATTCATTTCAAACTGCTTGTAGGTTAAATCAACTACGCGTTGTGCTTGTGGTTCTAAAGGTGTTTTTTGAGATGCTTCATAAACCGTTTTTATACGTTGGAATAGTTTTTCGTTTTGCGAAATTTGAGATCTAAAATCTGAAAGTTTTGGTGCTAATTCGGCTTGTACTTTTCTAAATTCTGCAGAGGAGACGTTGCTTCCCATAACACCATAATAGGCAAAGACTCTGCTTAATTCTTTACCAGCACTTTCCATGGCCACAATAGTGTTTTCAAAGGTGGCAGGTTCGGTGTTGTTAGCAATAGCTTCAATCTCGGCAAGGTTAAGCTTCATGGCTTCTTCCATTGCAGGTTTTATAGCTTCTACAGAAACTTTATCAAAAGCAGGAACACCTTGATAAGGTCCTGTCCATTCTTGGATTAATACATTATCACTCATGGTTTTTTCTGTGGTTTTTTTTATGTCTTCTTTACAACTTGAAAAAAGGACAATGCTACAAATTAAGGTTGCTCTAAGGGAATTAGAAATCATAATTAATTGTTTAGTTTATGAAAAATGATTGCTGTTTTATCAAGTCATCAAAGTACTGAAAATAGGAATAAACTCTCTTAAATATTTTATAATTTTTTGAAGGTAATCACTCTAAGATTACAGGGATTATATAGACTTAAATAAAATTAAAAAATAAGTAATATCTTAAAGTTATTTACGCAATATGCGTTACTCAATCAATTCAACCTTTCTAATATAAACATTATGTAAAGGCCAATCTCCTTCGTCTGTTTTAACAGCATTAATTTGATCTACGACATCCATGCCTTTTGTGACTTCACCAAAAACGGTATACTCACCATCTAAATAATGGGCTCCACCTTCACGTTGAATTATAAAAAACTGAAATGGAGAGGCTAATTTATAGGCATTTTCTATTTCGCTACTTGGCATAGAAACGGCTCCTCTTTTGTGTGTGTAACCGCGTTTGGTATCTGGAGGTAATAAATAGTGTCCTATATTTTGACGTCTTTTAGCAATGTTATAATCGTCACTGCTTCCGCCTTGTATTACAAAGTTTTTTACGACTCTGTAAAACTGTGTGCCATCAAAATATTTACGCTTAGTAAGGTAAACGAAATTTGCTCTGTGGAATTTTGTTTTATCATAGAGCTCGATTTCTATAATGCCAAAATCTGTGGTAATTCGTACTTTGTTTTCTTTGTTTTCTTTTTCGTATTCTAAAAAGAATTCCATCGCATTAGCATCTGTTAGTTTAGGATAGTCTATTTCTTGTTTCTTTTTAGTTGTAACTTTGGTTTGGGTAACTGTAGAATCTTTTGCAATTGTTGTATCTGTTTTTTTTGAAGTTTGTTTATCTTCACAATTCAGAAGTAATAATCCAATTCCAATAACCATTGGAAACAATAATCGAAATTTCATAAATGTTATTTAATACGTTTTTAGAATCTGTAGTAAAAATAAAACATCTAGAGCTTTTTGGCGAAGACTCTCATGCTAAAATGTCTCCTCCTTACCGTTTAGAATTAGCAGAAAAAATGAAAAAGAAGTCTAAAGCGGCTAAAAGGGCAGGAGTTATGGCTTTGTTTTATCCTAATACTAACGATGAAACTCACTTGGTTCTTATTCTACGTAAAACTTATAAAGGAGTACATTCTGCTCAAGTTGGGTTTCCTGGAGGAAAATATGAAGATAATGATAATAACGATTTAATGGAAACTGCCATTAGAGAAACAGAAGAAGAGATTGGAGTCTCAAGGACTCATATTGATGTTTTAAAAACAATGTCTCCTATTTATATACCACCAAGTAATTTTATGGTGCATCCTTATATTGGAATTTCAAAAGAATATTTAATTTTTACAAAACAAGATGAAGAGGTTGAAGAAATCATAGAAGTAAAACTTGCTGACTTTTTAAACGATAATAGCACTATAACTACAACATTACCAACCTCTTTTGATGAACAGGTAGATGTGCCAGCTTTTAAATTTAATGGCCATATTGTTTGGGGAGCAACTGCAATGATGCTTGGAGAAATAAAAGACTTGTTAAAACAAGTTTTATAATTTAACTTAATGGTTACATTTGTAATTGACAAAATTTGAAAAATTAACTATGGGATTATTCAAAAGAAATCCTTTCGGACATATACTTTGGGTTAAAAAATGGCTTATAAGAATTCTTGGAGCTTTTACACACAGACGTTTTAGAGGGTTTAATGATTTACAAATAGAGGGGTCAGAGATTATTAAGGACCTTCCAGATACTAATGTGCTGTTTATTTCTAATCATCAGACCTATTTTGCAGATGTTATTGCTATGTTTCATGTATTCAACGCTAGTTTAAGCGGACGATTAGACAGCATTAAAAATGTAGGTTATTTGTGGAATCCTAAGCTAAATATGTATTATGTGGCAGCAAAGGAAACCATGAAATCTGGTATACTTCCTAAAATATTTGCTTACACAGGCTCTATTAGTATTGAGCGCACGTGGAGATCTCAAGGTAAAGATGTTAATCGCCAAGTAAAAATGAGTGATATTACCATGATTAAAACCGCTTTAGATGATGGTTGGGTAGTAACATTTCCGCAAGGTACAACCACTCCTTTTAAACCTATTAGAAAAGGAACAGCCCATATCATTAAAACCTATAAGCCAATTGTAGTGCCTATTGTTATTGATGGTTTTAGACGATCATTTGATAAGAAAGGATTGCGAATTAAAAAGAAAAATATTTTTCAATCTTTTGAAATAAAACCCCCTTTAGAAATAGATTATGAAAATGAATCTATTGCTAGTATTGTTGAAAAAATAGAGTATGCTATTGAGCAACATCCTTCATTTTTAAAAGTAATTCCACAAGATGTACTTGAAGAAAATGAACGATTGAATAGAGAACTTAGAGATATGTAATTTATATTTCTAACTTTTTTAACTCTTGATAATTTCGGTTTAATCGTCTTATTAGAATGCCATAGATTAATTTGTAAAACAACCATACAAGTCCTAAAAATGCGATTGTAATTCCTATAGCTACTAAAGACATAATAACTAATTTTTCGGTAGTGGCATTACTTAGTTGTTCTGATATTTCAGGATGTTCGTTTATTGAAAAATAAAGCGAAATAGGTATACTGATTAATGCAATTGATAGATTGTAAAGCACATAATACTTAATTATTTTTCTTGTTTTCAAAATACTTTCCATGAGTTTCTTTGCATTATCAGTAACAGATATTGCTTTGTGAGCTCTCCAAAGTAAATACACAAATAAAATGATAACAAGGTAGCTAATGATATTTAAACTGACATATATCCAGCTATGACTCATTTCTTCTAACTGCGCCTTCATTTTCTCTGAAAGGACATAAGGTAGAAAATTGATGAGTACCCAAAAGACTAATTCTGCCACACTGATATAAAACAAAGTTTTAACAATGGTTGATGATTTTTTGTGACTCATTTTATAGATATCGCTATCCGAAAATGATTTATATTGGTTATCGGATCTCTTCCAATCCTTTTTTAATAATTCTAATTCATCCATAATCTTACGGATTTAGTATGGTTTTTAATTTCTTTTTAACACGATTCATTTTCACTCGTGCATTCACTTCTGTTATACCTAAAGTCGCGCTAATTTCCCTGTAGTCTTTATCTTCTAAATACAAGAAAACTAAGGCTTTTTCTATATCATTTAATTGATGTACAGCTTGGTATAAGAGCTTTAATTGTTGTTCTTCAGTATCGTCATATTCTTCTGCTTTAATTTTAAACTGTACAGCATCAAAATCTTGTGTGTTTATGCGTCTTTTCGATTTTCTGTATAACGTAATTGCGGTATTAAGCCCTACACGATACATCCAAGTGCTAAATTTAGAATCACCTCTAAATTTTGGATAAGCTCTCCATAATTGTATGGTAATTTCTTGAAACAGATCGTTATGGGCATCAGCATTATTGGTATACAAACGACACACCTTATGCACAATGTTTTGATGCTTTTGTAACTGTTCTACAAAACTATGTTCTAGTTCTTTGTTCAATTGATGAAATTGGTTAGTTATTTTATTAGTAGTAGCTAATTGTGTTTTGTTACAAATTTATTTAACTATTGTTTTAAAAGACAATTTTTAGGCTTGATAATTCGTATTTTTGTATGAGAAATTACAATAGATATTTAATGAATATTCCGCAGTCTAACCTGCCAAGAGTTGTCATTGTAGGAGGTGGCTTTGCAGGTATAAATTTAGTTAAACGCTTAGCAAATAAAAATCTTCAAGTTGTTTTAATAGACAAACGTAATTACCATACGTTTCAACCATTATTATACCAAGTATCTAGTTCTGGTTTAGAACCAGATTCTATTGCTTATCCATTGCGGAAAATTATAAAAAAACATAAAACTACTTTTTTTCGTTTGGCAGAAGTTGAACAAATTCTACCTGATAAGAACGAAATTATTACTTCTATAGGTCATTTAACTTATGATTATTTGGTTATTGCAACAGGAACAAAAACCAATTACTTTGGTAATAAAGCCATTGAGTCATCTAGTATGCCAATGAAAACGGTTCCTCAAGCTTTAGACATTAGAAGTTTGATTTTACAAAATTTTGAAAAAGCAGCTATTGCCGATTCTAAAGAAGAACGTGAAGCCTTTCTTAATTTTGTAATTGTAGGAGCAGGACCAACAGGAGTAGAGCTCGCTGGTGCCATAGCAGAGTTAAAGAATAATATTTTACCAAGAGATTATCACGATTTAAATCCTGATGACATGCATATTCATTTATTAGAAGGTGCGGATCGTGTATTACCTCCTATGAGCAAACATGCCTCTAAAAAAGCAGCTAAATTTTTGAATAAATTAGGTGTAAAGGTGCATTGCAATACGTTTGTAAAACATTATGATGGCTTAACGGTAACGACAAATTCAGATTTAACAATGGAATCTGAAACCTTAATTTGGGCAGCAGGTGTTACTGGTGCTCCTGTACAAGGTTTAAAAGCAGAGGTTGTAATAGCCGGAGCAAACCGTTATAAAGTCAACCAATTTAATCAAGTAGAAGATTACGCTAATATTTTTGCCGTTGGCGATATTGCTTTAATGACATCTGAGGAGTATCCAAAAGGGCATCCTCAAGTTGCACAACCAGCCATACAACAAGGGGAATTATTAGGGAAAAATATATTGCGATTAATAGAAAACAAACCTTTGAACCCCTTTGTTTATAAAGACAAAGGTTCTATGGCAACGATTGGTAGAAATAAAGCGGTTGTAGATTTAAAGCATTATAAATTTGGAGGCTTCTTTGCTTGGTTTATTTGGATGTTTGTACACTTGATGTCTTTAGTAGGTTTTAGAAATCGCGTTATTGTACTGTTTAATTGGACCTATAATTATATCAATTTTGATAAGGCAGCACGACTTATTATAAGGCCATTTAAAAAGTAATATTTAGTGCACTTTCAACTTTAATATGCCTATGACTATTAAATATTGCGCTAAAGCATAGGTCAGCATTATGCTTATGTTAGACCATGGAATAGGGGTGTAAAACTTATTGAGCGCCAAAATACTATCTGACACCATAAATAATAAGGCTCCTAAAAAAATGAGTCCATAACTGAGTATACTCACTTGGTCTTTTCGTAAATATGCTGTTGTGGCCATACTTAATATGAACAACATATATACAAGAACAGGAATAAATAGTTCACCTAAATTTCCATTTAAAAAATAAAATAAGCTCGCTGCATAAACGAGCAATACGGCTATAAATCCTAAAGGTGATTTGTGTTTATGTCTATGTTTTAAAAATACGATGACATACATTACGTGAGCTGTTAAAAACGCAACCAATCCCAATGTAAAAAAGTGAGGTGAATGGTCTACAAACATCAATAATACATCTCCTAAAACGGAAAAGGCGAGTGCCAATAGCGTTGTCCGTTTTATGGTCTTAGGAAGTGATTCAGATGTTCTTAAAAACAAAACAATAAGACTAATCACAATTGCTGGTTTGGCTATGTAATGGATGCTGTTTAGCCATATTATACTTCCCGTTACAAGCTCAATAAGTACAATTATAAAGAAGAGAATGCTGAATTGTTTTTCGGTAGAAGTTAACATGTCTGTTGGTTTTAGTAAAGATGTCTTATGTCTAGAACCAAATATATTCAATTCGTCATTGATATTATACAGTTCAGTACAATAGAATTCATATCGGTTTAAAAATCGGTCAAATTTGTACTATCAACAAAAACGAACTTTTAATGACCAATCACATTATGAAATCACAGACTTACGAATACCTAAAGAACCATAGAAATGTAGTGGGTAAAATGCTAGTTACAATCATTACACTCTTTATAAGTATAATTACGTTTGGACAAACTACCATTTCAGGACAAGTAACAGATCATAAAGGTGAAGTTGTTATTGGTGCCAATGTGTATTTAGAGGGGACTTATGATGGAGACACCTCAGATGAATATGGTAAATTTTCGTTTTCTACTGATGAAAAAGGTGTACAAACCTTAATTATTTCTTTTTTGTCTTTTGAAACCAAAACAGTTATCGGAGATGTTTCTAAATTTTCAAACCTTCAAATTAAATTACGAGAAGACGTTGAATCCTTAGATACTGTAATTATTAGTGCTGGTACTTTTGAAGCAGGTGATAATTCTAAGGTTTCTGTTTTAAAACCGTTAGATGTGGTAACAACAGCAAGTGCCTTAGGCGATTTTGTTGGAGCCTTACAGACGCTGCCAGGAACGTCAAATGTGGCAGAAGATGGCCGTTTATTTGTACGTGGAGGTAATGCAGATGAAACTCAAATTTTTATAGATGGTATTCGTGTGTTTACACCGTACGCACCAACGACTAATAATATGCCAACACGTGGGCGTTATTCCCCATTTTTATTTGATGGTATTACATTTTCAACAGGAGGTTATTCTTCAGAATTCGGGCAAGCTTTATCGAGTGTATTACTTCTAAATACCATTGACGAACCAGACCAAGAGAAGACAGATATTGGTATTATGAGTGTTGGAGCAAGTATAGGTAATACACAGAAATGGGACAAATCGTCTTTAAGTTTTAATGCTAGTTATATTAATCTGGCTCCTTATTTAGCTGTTTTTAAAGATAGAAACGAATGGAAAACCCCTGTTTCTGGAGCGCAAGGTGAAACTGTTTTTAGACAAAAACTAAATAATGGCATGTTGAAATTTTATGCGGCTTTTGATGCTTCAAAATTTGAATTAAATCAAGAAGATATTAATTATGAAGAAGGCATCGATTTTAAATTGAAGAATAATAACTTCTATCTTAATACATCCTATAAAGGTGTTTTAGGACATAATTGGACCTTAACTTCAGGAGTGAGTTATACTTATGCTAAAAATAAGATAGGCATTCAAACTAGTACAATTAATGCTACTGAAAATTCCGCTCATTTAAAGTTGAAATTAAAAAAACGATTTAATAGTCGGTTTAAATTGAGTTTCGGTGCCGAACAGTTTATTACGGATTTTAAGGAAAATTATAATGAAGGTTTTATTGACGAAACCTATGGCTTTAACAATAATATAACTGCTGGATTTGCTGAAGCAGATGTCATTTTTTCTAAAGCCTTGGCGTTAAAGATAGGAGTAAGAGCAGACCATAGTTTAATTTTTAATGCTATAGATGTAGCTCCACGAGCAGCATTGGCTTATAAAAGTTCTAAAAACGGACAGTTTTCCTTAGCTTATGGTAACTTTTTTCAGAATCCCAATAGCAATGTTTTAAAGTTTAATCAAGATTTAAGAGCACAAAAGACATCACATTATATATTTAACTATCAATATGTAAATGATGGTAAACTATTTAGAGCAGAGGCTTACAGAAAGGATTACGACGATTTAGTAAAGTTTGATACTGATATAGAACAGTTTGATAGCAATTTTAATACATCAGGACAAGGCTATGCACAAGGAGTTGATTTCTTTTGGAGAGATAATACGAGTATAAAAGCAGTAGATTATTGGGTAAGTTATTCTTATTTAGATACAGAACGCGATTATAGAAACTATACAACTGCTGCACAGCCAAGTTATGCTACAAACCATAACTTATCTATTGTTGGTAAATATTGGATTGAAAATTGGAAAAGCCAAGTAGGATTATCTTATGGATTTTCTTCAGGTCGTCCCTATACCAATCCTAATACTAATGCATTATTAAGTGAGCGCACAAAAGCATTCAATAGTTTAAGTGTTAATTGGGCGTATTTATTAAGCCCACAAAAGATCTTATATTTTTCGGTTAATAATGTCTTAGGCTTTAAAAATATTAATGGTTACCAATATGCAAATACACCAGATTTTAATGGACAATTTAATAGACGTGCTTTAACTCCAGCAGCCGATCAGTTCTTTTTTGTTGGATTCTTTTGGACCATAAGTGAAGACGGAAAAGAGAATCAATTAGACAATTTGTAATGCTTAAGGTGTTGATTCTAAGTGAAACATGATATATGTCATAATTTTTAAGCGTTATGATGCGTAAATTTATGTAACAAAATTAAACGTCATGGAACTCAAGAAAAACCCAAAAGCCAATGTAGGTCGAAACAGTAGTTTATTTTTTGCTGTTGGCTTAAACGTAATGTTACTCCTAACATATATAGGATTAGAACATAAGACTTACGACAGAGAAGCTACAAAGATTGATGTCTTAATGGTAGATGATTTAATAGATGAGGATATCCCTATTACAACTATTGAAATTGCTCCGCCACCACCTCCAGCTCAAAAACAAATTGTAACAGAAGTTATAACTATTGTTGAAGATGTTGAAGATGTTGAAGAGAGTGTTATAGAAAGTACAGAAATTGGTCAAGATGATATTATTGATGAACGAGAAGTTGGAATTGAAGAAGTTGCTGTTGTGGAAGTTGAAGAAGAAGTAGAAGTTCCTTTTGCGGTAATTGAAAGAGTGCCAAGATTTCCAGGCTGTACAGGAAACAATGCAGAGTTAAAAGCTTGTTTTGAAAAAAAAATACAAGAACATTTACAGAAACATTTTAAATACCCAGAAACTGCGGCAGAACTTAATATTCATGGTAAAGTATTTGTATTCTTTTTAATAGATAAATACGGAAAGGTGACTAAAGTTAAAAGTAGAGGTCCCGACAAACTTTTAGAAACTGAAGCAGAGCGAATTATTAATTTGCTACCAACAATGGAACCCGGAAGACAGCGAGATATGAACGTAGCTGTACCTTACAGTATTCCAATTAATTTTAAGTTAGAAACACAATGATTTTAATAACAGTTTTAACTTAAGTTGTAGTCGGTTTAGTTTAATAAAATGTCATTTTGAGGATAGTAAAAACAAAAATAATTAAGTTTTTTACAATTCTTAAAATGACTTTTTTGCGTTCTATATTAAATAGAAGCAAGGGATAAAAGGTTAATTAAACCAAACTGCATAACCTTCTCTTCTTAATTCTAAAGCAATTTGTTCTTCAGCTTTTAAAGCTTCGGCTCTGGTAAAAAAAGGGTCAATATGATTAAAAAGACTAGGACGTAAATAGGTGCCATATTGCTCTACAATATTTGAAGATATTTTATACCCTTTTTTATTCCGATGTCCTGTTTTGTGTTGTAAAAAGCGTTCTTTAGGTGTTTTACTTGTCATACCAACATATAAACACTCTAAAACACCATTAAACTGCGGATTTGCTTTTCTAAACTTAGTGTTTTCAGTAAACACGCGTTTAGAAAGTTCTATGACATATATGGTATATAGAGTTTTAGACATTTTAGGAAAACTAGATTTCTTACTGTTTAAAATAAGGAATTTTAAATGATTTAATAGCTAGTGATATGTATATTTAAGTAATGCTAGTAATTTTCCTTTTTTAGAAAAATACTCTTTTTTTTCTACGAGTCCATTGTCTAATCTTGTTTCTATACTTTTACCGCCTTTTTCTAATACTAACTTTATTCCCGACATATAACCTTTACGATTTGTTGAAAATTTTCTAATTTCTTTGTTCCCTTCGGTACATTTATTGGACACAACAGTCCTGTTTTCATTTCTCATTTTTACACAGTTCCCATTTATATGATATGTGTAAAAATCTTTGTTTATTAGATTTCCGTTTTTGTCAAATTTTGCTTTGGAAATTAACATTCCACCATCATTGTAATTCCAAGTGTAACTAACAATACGTTTGTTTTTTATCATATTGTATAAAATGCTGTCCTTTAGGTTTTTATCTCTAATTCTAAGTTGATGTACTAAAGTGTCGCCTTCGGCATTTAATTGTAACCTTCGTATAGAGCGATTTTCGTAATCTTTAGTAATAATGTGTGAGTAATTTACCGCTCCTTTTTCATCTAATGTTGTACTATATCGTGTCTTCCCATCATCAGAAATTTTATAATTAGTTTCTGTAATCAAAGAGTCATTTAAATCGTATGTTTTGAATGCTGTTGTATTTCCATAATTATCAATTTCATTAACGTGATATGTCTGTTTTATTAGTGAATTGTCTTGGTATTCATACCCTTGAATTATAATCTTAGTGATTTTATTTTTAGTTAACAATTCAGGAGCATTATTTTGACTGAAAATAACAGAAGTAAATAAGCTAAAAAAAAGGATATGTATGTTTTTCATATTCAGATTGTAGGCATAATTAAAATTAAATAAGCTTTAAAACTCAAATATGAAGAAAAGAATAGTATTAGCTCAGTAAAAAGCTTTTTAATTTTTCATAAGTAGCAATTTTATTGGATACTTTTTCTTTATCTATTACAGCTTCAATTTGAGAAGGTAAAGGCAACGTTTTTTTAATGACATCTTCCACAACATCTAAAAACTTTGTTGGATGAGCTGTTTCTAAAAACACCACATGTGCATCATTGTTTTCTAAATAGGTTTTAGCACCTAAATATCCAACAGCACCATGTGGATCAGCGACATAGTTGAATTCTTTGTATAACTCTAGTAATGCCGTTCTAGTTTCAGTATCTGTAAAACTGTAAGATGATAAATTAGTTTTTAGCGCATCAAAATCGTTACTATGTAATTCTTGGATACGTATAAAGTTACTTGGGTTACCAACATCCATGGCGTTACTAATAGTTTGTACAGAAGGTTTTGGGTCGTAAGATTGTGTGGTCATATAATTTACAACCGTATCATTAGCGTTGTTTGAAGCTATAAAATGTTTAACAGGTAATCCTAATTTTTGAGCGACCATACCAGCACAAATATTTCCAAAGTTACCACTAGGAACAGAGAAAGCAATGTCTTTGTGTTTAGATTTTAATTGCTTGTATGCAAACATAAAATAAAAGAGTTGTGGTAACCAACGTGCAATATTTATAGAATTAGCCGAAGTTAACTGCATTTTACTAGTCAACTCCTCATCCATAAAGGCCTGTTTTACCATGTCTTGACAGTCGTCAAAAACGCCATCAACTTCTAAAGCTGTAATATTTTGACCAAGTGTTGTTAATTGTTTTTCTTGAATATTACTCACTTTTCCACTTGGGTAAAGAATCACAACGTTTACACCTTTTACACCTAAAAAACCATTAGCAACAGCGCCACCTGTATCTCCAGAAGTAGCTACTAATACTGTGACATCATTAGTATTGGTTTTGTTGAAATACCCTAAGCACCTCGCCATAAAACGTGCTCCAACATCTTTAAATGCCATAGTTGGTCCATGAAATAACTCTAGTGTTGAAATGTTTTCATTTATTTCAACTACGGGAAAATCAAAACTTAAGGTCTCTTCAACAATCGTTTTTAAGACATCTTCAGGAATTTCAGGAACAATGAATTGTTTAATTGCTTCAAATGCAATTTCTGTATTTGATTTGTCTTCAATCGTTTCAAAAAAAGAGGCCTCTAAAGGTGTAATAGATTCTGGGAAATATAAGCCTTTATCTGGTGCTAATCCTTTTACAACAGCATCTTCAAAAGTTGTGTTTGGTGCTTTTCTGTTTAGTGAATAGTAGTTCATTAGTTGTTTTATATTATGTTCAGAAGAATGATTTATTGGTAAGGTTCATCCCAATATTTTAATGGAGTTAAGAGTGACCTCGTGTTTACTTTAGAATTTTTATACCTTCTGTGTTAATTTTTGAAACATAAGTTTCGAATGCAATATCTGTTTTAGCATAAACATCTCTAATTGCTTTTTCTACATTTTGAGCAGTAGCGTCGCCTTTGCTTAACATAAAAATTGATGGTCCAGAACCTGAGATTGCACAGCCTAAAGCTCCTGCTTGTAATGATGCCTTTTTGATAGTGTCGAAATGTGGAATCAGTTGTTTGCGATACGGTTCAATAACCACATCGTTTAATGAGTCTTTTAATAACTTATAATCCGATGTGTGTAAAGCATGAACCAAGCTTCCAACATTTGCCCATTGTGTAATGGCATTACTTAATGGAATGTCTTTTGGAAGAATTGCTCTAGATTCGGATGTTTTTATTTCAATCTGTGGGTGAATTAGAGTTGCAAATACATCTGAAGGTGTAGGTAATTCTAAAACATGTAATGGACAGGCACTTTTTACCAGTGTAAAACCACCAAAAATAGCTGGCGCTAAATTATCGGCATGTTCGCATTTACTGGCTAAGGCTTCACCTTTCATAGCAAAGTTAGTTAGCTGTGTTTTGTTTAATGGATAACCTAGTAAAACATTCATTCCAAAAACACTTCCAGCTGCACTTGCAGAGCTACTTCCAATACCACTGCCAGGTTTAATTTTTTTATAGATTTCAATTTCAAAACCGCAATCTGGTTGTAAAGCATTGTACATCGCTAATGCTGAAACACCAGCAACGTTTTTCTCGGCTTCAAAGGGCAAATCGTAGCCTTCAATTTTGGTGATTTTAATACCTTTTTTTTCTGTTTTTCTAATGACCATTTCATCACCAATGGTGTCTAAGCAAAAACCAAGGACATCAAATCCACATGCCACGTTTGCTACTGTTGCAGGCGAAAATATTTTGATTTCGTTTTTCATATTTATTTGCCGCGATAGCGGTCATCTAATTATTAGCGATTCTTATAATATCTGCAAACAAACCAGAAGCTGTAACGTCTGCACCAGCACCAGCACCTTTAATAATCATGGGTTGTTCTGGGTAACGTTGTGTATAAAACATAACGATATTGTCTTTACCTTTAAGGTTGTAAAATGGATGCCCTTCAGGAATTTCTTGAAGTCCAACTTTAGCTTTTCCGTTATTAAACTCGGCAACAAATTTTAGTTGACAATTTTTATCTTCAGCCGATTTAAATAAGCTTTGGTAATAGGTTTCATCTTTTGTTAATGTTTTAAAGAAGTCTTCTACAGAAGCTGCTTCCATGGCATCATTGGTTAAGAAATTATCAGATTCCAAATCAGATAGTTCTAAAGCATGACCACTTTCTCTTGCCAGAATTAGAACTTTTCTTGCAACATCAATTCCGCTTAAATCAATACGAGGATCTGGTTCGGTATAGCCTTCTTCTTGGGCTTGTTTTACCACATCATAAAATGTAGTTTCTGCATTAAAGTTGTTAAATATAAAATTAAGACTCCCCGATAAAACGGCTTGTATAGTATTTATTTTATCTCCAGAGGTAACTAAATGATTTAAGGTGTCTATGACAGGTAGTCCTGCGCCAACATTGGTTTCAAACAAAAATGCTGCGTTGTATTGTCTAGACAATGTTTTTAATTCATTGTAGTATTCAATGTTTCCAGAACAAGCAATTTTGTTGCAAGCTACAACTGAAATACTATGCTTAAGATAATCTCCATATATATTAGCAACGGCATCATTAGCTGTAATATCTACAAAGACAGAGTTTCTTAAGTTTAGTTTTTTTACATGATTTAAGAAGCCTTTTAAACTTGCTTTTTCTCCGTTTTCTAGCTGCTGCTTCCAGTTTTTTAAATTGATACCATCGTCATTAACAACCATAGTTCTAGAATTGGACAGGCCAGCAATTTTTAAACTGATTTTAAAGTTTTCTTTAAGGTAAGATTTTTGTTGATGAATCTGTTCAATTAGGCGTTCACCAACATTACCAACACCTGTAATAAACAAGTTGATTTGTTTTGTTTTAATTTCAAAAAACTGCTCGTGTAAGCTGTTTAGTGCTTTTTTTACATCATTTTTATGAATAATAGCAGAAATATTACGTTCCGAAGCTCCTTGGGCAATCGCTCTAATATTAACATTGTTTTTACCTAGTGTACTAAACATTTTGCCACTAATGCCTTGGTGGTTTTTCATCTTATCTCCAATAACAGCAATAATTGATAAGTCGGTTTCTACAATGATTGGATCTATTTTTAAAAGTTGAATTTCATATTCAAAAACAGTATCTATAACTTCTTTGGCACGTTTGGCATCGTTATCTGAAATTCCGAAGCAAATAGAGTGCTCAGAAGAAGATTGTGTAATTAGAACAATGTTAATTTTTTCTTGAGCTAAAGTTTCAAACAAGCGTTTTCCAAACCCTGGAACACCAACCATACCATTACCTTGTAAAGTCAGTAATGCTATATTTTCAATATTACTAATACCTTTAACAGGTGAGCCATTTGGTTGCGTGTTTTCTGTTATTGTAGTTCCTAATGCCTCAGGATCTAAAGTGTTTTTAATCACAATAGGAATTTTCTTTTTAAGCACAGGCATCACTGTTGGTGGATATAAAACTTTGGCTCCAAAATGTGATAATTCTACAGCCTCTTGGTATGATAGTTCTACAATAGGCGCAGCTTGTTTTACCAATTTTGGATTGGTGGTATACATACCACTAACATCTGTCCAAATTTGTAATTCATCTGCATCTATGGCAGCTGCAATTATTGCGGCAGTATAATCGGATCCTCCGCGACCTAAAGTCGTTATTTCTCCGTGTACAGATTTAGAAACAAAACCTGGTAATAAGACTATAGCGTTTGAATTTGAATTAAAATATAATTGAATATTAATATTGGTAATCTCAAAATTAACAGTGGCATTATTGAAGTTAGAATCTGTTACAATTAACTCTTGTGCGTTTTTGTACGCAACATCAACTTGTCTGGATTTTAAAGTGTGGTAAATTATAGTTGATGATAAGGCTTCACCAAAACTCAATAATTTGTCCTTAGTTTTAGGAGACAATTCATTAATTAAATAGATACCATCTAAAAGGCTTTTTAATTCATTTAATTTTTCTGAAATTAAATCATATAAGGCTTCATAGCTCTTTTTGAGATTTTTATCATGATCTGAATTTTCAAAAAGCCCCTCAATAACTTTACTGTGTTGAGACCAAATGGCATTATAGGTTTGTTTATATTCTAAGTCTTTATTACAAGCTAAGTTTGCCGCTTCTAATAATTTATCTGTAATACCACCAACGGCAGAAACAACTACAGCAATATTAGTGTCTTTAGATTGTTGCTCTAAAATAGAAATAACTTTATTTATGTTTTCGGCTGAACCTACAGACGTTCCGCCAAATTTTAGAATTTTCATGTGTTTATGTAATTTAAGAGAATAAAATGTCTAAATAGACAATAAGGGACGGAGAGCATATTATAAATTACCCCAAAGGGTAATAATAGTTGAAATGAAAAACATAGAAATACACATGCTGTTAGCATTACCCATTGTATGTGATGTTATTTTAAGATTTGTTTTCATTACATACCAAAAGTATTATTTTTATAACAATAAAAAAACTAATCATAGCTTTTTAGGGAATTAGTAAAAAAGAGGTAATCTTTATTAAAAAAATGAATTATAATTAATAAATATGGTCCAGTATTAAATTATTCACATGTAACGTTTTGTGACAAATGTTTCCTATAGAGTAAGAATGATTTGTGATCTCTTATTAACTGAATTTAATCTGATAAATAATATACAAATGAAACGAGCATGTTCAAAATTCTATTATCAATAAAATGAATTGATAGAGAGTGCCATGTGACTTATAAAAAATAAATATAGACAATACATGAAATTATTTTCAAAAGAACAAATTTATGAAGGCGATAAATTAACTACAGAACGCCAAAAAATATCATCAACAGAATTGATGGAAAGAGCAGGAACACAAATTTTTAATTGGATGCATATGCGCATGCAAGGTGCGCAGGTGCCTATTCATGTATTCTGTGGTATTGGTAATAATGGTGGAGATGGTTTAGTTTTGGCTAGACATTTAATTACCCATGGCTATAATGTGGTGACCTACATTGTAAATTGCAGTGATAAACGTACTAAGGACTTTTTGCTTAACTATGATCATATAAAAAACGTTACTAAAAAATGGCCTACAATGTTAAGTTGCAAAAGCGATTTTGAAGATGTTGTTATTGGAGTAGATGATATTATTGTAGATGCTGTTTTTGGAATAGGATTAAATAGGCCACCTAATACTTGGGTTCAAGAATTATTTCAAAAGTTTAGGGATTCTAAAGCGTTTACATTATCTATAGATATTCCTTCGGGACTTTATACAGATAAAGCTGTAGAAGATAGTAAAGCAGTTGTTCATGCTAATTATACACTGAGTTTTCAATCTCCTAAATTGGTCTTCTTTTTACCAGAAACAGCCAAGTATACATCACAATGGGAAGCTTTAGATATTGGTATAGATCGTGATTATTTAATGCAAACAGAAACAGAAGTAGAGCTTATATCTAAACATGAAGTTTTGCCAATTTATAAACCAAGACAAAAATTTGCACATAAAGGAGATTTTGGGCATGTTTTAATGTTAGGCGGTAGTTATGGTAAAATAGGCGCTGTTAATTTAGCTAGTAGAGCAGCTTTAGGCTCTGGGTGTGGTTTGGTAACAGCTTATGTTCCTAAATGTGGTTATCAAAGTTTACAGACGGCTATTCCAGAAGTTATGGTAATTACAGATGAAGATGAAACTAATATTTCTAATATTCAATTTGAGATAGAACCAACAGTAATTGGTGTTGGAGTAGGATTGGGAACTTCAGAAAAAACAGCAAAAGCATTTGAGGCCTTTTTAAAACAAAATAAAAGTCCTTTAGTAATAGATGCAGATGCTCTCAATTTGCTTTCAAAAAAGAAAGCCTTATTAAAATTATTACCAGAGCAATCTATTTTAACTCCACATCCTAAAGAATTGGAACGTTTAGTAGGAGCTTGGTCTGATGATTTTGAAAAGCTTAAAAAGGTAAAAGCATTTTCAAAAAAATATAATGTTATAGTTCTTATAAAAGGAGCACATTCTATAACTGTTTATAATGAAAAACTTTATGTGAATACCACAGGAAATCCTGGTATGGCAACAGCGGGAAGTGGCGATGTTTTAACAGGGATTATTTCCGGATTATTAGCGCAAGCATACGAACCGTTAGCAGCAACTATTTTTGGAGTTTACCTCCATGGAAAAGCTGCAGATATTTCATTAGAAGATTACGGTTACCAAAGTTTAATAGCTAGTCATATTGTAGCAACCATTGGTGAGGCTTATATTGATTTGTTTAAACAGCCAGAGCAACCTCAGGAAGAAGAAAAACAAAACAAATAATAAAAAAAAAAGCCTGTTTCAATAGAATGTTTGAAACAGGCTTTTACTAATTGAGATTTGAAATTATAGTCCCAATTTTTCAAATAATTTAATAAGTTGAGGGCTTGATGGTCTTGGAGCATCTGCATCAACAATATTTCCATTAGGATCTACAAGAATAAATCTTGGAATTGAATTGATTTTGTAACTTTTAATAAAGTCAGAAGCAAAACCATTATCTGCCATTAATTGAATGCCTCCAAGTTCTTCATCGGCAACCATTTTTTTCCAACCTTGGTATGCTGCAGCGGCATCATTTTTATAGCCACGACCATTATCTACAGAAATACTTACAAAAGCTATGTTTTTGCCTTCAAATTGTTTTTCAACCTTTTTAAGAGAAGGAATTTCCTTAATGCAAGGTCCGCACCAAGTCGCCCAAATATCAAAGTAAACATATTTTCCTTTTAAGTCTGAAAGCGATAAGTCACCACCAGCAAAATTTTCATAATTTTCAAAAGTAGGAGATGGTGATCCTTTAGGAAAAGCAGCACGTGTTGCTATTTTAGACGCCATAAATCTATTTAATTGTACAATAGAACCTTCAATATTTCTATCCATTAGTGCTACTCGAGTTGAGTCTACTTTAGGATATTTGATTTTTATATCATTATATGCCGATTTGTAGTCTTCAATTGCTTTTTCTAAATCTTCTTTTGTGCCATAATTAATAAGGTCTTCTGTAAAATAGTCTTTAGAAATTGAAAATGATCTAACAGAAAAGTTATTAATATCCGAATTATCACCTTTAAAAACAATTGATTCTAAAAAGGAGTCGTTGTCTACTTCAAAAGCAGACGTTTTGTCATTTTTTAAATAGATTGATCCGTATTCTTTTCCATGTAAAAAGGTGTAATCTCCTTCAACGACTTTTAATGTATCTTTAAACGTACCATCATCATTAAGCTTAATTATTTTTTCGTACTCGCTACCTTTAAAAACTTTTAGAGTTTTACTATTATCTGGGTTATCAATTTTTCCAGAAATTGTTGCATAATCTTTAGGTTCTTCCTTACAAGCTAAAATAGTTGTAGCTAAGCAAAGCACTAATAATCGTTTCATAAATTTTGTTTTTTTTGCGATTGCAAAAATAACCATTAAAAAATAAAATTAATATTGAAATGAATTATTAACAAAACCTTGTAGAATCCAAAAATATTCTCAATTTTGAAAAAAACATTAAAATTCTTCCTAATGGATAACTTTCATATAATTTCTTCTGATGCTTTAGATATTGTAACGATTTATAATATTTTTTATAAGAATAAAAAGCTAAAACTTTCAGAGGCATCTAAACATAAGATACAGAAATGTAAAACGTATTTAGACAATAAATTGGCAAATGAAAAAAAACCTATGTATGGAATTAATACAGGTTTTGGATCGTTATATAATGTAAAGATTTCTGATACGGATCTTAGTCAGCTTCAAGAAAATTTAGTAATGTCTCATGCATGTGGAACAGGTGAGCGTGTACCAGAATCTATTGTTAAAGTGATGCTGCTTTTAAAAATTCAGTCACTGAGTTATGGTCATAGTGGAGTGCAGTTAGCAACCGTAGAAAGGTTGATTGAATTTTTTAATAACGATATTTTTCCATTTGTGTTTACGCAAGGTTCTTTGGGAGCTTCAGGAGATTTAGCACCTTTAGCACATTTGGCATTACCTTTATTAGGAAAAGGAAAAGTGATGCATAACAATAAGGAATATGATGCAGCAACACTTTTAGAAGAGTTTAATTGGGAGCCTATAACACTTGAAGCTAAAGAAGGTTTAGCTTTGTTAAATGGTACGCAATTTATGAGCGCTTATGGTGTTTATTTGTTGCTAATGTCTCATAAAACATCGTATTTGGCAGATATTATTGCTAGTATTTCTTTAGATGCTTTTGATGGACGCTTAGATCCTTTTCATGATTTGGTACATGCAGTAAGACCACATCCAGGACAACGAAAAGTAGCAAGACGCTTTAATGAATTTTTAAACGGAAGTGAATTAATCACGCGCGAAAAAGAACATGTACAAGATCCCTATTCGTTTCGTTGTATTCCACAGGTGCACGGAGCAACAAAGGATACTTTAGATTTTGTTGAGAAAGTGATTTTAACGGAAATTAACTCAGTAACAGATAACCCTAATATTTTTCATGAAGAAGATTTAATTATTTCTGGAGGAAATTTCCATGGTCAGCCGTTAGCATTAGCTTTGGATTATTTGAAGATTGCTATGGCTGAAATAGGTAATATTTCAGAACGACGTGTTTTTCAATTGGTGTCTGGTTTAAGAGGTTTGCCTGCATTTTTAGTAGATAATCCTGGTTTAAATTCGGGCTTTATGATTCCGCAATACACTGCAGCAAGTATCGTAAGTGCTAATAAACAAATGGCATCTCCTGCTAGTGTAGATAGTATTGTCTCTAGTAATGGACAAGAAGATCATGTGAGTATGGGAGCCAATGCCGCGACACAGGCTTATACTTTGATAAAAAATGTTGATCGTGTTATTGCTATTGAATTGATGAATGCTTCACAAGCCATAGAGTTTAGAAGACCTATGAAAACTTCTCCTTTGTTAGAGTCATTTTTAGAGCAATACCGAAAAGTAGTGCCATTTATAAAAGTAGATGAGGTGTTACATGATTCTATTGAAGCTTCTATTCAGTTTCTAAAAGATGTTGATATTGAAATAGAGGAGTTATTTTTAAATCATTACGATTTAAAATAAGGATGCATTAGCTATTGCTAATTAGCTCATCAGCCCAATTAAAAGCTTCTGTTAAAGTGGCGAAAATTTCAAAGGGTTTGTGAAGAAATAATTTTTCGATTTGAGCATTCCTTTTGGCTTTATAATCGTGAGTTACTACGGCTAAACCAGCTAAATTTTTAGTTTTAGAAGTCCTTGCGTAAACATTGGGATTTACGGAATAAGAATTTACTCTGTGGCTAATGTATACAAAAGGTTGGTTTGAATAATAGTTTTCAGCTATTTTGATGAGTGCTTCATTTTGTTCCTTATCTACATGAACACCTTCTTTTATAGTTGTGACCATATAATTTTTGTAGAATTTTAATGTACAGAAGCCTATATCAATAATTTTTTGCATAAAAAAAAGTACTTATTTTTCTTACAAAATACAAAAAACTCCTTTAATTGTAAAGGAGTTTTTTTATTAAGAATGACTTTTAAAATATTAAAAATCGCTATTTATGATTCTGTAGTCTTACCCGCTGATTTTATCTTTATGCTTAAGACATCATTTTTTTCATCTAAATCCATAGTGATAATATCTCCTTCTTGAATTTTAGAATTAATGATTTCTTCAGCTAGAGCATCTTCAACATATTTTTGAATGGCTCTATTTAATGGTCTTGCGCCATACTGTTTGTCAAATCCTTTTTCAGCGATATAACCTTTAGCGTTATCTGTAAGTTTAAGATCGTAACCTAAATCTTTAATTCTATTAATAAGCTTAACTAGTTCAATATCAATAATTTTATTAATATCTTCTTTCTCTAGAGCATTAAAGACAATAACATCGTCAATTCTGTTTAAAAATTCAGGTGCAAACGCTTTTTTAAGTGCATTTTCAATAACCCCTTTTGCATGATCTGATTCTTGAGCTATTGCTGCAGAAGTACCAAAACCGACACCAGTACCAAAGTCTTTTAACTTTCTGGCTCCAATGTTAGACGTCATAATTATGATAGTATTTCTAAAATCAATTTTACGACCTAAACTGTCTGTTAAGTACCCGTCATCTAGAACCTGTAATAACATATTAAAGACATCTGGATGTGCTTTTTCAATTTCATCTAAAAGGACAACAGCATAAGGCTTACGTCTTATTTTTTCTGTTAATTGACCACCTTCTTCATATCCAACATATCCTGGAGGTGCACCAACTAAACGCGATATAGCAAATTTTTCCATGTATTCACTCATATCTATTCTTACTAAAGAGTCATCACTTTCAAATAGTTCGCGAGCTAATACTTTGGCTAATTGTGTTTTTCCAACACCAGTTTGTCCTAAAAATATAAATGATCCAATAGGTTTGTTAGGGTCTTTAAGTCCAGCTCTGTTTCGTTGAATCGCTTTTACAACTTTAGCAACAGCTTGATCTTGTCCAATAACCTTGCCTTTAATTAATTCTGGTAATTTAGATAGTTTAGTGATTTCTGTTTGTGCTATTTTATTTACAGGAATTCCTGTCATCATAGAAATCACATCAGCAACATTATCTTCAGTAACAACTTCTTTGTGTTGTTTTGTTTCTTCTTCCCATTTTTCTTGGGCAGTTGCTAGTTCTTTTTCTAATCGTTTTTCGTCATCTCTAAGCTTTGCTGCTTCTTCGTACTTTTGCTTTTTAACAACGCTATTCTTTGTCTCTTTTACTTCTTCAAGTTTCTTTTCGAGTTCAAGAATTTGTTTTGGTACATCTATGTTAGTAATATGTACACGAGAACCTGCTTCATCTAAAGCATCGATAGCTTTGTCTGGAAGAAAACGCTCTGTCATATAACGATTAGTTAGCTTTACACAAGCTTCAATAGCTTCATCTGTATAATCGACATTATGATGCTCTTCGTATTTTCCTTTAATATTATTAAGGATTTCGATGGTTTCTTCAACAGAAGTTGGTTCAACAATAACTTTTTGAAAACGACGTTCTAAAGCACCATCTTTTTCAATATATTGTCTGTACTCATCTAAAGTAGTTGCACCTATACATTGTATTTCACCTCTTGCTAAAGCTGGTTTAAACATATTAGAGGCGTCTAAACTTCCTGTGGCACCACCAGCACCAACAATAGTGTGAATCTCATCAATAAAAAGAATAATATCATCATTCTTTTCAAGCTCGTTCATAACGGCTTTCATACGTTCTTCAAACTGTCCTCTATACTTTGTGCCTGCAACTAAGCTTGCCAAGTCTAAAGTGACGACACGCTTATTAAATAAGGTACGAGATACTTTTCGCTTTACAATGCGTAATGCTAAACCTTCGGCAATAGCAGATTTACCAACACCAGGTTCTCCTATTAATAAGGGGTTGTTTTTCTTTCTTCGACTTAAAATTTGAGAGACACGTTGTATTTCTTTTTCTCGTCCTACAACAGGGTCTAATTTGTCTTCTTCAGCAAGTACAGTTAAGTCTCTACCAAAATTATCTAAAACTGGTGTTTTTGATTTCTTGTTTGTTTTACTAGATTGGCCTCCAAACGGATTCTGTTTTGCATCTTCTTGTTCGTTCATATCATCATCAGAAAACGATTCTGCTTTTGGGGTTTCTAAATAATCATCTTCGTTAGTTGCCATAGATTTAAATTCTTCTTTTACGTTATCATAATCTACTTTTAGCTTGTTTAAAAGCTTTGTTGTAGGATCATTCTCATTTCTTAAAATGCACAATAATAAATGTGCTGTGTTTATTGAGGTGCTCTGAAATAGTTTTGCTTCTAAAAATGTTGTTTTTAGTGCGCGCTCTGCTTGCCTTGTTAAGTGCAAGTTCTTTTTTTCGTTCGATGTTGTTACGATATTTGGGTTTGCAGGACTTAAAATCTCTACTTTACGTCTAAGGTGATTTAGATCTACATCTAAGGCGCTTAAAATATCTATAGCTTTACCGTTTCCATCCCTTAAAAGACCAAGCATTAAATGCTCAGTACCAATAAAATCATGACCTAAACGTAAAGCTTCTTCTTTGCTGTAAGCAATTACATCTTTAACTCTTGGGGAAAAATTATCATCCATACTATATTCCTTTCTGCTTTAAAAATAATAAAAACATATTGAGTATAAGTCAAAAACCGTACCTTAATTATATGATTATTATATGTCGTAAACGAAGAGAGTAAAAAAGCTTTTTAAATCAAAGGAAAATTGCAGATACTTATTAACGAAAAAGATATCAAATATTGTTAATAAAAAATACCAAAAACCAAGTGGTATTTCTCTAAAAACAGTGGTATTTTGGTTATATTAGCGCGTTATGAAAATTCACAAAAAAACTAATTAATTTTATATATGGCAGAAGGAGAAAAACTCATTCCAATTAACATTGAAGATGAAATGAAATCGGCTTACATTGATTATTCAATGTCGGTCATAGTGTCACGTGCGCTACCAGATGTAAGAGACGGTTTAAAACCAGTTCATAGACGTGTACTTTACGGTATGCACGAATTAGGTGTTAGAGCAACTGGAGCACATAAAAAATCAGCAAGAATTGTCGGTGAGGTTTTAGGTAAGTATCATCCACATGGTGATACTTCAGTTTATGACGCTATGGTACGTATGGCTCAAGAATGGAGTTTGCGTTATATGTTAGTTGATGGACAAGGTAACTTTGGGTCTGTAGATGGAGATAGTCCGGCTGCAATGCGTTATACAGAAGCAAGAATGCGTAAGATATCTGAAGATATGTTAGCAGATATTGATAAGGAAACCGTTGATCATAAATTAAATTTTGATGATACTTTAGAAGAGCCAACAGTTCTTCCAACGCGTATTCCAGGTTTATTAGTTAATGGAGCTTCAGGTATTGCTGTAGGTATGGCAACAAATATGCCACCACACAACTTAACCGAAGTGGTAAATGGAACAATTGCTTATATCGATAATAATGATATTGAAATAGATGAATTAATTCAACATATCAAAGCACCAGATTTTCCAACAGGTGGAACCATTTATGGTTATGATGGGGTTAAGGAAGCTTTTCATACAGGTCGTGGGCGTATTGTAATGCGTGGTAATGCAATTATTGAAGAAGTACAAGGTAGAGAATGTATTGTAGTTACAGAGATTCCATACCAAATCAATAAAGCAGATATGATTAAGAAAACTGCTGACTTGGTTAATGAAAAAAAATTAGAAGGTATTGCTACTATTAGAGATGAATCTGATAGAAATGGTATGCGAATAGTTTACGTTTTAAAGCGTGATGCAATACCTAATATTGTACTTAATAAGTTATTTAAATATACAGCTTTACAATCGTCATTTAGTGTTAATAATATTGCATTAGTAAATGGTCGTCCGCAGTTATTAAACCTAAAAGAACTAATTCATTATTTTGTAGAACACAGACATGATGTAGTTGTTAGAAGAACCACTTACGAATTGCGTAAGGCTGAAGAAAGAGCTCATATATTAGAAGGCTTAATTATAGCTTCTGATAATATTGATGAGGTTATTAAAATTATTCGTGCATCATCAAATGCAGATGAGGCTCGTAATAGCTTAATAGAACGTTTTGAATTATCTGAGATTCAGGCCAAAGCTATTGTTGAGATGCGTTTGCGTCAGTTAACAGGTTTAGAGCAAGATAAGCTGCGAAGTGAGTATGAGGAAATTATGAAAACAATCATAGACCTTAAAGATATCTTAGACAAGAAAGAACGTCGAATGGATATTATTAAGGCAGAGCTTGAAGTTATAAGAGATAAATATGGAGATGATCGTCGTTCTGTAATAGAATATGCAGGAGGAGACTTGAGTATTGAAGATATGATTCCTGATGCACAAGTGGTAATTACAATTTCTCACGCAGGTTATATTAAACGTACATCACTTTCAGAATACAAAACACAAAATAGAGGTGGAGTTGGCCAGAAAGCGTCAACGACTCGTAATGAGGATTTCTTAGAGCACTTATTTGTTGGTACTAACCATCAATACATGCTATTCTTTACGCAAAAAGGAAAATGTTTCTGGATGCGAGTTTACGAAATTCCAGAAGGAGCTAAAACGTCTAAAGGTAGAGCAATTCAGAACCTAATAAATATTGAGCAAGATGATAAAGTCATGGCTTTTATCTGTACTCAAGATTTAAAAGACGAAGATTACATTAACAATCATTATGTAATAATGGCGACCAAAAAAGGTCAGGTTAAGAAAACCTCTTTAGAGCAATATTCAAGACCAAGATCTAACGGAATTAATGCCATTACCATTAAGGAAGACGATGTTTTATTAGAAGCAAAATTAACAACAGGTGAAAGCCAAGTGATGTTAGCTTTAAAATCTGGTAAAGCTATCCGTTTTGAAGAAGCGAAAACACGACCAATGGGAAGAAATGCATCTGGTGTACGTGGTATTCGTCTTCAAGATGAAAAAACCGATGAGGTTATAGGTATGGTTGCTGTAGACGATATGGATAGCAATATTCTTGTGGTTTCTGAAAATGGATACGGAAAACGTTCTAGTTTAGAAGATTATAGAATTACCAATAGAGGTGGTAAAGGTGTGAAAACCATTTCTATTACAGAAAAAACAGGAAACTTAGTATCTATTAAGAATGTAACCGATGAAGATGATTTAATGATTATTAATAAATCTGGAATAGCTATTCGTATGGCTGTGGCAGATTTACGTGTAATGGGAAGAGCAACACAAGGTGTTAAATTAATCAACCTTAAAGGAAATGATTCTATTGCAGCAGTTGCTAAAGTGATGAAAGATGAGGAAGAAGATATTGAAGGTATTGATGATGCTGAAGTAATTAATTCTGAATCAATTGATAATGAAGATGCAGCTGAAGATGGCACGGCTATTGATAATAATGAAACTGAAAACGAATAATTAACAACAAAACTATTTATTACAAGATGAAAAAATTACTGACATTAGTGTTACTTTTAATTGTTTCCTCAATGTCTTTTGCACAAAAGAACGAGATTAAAGCCATTGAAAAAGCACTAAAAAATTCGAATTTTGGAGATGCTAAATCTGCAGTATCAGTTGCAGAAGCATTAATAGGAAATATGGATGATAAGTCTAAAGCCAAATTCTATTTCCTTAAAGCTAAAGCGCTTTATGCAGAAGGAAAAGGTTCTGATAAAGATATAGATGAAGCTATAGTAAGTTTAGATGACTTGAAAGAATTAGAATCTAAAATGGGGAAATTAAAATATACCCAAGAAGCTAATGAGATGTCATTAGGAATGGTTAATACATTTTTAACTAAGGCTAACAATGCGTTTAGTAGTAAGAATTACACTGTTGCTGCAAAAGGCTTTGAAAAAGTTTACAGAATGTCGCCTAAAGACACGTTATACCTTTATTACGCTGCTTCAGCTGCTGTAACTTCTCAAGATTATGATACTGCTTTAGACTATTATGTTGAATTAAAAAACATGGGATATACAGGTATCCAAATGAATTACTATGCTACAAATGTAGAAACTGGTGAAGAAGAATTGTTTGCTAATAAGCAAACAAGAAATTTTTCTGTAAAATCTAAAGCTCATACTAAGCCTAGAGATGCTAAAAGCGAATCTAAAACAGCTGAAATTGTAAAGAACATCGCTTTAATATATGTATCACAAGGAGATAATGAAAAAGCTTTAGGAGCTATGGCTGATGCTAGAGCAGAAAATCCTGATGATTTAGGTTTATTATTATCTGAAGCTAATGTTTACCTAAAAATGGGTAATAGAGAAAGATTTAAAGAATTAATGGAAGAAGCAACTACTAAAGATCCTAATAATGCTGAATTACAGTATAATTTAGGTGTGTTAGCTGCTGAAGGTGGTAACCCAGAAGCTGCTATAAAGTATTATGAAAAAGCTATTTCTATTAATCCTGGTTATGTAGATGCTTATAACAATATTGCAGTTGTAATGTTAGAAGGTGAAGCTAAGATTGTTGAAGAGATGAATAGCTTAGGAAATAGTTCTGCAGATAACAGAAAATATGATGAGTTAAAAGAAAAACGTTCACAATTGTATTATCAAGCTATTCCTTTTTTAGAGAAAGCTTTAGAGTTGAGAAATACTAATATAGATGCGGCTAAAACGTTAATGAACATATATAGCGCTTTAGGTGAAACTGATAAGTTTAAAGCTATGAGAGCTAGGATCGAAAAAATGGAAGCTTCTGCTGCAGGTGGAAATTAAAATTAGATTTAAAATAGTATAAAAAAAGCGGCTGAAAAGCCGCTTTTTTTATACTATTTTTTTAATAACTCTCAGTTTGTGGGTGTGTGTATTCTTATCAATATTATAAATACCACTATGATCTAAACGATCAATTCTTACTTTGCCATGCGCATGGATAATGTAATTATCTTTCATGATAATACCTACATGAGTAATGTTGCCTTCTGCATTATCAAAAAAGGCTAAATCACCAGGTTCACTTTCTTCAATAAAGCTCAGAGCTTCCCCTTGTGTTGCTTGTTCAGAAGCATCTCTAAATAATTTATACCCATTGAGTTTATATACCATTTGTGTAAATCCGGAACAATCAATTCCAAAAGGTGATTTTCCACCCCATAAATAGGGGGCATTCAAGAATAAAAAAGATGATTTAACAATATTTTCTTTAGCGCTTTTTGAGGTTAAGGCAGTACCATCAAAGTTATGCTTAAGTATGTTTAACCCATTCAAATCTGAACCAACAGGAATAGGATATAAATTATTTGAAGCATCTGATACAAATTCAATTAAATCTTTGGATAAATTAACACCAGATTTATTTAGGTCATTATAATTAGACGCGTCAATTTCTAAGTATTGCTTATTATCTATCCAACCTTCATATTTATCGAAAGCAAAACGGATGCGACTCCACTTTTTTCGTTGCTCAAGCACTTTAAAAAAGTCACCATACAGAGCTTGCGTTACCATTTCACTGGTATCGCTAGGTTCTAATCGTATAGGTACAATGCCAAGATTGCAAATGCCGTATTGCATAGAGTTTGGTTAAACGCGTTCTAATACCACTGCAGAAGCACCTCCACCGCCATTACAAATAGCAGCTGCTCCAATATTGGCGTTATTTTGTTGTAATACGTTGATTAAGGTCACTAAAATTCTTACGCCAGAGCATCCAAGTGGATGTCCTAAAGAAACGGCACCACCATTAACATTTACATTACTATCGTCTAATCCTAAAATTTTCATATTAGCTAATCCAACAATAGAGAATGCTTCGTTAAATTCAAAGAAATCAACGTCTTTTATATCAATATTCGCTTTAGCTAATGCTTTTGGTAAAGCTTTAGCAGGCGCTGTTGTAAACCATTCTGGTTCATGTGCAGCATCTGCATACCCTTTTATAACAGCAATAGGTTGTAAGCCTAATTTTTCAGCTTTTTCTCTGCTCATTAATATCATAGCTGCAGCTCCATCGTTAATTGTAGATGCATTTGCAGCAGTAACTGTTCCGTCTTTAGTAAATGCAGGACGTAATGCAGGAATTTTATCCATTCTCACATTCGTATATTCTTCATCTTTGTCAACAATTACAGGTTCTCCACGACGTTGAGGAACTTCAACAGCAATAACTTCATTCTCAAATTTCCCAGCATCCCAAGCCGCTTTAGAACGTTCATAAGATTGAACAGCAAAAGCATCTTGATCTTCTCTAGAGAATTTATATTCAGTTGCACATAAATCGGCACAAACACCCATGGCATTATTGTCATAAGCGTCAACTAATCCGTCTTTTTGCATACCGTCTTCAAGCGTTGCTGGTCCAAATTTTGTACCAGTTCTTGCATGATAATAATGTGGAATTAAACTCATGTTCTCCATGCCACCGGCAACAATTATTTCTGCATCACCTAATTGTATAGCTTGAGCAGCTTGCATTACAGCTTTCATTCCTGAAGCACATACTTTATTAATTGTAGTACATGGAATTGTGTTTGGTAATCCTGCGTAAATAGCAGCTTGTCTTGCAGGAGCTTGTCCTGTACCAGCTTGCACAACATTTCCCATAATAACTTCATCTACTAGCTCTGGTTTTAAATTAATTTTATCTAAAGCTCCTTTAATTGCCGCAGCTCCTAATCGAGGTGCTGGCACTGTAGATAAACTTCCTAAAAAACTTCCAATTGGTGTTCTAACTGCTGAAACTATAACGACGTCCTTATTCATTGTGATTATATTTGATGTTATTTGGAGCGAAATTAAACATTTTTTAAGAGATTTTAGAATGTATTAATGATATTAGCAGTCTAAAATTCTAATATTTATTACATTTGATTGTATATGAATGTATTCCTCAATAAATGGTATAAGAATCATGCTTTAGTTTATAAGATATTATTATTCTTATTAACCACATTGTTTATTGTTTACTTGTTTCCTAAAACAGGGAAGTTTAGATACTCTTTTGAAAAGGGTAAGCCATGGCAATCCGAAAACCTATATGCTCCATTTAATTTTGCGATAAAAAAATCTCAAAGTGAAATAGACAAAGAACAACGCGAAATTAAAAATCATAGTCCTTTGTATTTTGAGGTCACTAAAGGTGTTGAAGACGATGTTTTGTTAGATTTTACGATGAGATTTAACCAAGTATTTAAAGACTCTAGTACTCTTAGAACTGAAAATACAACGTTATTTAATCATGGTAAATCAATTGTAAACAAGCTTTATAATTCCGGAATATTAGATTTAGATTATAATTATGATAAAGATAGACCTGTATTTTTAACGTCATCTAATACCATTCAAAAAGAGTTGCAATATGGCAGTTTGTATGAGTTAAGTGAATGGAGAGCACTTGTAGAGAAGGATTTAGGAAATACATTATCTATAGATACAAAAAAGCGTATAGTCTCTATTTTTTTCGATGTTATTAAACCTAATATAAAACTCAATAAAAGTCTTAGTGATAAAGCTTTAGAAGAGGAGTTGTCACGAATTTCTTTAACGAGAGGACGTATTGAAAAAGACCAACTCATCGTTTCTAAAGGACAAGTAGTAGAGGAAGATCAATACGTTATTTTAAGCTCTTTAAAATCCGAATATGAATCTCAAGTATGGAATTCTGCTAATTATAATTGGGTTCTTGTAGCTTACACACTATTGGTGGCGTTAGCATTACTCATGTTATTATTGTTTTTAAGAAAATATAGATTCGAAGTCTTTTTAAACAACACTAAAGTAACATTCATATTTTTTAATATCGCATTAATGATATTGTTAAGCACTTTGGTTATTAACTTTAATTCTCAGTATATCTATGTGGTGCCATTATGTATTTTACCACTCGTACTAAAAGCTTTTTTCGATGCAAGATTAGGTCTCTTTACACATGTACTTACGGTATTACTTTTAGGTTTTATTGTACCTAATAGTTACGAGTATATGTTTCTTCAGATTATTGCAGGAATGGTAACGATTTTAACGGTCTCAGAATTATATAAAAGAGCTAACCTTTTTATATCAGTAGGACAAATAACATTTATTTATATCATTGCTTATTTTGCGTTTTTCGTTATTCACGAAGGGCAATTAACAGGTCTAAAATGGGAAACCTTTGGTTTATTTGTGCTTTGTGGTTTAGCGACTTTGTTTGTTCAGCCTTTAATCTATATTTATGAAAAGATTTTTGGACTGGTGTCTGACGTATCTTTATTAGAATTGTCTGATACAAATACAAAATTGCTAAAAGAATTATCAAACAGAGCTCCGGGGACATTTCATCATTCATTAAATGTAGCTAATTTGGCTGAAGCTTCAGCTAATGAAATTGGAGCTAATGCTATGTTAATTAGAGTAGGAGCCTTGTATCATGATATTGGCAAGATGAATAATCCAACGTATTTTACAGAAAACCAGAGTACGGGTATTAATCCTCATGACGAATTATCGAATAAAGAATCTGCGAAAATCATTATTGATCACACAATTAAAGGCATTGAAATTGCTAAAAAATACAATTTACCAGATCGTGTTATAGATTTTATTAGAACACATCATGGTACCAGCTTAGTGTATTATTTTTATATGAAAGAAAAAGCTGAGAATGAAAATGTTGATATCAGCGATTTTACTTATCCAGGTCCAAAACCATTTAGTAAAGAAACAGCAATTTTAATGATGTGTGATAGTGTAGAAGCTGCTTCAAAAAGTTTAAAAGATCCTACAAGTACAAAGATTAATGATTTTGTTGAAAACATAATCAATAAGCAAATGGAGAGTGGTCAGTTTTTAAATGCGAATATTACGTTTAAAGAAATTCAATCTATCAAAAAAGTGCTTAAACATAAATTAGCGAATATTTACCATCTAAGAATAGAGTACCCTGAATAATGAAAAAAAACTACTATTTCTATGAGGTTTTTGTTGTTAGCAGCGTTTGTTTTAGAGGTGACTAACTAGAGAGACGTGTCCAATAATGTTTTAAGCTTTGTACAAACATCCAATTTATCAAAAAGACAGATTTATAAGTGTAAGTTGATGAAATGAGAAAACATTTATAAACAAAAAAAAAGCCACTCCCTACAGCGGCTTTTTCTTCTAAAAAAATAATCGTTTACTAAACAACAATTACTATGCTTTTAATTAAGTTTTATTATTAGGGGAAATTTATTTTATTAATAAATGCTTCGGTAAATCTTCAACGCGTTCACAACATAATTGCTCCATCACTTGTTGTAATTCTGTTTTTAAAAGTGAAATAGTATGATCACCACCTTTATTTCCTAAAGCCGAAACTCCATACATAAATGAGCGTCCCATAAATGTAAATTTAGCTCCAGTAGCAAGCGATCTAGCAACATCAGGACCTGATCTGATACCACTATCCATCATCACTTCAATTTGATCGCCATATTTAGCAGCAATATGAGATAGAGGTTTAATTGTAGATTCTCCTGCATCTAATTGTCTTCCTCCATGATTAGAAACAATAATACCATCTAAACCTAAACGAATTGCCTCTTTAGTATCTTCTTCTGAAGCCACACCTTTAAGTACAATTTTACCTTTCCACATATCACGGATAGGTTTTATTTTTTCTTCGTTTAAACGACCAGAAAACGTCGCATCCATAAACTTACCCAATTGTTTTAAATCTAAACCTTTAGGCATGTATGGCTTAAGGGTTTCAAAGTTAGGCTGACCGTAACGTAAGGTATTCATGGCCCATTTTGGTTTTCCTAAAACTTGCAAAATGTTTTTAACAGACATTTTAGGTGGCATTGCCAAACCGTTTCTTATATCTCTTGGTCTAAACCCAAAAGTTGGCACATCACATAGAATGACTAATACAGGACATTCTGCAGCAGCAGCTCTTTTTATAATATCGTCTCTTAAACGATCTTCTGTTGGGTGGTATAACTGAAACCAAGCTTTTCCTTCGGTGAGTTCTGCAGCCCGTTCTATACTTGTTGTTGTTACTGTACTTAAAATGAATGGCACATTGTGTTTGTGTGCCGCTTTTGCTAAGATTTCTGGAGCATTTGGCCACATTAAACCTTGTAATCCTACTGGTGCGATTCCAAAAGGAGCATCATATTCAATACCAAATAACTTTGTTTTTAAATTAGCTCCGTTAAAATCTCTTAAGTATTGTGGAATTAATTGTACATCTCTTAATTCTGAAGTATTTCGGTGAAGATTAACATCTTCGTTACAGCCACCATCGAGGTATTCAAAAGCAAATTTAGGTATCATTTTTTCTGCCTTTGTTCTTAAATCATCTACTGATGGGTATTTTGAGTTAAATTCTATAGCCATTGTTATGCGTCTTGTAGTTGATAATTTTTATCTGTTAATTTTCAGTTTTTATTGAAAGCAAAATCAAAAACTTTCATTATTGGTGCTTATATTTTTTTAGAGTTCTATAACCGTAAAGCGCAATAAAACAGAAACAAATAAATGGTAGAATGAAAGAGAAGTTAACACCAGAAAATGGCCCTATCTTTTCAGTATCTATCATTAATCCTTGTAAAATTGGCATTAAAGCCCCACCAACAATAGCCATTACTAAACCAGCTGCACCAATAGCAGTATCGTCTGCTCTTAAACCGTCTAATGCAATACCGTAAATGGTTGGGAACATTAAAGACATAAATGCTGAAGTTGCTACTAGTAAATAAAGACCTGCTATACCTTCAATTAATATAACACCAGATGTGGTTGCCATAGCACAAAGTGCAAAAATCATAAGTAGTTTTCTAGAGTTAACATACTTCATTAAAAATGTACTTATAAATCGACTGCATAAAAATATAGCCATGGCTACAATGTTGTAGTTTTGAGCTTCTGCTTTTGGTATGCCTAAGTTTCCTGCGTATTGAATGATAAATGTCCAACACATAATTTGAGCGGCAACATAGAATAATTGCGCTAAAACACCTTCTTTATATTTTCCATTTTTGAATAATCTTTTAAATGACGATGCCGCACTGGTTGGATTATCGCTAACCTTCCTTTTTGGCATTTTAGTGATAGAAATAACCACTAACATGGCGATAACAACAAAACCAAGAATAACATAAGGGTTTCTAATAATTTCTAAATCGTGAGTTCTAATAACGGCTTTTTGAGCTTCGTTTAACGTATTGAAAATAAGTTCGCCAGCCTCGTTACGCTTGTCAGAATCTAAGGCCGTAAGAATAAATTTAGATGCTACAAACATGCCAAACAACGACCCGATAGGGTTGAAGGCTTGTGCTAAGTTTAAACGTTGTGTTGCCGTACGTTCATCTCCCATTGATAGTATAAAAGGATTGGCTGTGGTTTCTAAAAAGGCTAATCCAAAGGTTAATATATAAAGTGAGCCTAAAAAGAATCCAAAAACTTCAAATTTTGCCGCTGGATAAAACAATAAAGCTCCAAAGGCGTAAAGGGTTAAACCTAAAAGAATTCCTTTTTTATAACTGTATTTTCTAACAAAAAGTGCCGCAGGAATAGCCATCGTTGCATAACCACCATAAAAAGCTAATTGTACTAATGCGGCTTTTGCTGTTGAAATTTCCATTACAGTTCCAAATGCAGCTACCATAGGATTTGTAATATCATTAGCAAAACCCCAAAGTGCAAACAAAGATGTGATGAGTACAAATGGTACTATGACCTCTTTAGATACTACTGGTATTTTTGTTGAATTCGTCATTTAGTCTTAGTTTTTTGTTTCAATGAAAAAAAAGCACCATTCAAATTAAAATCTAAAAATGAATAGTGCTTTAATAATCTGATATTAATGTCTATCTGTATTGTGCGTAAATCACTTTTGTTTGAAGGTATTCTTCCATACCATGTTTTCCATCAGCTCCACCAATTCCAGATTTTTTCCATCCAGCATGGAAGCCTTGAATAGCTTCAAAATGTTCTCTATTGATATAGGTTTCTCCATATTGTAATTCTTCAGCAGCATGCATTACTTTGTTGAAGTTTTCTGAGAAAATTGATGATGTTAAACCATACTCAGAATCATTGGCTAATGCAATGGCTTCGTCTAATGTACTAAATTTCATTACTGGTAACACAGGACCAAAAACTTCATCTTGGATGATTTGCATATCCTGTCTTACGTTAGTTAATAATGTAGGTTGGTAAAAATAACCTTTATCAAATTGGTTAGATTTCTGTCCTCCAAGTAATACTTCTGCACCTTCTTTTTTAGCAAATTCAACCATTTCGGTTACTTTATCTAATTGCGCTTTAGAAACCAATGCACTCATGTCAGGATTGTTTTCAGAAAAAGCATCTTCTACTTTTAAAGCGTTCATTTTAGCCGTAACCATTTCTAAAAACTGATCGTGAATAGATTCTTCAACATACACACGTTCTGCACAATTACATACTTGTCCGCTATAAATAATTCTAGAACCAACAACGGCATTAACCGCCAATTCTAAATTTGCATCGGCACAAACAATTGCAGGAGCTTTACCACCTAATTCTAAAGATACTTTTGTAATATTTTCAGAAGCAGCTTCCATAACTTTCTGACCTGCAAATACACTACCAGTTAAACTGATAATACCTGTAATTGGACTTTTAGATAAAGCGTTTCCAACTATTGGTCCAGAACCACACACAAAGTTTAATACACCAGCAGGTAATTCTATTTTTTGGATTAAATCTACCCACTCCATAATTGTGTTTGGTGCAATGCAACTTGGCTTAATTACACAAGTATTTCCTGTAATTAATGATCCAGCAACTTTTCTTGCCATTACAAAAAATGGGAAGTTCCAAGGTAAAATCCCTACAGCAACACCAATAGGTGCTTTATGTAAAAAGATGTGTTCTTTTTTACGGTCACTTTGTATAATTTCACCTTCTATTCGTCTTGCAAAACCTGCGTAATAATCAAAATAATCAGCTGTAACATCAATTTCTACTTGCGCTAAGCCTATCACTTTTGCTTGTTCTGCTGCTAAAGTTTCAGCTAAAAACAGACGATTTTCACGAATGACATCAGCCATTTTATGTAAATAGCCAGCACGTTCAACGGCTGTAAGAGATTTCCAAGCATGTTGTGATGCTTTAGCCGCATCTAATGCTTTATTTGCATCTTCAACAGATCCATGTGGTATCTCTGACAATACTTCTTCTGTACAAGGGTTAAGTACTTTTGTTACTTCTGAAGAAGTAGATTTTACAAACTTTCCGTTTATAAATTGATTAAATTCTTTCATGAGTGTTTACGTTT
>Ga0209344_10000193_pt1 | contig 127274 bp, 112 predicted proteins | sample Cruoilmetagenom6_FD_187293 | JGI IMG/M metagenome (GOLD analysis project Ga0209344, IMG submission 187293) | Oil polluted marine microbial communities from Coal Oil Point, Santa Barbara, California, USA - Santa Barbara Oil Seep Sample 6 (SPAdes)... | ecosystem: Environmental > Aquatic >... | reverse complement strand
CAAAACCGGCAGCCACTTTTGGGCGAAACGCCCTAATTCTTTGTTTGAGCGTTTCTTTCTTCCCAAAACCGGCAGCCACTTTTGGGCGAAACGCCCTAAGGGTGAGCATTTACGCACACTCTGTCTCCCGTCTGTCTCTAACTTCATCTCTAATGACTACTCTGCAGCTTGCACGTTCGCGCCATCTGCACTTCGCTCTTGAGCTTTAACTTCTTCTACCCAAAGAGAATGGTGTTCAATTGCCCAGTTTTCATCAACATCGCCTGAGCCCATGGCATCATAAGCACCCTCCATACCGATTGTGCCAATATAGATATGAGCTAAAATCAAGCAGATCATCAGGACACCCATGATGGCATGCCAAATGTTATTATATTGCTGCTCTTGAATGACACTGTAGGGTGCGTTTCCAATTCCGATCCAATTTCCAACATCAAGGCCAATAGCAGAAAATGCTGACATGGTGCTTGAGAAGAAAGAGTATTCGAATGGAAACATAAGCGCCCAACCGGATACACTTAAAGATAGACCACCGATCATCACTCCCCAGAAGATTAATTTTTGACCAGCGTTAAATTTCCCGGCTGGTGGATGCTCACCCTTTTTAAAGATGCCACCACCTTTAAGGAGCCAATTGATGTCACCGCGATTTGGTATGTTGTGTAGCACCCAACATACAAACGCGATTATAAGCCCCAGCATAAAGGCAAAGGCGATGTAATTATGTGTTAGTTTTAAAAAGTGCGTAAAGGGGCCAAATGCATCCTTACCGATGATTGGCATTATAACCGTTTTACCAAATGATATATTCAGACCACTGATACCAAGAATGATAAATGAAATTGCCATCAGCCAATGACCAGTCCGTTCAATGGTTGAAAAGCGCTTGATCTTGCGACCTGATAATCCTTTGTCGACTTTTATCTTTCCTCTCCAGGCAAAGAAAATAGCTAACAGAACCAAGGTTACCAACATTGAAAACCCAAGATAACTAAATAGCGGCCCGTTACGAATGGCTCTATAACTTTCACCAGCATCCTGCACTAACACTCCAGCTTTTTTATCTGGAATTGAAACATTGCCTGTTACGCCGTGACGAATAGCACGCCAAGTGTCTGCATCTGAACTTCTATTCAGGACTGCTCCTGGGATTCTGTTCGTTTGAAATTTTTTAGCGGCGTCTTTGTTGATTACATTTTTAACAGCATTTGCTGGTGGGCGAACGGAGCTTTCAGCCTTTGCACTCGAGACACCTGCGATGAATAAAACAAGCCCAACAATGACAACACCCATCACAAAACTAGTCATAGTTTTTAGTATTTGGGAAGAATGATAAACTCTATTCTCAAATGCTAAGGCTTCTCTATTTGTTGCGATATGATTGCGGTGTTCCAAGAGCTTCTGACTTTTGAACTCATGATGTCTAAAAAGAAAACTTCTAAACATAAGGCTTTGCATTTTATTCTCCCTACTCATTCAATTTATTCCCATTCTTTAATTTTATGCGCGCTGTTTTTTAAATCTCTATTTAAAAAGTTCGCTGCTTTGCATCACACCCTTCTGGAGTGTTCTTCTGGGACTCATTGAATGAGATTAATCTGTTTTTGCTTAGTTGTGCTTCGAGCACGATTTTTGTGACACTCTTAATCTTCAGCTCCGACATTTTAATAGGTCGCTCAACTGAAATTTTTAATAATGAGGAGATGACAGATTGGACCGCGATCTCCTCATTATGTCTTGTTCCGGTTATTTAACCGGTCTCGTAATCAGCAGGCCTACTTTTATAGGCCTGCTTTAACAGGATGGGGGGATTAACCACCTGTTTTACGATCATATGCTGTTCCCCATCCCCAAGCGCCTGAGCCGAAGCCACGAGCTACGACACGCTGACGATAGATATCGGAAACAGTGTCACCATCACCAGCCAAAAGAGCTTTGGTTGAGCACATTTCTGCGCATAATGGTAACTTGCCTTCTGCAAGACGGTTGCGTCCATATTTTTGGAACTCGTCCTGGGACATGTTTTCTTCCGGGCCACCGGCGCAGAAGGTACATTTGTCCATTTTGCCACGAGAGCCAAAATTGGAAGCTTGTGGATATTGCGGCGCACCAAACGGACACGCATAGAAGCAATAACCACAACCAATACAGAGATCTTTCGAGTGCAACACGACACCATCAGTAGTCTGGTAGAAGCAGTCAACTGGACAGACGGCCATACAAGGTGCGTCTGAGCAGTGCATGCAAGCGACCGAGATTGATCGCTCACCAGCTTTACCATCATTGATGGTTACAACGCGGCGTCGATTGACACCCCAGGGAACCTCATGCTCGTTTTTACAAGCTGTCACACAGGCATTACATTCGATGCAACGTTCTGCGTCACAGAGGAATTTCATTCTAGCCATTTTTATTCCTCCTAAGATTTACGCGCGCTCAATACGGCAGAGCGTCGTTTTGGTTTCTTGCATTTGAGTTACGCTGTCATAGCCATAGGTTTGTGCGGTGTTACACGCCTCACCTAAGACAATTGGATCAGCGCCTGTTGGGTATTTAGAGCGAAGATCTTCGCCCTGGTAATGACCGCCAAAGTGGAATGGTGTGAAGACAACGCCTCGTCCCACCCGCTCTGTTATCATTGCCTGGATTTTGATCTTGGCGCCTTCTGGACTATGTAGCCAGACGGTGTCTTTGTCTCTAATACCCAAATCATTGGCATCACCAGGATTAATCTCAACAAACATGTCTTGCTGGAGTTCAGCTAACCAAGGGTTGGAGCGTGTTTCATCACCACCACCTTCATATTCAACTAAACGACCAGATGTCATGATCATTGGGAAATCCTTGGAGAAGTCTTTCTCCTGGATTGATTTATAGGCCGTTGGCAACCGCCAGAAGGTTTTATCTTCATAGGTTGAATAGTCAGCCAATAGATCACGTCTTGCTGTATAGAGCGGTTCACGGTGTATTGGCACCGGATCTGGGAATGTCCAGACAACCGCTCGGGCTTTTGCGTTACCGAACGGTGCGCAACCATGTTTAATCGCGACCCGTTGAATGCCGCCCGATAGGTCAACTTTCCAGTTCACTTTATCAAGTTTGGCTTCATCATCCGATCCGGCGACTTTTTTAACAGCAGCCATTTCAGCGTCTGTCATGTCACCTAACCAGCCAAGTTTTCGTAACATGCCAACTGTGAATTCAGGATAACCATCCTTAATTTCAGAGCCGACAGGATAAGACCCTTCAGCAAGTAGGTTGTCACCATTCTTCTCAACGCCAAATCTAGCGCGGAAGCATAGACCACCTTTTGCAACTGGTAATGATGGATCATAGAGATTGGCAGTACCAGGGTGCTTCATATCAGCAGTGCCCCAGCATGGCCAAGGCAGACCATAATACTCACCATCAGCCGGGCCACCATTGGCGCGCAATGTTGTGCGGTCAAAAGTGTGTTGGTTGGCCATGTGCATTTTCATGCGCTCTGGTGATTGCCCTGTATACCCAATGGTCCACATGCCTCTGTTGAACTCGCGTGTGATATCTTCGACCAATGGCTCTTCACCATTCACCTTGATATTGCGGAACAAACGATCAGCAAAACCGAGTTTTTTTGCAAGCTTATAAGCAATTGTATGATCTGGTAGAGATTCAAACATTGGCTCCATGATTTTTTCACGCCATTGGAGCGACCGGTTTGAAGCTGTTACCGAACCATAGGTTTCAAACTGAGTTGAAGCTGGTAAGAGGTAGACACCATCTTTTCTATCTTGCAACACAGCTGACATGGTTGGGTATGGATCAATGATGACCAACATATCCAACATGCCCATTGCTTTGCGCATTTCGGGTAGTCTGGTTTGTGAGTTTGGTGCGTGACCCCAGAAAACCATAACCTTGGTATTATCAGGTTGGATAATATTTTCTTTGGCTTCAAGTACACCATCGATCCAACGAGAAACAGGAATGCCTTTCTCGTGCATCATTTTTTTGTTTTTGCCGTCACTTGTTTTCATGACTGCAAACCGGCCCTTGAGCCAATCAGCATCTTCTTCCCAAACGCGTGACCAATGGCCCCATGCGCCTGCTGAGAGACCATAGTAGCCTGGTAATGTATTGGCTAGCACGCCAAGGTCAGTTGCACCTTGCACGTTATCGTGGCCACGGAAAATATTTGTTCCGCCACCTGACTTGCCCATATTGCCTAAGGCTAATTGTAAGATACAATAGGCTCTTGTGTTGTTGTTACCGTTGGTGTGCTGAGTGCCACCCATACACCAGATAACTGTACCAGGGCGATGCTCAGCCAGAGTTCTGGCAACGCGCTCTAATTGAGACCCAGGCGTGCCTGTAACGTTCTCAACTTTTTCTGGTGTCCATTTTGCAACTTCTTCACGGATTTGATCCATGCCCCAGACGCGCTGCTTAATGAACTGTTTGTCTTCCCATCCATTTTTGAAGATGTGATGGAGGATGCCCCAAACAAGGGCCACGTCTGTCCCCGGGCGAAAGCGCACATATTCATCCGCATGAGCAGCAGTCCGGGTAAACCTTGGATCACACACTATAAGCGGTGCGTTATTTTCTTCTTTGGCTTTTAGCAAGTGCAACAGAGACACTGGATGCGCTTCTGCTGGATTACCACCAATGAGAAAAATAGCTTTTGATTTGTGTATGTCATTATATGAATTTGTCATCGCTCCGTAGCCCCAGGTGTTTGCAACACCGGCTACTGTGGTTGAGTGACAAATACGCGCTTGGTGATCGACATTGTTTGTGCCGAAATAAGCTGCAAATTTACGAACCAAGTAAGCTTGTTCATTACTGTGTTTCGCTGAGCCTAACCAATAGACAGAATCTGGACCTACATTTTTCTGTACGTCTAACATCTTGTCGCCAACTTCATTGATGGCTACATCCCATGAAATTCGTTTCCACTTGCCATTTTCCAATTTCATTGGATATTTCAATCGGCGTTCACCATGTGCGTGTTCGCGGACTGAGGCACCTTTAGCGCAATGCGCGCCGAGGTTAAATGGGCTATCAAAACCTGGTTCCTGGCCAACCCATACCCCATTGGATACTTCGGCTAAAACTGTGCAACCCACTGAACAGTGTGTGCAGACAGATTTTTTGATTTCCATTTTACCCGCAGCGCCTACTTTTGCGGCTTTTGCTTTCCGTACCATTCCCCCTGAAAGAGTGGAAATAGCTGCTGCTCCGCCTAATGTTAGGCCGGATTTTTTAAGGAAGTCGCGGCGATCTACCACCGTTCCCTTAAAACTTGACAGCACAGAGGACAGCCGGGAGCCATTCGCAACCCCATTTGTCTTTTTTCTGAGCATTATAATCTCCGTTTGAATTTGCAGTCTTCAAATCTAATGATTGGTTTTCTTATTATTTTTTACGTTTCAGTTTTGTTTTATTGTTTTCTCTAAAACCTAGCTGAATCGTAAAATGTTTTGACGTGCTCGGTTTCTTGATACCCAGCACTTCCTTTGTCTGAAGTTTCAGCAGTAGCATTTTTTGCTGTTGCAGCTTCTCCCGTTAAGAGGGCTGCGCCACTGGCAATCGTGCCGATGCTAGCAAGTTTAAGAAAACCACGACGATCTGTTTCTTGAACTTGTTTTTTCTTTTCAGTCATTTTTCACTCCTTTCTTTCCACTAACCTGCCTCACCTTAAGCTCATGCTTTGAAAGGCTTTTTCGCCCTTTTTAGAGCTGTAGAAAATCTTATTTGTGGACTTTTCAGATTTTCCAATTCTATAAACTCGTCATCTATACGGCCACATTTTGGGTCATTGATTTTACGAGTTTTAATACCTTACATTTCAAATGCCGCTTTTTCGATTTCTATAAACATCTCTCCGACCACCCCTATGGATCGATAGAGTTTTGCTTCTTTGGCTGTTTGTAAATCTTTGAAAAAATGAGGGGTCCATTCTGCAATATGACTTTCGAAAAATTGCTTTTGCATGGTGATTGGCTGGGCCTTAACAAATGTCCCATCTATCAAGCCAGCCATCATGTCCATAAGGGCACCGGCATGGTCTTCTGGTTCTGTACTTTCGGGGTCTCTCTCAATGCCCAATGGCACCATGTCATTGCGCAACCTAGCGAGAGGTTTTTCGTTTAGAAAACCGGTTAGGTAATAAGATGCGTAAGGGAGAAGTTCCCCGCGTCCGAGGCCAATAAATAAGTTTTGATATTCTTCGAAAGCTTTTTGTTCAGTTGTATTCGCTGAATTTTGAGCTAGAGAGCTAAAGGCTTGACCGAGCTCTGTATCATCGCCTTGCAGATTTGATAGAATTGATAAAAAAGGTTTATCTATCGGAGAAGATAGACATCGTGCTAACAAGCGATAAAGATTGACCCTTAACTGATCTTCTTCAGCCAAACCCGTATTTTGGTTCAGTTTTGTACTGGTCAAAATAAGCCCTCCCAAACTTATGTTCCTCACCGTGCTCCGTCAAAACATGACAAATCATTTATCGGTTAGGCTTGCATTATCGGGGGAACTTTTTTGTCTTGTTGTTTCACCATCATTTTTCCTCACTGAGTTTTACTACTCAATTAAGTACTTAGTAATTGATGACCTTTGACAAGTCGTTCCCCTTTTTCCCTAAGCACATTTTTTGATTGCGCTTTATCTATTAGGCAATTGGCACTTTGAATTCAGACGTTGTTCAATTAGATTTTCTTGAGCGTTTATTGCTTTGAACTGATCGTCTGTAGTGCTCTCATTTTGCGGTATTTCTACCTGAAGCATTTCTATTCTTATTAGACTATAGTAGTTCAGAATGAAGCCTTTTCAAGTCGCTAAATTGTCCACTCAACGAGATGTAAAGTGGACAAATTGTCCACTATTTATAAAAAATAATGATAATTTATGTGATTATTTAAGGAGGTTATAAAAAGAGACAGTTTGATCAATTTTGAAAATGAATCAGTCAGTACACACTCATTGTGCGGTGTTTACAAATTCATCTGTATCTTTTTTATATATAGAACAAAGACTTTTTTGATAATTAGACTTCGCTCTTTTAACTTTTTAACTGAGCTGTGAGAGAGGCAATGACACGATCTAATTGTGTGAAATTATTTGTTGCTCTTTGAACGATCAAAGACCCTTGAAGAGCATCGATGAAAAGATAAGCTAAATCTTGTGGTGTTTCACTAAAATTAAACTCACCTGATTTTTTACCTTTTGAGAGAATGTCTTCTAGCCACTTAACATGATCATCAAAGAAGAGAGCCACTTCTGCCTGCATATCAGACGGTAGAGCCATGAATTCTCCGGCAAGTGAGGCACAGAGACAAATCTTATCTCCTGTCTCGCCTAAATCCTGGTAGGGGGTAAAATAAAATGTGAGCGCTTGCATAGCTGTAGCTGTTTCGTCATTTGTTAAGCGATTTAAAGCAACAGCAAAACTCATCCGATAGCGTTGAACAACGGCAATGCCCAGCGCTTCCTTACTTGCAAAGTGATGTGTAATACTTGGTTTCTTGATGCCAACTAAATCAGCTATATCTTGAAAGCTGATGGCGTTGAACCCTCTTTTTTGTATAAGGTCCTGACTGATATCAAGAATTTTATCTTTTGTGTTGATTACAGTATTCTCCATAAAACCTTTACATGCTTCCTTTAATTAATCTGCTTAAATTGAACCGCGTTTACTCCAAAATTGACAACCGTTCTTTGTTTTCATAACTGTTTTGCTCTCTTTGGGCAAACGTATCCAGCTGTATTTTTCCAATTTCTTACCGTCAAATTCAACAGACCCTTCTAAAATAAGGATTTCAATACGATGTTCATTCGTTTTCAAGGTGAGCTCTGTTTGTGGCTCTAATTTTTCAAGTTGAACATGTTCTCGTTCATTTTTAAAGAGCTGCATTTGGCTGTGACTATTTTTGGGCCCATTGCTGTGACCTTTTTTGTCATCACTGTTTTGCCAGAGGGTAGTGCTTGTATCCAGATTAACCTGTGGCTCACCTTTTTCATCCATTTGGCATAGTTTAACGAAAATCGTGCAACCTTCTTCACTATGCGGGGCATGGCTGCTGCCAGGTGGATTTCTTACATAATAGCCTTTGCCATAATCACCGGATTGATCAGAAAAAGTTCCGTCCAGCACAAAGTATTCTTCACCGCCACCATGGGTGTGGCTTGAAAATGAGGATCCTGGTGCATAGCGTACAATTGATGTCGCCCGACCGGCTTCAGCTTCTTCACGTTCTAAACGCCGCCTATCAACCCCTGGCAGTGGCGAGGGGCTCCAGTCCATTTTATCCGTTTCAATAATTAAGCTTTTTGAAAAATCTAAGTTGATATTGCGATCATTGCTCATTAAATCACTCCCGTTTGGCTCATTAGAATACCTCAGTATGGGGACGCAAATCGAGTTCTTGTGTCCAACATGATATATCTTGTTTGATTAAATTAATATATTGCTCTGCTAGAGCTGTTGAGTTTATGCATTTACTCAATGGCAAACTAAATTTGTTTTGGGCTCTTTTTCCTTCAATGATGCCATCAACAATAACATGAGCTATGTGAATGCCACTTGGAGCAAATTCTCTTGCTAAAGATTGGCTTAATGACCTTAGGGCAAATTTAGCCGATGAAAACGGAGCTGAGTTGGCATTCCCCTTTAATGATGCGGTGGCTCCAGTGAAGAGAATTGTTCCCCTATTATTTTCAATCATTTGAGGGATGAGTTCTTTACAGACAGTGACTGCCGTTTTCACCATCGCATTCCAACTTTCCGAGAATTCATCGATTGAGCAATCCAAAAATGATTTCAAAACAAGTTGCGCCGGATTGTGAATATAGACGGCTATTGGGCCAACATCTTTTTCAAGACGTTCAATCTGAGATTTGATAAACATTGTATCATTCAGATTTCCAACTACAGCTTCGCCACTCTGAGCACCTTGGAACCTAGAAATCAAATCAGACTTTTCATTTGAAGATCTTGCTATTCCAACAACATGATACTCTTCAGCAATTAATTTTTGCAAAAGAGCATTGCTGAATTCAGACGCTGTTCCTATTCCACCGATTATTGCAACTTGTTTTGTCATCTTGCCTCTCTTTAGGCTGTTACACTCTTTAGATAGTGCCACTCTTTAAGCCTTAACACTCTTTAAGCTGCCGCACTGGGGCGAGTGGAGACCTCTCCATACCATCTCTTAATATTTGGGTAGTCTTCCAATTTTTCAATTTCGATGAATAAAGCAAAATCTATGGCGCAAAGGGCTGTGATATCTGCAATTGAATATTTATCACCAGCTACATATTTATTTGTCGCTAGTTGCTTGTTTAATTGCTCTAAGCCGCTGCGAGCCATTTCTCTGTTTTTTTCACCCCAATCTTTGTTTTGGTATAGTTCTAATGCGCCGAGGCCATCTGTGGCATGGTGAAAATACGTGCCAACACACCCCATAAGGGATTGTTCGACCCGTCTTTGCCACATATCAATAACTGCGCTTTCTTTAGGAGTTGATCCCATCAGGCTAGGTTCTGGGAAAGCGTCTTCAAAATAGCGACTAATCGCAAAGCTTTCACTGATACAAGTACCATCATCTAGTTCAAGAAGAGGAACGACTGCTGATGGGTTTTTCTTCACAAACTCTTCAGTACGATGCTCGCCAGATGGCACATCAATTTGCACGAACTCGACATTGTTTATGCCTTTTTCTGCAAGGAACATGCGCACTCTACGTGGATTTGGAAACGGGTTGAATTCATATAGTTTCATTTTATTGTCCTTTTTTTAAAATTTAAAGCACACCGAGTGTGGTTAGGCCGATGATCAACTGGCAGAAAAAACCAATTGCGAAAGCAATTGTTCTAAGGCCGGGAATACCGATTGTGTAAACAAGGAAATGAGCTAAGCGGGCAAAGAAATAAACCATTGCTGCTGTTGCCGTGAGGGGAGTTGCCAAGCCTGTAATATGAAGGACAATGACGAGTGGGGCCAAAATAACTAGATTTTCAACTGCATTTTCGTGAGCGCTCATCATACGCTTCGCCCAAGGAGCATTTGGGCTTGGGTCAGAATTGGGATTAAAGACGGCTTGACCAATGCCCATCTCGATAAGACGGTTTATGATGTAAGGTAACCAAAAAATGGCTGTCATTAAGACTGTGAGTGTTAACCAATAGAGTTCTGCTGTCATGATAAGCTCCGTAAATATCAATCGTTATGTAAGCTGCACCATCTTGCCTACCTTACGTTAGGTAGTTTTGCAAGGTTTAATTTACCTCTCTCCTATGAGGATGAAATTGTGTGAATTGAGCTTTTCGTGAAATTTGATTTTTGGATTGCTGTTATTTGAACAGGAAATGAGAGAAATTTTTATTCGGTACTTGTAATTTCTTGCTTGTCATATCTAATCTAGTCATCGACGGCCTATATTAACTATCGTTACGAAACTTAATCCCCTTTGGGTGTTTTTCTTACTATAATTCTAGACCACGCACCCTTTAACACTGCTGAATGCGACACCAGACATATGACCATGACTAAATTTTCAAAAATCGCCTTTGTTTCTGGTGAGACAGATAAAGCTGAACAAGCGGTTGCTGAGCTTAAAGCTCGCTATGATCATTCTTCTGTTGAGGATGCCGATGTGATTGTCGCTCTTGGGGGCGATGGTGTTATGCTTCAAACTTTGCATTCAACGATAGATCGCCCTCGTCCGATTTATGGCATGAACTTTGGATCTATTGGCTTTTTGATGAATGAATATAGCCTAGATGGTCTACTTGAACGACTAGAGCTTTCTGAAGAAAATATTATTCATCCTCTAAAGTTGAAGGCATATAATGGAGAAAATCAGAGTTTAAAGGCGCTGGCGATCAATGAAGTTTCGTTATTTAGGCAATCACACCAGGCTGCAAAGTTAAAAATTTCAGTTGATGGGCGGAAACGCCTGGCTGAATTGATTTGCGACGGAGTGATGGTAGCTACACCAGCTGGCTCCACAGCCTATAACTTTTCAGCTCATGGACCGATTTTGCCAGTAGGGGCTCAATTGCTGGCCCTTACCCCGATTAGTCCTTTTCGGCCCAGGCGGTGGCGGGGAGCTTTGCTTAAAAACCATGCAATGGTTGAGATTGAAGTATTAGAACCTCTGAAGCGCCCTATTAATGCTGTTGCGGATCATCACGAATTTAAAGACATTCGGCGGGTAGAAATTAAGGAAGACCAATCTATTTCTTTAAGGTTATTGTTTGACCCTGGTCATGCGCTTGATGAACGTATCATAAACGAACAGTTCTTTTACTCTTGATAAGGATTAACGCGTTTTTTGATCAAAACCGCTTTATCCGCATGCAAATTACTCTTATTATTCTTGTTTTTGTCAAATCTTTTTTAAATGGTTCGGCCCTATAGTGTATTCATTGAGAAATTCAGGAACCTTAAGTTTTTAAAGTTTCAGAGTTTAGTATTGAGTTGATCTGGACCCGTAGACCTATGGCAAAAATTGAATTTGAAAAACTGAGATTCGTCGTTGCAGATGATAATGCGCATATGCGCCGCATCGTTCGAACTTTATTACGTGCTTTTGGTTCACGTGAAATTTGTGAAGCTGAAGATGGTGCTTCAGCTCTTGAAGCGGTGGAAAATTTTCTACCCGATATTCTGATCACAGATATTAAGATGCCTATATTTGATGGCATCGAACTGACGCAAATGATCCGTAATCCAGATGGTTCTAAACACCCATACTTACCCATTATTATGTTAACGGCTTACTCAGAGCGTAAGCGCGTTTTACAGGCTAGAGATTCTGGGGTTACTGAGTTCTTATGTAAGCCCGTTTCAGCAAACGCTCTTTATAAACGAGTTCAAAATGTTATTGAGAACCCTCGCCCCTTTATTAAGGTCAGCACCTATTTTGGGCCTGATCGCCGTCGTAGTGCTGATCCGAACTTTAATGGTGATGAGCGCCGTAAAACTGATTCAAATGCCTTCATGGTTGGTGAACAAGTTTCTCTGTAAGTAATTATAGTCAATAGAGATTGAAAAAAACATGTCAGCGGAAATGCAAAAAGCTAAAGATGAAGAAATCATTGTCATTCCTCCTCGGACTGACTTGAAAGACCGTGTTCTTAAACCGGGAAGTTCAGATGGTGCTTGCAAAAGAGCCATTAAGGCTGCTGAAAGCGCAATTGAAGAACTTAGCGTAGAGTTTGACGGCTGGATGACTTCTTCGATTGATGAGCTTTTATTAAAGCTCCCGCAAGTTCATCAAGATGGACTTAATAGTGCGGCTGGCGAAGAGCTGCATACGATTATGCATGACCTAAAGGGGCAAGCTACAACTTTAGGATATCCGGTGGTTGCTGAGATTAGTGATACTCTTTGTAACTTATTGGAGAAAGCACCGGACACATCTCGGATTAGCCCTAAAATTGCAGAACTTCATGTGCGCTCTATTCAAACCATTGTACAAGAATGCACTAAAAATCATGACGACCCAAAAGCGAACGCTATTTCACTTGGCCTTCGTCAGATGGTGATGAAGATTTTAAAACATGAGTTCGAGCGGGCAGATCAAAAATAAGGTCTGAGTTTTGAACTTAACCTAACCCACCTTTGCGAAATAGGCCGGCAGCCTTTGATGAGCTTTTTTCACCTAAGTCTAAAATTGGTTTTTGCTTCGCACCGTTATTGACTGCAGATTTTTCATTTTGCGGTGCAGCATTTGTCGCAACGCCCCACACTCCAATTTGCCCTTCACCACTTTTCTTTTCGCCGACTTGTTTTTTACCATTGATATTGGCGGTAAGTTGCTCATTTTTAGCAAGAGTTACATGCTGTTTATTCTGCACGTTTTTTACTTCAAAGCTATTCGTGACATGTTGGCCTTTTAAAGCAGGCGTGTTGTTTGTGAACAATGCGCCTTCTAATCCTTGGTGAAAAATTTGCCCCGTGTGGTTTGCTTTCTCACCCTTGGATACATTTGTAATTTCTTTACCTGCTCCCCCGTGTGTTAGGTGATAATCAGCAGCACCCTGCAAAATTACCGGTTGTTTTACAGCCTCTAATTCTGCAATTTTCATTTCTTGTTTGTTTTGTGCAACATCAAGTTTCTGTACAGAATGACGGCGCACAAGATTATGGTATAAACCTTTCACGCTGACTGCATTTCCACTTTTATAAAATAGTGATTTGTTTGAATTTGCTGCTTGTGGAAATAAATCGGCTGCTTTCATGTCTGGCTTTAGTGACGAGGCATGTATTAATTTACTGCCATTATGTGCGCCGAGAAAATGTGCAATGTAGAGTTCGCCGGATGTTGGTTTGCGGCCGACCTTTGCTTCAATTGTTTCAGCATTTTGTTGTGTGAATGCGCCTGCCATTAGTGCGGCGACTTCAGGCTTATTACGTAATGCTAGAATTTCACGCCGTGTTTCAGCGTTCTCGACGCGATATTTCCCAGAACTTGTTTTTGTGATTTGTGCTGCAGCTTCTTTTAACCCCAGTTCTGGCCCTTTTTCTTTGACCATTTGCAACCAGGTGCTTTCTATAAATTGAAAAAGACCAGATGCACTTGAGGTTGGTGCTTTTACACTTGGGCGAAACCCGCTTTCTCGCTTGGCTGTGTCAACTAAATATTGAAAATCAACGCCTGTTGCTGCTGCCGCTTTTCTAAGTGCGGTCTCAATTTTAAGGGGCATTTGCGTGGTGGAACCAACAGCCATAATCTAACCAGTTCTGTTATTGATACGCACTACGAATATGAAACTAAGAATTGTTCAACTTTACGCGATCTTTCTTAACGCCCTGTTAATCTTTTGAGTTGTGATGTTTCTTCTAGAAAACTCAGTTTTTAGGGACTTTTTCAAAAAATTGGCTTATTTAATGGTAATAGTTAGAATTATTTTTAATAGGTTTACATGACTCTCTCATTGCTTAAAGCTTTGCTTGTGGTTTTACCCACTGAAAAGCTACGCACTTGTGTGAATGATTGTTAAATTATAATTGATTTACGATGACCAGTTAAAATGACAAATTACTATGAATAAGGCGCCATTTAATTCTCTAATTTTTGGAAATAAGCATATGTATTACTTAAGTTTAGGGCTAAAAAAGACTTTTTGCTTGTTCACTGCCTTTTTGACCTTTTTCGTAGCATTTTTCTTTATTCTAGTCTCTCTTACAACATATGTGCATTCAGCTGATAAACAGGCCGTTTCAGCACCGCAAACCATGCTTATCCTGGATGGTTCTGGGTCTATGTGGGGTAAGATCAAAGATGGTCACAAAATTTTAGTTGCTAGAAAAGCAATTGCGGGGGCCATTCGCCCGTTTGAGGGGAAGTTAAATCTTGGTCTCATGTCGTATGGGCATAGGAAACGGGCGGCTTGTCTGGATATTCAGCTTCTAAAACAAACGTCTCCATTAAACCCTCTTCAATTTTCTCGCATTGTTAATCGCATTAAACCCATTGGTAAAACTCCGATAACGTCTACTTTGAGCTCAGCAGTTAAAATTTTAAATAGAAAAGGTGCTACAGGATCATCCATAATTCTCCTTGCCGATGGGCCTGAGAATTGCCGAAAAGACCCTTGCTCTTTAATCACCTCTGCCTATGCGAAACAGAACAAACTGACAGTGCACGTTATTGCTTTTTCTATGTTGCCAAAAGATGCTCGATCTCTTCGGTGTCTATCTCAAAACAGTGGAGGTAGTTTTCACACTCCTTCGGATCAAAAAACTTTAGAAGCTGCTGTATCAGCTGCTTTAAATTCTAGTTTGAAAGGTAATACTCTTAAGGCCCCTATCAACAAGAAGCCGGAGCCAAAAAAGATTGTTGTTAAACCTGGCATTAAACTTTCAGCTCACCTAGGAGCTAAGAGCCCAGCTTTGAACACAGGTGTCTCTTGGAAAATTGAGAAACTAACGAATGAGGGAATTGCCGAGAGTGACCTTCCCCCCTGGACTAGCAAAACGGCTGAAACCGAATTTGATTTAACACCTGGTGCCTATCGCATTGTTGCTGATTTTGATGAGTATCAAGTTATCCGAGACATTGAAGTTCAGAAAAACAAACGTGAATTGTCACGTTTTATATTCAATCTAAGTCAATTGAAATTACCTGCTGGATGGGCCCTCCCTGATAGCCGCTCTGGCTTTGGAAAATTACTACTTGAACGACAGGTTGATAAAAAACAAAGTGAAATTATGATCTTTGATTTGGCGAAGTCTTCCGAAACACGCCTAATTCCTGCTGGCACCTATAAAATTTCAGGTATTGAGAATGGGAAAATGCAAAACTGGTTCTTGCATGCTTCACCTGGCAAACTTATTGAAATTCCTATTTGGAAGAAAACGGGCAGAATTCGTTTTGATTTAAAAATCACGTCAGGTGGCACAGCTTTATCAGCTCCTTACATCAAAGTTTACAGAACTGACCTCAAACCAGATAAGTTAGTGGAGGTTGCCCGCTCTCGTGCAAAAACGCCTCAATTTGATCTGGCTCCTGGGAAATACCTAGCTCATATCATTGATGGTCATGCTGAAATGCGGCATAGTTTTTCTATTAAAGCAGGGCATTTTGCTTCTCAACCACTTTCTCTTGATCAAGGTGGCTTAAAAGTTGACATCTTGAGGCAAAACCAAAAAGAGGCTCCTCACCTAGAAATTTTAAAGCTTAATGAGAACTCAGACCCGAAATACATCACCGAACTTTCTGATTTTAAGAATGGCATCAAGCTCTCTCCAGGGAAATATAGGCTTATATACAGAACGTCCCAGTCAGATCGTGCTCGAGTAAAGGATGTAAAGATTATCAACGGCGCAACTAAAACTGTAAAATTTGCAACACGGCAGGCCTATGTGAGCTTTTCAATTTCAAAACGCGACGATGCCCTTTCTCGTCATCAAATTTTTTGGCAATTATTTGATGAAAAAGGACATATGGTTTGGCAAAGCGTTGAACCCAAACCAAGTTTATATTTATCTACCGGTACATACAAAATCGTTGCTGAAATTGGAAATGATAAATTTAGATCAAAGCTTAGGATAAAAGGGAAAAACCCAAGAAAATTTGATTTATCTGACAAGCAAATCAACTAGGGTCTAAAGCTATTGTTAGTTTCACTTTTGGCAAATCAGGCGAACAATGGCTATATGGAAATTAAACTCGTTTTTAATTTTCGTGTCTTACTATTTAAACAACAGAATGAGAACGTTATGTCTCCAAAAGATCTCCAAAACTCTAGGGCTTACAAACGAGCTTTAATCAAACAAAACTGGCACTCAGTCGTATATAAATTAGCGCTTTGTCTGTTTTGTAGTCTATTACTTTTACCAAGTCTTTCCTTCAAGGCTGAGGCTCAGACTGATACTCCCCCATCTGTTGTTGTAATTTATGGCTTATCGAAAAGCATGTGGGCCAAACTTGATAATCAAATCAAGGTCACGATTACGCAAAAAGCACTATCGAGCGCTTTGAATACTTATGATAAAAAAATTAATGCTGGCTTGCTTGCCTATGGGCATATTGCCAGCCGTGGATGTAATTCAGTTCAAGTTATTAAGCCACTCCAAAAATTAAATGCATCAAGCTTTGTCCCGGTGATAAATCCTTTGAGGCCACGCGGGGCAGCTCCGATTGGACAGTCATTGCTTGATGCTGCGAGCCTTTCTAAGGATAAATCTAAACCATTGCGTATTATTCTATTGAGTGATGGGATTGGTAAATGCCCTCTTGATCCGTGTGAAACCGCTTTAAGTTTAAATGGAGCGAACCCTAATATTACGATTGATGTTATTGGCATTGGCAAAGCCAACTCACCGACCATAAACCCTCTTAGCTGTGTAATTACTCCTTCGAATGGCAAGCTAACTTATGCGAGCACAGCTGAAGAAATTAGCGTTGCATTAGGTGCCAGTATAGAGAGGGCTAAGCTTGTTAAACCGGCTCTTATTGCACAAAAAACGACTAAAGAAAAAGATGAAAATTCATGGGCTGGCGCCACCGAAATAATTGTTGAACCTACGAAAAAGACGATTACTGGCGCTGTTGAAAATGAAGGCAAAAACGAGCTAAAGGATAAATTCCAGAAGAATAACTTGAAGGTCAACACTACACATGGTGGTCTTGCTCTTGTTGCTCATTTAAATGATGGTGGTTCTGAGATAAAAACAGGGCTTGTTTGGCGAATTTATGATGAAAAGCCAGATAAGAAAACTGGCAAACACAAACTTATCAGCGCCCATCGGACGGCAGCACCTGTCATGTCTCTTTCTAAGGGGACATATCTGATTAATGCCGCTTATGGTCGTTCATTTTTAACACGCAAAATTAAAATCGAAACCGGAAAAAATACAACGGAGCGTTTCATTCTGAACGCTGGCGGTTTACGGATTAGTTCTGTTCTTGCAAATGGCACTCCGATCTCTGAAAACAAAGTAACGTTTGATATTTATTCTGATGAGCGTGACCAGTTTGGTAAACGGCTCAAAGTGATTGGTAAAGTCAGACCTGGAGTTGTTGTTCGACTGAATGCCGGTATTTATCATGTTATCAGTACTTATGGAGATGCGAATGCGCAATCACGAGCTGATATTTCTCTTGTTGCTGGCAAATTAACCGAAGCTACGATAAACCACCGTTCTGCTAAAGTTACCTTTAAGCTGGTTTATCAAAAGGGAGGGGAAGCTCTTGCTGATACAAAATGGAGCTTACTCTCTCCTAGAGGTGACCTTATTAAGAAGAGTGCTGGCGCTTTGCCAACTCACATCTTAGCCGCTGGTGATTATACAATCCTAGCTGAACGAGGTACACAGAAATACAGCCAGAACTTCACCGTCACAGCTGGCGATACGAAACAAGTTGAGGTGATTATACAGTAGTTTTCTCTCACGGGCTATTCTGCCGCTGTAGCGGCAGGCCCTCCGAGGGGCGGCGCTAGACGCCGGACGCCTCTGGCGTCATGTCACTCAAACCAAAGTGGTCTGAGCTCCTTCCTTGTATAGATAGATCTGGTTTTCTCTTACCCCAATATCAAACGCCAAGCTCGCTTGGACCTCCAAGGGGTGGTGCTAGGTGCCGGACGCTTTTGGCGTCATGTCACTCAGCCCGAAGAGGGATAAGCTCTTTCTTTCGGATAGATGGATTTTTTTTGCAAAGACCAATAAAAAACCCGGAAGATAAATTTTGTATCTTCCGGGTTATTCTTTTTAAATTTTAAAGCTATCTCAGGTCTGGTGGGGTTGCTTCTTTGACTAGTGCCTCGATGGCTTCGTCAACATTTACGACCTCTTGATCTTTTGATCCCAGACGGCGAATAGAAACCGTATCTTCTTCCGCTTCGCGTTTACCGATGACAAAGAGAACCGGCACTTTTGCATGAGAGTGCTCGCGCACTTTGTAATTGATTTTTTCATTGCGAATATCAAGTGCTGCCGTGATGCCCGCTGTTTTTAATTTTTCCATCACCTTTTCAGCAAACGGTTCAGCTTCAGAGACAATTGTACAAACAGTCACTTGTTGCGGCGCCAACCAAAGTGGGAAACGGCCTGCATAGTGCTCAATTAAGATGCCACAGAACCGCTCTAGTGAGCCAAACATTGCGCGGTGGATCATCACAGGATGAGCTTTGTCACCGTCAGATCCGATAAAGAAGGCGCCGAGACGACCAGGCAAATTCAAATCGACCTGGACGGTGCCGCACTGCCAATCACGGCCAATCGCATCACGAAGCACATATTCAAGCTTTGGCCCATAGAACGCACCTTCACCTGGGTTTAGCTCATATGTCATGCCTGCTTTTTCAACTGCAGTTTTCAGCGCTGCTTCAGACTTATCCCAAACCTCATCAGTGCCAACGCGTTTTTCTGGTCTGTCTGAGAATTTAATGATCACATCTTCAAAACCGAAGTCTTTATAGATGGACAAGATCATTTCATTTAGATGGACACATTCATCTGTGATTTGTTCCTCTGTACAGAACACATGTGCATCATCTTGAGTGAAGTGCCGGACACGCATCATGCCGTGCAAAGCACCTGATGGTTCGTATCTGTGTACTTTACCAAATTCAGCCACTCGGTATGGTAGGTCGCGGTACGACTTCAGACCATTTTTAAAGATCTGCACGTGGCCAGGACAGTTCATTGGCTTACAACAATAAACTCGCTCATCCGGTGTTTGCGTGGTGAACATGTGCTCGCCAAATTTTTCCCAGTGGCCTGATTTTTCCCAAAGTCCTTTGTCCATCATGTCTGGACTATTCACTTCTTTATAATCATTTTCTTCCTGGCGACGGCGCATGTAAGCGATCAGCGTTTGGAATAATCTCCAACCTTTATCATGCCAGAAAACAGAGCCCGGAGCTTCTTCTTGAAAGTGGAATAAATCCATCTCACGCCCCAAGCGGCGGTGATCGCGCTTTTCTGCTTCTTCAAGACGATGGAGATAAGCTTTTAACTCTTTGTCTGAGCTCCAGGCTGTTCCATAAATACGTTGAAGCATTGGGTTGTTTGAATCACCACGCCAATAAGCGCCTGCTAATTTGAGAAGTTTGAAACCAGTTCCGATTTGTCCAGTGGAGACCATGTGAGGTCCGCGGCACAAGTCCATCCACTCACCCTGGCTGTACATCTTAAGGTCTTCGCCTGCCGGTATGGCATCAACCAATTCAACCTTAAAATTCTCACCTTTAGCTGTGAAATGCTCAATTGCTTTTTCCCGGCTCCAATATTCTTTCGTGAAGGGTTCGTTTTTCTTGATGATTTCATGCATTTTAGCTTCGATTTTTTCTAAATCATCAAGGCTAAAGGGCTCTTCGCGTGCAAAGTCATAAAAGAAACCATCTTCAATCACAGGCCCAATTGTCACTTGAGTTTCAGGCCAAAGACTTTGAACCGCTTCTGCCATCACATGAGCTGTGTCATGACGGATAAGCTCCAGGGCTTCTTCATTATCTCTTGTGATAATGGCGACTTGTCCATTTTTCTCAATTGGGTCTGCTAAATCTTGCAGTTCACCGTCTAGCGAGATTGCAAGAGCTTTTTTGGAAAGTGATTTTGAAATAGAAAGTGCGAGTTCTTGGCCCGTGATGCCATCATCATATTCACGGACAGACCCGTCAGGAAAAGTTAAGGAAACCATTAGATACCTCTCAATCGCTGCAAACCAGTGCAGGTAAGTGGAAATTAAAGTCGTAAGACACTGTTTTAAATATTTATAATAAGGGGCATCTACACGCTTTAGGGTAGAAAGTCCAGTGTTTGAAGCTAGGCCCTATTTAATTTCCTCTCATTGGTCGCTTTTAGTTTCTCAAGCTGGGTTTCTCGCCTAGTTAAGTCATGTGTATAACTGACATTCGATGTCTCGTCATCACAGGTCAATTCAGCTAAAATCATGTAACTGAATCGTTCAGTTTGAGTTCCTTATTACCAATCTATTTGTCTATTGTGTTGATTGGATTTTTTCACTTTCACATTTTTTTTGCTTCAGCAGGAACATAGCTCAAGCTAAAAGAGGAATAGACATTTAGATGTTTACGGCTCGCTCAATAGTCGATTTTGTCGCAGATGTGTGGCGCGATGTGCGTCGCCTCATGCTTGTGCTTTGGCTTTGCCGCGTTAGTACGGCGAGTGCTTTGCTTGCGTTAGTTCTCAGTTTTTTACCACAAGTACAAGACCTCTACACCGAGCTTACATATTATCAAGACCCAACGACAGCTGATTATGTGAGCACGTTTAAATTCTGGTTTTTCTTTTATGGGCTGTGTTTTCTTTGGGCGTTTATTGTGCATTATTGCGCGAGAACAGTTTTATCTTTTGAAAGCTGGCCTTTATCACGTGGTGATGAAGCTGCTTACGCCTATTGGACTGAAGCTGTGCCTCGTTATTTGGGCTGGACCTGCATCATCTCCATCTTTATTGGCCAAGTGAATGCGCTTAAAAACCTGCAGATTGATGATCAATTTCTGACAAGCAGTGCCTCTAATCAATATATTTTACCGCTCATTTTTGTGCTTGGTGCGCTAATTCTTGTTCAAACTATTACACGGCGTTTAGGGCGTTCAGCTTTTATCCTCTCAGGAATTGCCATTCTCTATTGGCTAACAGCGGCAAGTGATCTTTATTTTAAAACTCGGCTTGCTGAGCATTACCGTATGCAAGTGTTGCATAATCTGGCTCTCCCATTAGTGACTATTTTGTGGGGTGTTTTATTCTACACATTTGTCGCGAAACGCCGGGCCCTTCTTTGTTTTTTATCTAGGATGCTCCCTGCCCCACACAGATTTATGCTCCGCCAAACTCGAGCTTTTTCAGATTTTTTACCTATTCAGGTCCGTCCCAATCATACGCAGCAGTTAAAAGCCAATAGCCCGACATTTTTTCCTTTTCGCAAATTAGGGTTGTTTCGATTTGAGGCGCCGTCTGAGAACGTGCGCGGACTGATGCTTGGTCTTTTTGCGCTCACCATTGTTATGATTACATGGGCATTGTTTGCACTGAATAGCCCGAACCAACCGCCCTTTGAGATTGGCAGAGCTTTGTTATTGCCAGTCTTGCTCTCAATTTGGGTGCCGCTACTTACTACTGTTACATTTCTCTCTAACCAATTACGTTTTCCTTTATTGACTATGTTCATCATTTGCGGGATAGCGCTGAGTTGGGGGTTTGGAGACAATCATGATGTTGAGTTAGCTGCTGTCATTCAGAAAAAAGACACTCAAAAAATTACTGACAAGCTAAGCTCTTCGGATCAGTCACCACAAAAGATGGCGCTTAAAAAGGCGCTTGAGCTTTGGATGGATCATCATAACTGCAGAGAAACGCCGCGCGCTTGCCCACCACCAATTCTGATTGCTGCTAGTGGCGGTGCTTCTCGCTCTGCTTTTTTTGTAGCGACAGTGCTTGGGGAGTTGCATGACAACCCCTCACTTTTTTGGCCAAAGCAACTACCTAATTCAGAACGCCCAAAAACAGCAAGTGAAGTGGCCAAACATATTTTTGCGATTTCTTCTGTTTCTGGAGGGTCTTTAGGAAGTGCTGCATATGCAGCTTCATTGAAGACTAGCTCGTCAAGCCTTTATGGCGCACAGCCTTGTAACGGGCAGGCATTGCGTCAAGATAGACTTTTATTTTCTGTGCCGACTGCTTCGAGGGATAAACTTTATTATCAACCCAATTGGAAAAATTGTTTGCAAGCGGTTACGGCTGGTGATTTTTTATCTCCAGCAATGATTTCTTTTGCCTTTAGAGATAATCTTGCCCTTTCAAGTCTTGTTGGCCTGGTGACCAATACGGATAGAGCAAAAAGCCTCGAGAGGGCGTGGCAAAAACGGTTTCAACATTTAACGGAGCGTCCACATCTATTAGAGCCTCTCCTTTCTTATGTGCCAAACGAGAAACGATGGTTGCCTCTTCTATTACTCAATGGCACTTCCGTTTCTACGGGCAAGAGAGTTATCGCGACACCATTAGAGCCGACCTATAACACCAGCGATAAAATTCAGTTTGCTCCCTACCTGGCCAGTGCAGATCAGAGCCAATCGTCTGCCTCACCGTTAGTTTCAATTTTTACTGATAGTTTAGATTTGCATGAACTGCTTGCTCATGAAATTGTTGATGAGAACAGCTTGGAAGAAAACTGGAGTGAAGAAGACTGGGACAGAGAACAATCTCAAGACAATATTCCAGATATATCTATAGCCAAAGCTATTTCACTTTCTGCTCGTTTCCCTTTAATTTCGCCGCATGGCAACTTACGAAATGTACAGGGGCGAATTATCGATCGCGTCGTTGATGGGGGGTATTTTGATAATTCAGGAATGTTGACCACTTTGGAACTTGCCAAAGCAATTGAAACTCTCACAAACAATGCATTGAAGCCAATTCTTATTCAAATTAGTAATCATCCGGTCACTTTGAAAGAAAGCCCTAAGCATTTACAAAAAAAAGAAAAATTCCGTTGCCCAGAGCATAGTTTTGTTAATCACAACCCGCCGCCAGAAGAGCATCAGTTTTTACCTGAACTCACCTCGGTCACCAGCGCACTTTTAAATGCACGAGTGGCGAGAGGCAGCCACGCTATTGCACTTGCCGGCATTGATGGAAAAGATCGATTTGTTCATTTTCAAGTCGCTGGGATTAAGGATGAACTTGGCTCTAGCAAACGTCTCTCGATGAGTTGGTGGCTTTCGAAATCTGTTCAGAATGCTTTGAACAATCAAATGAAATGGAAGCGGGATGATAAGCAGGGGCAGAAACTCAGCTTAAATCAAAAATTAAATCCAGCTTTTTGCGCTATTCGAAAATTTAGAAAAGCACAATTGAACCATTGGAAAAACCGGGTTAAGCCTTCGAAGCAAGTAAAAGAAAATGCAATTGCTCATTCTAAGACTGAAGGCAAATCTGATAGAGAAGACAGGGAAGAAGCAGCGGGAGTTGTAGATAATACTGTTACTGGTTCAATCAAACAAAAATAAAGTGCATACCCCTCAGTTATTAATCAGATCTTTTTCTTCGACATTCTTATTGCTGCAAATCTCTTCTTTTCGCGCAACTTCTTTCATGCTCCAAATACCATATGCCCAAGCTTTCCAAAGCGGATAGGAAACCCCAGTTAAATCTGGGGCGGGATCAAACCCATGACTGCCACCAGGACCACACCGCCAGACGCGGGATAGAGTCAGCCAAAAACCTTTCCACGCACCATTAAGATTTATGGCATCGATTGCATATAATGAGCAGCTTGGTTCATGACGACATTGCCGTCCCATAATTGAGGAGAGAGAGTATCGATAGATGTAAATCGGCAGTTTTAGAGCCCAGCGCGAAGATACATCCAACAGTGTTGTTATTTTTTTGATCATTTACGCACCAAGAAACTCAAATATTAACACAAACACTACTAAATTAAGAAGAAAGTAACCATCAAGATTATATTTGAAAACAACGATTTACTTACCTTTCATGTAAGTATAAAACCAAAAAGAACCAGTTAATACAAATGGAATCCTCATGAAATCTTTGTTGTCTCAAACAATTCTTACGGCCATATTAGGTGTTTTTTGCGGAGTTTTTCTTTTCCACACACCGGACTTGACTGAACATCAAAACAATTATGATCCAAACTATTTTAATCGGTTAATAACACCGTTTTTGTCACCTTTTATTAAATCTAGCAAACTTACTAAAACATTTCCTTCAATTGATTCATCACTTAAAAATCCTGATGATAATTTTGATAAAGACTGGCCTAGCCAATTAGCGCAGCGTGTTAAAGATACAAGATGTAAATGGGCCAAGATTGATTTTGCATATACTGCTTGTAAGCGTATAGCTGAAAAATGTCATGCTGAGCATGAAGATTATTATATGCAAGATATGTGCGTTCAACGAGGTATTTTGAAGAAGTTCAAAATTAAGTTCAAATCTATCTACGACCGATAATTCGTTGAGCTTATTTTTACTTGCTCTTTAGAGCCTCATCTAGCGCGGCTAGAGTGGCCTCGAAAACAAGCATCATTGATGTGTGTCTTGGTTTATAATCTTTTACCGCGTAGAGCACTTCAAGGTCTGACCAAATGCCTATGGGTGCTGGTCCCTCTTCCTTCAACATGGCTAACATTTCATCTCTTACGGCCTCAACATCGCCTTTGGTCAAACCAACGGCATTTCGAGCCATAACTGAGGCTGCCGCTTGGCCAAGCAAACATGCTTCTACGGTCTGGCCATATTTGTTTATTTTTCCGTCTGAAACATTCAGGTCAACATGTATTTTTGAGCCGCATAATTTTGAATTTTTGGTCGCAGAACCATCTGCTCCCTCAAAAGCCCCCGATTGAGGCATTGAAGCGACCACTTCTAGAATTTTAGTGCTGTAAATATCTTCAGGGGCGTCCATAAATTTAGGTGATCCTTTAATACTATGTTTTTAGCAATTTAAAGCTTGCACTTGCAACCTGACCAACACCACTATATATGATACAATATAACAATATTAGATCGTATATTTGATACAAAAATTTTATTTCCCAAACATACAGTCAAATATGCTATATGCAAAAACTTAAGCTCAAGGGCGAATTAGGCCAAGGTCTTATCAGTATTTTTAAGCTAACCATTAATTTTTCTTCATTTTAAATGATGAATTACAATTTAAGAATGGAACGCTTAAATAACAAGACATGACCTCTTATCTCTTTTCGCACAGCTGAATGCAAAATTTTAAATTAATTAACTTTGTATTCTCTGACAGAAACGATTAAGTGCTCAAAAAACTATGTACACTTTGTTAGTACACTGTGAAAAATGATATGACTATGCGACTTGATAACATATGCCTCAGCATCTTGATAACAAAGTCCGCCATATCGCTCATACGCAGGAAAGAGCTTAAAAGATTAGGTGACGAATGACGACCATTACTAATAATTCCCCGCAAAATCGCAACGGAAGTATTAAAAAAAGTTCCACTAGCTTTAAAGAACCTTCTACCACTCGTCCAACTCGGGCTGAGGCAGAAGATGCTGTTCGCACATTGATTGCCTGGGCTGGAGATGACCCTGCTCGCGAAGGGTTGATTGATACCCCAAAACGGGTTGCAAAAGCATATGGTGAATTTTTTAAAGGCTATGATGAAGATGCGATGGAAATTTTATCTCGCACTTTTGAAGATGTAGCTGGATATGATGACATGGTTATGCTCCGCGGTATTGATATGAGCTCGCACTGTGAACATCATATGGTTCCCTTTGTAGGCAAGGTGCATATTGCCTATATGCCTTCCAAAAAAGTTGTTGGCATTTCTAAGCTGGCGCGCATTGTTGAGACATTTTCCAAAAGATTGCAAACACAAGAAACCATGACCTCTCAAATCACAAGGGCAATTGATAAAGGGCTTGGCACTCGCGGAACTGCAGTGATGATTGAAGCTGAGCATCAGTGCATGTCTATGCGCGGTGTGAATAAGCAAAATGTTGCGACAATTACAACACGTTTTACCGGTTTATTCCAAGATGATAAAGATTTAAGAACTCGCTTTTTGGGAATGGTAAACAATGGCAAATGATGACGTGCGTAACCTTGATGAAACTTTAGATTTTATTCCTAAGTTTGACAGTGATGGATTAATGCCGACGATTGTCATCGAGGCCTCATCTGGCACGCTTTTGATGCAAGCCTTTGTCAATATTGATGCGCTAAAGACGACATTAGAAACTGGGTACGCTAATTTTTGGTCTCGGTCTCGCCAAGCATTTTGGCAAAAGGGTGAGACCAGTGGTAACCGCTTGATCATCAAAGATGTGCTTATTGATTGCGACCAAGATTCGATTTGTTTCATGGTTGAGATGGAAGGTGCGAAAGCGGCCTGCCATACTGGCCGCCAGAGCTGCTATTATCGCTCGTTGTCTCTCAATGATGGTCAAACAGAAAAGGAGCGAGAAATTTCTCTTTCCTTTAATGATATGAAACCGCTCTTCAATCCAAAAGATGTTTACGGATCTTAATTTTGTCTATCTCTCTCACGGCTATTCTTCCGCTAAAGCGGCAGGCCTACGAGGTGCGGCGCTTGCGCCGGACGCCTGTGGCGTCATGTCCATCAGCCCTAAGTGGGCTGAGCTCCTTCTTCATATTGTAAGTTTTTATTTTCTCTTATGGGGATTAAATAATCCGTACTGCAAAATGAATGTTTCATTCAACAATAATTCATTAATGGAGTTCTAGTATAGTAACCATAAGGCTAGCTTCACATAGCCTCATTTTGAAACAGGGATTAAGCTTGTTTATAGGAGTTTTTTACACAGGTGAGAGTTATAGCAGCACGCATTTCGTAAGCTATCTTTATTAATGAAAGAGAGTGAGATATGAGACAGAAAAAAATAGGCATTGCACTTGGTGGAGGTGCGGCACGTGGCTGGGCTCATATTGGCGTTCTAAAGGCTCTAGAGAAAATTGGAATTCAACCAGATATTGTAGCTGGCACATCTATAGGCTCAATTGTTGGCGGTTGCTATGCTGCTGAAGAACTTCCCCAGCTTGAACATTTTGCAACCAAACTTACCTCTCGCAAAGTCCTTGGTTTTATGGACCTTAATCTGGCTGGATCTAGCTTAATTTCAGGCAAGAGAATTTGTGCAACCCTTGAAACTCACCTTAAAGATGTCCGTATTGAAAACATGAAATGCCAATATATTTCTGTTGCGACAGAGCTTGGCTCTGGCCATGAAGTTTGGATGGATAAGGGTTATTTGGTTGATGCTATGCGTGCGTCTTATGCGCTTCCTGGAATATTCAAACCGGTAAACATTAACAATCGCTGGTTATTTGATGGGGCCATTGTAAATCCGATACCGGTTTCAGTTTGCCGTGCATTTGGTGCCGATATTGTTATTGCTGTGAATTTAAACAATGATTCTTATGGTAAGGGCACTGTCATTTCTAGTCATGAAGCCACAGAGATCGAACACACCCCAACTGAAGATGAAAGCCAGTTAAACCGTAAAACAACCTTAGGGAAATGGCGTTCTCGCTTTTTTAGTGAAAAAAGTGAAAGCCCAGGAATTTCTAAAGTGATGCTGGATGCTTTTAATATAACCCAGGACCGCATAGCACGGGCACGACTTGCAGGTGATCCGCCTAATTTTTCAATTAAGCCACGTTTAGACGATATTGGATTGTTTGATTTTCATCGTGCTGAAGAAATGATTTCTTTAGGAGAAGAGGCAACCTGGCGCGCTCGCGATGAACTTGAGCACCACCTTGGCTCTCTTGCAGCATAGAATTTTAGTTAAAACTTTTATCTAGCAATCGTGAGTTGACTGAATAGATGTTTTTAAATTTCCCGCATGGAACACCTTGCTCCATTTAAAAACAACTCAATATACTGGAATTTTTGCAAAGTTTTAGTTGTTTTGCCTCCCCACAGGCAAAACAACTAAAGAGAAATCAAAAGCTTATGTATCAATAGTGATCTAAAGTTTTCAGAATTAAAATTCTTTTAGGATCAACCTGTAGCGATGTAACTTCTCATTGCATTCGCTTCAAGCTCAGCTTCAGCTATTCTTTGCTGAACAACGTCACCAATTGATATAATTCCTTTGAGTTTACCTTCTTCGACCACAGGCATATGGCGGAACCGCTTGGATGTCATGATCCCCATGATTTTATTGATGCTATCGTTGCGGTCACATGTAATGATATTTTCTGTCATGATTTCTGAGACTGCATCGTTTGTTACATCCACACCCATGTGAGCTATGGCTCGCACCACATCTCTTTCAGAAACGATCCCTGCTAATGTGCCATCATCATTTGTTACAACAATTGAACCAATACCAAATTTGGCCAATGTTTTTGTCACTTCAAGGATTGGAGTTGAGGTTGATACAGTGATTACATCACCGCCTTTAACGTTCAGGATGGTATTTACATTCATAGATTTCTCATAGCTCCTTCTTTTATAGAGGTTACCTGCCCGGATACAGGTTAACTGTCTACGCTCTCATTGAAGGCTTCTTGCGAATTCTTATGGCTGTACTTTTTAGTTATTAAACCTTTTAGACCTGCAAATTTTCTTCAATGAAGTTTCTATGATGCCTCATGCGTCAGGTTGACGCAAGTTTCCCTGTTAAAATTCATTAATAGGCGTGATCACTTGATTAATTTTTGAATGAATACTGTCAAATTTAGAGGTTGAGACCAAAATTAATCCTATTTAATAACCTTAACTCCCTGTTATTTATGCTCTTCCCCTTTTGTTTTTATGATTTGAGCTGTGTTGGCATATAGCCTGCTACATGATGTCTATTATCAAGATTGAGCGAGAAATCAGCTTTATTTTACACATTTTCGTTTCATAAAATAACAATGGGCATCCTATATTCAAATGTACCAACAAGAAAACCAAGACCTTTTAGACTACTGGAACTCAGTTCGCGGCAATAGAATTGCGCCGAAACGTGTGGAAATTATTCCCTCTGCCATCGGACATATTTTACCAGTGACCTTTATTTTAGAGAAAAGGGCGACTGAAAAGTTACATTTCCGTCTTGCGGGAAGTAAGTTATGTGAAATTTTTGGTCGAGAATTTAGAAGTCTTGATTTTTTAGACTGCTGGCCATCAGATGAACGCCCCATTTTATCAACCTACCTCAGTCAATTGCTTACAGATGGAACCATTGTTTCTATTGTTTTTCAGGCGAAATCATCGAATGATCATATTGGTGATTTTGAAATGTTATTTTTACCCATGATCCATGGAGGCTCAACAGTTGATCGAATTCTTGGATCGATTAGCCCCATTGGAGATATTCCCTGGCTTGGTCTAACTGAACTAGATTTTCATGAAATAACTGAAGTCCACATTAGTTTGCTGCGCGGCAGTTCTTTAAAACAACAGCTGCCTTCGGCTCATTCTGTTCTCTTTCCTTCAAACGTAACAACGCTTCCATTCTTGCCGCATAAAAGGTTGGTTGAGGGGAAAAATTGTTCGTTGCGCGTTTTTGAAGGTGGAAAAACCGACTGATCTTTTCTTTTGCTCTGTGAACTGAATAGTAATTTGCATACAAATTGGTCGGCAAATTGACCGGTTATTTACTCTTTTTTCACCATAAAATTTAGATTTTTTGTAAATAGATCAAATTTTACACAAATTATTGCTGACAATTATTCATTCATTAACTCACAAAACATTATTCTAGAAGCCACTTGTCATCAAGAAGATTGGCTTTGGAATAACTATATGTCATCCACTAGTGAAACTGGAAAAGTCTCTGATTCAGTCTTGAAAGACTTTATTAAAGACACAAGTACCGGAAATAATGATTATTTAATCATTAAACAACATGAGACCCAAAAAGATGGTGTTGAGCGTCGACGTTTTCGTCGCTTTAATATGCGCCTTATGGGGCGTTTCATGTTGGAAGATAAAACAGAATATACGTGCCGCGTGCTGAATATTTCCGCCGGTGGTGCTGCCATCGCCTCATCTGTTAATCCGGCTGTGGGTGAGCAGGTTATTCTTTATCTTGATCATATTGGAAGAGCCAAAGGCCAAATCATGCGCTCTGAGCCTGAAAGCTTTGGTGTTGGTTTTGATATGTCTGACACTCAGCGAGAGCGTATTGCGCTGAAGATTTCCTGGCTTGTTAATCAGATTGATGGCGAAATGCCAGACATGCGCCGGCACCATCGTTTTATTGCTAATAACCGCGAAGTTCCACTAATCTTGCCTGGTGAGATTGATATTACCTGTCAGGTTCAGAACTTTTCTTTAAGTGGCGCTTCAATTATCACGACTGCCCGCCCGCCCATGGGCTCACAAGTTACATTAGGACAATTAAAAGGAACTGTTGCTCGCTACCACGATGATGGCATCGGTATTGAGTTTATTACAGCTCCATCAGCTGCCCTATTGCTTTCAGAATTTGGAACATTATCACCGTAATATTTATCTTGTAAAATTATGCCTTATTTAAGAACCAGAGTTTAAGTTAAAATTTTAAGTAAATTTGAGTAGAAGCTGATTTAAAAGTAACTAAATTTATGACGTGCGTATTTGCGTCATAGAAAAGTTTTTGTGTCATGCTCCCCATTAGTAACAGAGTGTAGGGGACTAAAAATGTATCGAGTAATTTATAGTCTTGCGTTTTTCGCAATTTGTATAAGTAGCTATTCAACCAATGCCACTGCTGAGTTTGCAGTGTGGGTTGATGGACAAAATTTAGCGTCACCGCATATGCGGGTTTATGGTAAATCGAAACCACCTATTGGTCATGTTCGTTTTTGCCAGCGCTATCCACGTGATTGCGATAAGTATCGACAAATCACCAACAAAATTTCTCTCAATAAAAACCGCTGGCGCCAACTTGTCACGATTAATCGTGCTGTCAATAAAGCGATCAAGCCGGTGACAGATCAAGAGCATCATGGCACGATTGAATATTGGGATTACCCATCGAGCAGTGGTGATTGTGAAGATTACGTATTATTGAAACGCCGCCTGCTTGCAGAAAACGGTTGGCCTGAAAACTCTCTTCTTATCACGGTCGTTCGAGATGAAGAAGGTGCTGGTCACGCTATTCTAACCGTTCGTACCAAACAAGGTGATTATCTTCTCGATAATAAACGCGATGAAGTGACCGTATGGAACAAGGTGCCGTATCGTTTTGTTAAACGGCAATCTGCCAAGCATCCTAAATATTGGGATTCGCTTTATCCTCGCGAGAGAGAGACCATTCGCTCTTCATCTCAAAGGTAAGACACATCAAAAGTAAGATACTTATATAAAAGGAATTTGGTTCAGCAATCTCATCACACCCCTCATCCCCCGATCAACTTGCTGGATCATTAACCGGCCTCTCTTCCCCCAGAGAGGCCGGTTTTTTATTTTCTCTCACGGGCGATGGCAGCGAAGCTGCTGCCCTACGAGGTGCAGCGCAAAGCGCTGACGGCCATTCGGCCTACGTTTTTCGCATATAGCAGTTTGTAAAGTTAGTTTTTTCTTATGTATAAAATTTGATATTTTTTCTCGGCTATTTCATGAAATGAAGCTCATGAGCCTTCGAGAGGTGCGGCGGTTTTAGTTGCGCTTTAGGTTGCTCACAAGCAACTGCGCTGAATGCTAGCCTACACGATGCCCTGGCACCGAAGTGACGTCACCACTTCTTTGAGTGCACTGATTTGTGTTTTTCTACTAAGTGCCAAAAGGAGAAAACATCAGATTCTGTTTGCTGCTAATGTGGCTATTTCTTTTAAATTTGGTTTTCCATGAGGGCCAACTACAGTAAATGATGCCTTATCAGTTTTCCATGAAACAAAATCAAATTTATTTTTACTTATTGTTTTAAAATTTAAATCATTAGATATCATTTCTATTTTTTCTCCTGACCTTTTCTTAAAACAAAGCGCGATCACAGTACCATCCTGTTCTTTATAGATCAGTTGGGCAACTGGCTTTCCTTGAATTACTAAAAGACGGGCCCCCTCGAAATTCATTTTGCGATCACTAAGATCAGGAACTGAGAATTTTGCAGCTACAGTTTTGCCGAGCCATTTCTCAATATGTTTGACTTCTGTTCCCGGAACTTCTACGAGATGCCTTTTCTGTTTTGCATAGATTGCATGATAATCAGCTATTTCAGCTAACCATCCATTGTCAGCAATTATGGCTTGTGATGATCCAACATTTTCATTCAGGTAATACCCACCAACTCCCCCAAAAGCAAAAATAATGAAACTTGCAGCTATCGATTTCCATTGTGATGGACTATCTCTATGATGTGTTATCTCAATATCTGTTGTTTTTATTTGTTGGGCCAGACCAAATGAGATGGGCTCTTCTAATAAATCATTAAAACAATCTTTAGCTAAAGCATCTGCTGAGATTAATGCTTCCATTTCTCGTACTGCCTCGGGATCAGATGCTAGTCTGTCCTCAACCATTCTTCTATCTTCGACTGATAATTCATCATCGAGATAGGCACTCAACTTCATTGGGAAATCTGTCATTTTGCATCACCATCCTGATCACCTAGGCGTGATGCTAATATTTGTCTTGCCCTATAGATACGGCTCATGACTGTTCCTTTTGGTATTTCAAGTAACTCCGAGACTTCAGCGTAACTATATCCTTCAGAACAAACGAGTAAGAGTGGTTGTGAAAGCTCTTCTGCTAATTCTGAAATTTTCCCTAATGCATCTTTCATTGCAATGGTATCTATGGCGTTGTTTTTGACTGTCAACTCAATTGCTTCTTCAGCAGGGACTTGCCCCTGCCCTATTCTTACTTTTCTTTTACGTACTTCACTGATCCAAGAATTTCTTACGATTCTAAACATCCATCGATCAAAAGGTTGGGACTGATCATATTGTTCCCACTTATCTAAAGCAGCTGCACATGCTTCCTGCAACAGATCATCTGCATCAGGGATAGACCGAGTAAGAGTTATTGCAAATCGACGCAACCTTGGAATAAGCACAATTAGATCGTCTTTAATTTGGTCTGGTATTGTCAAAAGTTTTTCAACCTTCTCTATAAAAAAGTAGTTTGTGAAAATCAGATTGACTTTCAACAGACCTAATAACTTATTTAATTTTTCATTCCATGCGAACAAATACAACTCACTGAAATACGTGAATTGGCCTTGTCTATTAATGAATAGCATTTTCTTCATCTTTACAATCCGGATTTTGATCTGATTGTCTTACGCGTGAAGTGCTTGAATTATTCTTTCACATAACGTTGACTTTACTATCTAGCCTCATCTTCAAATCACAATCTTCTTTAATACATGGTCTATTTGGGTTTTCAGACCAAAAAACGCTGTTTTTAGTACGAAAACCATAAACATTAAATATTTTTAATGTTTGTGAGAATTTTTTTGTTTCTTACGCGTAGTTGTGATGAGACCCCATTAACAGAGATATTTAATTACGTAACTTTTAAGACAAAATAGTTCTGTTTTTATCTCAAAAAACACTGCCAAATTTCAATTCAAAAGGAATTCATTATGCGCTCATTACTATTTATTTTCGTTTTGCTATTTCCCTTTAGTGTAAATGCTGCCAGCTCAGAAGACGACACACCTCCCAAAACGACAAAAACTACTAACTATTGTAAGTATGGAAAGGTCTGGGATAGTAAGACTAAGTCTTGCGTCAATCCTAAGCACAGCTCATTAGATGATGATACTCGCTATAGCGCAGTTCGTGAATTTGCTTATGCTGGGCAATATGAGAACTCCCTTAAAGTATTAAGTACTATATCTGATCAGTCTGATAGCCGAGTTTTAACTTATTATGGTTTTAACAATCGTAAGGCAGGTCGTATTGAGCTTGGAATGAAATATTATAAAGCAGCGTTAAAGGCCGATCCTAACAATCTACTTGTTCGCTCATATATGGGGCAGGGGTTTGTTCAACAAGGGAACTATGATGCCGCCCGAGTTCAATTATCAGAAATCCAATCCCGGGGTGGACTGAATAAATGGTCAGAAATTTCTCTACGTAAAGCTATAGAAACTGGAAATGGATACAGCTACTAAAACGATTTGTTTTTATCTAATTATTTTCAAAATTTAGAACAGGATTTTAAAAATGTTATTAAAAAAATTATATATGATAATTGCCGCATCATTATTAATGATCACTATGAATGGCATGGTTCAAGCTGCCGAATTTACAGTGGAAATTAAAGGAATGGACTTTAGCCCAAACAACCTCACACTTTCTGTTGGGGATAAAGTAACATTTATCAATAAAGATTCAGCTCCTCACACCGCAACTGCAAAAGATGCAAGTTTTGATACGGGACGCTTAACTAAAGATATGAGTTCTACAATTACGATTTCAAAAGCTGGTGACTTTAACTATTTCTGCAAGGTCCATCCTTCTATGGAAGGTAAAATAACTGCAAAATAATATGTTTATTAATTTGATAGATGCATAGCTCCTCCTTTATTAGTTCTTGTTTTTTTAGAGATAAAAGGGGGAGTTTTATTAAGAAAAAACTTTTAATAGTTTACCAGAGTAAGTCCGTAATGTGACTTTAAAAAATCATAATTGACTGACAGCCTCCAGTTTTTCCCTATTCAATGGTAAAGCCGATGACTTTAGCATCTTTACCAGTTTTGAAGGCAGCATCGATACTGAACAAAACTCAACACTCTCCAGAAATGTTAGCCCCAAGTGGCTGCTTTAGAACATATTTAGTTAACTTAAGCTTTGTCGTTACTATTTCTGCTCAGGGTCAAATGCTGAAATTTATCTTATCAAACATAACATGCGCCGTTTCTTTTTTATTAAGCTTCTCACCAGTAACGTACTTGCCTCATATAATTCGGCCCCTCCCCTTATAAAGGGGTGGGGCCGAGTGTTTTAGCGCTTTAAATTATTTTACGACAAGCTTGCACAGAAGCGGATTATGCGGTCGCAGGCTTCTTGTAGGGCTTCGGTTGAGGTGGCGTATGAGGCTCTGAAATATGGTGACAGGCCAAAGGCTTCGCCGTGTACTGCTGCGACGCCTTCTTGCGACAGAAGTGCCGTTACGAAATCTTCGTCAGTTTTTATCACTGTACCGTCTTTAGTCGTTTTACCGATGCAGCCTTTGATTGATGGGTACACATAGAACGCACCTTCTGGCACGGGGCAATAAATACCTTCAGCTTGGTTTAGCAATTTCACAACCAGGTCTCTGCGTTTTGCAAAGGCATCTCTGCGCTCATTTATAAAATCTTGCGTGCCGTTCAGTGCTTCAACAGAAGCCCATTGGCTGATCGAGCATGGGTTAGATGTTGACTGAGACTGCACTTTTCTCATCGCGCTTATTAATTCGACAGGACCACCTGCATAGCCAATGCGCCAGCCTGTCATAGCGTAAGCTTTTGCTACGCCGTTCATTGTCAATGTGCGGTCTTTTAATTTTGGCTCAACGGCGACCACTGATTTGAATTCAAAGTCACCATAAGTGAGGTGCTCATAGATATCGTCAGCTAAAATCCATACATGCGGATGCTTCAATAAAACATCTGTTAGGCCTTTGATTTCTTCAGCCGTGTAAGCGGCGCCAGTTGGGTTTGATGGTGAGTTAAAAATCAACCATTTGGTTTTATCCGTGATCGCTGCATCTAGTTGCTCTGGTGTGAGTTTAAACCCTGCGTCAGCGCCTGCTTCAAGTGCCACTGGTGTGCCGCCTGCCAAGAGCGTAATATCTGGATAGCTTACCCAATATGGTGCTGGGATGAGGACTTCATCGCCAGGATTAATAGTGGCCATAATCGCGTTATAAATAATGTGCTTACCACCACAAGCCACAGAGATTTCTGACGGCTGATAGCTTATTCCATTTTCGCGCTCGAACTTATCGACAATTGCTTTTTTTAGCTCAGGGATACCATCGGGTGCGGTGTATTTTGTTTTGCCTGCATTGATGGCTTCAATCGCGGCTTGTTTAATGTTGTCCGGCGTATCAAAATCTGGTTCTCCTGCACCCAGGCCGATTACGTCTTTACCCGCAGCTTTTAGCTCAGCTGCTTTGGTTGAAACGGCAATGGTTGGTGATGGTTTAACACGTGCGAGACTATCCGCTAAGATACCCATAGATACGGCCTTTCAAAAATAACTAGAGTGATAATATTAGTTTTTTCAAATTTATCTGATTTTGCCATGTTTGGAGTGCTTTGTTTGAAACACTTTGAGCCCCAAAAACAGGCTTTTGAATAAATTTTCCTATTAGATTCTTTGCAAATCATTTTTTACAAATCATACTTGTTGCAAATCATTCAGGGGAGACACTAATCCCCCCTTTCACTTGTTGCAAGGAAGAATCTCTTTAAGTGATAATAATGAGCGAAAAACCCTCGGCTCTCAGCGCCTAAGGTTAGCTGGTTTCTTCATCTGGCAATTGATAGGCGAGATGAGCAGCTTGTGCATTCTCAAGAAAACGACGCATTCTGTTAGATAAATCAATATATCCCACTTCGAGATATATATCATGCGCCTCAACAAAGCAGGAAATGGCCTCTTTCAAACCAGCGTGAGATCCATATTGCTCGCTTAGATCCATCATAATCAAGCCGACTTGGCTCAAGATTTCGGCTCTTTTGCTTGGATTGATGGCTCTTGGTGTTAACTTTATAAATTTTTGATAGTAATTTGCAGCTTCTTTCAATGCCTGCTCATCAAAATGAACGCGAGCGAATGAAGCCAGCAATTTTGCCAAATTCAAATATAGCATTCCCCTGATATGAGGGATATCAAAGTCAGCATTTGAGCTCTCAGAATTTTTCTCTACGATTGAGATTGCAGTTTCCAACAAATAATGGGCTTCGTTAAAATCTTCCTGATTACCGTTGTTTTTATATTGGCGCTTGGACAATAGATTTACCAAGTCACTCACTTCAACCGCCCAGCGCACATCCTGAGCGCCAATTTCAGCCAGCTTCACAAGATCTCGGCGATCTTTAATTGCCCGATCTAATGCGATATCATCTCCTTCAAGCGCAAATAATAACTCTCGTAACCTAGCTCGTAACCTTAAGAGCACGTCTTTTGTTGGCCATAATTTTCCGTTTTGCCCGATCACAGAGCAAATGGATGAAATGGCTGTTACGACTTGTTCTTTATTCCGATCAAGCAGAGCTAGTCTTGCTCGCGCTACCGAAATACAGCGCTCAACTTTATCCCTAGTTTGGCCGCTAACGCCATCATCCAAGATATCGTTAAATCTGAAAATTGCTTGTTTGTGGTGCTTTGCTTCATTTGTTATGCCGCCATAATTTAAAAAGCATTCTGCTAAAGCTAAATTGGTTTCTTCAATGTCACTCAAAGAGCAATGTTGTTTCTCTTCCTGGAGTGCTTCAAAATGATGGATAGCTTTTTCAATTAGCACTGCTTCACCAAACCGTGTGCCCCAGCTTAAATATAACCTCCCCAATTCAAGCCTTATGTCAGACCTGGTTATTTTCATAAATGTATTTTTACGGGGACCGCTTTCAGTTGAAGAAAGGGCTAAGGCGGCTAAAAATCCATTCTCGGCACGCTCTAGACCTTGAACGCCCATATTTCGCTTAGCACTGCTTAATGCTAATTTTCCTTTAGCAAAATAGGCTTCGCACATTGCATCTTCTTGCCTGTTTTTGCGCCACGCCTCTATTGCCTCATCTAGTGCAAGCTCTATTGAATGGAATGTGTGCCCCACTTCGGAAAAATCTTCTGTGTCAGAGGCTTGTATTTTTTCGTTCTCGTTCATTCCTTGGCTTGTTTCAGCAAACGCCAGTTTACACATGAGCTTACCCCAACTATGTGGGAAATTATCTCGCCTAAAATTGCGAATTGCTTTCAATACAACCTGCTTGATTTTTTTGGGATATCTATGGTCAGCTGGGTTTAATTGCATCAAAGCAAATGCTGCATATGTTTCATTTGATTGGGCGCCAGCCATTTCAGTTTTTTCACGCCCCACCCAATGGTCTTCTGACAAAAGTTGATATAACTCCAAAGAGCGTTTTAGCTTTCGTTCATTTTGCTGGCCCAGACCAGCAACTAAATAACACCACGCCGCAACAACGATAATTTCTGTCTCTTTTGGTTTATCTGTGGTCTTGGCTTGGTTGTTATGTTTTCTGCTAAACTCAAGATAATTATCTAATTGCTTTGCCCATTTGCTTAACTTATTTAATGTCACGATTTGATTGGCGATACCGCAACCGCGGCTCATTATACCTGCGACCATCGCCTGGAAAAGAACTTCATTTGTTTTTTGTTTTTTTCTGTTCAATGAGTATTCAAGTCCAAATTCTTTTAGCTCAAAAAGCGGAAAGTCAGAACATTCATAGACAAATTTAAACGGTTCTTTTTCTGTTCTCACTTCATTTCTTAAAGTTATATTTTTTGAGTTTGCCTCATCCAAAGGCTGGATGTTTCCATCGTTTTTTTGAAAGAGAGAATCATTGATATGAAGTGGGCCAGGTGGATAAAACCGTAAACTCACATGCTTCTCTATCACGGTGCCGTCTAAGGAAATTTCTACCGGATGACTTTTTGCTGTTTTGTTTGTTTTTTGATGAGCTTTTTTTCCAGTTAGGCCTGTGCCTATTTGAAAGGAAGACATTTTGTTTTTACGTGTCCACCTTGACCAGAAGCTGTTGGCATATTCCTTACGAAGGCTATGTAGCAACTGCTCTCCCAAAAAGCCGAACTCATCCCCTTGGACCCTGTGAAGAGTTAAGTGACGGTTTATTCTTTTATCTTTTTCTCGTCCAACATTTGAAGATTTTTTTGTTAAATATGACCTTTGAGAACCAGACAAAATTGCTGTGACCCAAGCGCCAACAAGAAGTATAAGAATGATACTTACAAAGAAAAATATTTGCTCTAGCGCGCTCAACGCGCCGGTGAAAGCGGTGCTAAATTCAGTTTCATTCATTCTATAAACGCCCCCTTTCACGTTTTAATTATTTTTAGATTTTTAACGTCTGGCTCTTATGATGTAACTTATTATTTTTATTTACTAAAAAACGTCATCACATTCGCTTTTTATCTCCAACCGAATAGACATTATAAAGAGCAATCCCGCAAAAAATTTATTTTTCTTCTGACTAGATTAACGCAGGCCTTAACCTTCATTTTTATCCATCGCTTTGGTTCGATGCTGAACCTTAATTTTTACACTTTTTGGGGTGCTAGACTTTAGTTATCCACGCTTTATTAATGGCCACATAAAACCATAAAAAACACATTAAATAAGCTTTTTTTGCCTAAAATGCGTGCAAAATTACAAATATTAGGCAAATTATGGGGGTGAAATTAGCAAATTAGGAGGAAGCCTAGGCTTTAATGTGTAATTGCACAGGGCAATATGCTAATCGTTAACAACCATTAACGTTTCTCGAAAGACAATAAAAATGTGTGGAAACAATGTTATGGCAATTGGGACAAGGGGTACTTTACCCCAAGGAAAAACTATATTTGAGAGGGACGCATTATGCGACTAAATCCACCAACAATCTTTATCTTTTTGATTTCACTTATATTAGCTGTTGCTGCAATTGCAGGTCATCAAGGCCTCGTTAGCATTCCATCAGTGATTGCTGCACAAGACTTTTGGCTTGCAGTCTCAGCTTATATTCTTTTAGCTATTGGCAATTTAGTGCGCGGTCTATAATCCAGCGTTTTAAAATGTTTAATAGAAAAGCGTGTCCTTAATTATTTTAAGGGCACGTTTTTTTTGGGACTTTGGCTTTACGCCACTTTCTGCTTAATACTTTTTATGCAGCTTTCTGCTTAATTCTGGGCATTTTCATAAGTCTAAAAATAAGGCGCTCAAAAATTGGTTCTGTCACGCCAGCTCTTAATCTGGACATGTGATACCGCTCCATTGCTTTTTGAACAATATGCACGAAACGGCCTTCTATGATCCGATCTATATTACGGGGAGGGTTTTGAGGAACAGCTAAAAATGCGGCCCCTCTTTCACCGTAATTAATCATGAAAAATCCATTGCCTGTTGGCTCATAGCATGGGTATCTATGGCGCAAAACTTCAGCTAAATTACCAGCAACAGTGCTTGTCATACTTTCCCTCAAAAAGTCAGAGCATGGTTGCCCTGTTTCCATTGGGGTTGGCTCTAATGTGGCTTGCCTTAAACTGTTTTGAGCCACCACTTCACCAATTGCAAAAATATTTCTATAGAGGCTAGACTGCAAGAACTTGTTGGTTTGTATTAAACCTGACTTGTCTGTTAAGCCGTTGACCTTTGTGATGTAGTCAGCTGCTCTCATTGCAGGCCAGATTAAACCGTACCTTGAATTAAATTTTTTTCTACCGCACTCAGCTCCTTCTCGGTCAAAATAAATAATTTGAACAGAGGTTTTATCTATTTTGTCGATAGCCGCATTGCAATAATATTCAATTTGTCTCGACCTGAATTCTTTTTCAAATAAACTATTTGAGTGACCAATCCCGCCTATTCCGAGATGACCAAGAAACGGTTCGGGAGTGATGAAGCGAATGGGAACTTTATCCCTCAAGCGATAGCGTCGCAAAACATGGTCTACATTAAGCACATATTGGTAGGCGCTTTGATAATCCATAGAACCTGGAGCGCATGCAATTGTCATTGGCCCTGGTGAGAGAAGAAAATCTTTAAAACCTAATTCAGCGCGCATGGTTTCATCCGCATTCATAGTTGAATGCACCATGTTATGAGACCGATTAAGCCCAGGTATATGATCCCATGCTGGTACCATTCCGTCTGCAATTATCAGATTATCAAAGGGAACTCTTTGTCCATTATTGAGTATGATGACTTGTCGTTCAGGGTGTAGAGATGAAACAGACGCAAACAGATATTTGATTTTAAATTTTTCAAATAGCTTTTTTGAATCTATACGAATGTCTTTTAATGAACGAAGCCCCATGCTCACATAAGGAAGAGCTGATTTAAGAACACCATACTGCTCTTCGGAGACAACCGTTATCCAATCTTTATCAGAGACAAGCTTTTTAAGTTGCAAAGCAGCTGTTATGCTTGCAATTCCGTTGCCTATGATAACAATATGGGCCATATAAGAGGCGCGCTCCAGTTGTAATTCACACTTAAAATCAATAACTTATATTTACTAAATTGGCGCAGTTACTGAATTGATGAGTTACGCGTTATCTCCTTACAATTCCCGACAAATATGAAAGAGTTTCACCTTAATCCCTAGTCGGGGAATCAGGGGTTTGTCAATTACTAAACTACAGTTATACAAATGAAATCCCTTGAAAAACATACGCATAAATTGCGATTGAGATCACTCTCATTTTAATTTAAACTTTTGTCTAAAGTCGAAGGTGAATTTAAAATAAATTCCAATAATTGGCTCATCATTTCAATGTGTTTTTATTAGCAACCAACTTCAGCGATAAAGAGGATAATTATGTCAAAAGCAGCTTGGCTTGGCTTGGGAGTTATGGGACATCCTATGGCTGGATATTTAAGTAAATTTCCTACTCTGGAACTCACCGTTTACAATAGAACAACTTCAAAAGCTGAAGGATGGCAAAATGAATATGGTGGGAGTACAGTTCCAACACCGATAGAGGCAGGAAAAGGTTCTCAATTTGTTTTTTCATGTGTTGGCAATGATGATGATTTGCGCGAAGTCACCTTTGGTGAACATGGTGCCTTTCATTCCATGCCTAAAGGTTCTGTTTTTATAGATCACTCGACAACCTCTGCGACCGTTGCCCGCGAGATTTCAGAGAAAGCTGCTGAAATGGGGCTTTCCTTCTTGGATGCGCCGGTTACTGGCGGTCAAAAAGGAGCTGAAAATGGCCAACTTAGCATTATGGTTGGTGGTGAGGCGAGTGCCTATGAACAAGCTAAGCCTCTTATTTTATCTTATTCAAAAGCTGTCAAGCATATGGGGCCGTCAGGGGCCGGGCAACAAACTAAAATGGTCAATCAGATTGCCATTGCCGGTGTTGTACAAGGCTTATCTGAGGCGATTAATTTTGCCCAGTCGAATGATTTGAATATTCCTGATGTTTTATCTGTCATCTCAAAAGGAGCGGCGCAATCCTGGCAAATGGAGAATAGCGGGCAGCACATGGCTGATCGTTTTTTTGATTTTGGATTTGCGGTTGACTGGATGCGCAAGGATTTGAACATTTGTATTGACGAAGCGAGGGCAACTGACAGTCCTCTTCCTATTGCCACGTTGGTTGAGAGCTATCTCGGTGAATTGCATGACGCCGGACGTGGTCGTAATGATATCACAAGCCTGATTACACGATTAAAGGACTAAAATAACACATTAAGAGTTCACAATTTCTTTTTCTGGCTGCCTAGCATAACTCAGAGGCAATTCAGTTGTGAACTTTATTTGCTCCATCGCAAATGATGAGGATACGTCAGCTATGTCTATTTCGGAAATTAAACGTTTATAAAACGCGTCATAGCTGGCGATATCAGGAACAACTACGCGTAAAAGATAGTCGACTTGCCCACTCATGCGGTAAAATTCAACGACTTCAGGAAAACTCTCTATGGCTCCATGAAATTCGGAAAGCCAAGTTTCACTATGCTTGTTGGTTGTTACAAACACAAAAACTGTTACCGGGACATTCACCATCTCTGTGTTTAGCAACGCAACCCTGGAGCGGATAACACCTAATTCTTCCATTTTTTGTATGCGCCGCCAGCAAGGTGTGGTTGAAAGCCCTACTTTTTTCCCAATTTCAGCAACTGGAACAGTACAGTCTTTCTGTAAAATTTGTAAAATTTTAACATCCAACTTGTCTAGCATAGGGTTTTCTCGCTGTTTGCCTGAATTTAGAGTTTTACATTCAAGATTTGAGTTTGAAATCAGGAAATTTGTTATTGAGACTATAATGCAATTCTTTCCAAAACCTAACTGAAATAAAAAAAATAACCCCAAAATTTCAAAATCAGAAACTAATTACTACAGAAAAAGATAAAAAACTTACTTTCTAGAATTTAATTTCCAACTCAACTTCACTACCGACAAATTGAAAGATGTTTTTAGTTAGAGTTGTTTTTTAGTATCTGGGATGTTTTCGACGCCAATCACTTGGCCAGTCAAACTTTCCTTGCCAAATGCCAGCTCTCTCTTTTTTGGCTTGGCGTTCTTCAGACTTAAAGGCACTTCCATAGGACACAGCCCATCCCATCTTCACCATATTTTCATTTAAATTCAGCTCCTTAACAAAACATGTAGCTAAAAGTCGTTGGTGACGATCAAATTCTGTTCCCTGACAATCTACCTTTTGGGACCTTATCATTTTACGAAGGGCCGTTGTTGATGCTCTTCCACAGCTCCAATTTTTTCCGTTTTTCTCGCATTTTTGCTTTAATTCTGGGGCATCTATTCCCTTTAAACGAATTTTTTCACCATTTAGCACAAGGCTATCCCCATCAACTATCCGCGGTATTCCACTGACTTCATCTTTAAATGATAAATCCTCGAGCCATAACATGCCCGCAAAGAGCAAAATGGCTCCAATAAATATTATTTTTGAGAAATCAAACGTCATGAAAGCCTCTTGAATTATATAAAGAATTAAGAAATTTAAACTGAAATTTAAACGGGAAATTAGGAATTGAAGAGTTAAATTATAACATTATTTTTAACCCCTTCTTATAATTTTAAAATTGTGAGTTTTTAACTTTAAGAGTTTTGTCTGTGCCACAAATAAAACCTAGCCAACAAATCACATCACAAGCCGCAAATACAAGGCTCGTTTCTTCTGTGAAAGAGGCACGGGACCGTTTGGGCCAAAAACAAGGCGCGGAGCGCTTTGAATACGAACTTTTGCTTATGTTTGCCCGAAATGAACTCACGGCATCTCTATCTATTCCACTTTTTGCCGTCATTTTGGCACTGAGCACAACTATATGGGCACCGATTACGCAAATTATTACCTGGCTTGGCATGATCTTCATCACAAAGGGGATCATTCTTATCCTTTGTCGGCGTTTTACTGCCCTTCCTCGCAAAGATCTCAACGTCGCCCTTTGGAGACGACGATTAACAATCGCGGAGATTTTTTACGGCTTAGCGTGGGCCGGCATTGCTTTTATCGCTAGTCAAACCACAGATCAAGCCGCTCATATTTTCATATTTGCCTCTTTCATAGCTGTCATTTCAATCCGTATGATGTTTGCGTCGACTGTGATGCCTCTTGTTATCAGCGGCACTGTGCCGATGACCTTAGCTTTGGTTACTCATTTTTTATTGTTGCAGACCCCCTTTTATTGGGCAATGGCTGCTATGGCGATTGGCATACATGCCTATCTGATTTTTCTAATGTCTGGGCTCAATTCAACCGTTCACGCGATGCTGGAATATCGCGCTGAAAAAGACGTGTTGATTGGCAAACTTGAAGAAGCGAAAGCCTTTTCAGATGATGCACGGAAACGAGCTGAAGAAGCCAATTTAGCTAAATCAAGATTTTTGGCGACGATGAGCCATGAGTTAAGGACGCCGCTAAATGCTATTTTGGGTTTTTCTGAGGTAATGAAATCTGAAGTTTTTGGACCTCATTCCAATCCAACTTATAGGGAATATGCTGAGGATATTCACACAAGTGGCGATCATTTGTTAAACCTCATTAATGAAATTCTCGATTTGTCTCGTATTGAAGCTGAGCGTTATGAATTGCATGAACAATCGATAAAACTCATTGATATCGCGGATGATTGCCAGCACTTGATTTCCATGCGGGCCCGTAATAAAGGCATTGAAATTCAATTAATTGAAGAACATGAACTCAATCCTTTATGGGTAGATGAACGGGCTATCCGACAGGTTTGTCTAAACCTTTTATCTAATGCAGTTAAATTCACCCCTCAAAACGGCAAAATCACTATGAAGATTGGGCAAACTGATGATGGTGGACAATACCTCTGCGTAGAAGATACAGGGCCTGGTATTCCTGAAGATGAAATAGAGAAGGTTTTGAAACCTTTTGGCCAAGGTTCGTTAGCTCATGAAACAGCTGAAGGTGGCACAGGCCTTGGCTTGGCTATTTGCCAAAAATTGATTTCTATTCATGATGGGCATTTTTCTTTAAAAAGCGAACTTCGCCAGGGCACCACAGTACGGTTTGAAATTCCCAAAAAACGAGTTATCGCTGGCATGGCCCCTCTCTCCAACCCCTTTATTGAAAACTGGGATGAAGAACCACAACCGCTTGACCCTAACAGCAAAGAATTTGAAGACCTTACATCTCAAATCCAAAATATTATTAAAACCAGGCAAGTTAAACGAGAATATTATGCCAATCGTGATAACAAAGAGTATGATGCCCCAGTTTTAAAACTAAAAACTGCAACCCCTCAAAAAGGGGGATGATCTATTGAGGTTTCCGTGCGGTCTATTTGTCATCTGGTACAAAACAATTTTTATTGTTTAGAAGCGTTAGGTTTTATTCATAACCAGGTTTGGAGCTTTCTTGCTCAATATCTGTCAGGTTGACGAATTCCTTCAAAATCTAAAATAAATTTTTTGTCTTTAAAGATCCATCTTTTTGATAAAGAGTAACTGATGAACAAAATTTTTGTTAAATATCTAATTTGTTACTTTTTAAATTTGTCATTAAGGAGATTTACGTGAGCACCTGGATAGCCCTTGGATTACTTATTATATCAGGCTTGATACTTATTTTATATCATGATCAAGGCACAATTGGTGGTCTTGATAGCTCTAGTTTTGCAGGTCTTGTTGCCAGCTCTGCTCTTCTTATCTGGCTAGGTAGTTCTGTATTGCGTGATTATTCCGGGCGCATAGGACAAGCTTTCAAAGATATTCTTACCTGGGCTGGCATCGCTCTTATTCTTGTCATTCTCTATACCTTTCGCACTCCGTTAATTGAGGGAAGTGATAAGGTTTTACAGCAACTCTTACCTGCGGGTGTAAACTTCACTCTTTCACCTCATGATGCAGAAAAAGCAACTGTACGTTTAAGAGTTAGAGATGATGGGCAATTTGTTGTTCGTACCACTACAAATAACCGACAAATTCCAATGTTGGTGGATACTGGTGCTTCACAAGTTGTGCTAAGCGCCAAAGATGCACATGCGCTTGGTATTAATCTCGCTACCTTAAATTTTGTTATTCCCGTTAGTACGGCGAATGGGCAAACCATGACAGCGCGCTATAAAATTAATTCTCTTTTTATCGGCCCGATTAAACTATACAACGTTGAGGCTTTGATTGCTCGCGAAGGAGATTTAAATCAAAGTTTGCTGGGTATGAGTTTTTTAAGACGTTTGCGTTCATATGAATTTACAAAAGATTTCTTAATATTAAGAAGTTAGACTGATATCCTTAATTTTAAGTTTTTTGTTTGAGACAGTTTTAGAGGCTAAGATGAAACGACGTTCAGGTGTATTACGAGAAGCTTTTCTTTGGCTCCTTGCAGGCATCATTGGTTTTTTGATTGTGTTTTATTTTGACCAACTTACGGATAAAATAAAAGATTTTCAAAAAGTAACCCAGTCTATGGATATGGAGCATCATGTCCGCTCAGCTGAAGTTAAGCAAAATGCCTGGGAGAATGTCATTGCTATTCACGCGAACCGTGAAGGTCATTTTCTCACCCACGCTAAAATCAACAATGAAGATGCGTTATTGATGGTTGATACTGGTGCAACTGTCGTCGCTCTTTCATATGAAACAGCTGAAAACCTTGGCATTACGGTGAAGGATAGTGATTTCAACAAAGCAGCTCGCACAGCAAATGGTGTTTCCAAGGTGGCACATGTTAATCTTGAAGAAATCACTATTGGTGAAATCACTGTTAAAAACATCAAAGCTATTGTTGTTGAACCTGGCAAACTAGATGTCAATTTATTAGGGATGAATTTCTTATCAAAGCTGTCACGTTTTGAGCTTAGAGGTAAAAAACTAATTCTGGTTCAATAGTCTTTTTTTTGATACTTATCTAAAACTTAGTCCAACACAATAACAAAAGAAGTTCATCTATGTTTCCCAAACCAATTCTTAAAGCGCAAGAGAATAGCGCCGAATTCGAACGTGTTCCTTTTATTAAGCCTACTGGTTTTCGAGAATATGATGCTCGTTGGGTTTTTGGGAAAGAGATTAATTTACTTGGTATCACAGCCATTGGTGTAGCGATGGCTGCCCTTTTTAAAGAACGCGGTGTGCCCCAGCGCATTGTTGTAGGCCATGATTATCGCTGGTATTCAGCTAGCATCAAGCAAGGTCTTATAAACGGACTGCTTGCTGGCGGCATGGAAGTGCATGATATTGGTTTGGCGCTTTCCCCAATGGCCTATTTTGCTCAATTTGACTTGGATGTTGAAGGCGTAGCGATGGTGACAGCCAGCCACAATGATAATGGTTGGACTGGCATCAAAATGGGGCTTGATAAACCTCTCACTTTTGGGCCGGATGAAATGAGCCGCCTTAAAGAGATTGTCTATGAAGCTAATGCGCCAATGCCTGGCGGCGGAGTTTATCATTACCACGCTGGATATGAGCAGCGCTATATGGATGACCTCACAAAACGTGCCCCTATTAAGCGCAAATTGAAAGCTGTTGTTGCCTGCGGCAATGGCACAGCTGGTGCTTTTGCTCCGCATGTTTTGGAAAAGCTAGGACTTGATGTCATTCCGCTCAACACAGATCTTGACCATAGTTTCCCGAACCACAACCCGAACCCTGAAGACATGAAAATGCTCAATGCCATTCAGGATGCTGTTAAAGAAAATGGCGCTGACCTTGGCCTGGCTTTTGATGGTGATGGTGATCGCTGCGGTGTGATTGATAATGAAGGCAATGCGATTTTTGCTGACAAGGTTGGCGTTATGCTCGCCAGAGATATCTCAGCCATTAATGAGAATGCCCTCTTCGTGGCTGATGTGAAATCGACTGGCCTGTTTCTAACTGACCCTGTATTGCAAGCTAATGGTGCGACAACGCATTTTTGGAAAACGGGGCACTCTTATATTAAGCGTTATTCTCATGAAAACAACGCTCTGGTTGGGTTTGAAAAATCTGGTCACTTCTTCTTCAACAAACCACTCGGGCGCGGCTATGATGATGGTCTAATTGCTGCTCTTGCTGTTTTGGATATGCTCGACAGAAGCCCAGAGAAATCGCTCAGTGATTTGCGCAATGACTTGCCTTTAACTTATCAGTCACCAACCATGTCACCACACTGTGCTGACGAAGAAAAATATGGTGTGGTTGATCGTATTGTTGCACACTTTACTAAGCTTTCTGAAGATGGTGCTCAACTTGCTGGGCAAAATATCCGCGAGCTTATTACGGTCAACGGTATTCGTATTGTTCTTGAAGACGGCACCTGGGGTTTGGTTCGCGCGTCTTCAAACAAGCCTGAGCTTGTTGTTGTGGTTGAAAGCCCAACTAGTGAAGCGAATATGCGCGGCATATTCAAAGAGCTTGATGATCATCTTGCTACGTACAGTGAGATCGGTGAGTATAATCAGAAGATCTGAGTGTAGTTTCTCAAGTTTTTTCTCTCACGGCTATTCCAAGCGCTTAACGCGCTTGGGCCTACGAGGTGCGGCGCAACGCACCGGGCTCCGCTCTCGCTACGCCATGTCCTAACACCGAAGTGGCGTTACTCCTTCTTCGTGAACATAGATTTGAGTTTTTCTGGATTGTGCCAACAACGGCAATTCTTATTAATCGTAAAAAGACTGTTTGAGCCCAAACTTAAAATTCTACAGAACACAGCAAATAGTCACATTTTCTCCAGTCGCAACTTTACTAAAAATATGTAATTACTTAATAAATTTCAATATATATTTATTAGATTAAAGAAAATGCAGTAAGCAGGGAAAACATGAAAAAAAACTACTTAGCTTTACTTATAAGCATTCTTTTATTAGCTAGCATTTTAGCTACTCCAGAAATTGGCATACCTGCTGCAATTTTAACATTAGGCCTTTCTATTGTACTGATTGTACCATTGCTTTATATATTTGTTGGCTTGTTGGCCATGCTCCCAGCTGTTTGGTTTTGGGACGAATCATCATATCGAAGATTGTTATTATTCACAGGCATAATAGTTAGTTTAGTTTTATGGAGCTTAGTCACTGAGGTTCCTAAATTGATTGCAGATACCTCATTTAAACAAGACCTAGCCGCGCGTGATGAAATAGCTGCATCTCATGTCAAATTTGGTAAACCCATTGGTGTCGAGATTCATCGCCGTGTTACCTCCAATTCAAATCTCTATGTGAGAAATGGTAAGTCTGGTAAATTTTATGGCAGTGGCCCTTGTTTTGAGTTATGCGAAAGACTTCTAACTGGTGGTGATGTGGCTTGGGTTAGATTGATAATGACTGATGATACCTATGGAAAAGGTAGGCAACAAACCCGTGCGATGCTTAAACCTGGTAATTCAAAGGTTTGCAACGAAGTTAACTCTGATTTTAAAATGATTGAACGCTGCGCACTATTTACATCATATCACGGAATGTCAGCTGACTTGGTAATCAAACTGGATGAAGATGTAACAAATAATAACATTAAACGTTTGACTGCCTATCAAGCTAAAGGATACCGAACAGCTACTGCATATATAAATAATAATGAAAATGAACGAATATTGTTTAGATATAGTCAACTTTTTTACGAACGTCCAACAGGTATGATACTGTATGCATATCGAATCTTTAGCAAACCAAGAGGACTGGAATTTATTCGTGAGCGAAGGGCTTCAAATCCCATTGACCTCGCTGGTGCAATTGAAAAAATAGGGCTTACTCTTGGTCCGATCAGACAGCGGTTACCAAAGTCTATTGGAACTGAAAATAACATTTTCATTAAGTCACCTCCTGATGCTCAAGACGCTGCCTATGTCGCATCGTTGGTAGCTACTGGTCAAGATGGGGGTGCCCAATACTCTAGTTCTTTTCAGCAGGTTGTAAACGATTGGCATGACCGCCTACGTTGGAAATCTAAGGTATCTAAGGATGATCGTGCCATATTTTGCGTTACTCTGGCAGACTCTCGTATCAACAAACTGTTCTGGAAAGATCAGGTGATTAAAAAGCATTCAATAGCCTGCCATTAGAAGCCACTTTGTAAGAATATTTCGCGCTCTTCATCCAAATAATTTACTCTACAATCAAAACGAGCTGTTACAATTTATTAGAGCTATATTTTTCAGGAGTGTGTCAGAAGCGGAAATATATCATATCAAACATCATATGTTCCATCATACTTCCCTTTATACATATTCCATATAACCATGATGACCGGGGCAAAGCCGATAGCCATGAATGCTCCTATCATGATGTCGGTTGATTGGAACTCTCGATATTGCATGAGGTATAATGCGAAACTAACCAAGGCGATGTACCACAGAACAGCAATCAGGTGAGCAAGTTTGATAATCCAGTCTGCCAGCTCGCCTATTTTAAAGAAGACAAGCAAAGCAAATGGAACAAGGATAATCGCTATCATTGAGTATAGGCCCACCCATTCAACCAGCGCATCGCTAACAATTGCCGTTGCGCCCATGGAGCCGACACCGATGGTGAGTTTTAATACCGCATTTGACCAGTTCATTTTTTTACCTACGGATCTTTTCTTGTCCGCGGACTAATCCTTAGCCGCGTTTTGCATAATCAATGGCACGTTCCAGGCGATCATTTCCCCAGAAGAGTTCGTCTCCTACAATGAATGTTGGGGCGCCATAAATTTTTTTCTTCTTTGCAGTTTCCATTATCTGGCGTAATTCAGATTTATTCTCATCACCATTTGCTTTTTCTAAAACTGTTTCAGCATTTTCAATATTTAGAGCCTTTAGAACATCCAAAACATTTTCTTTGTTTTTTGTTTCCAGGCCCTCCAAGAACTGGCGCTTATAGATTGCTTTTGAAAACTCAACGCCCCACCCTGCTTTCATTCCAATTAACGCAACGCGTGCGGCAGCCAAACCGGGGTGTGGGAATTCATCTAAAATTTTGATGGAAGGTAGACCATAAAATTCTGCTTCACGTTCGATATCGCGAAAAAAATTCTCACCTTTTTCTGCATAGATTTTAAAAGGGGATGTCTCCCAGCCAAAGTCTTTGAACAAAGGACCTAAGAGAAAGGGTTGATAGTGCACTTCAACATTTGCAGCAGCTGCTAATGCTTCAATTCTCATCATTGAAAGATAGGAATATGGACTGGCGAACTCATACCAGAACTCTAATTTGTTCATTGCCCTTCTTTCTTTTAGAAGATGACTGACCAGATAAATCTTAAACCAACTGTGAGTAGGAAGATTATAAAAAGAATCTCCAATTGCGCGCGACTTAAACTGTGAGCAAATTTTACACCTAGAGGTACTGCTAATAAACTTGTTGGTAAGATCAATCCAACACCTAATAAGGAGATAAAGCCAACAGACCCTACAGGTAATAGTTCATTGTTCCAACCAATCCAGATAAATCCTAAAATCGCCGGCAACGCTACGACAGGCCCTATTGCTGCTGCTGTCGCAACTGCTTGATGAATTGATCGACCAAAACTTGTCATATAACTTGAAGTAAAAGTTCCACCTCCAATGCCCATTAAAGTAGATAGAATACCTGTCATAACGCCATATAGTCTGGTAATCCAATCTGAAGGCCATGAAAATCTAAAATCGGGGTTTTGACGGGACCAGAATAAATACCCAGCAACAGCAATTGACATTATTCCGTACGTTAGACGTAACTGACTACCATCAACTTGTTTTGCTATTATTGTACCAAGGAACACACCAATAATAATTGAAGGTGTGAAAAGCTTAACGATTTTCCAATCCACACTACCTTTTGCATTGTGAGCTATTGTTGATCGGATGCCATTCGGAAAAACCACTGCGAGGGACGTGGCTAAAGCCATATGAGTTCTAATTGTATCATCTACGCCCGCCAAACCTAGAACTTCGTAAATGACAGGCACTAAGATAGCACCTCCTCCAACACCAAAAAGCCCCGCCATAAAACCAGCAACCCCCCCACCAAGAATCAGCAAACCGGCAAAAAACAATAGACTGAACAAAATTAAACCCCGAATTTTATTTTATTGATCTCTAATAGTAAATTCAGAGTATGCATACAAAGACAATAAAGATACGCAATTTAATCGTTTATCTGATAAATTAAGTGGTTCTCAGACCTAAAACTATTGACAAGGGCTCGTATTTGCCTATATTCGGCGCTTTCGTGGCATATTTTCTATGCCGCAACCAAAAGCGCTGTCCGAGGCCACCAGCTAGCTGGATGAAACATATTCATCTTTAAGCTAGTTTAGAGTAAAAGTTCACTTATCACCTTAAAGAAGGCCGTAAGTGACGCCGCAGGACGCGAAACAGATAAAGGACTTACTTATATGTATGCGGTAATCAAAACCGGTGGCAAACAATATCGTGTTGAGCCAAATGATATCCTCAAAATTGAAAAGCTTGATGGCGAGGCTGGTGACAAAATCGAATTTACTGAAGTTTTAATGGTTGGCGAAGATGGCGATACTGTCATTGGCGCGCCGCTTGTAGAAGGTGCTAAAGTTACTGCTGAAGTACTTGAGCAAAGCCGAGCTGCGAAAATCATCGTCTTTAAAAAGAAGCGCCGCCACAATTATCGTCGGAAAAAAGGTCATCGCCAACACCAAACTGTTGTGCGCATCTCTGACATTAAAAAATAAGTAATTTTAACAATTACTTACATTGATTTTAGTTTTAAAATTATAATTTTAGTTTATCTGGGCCTTTTAAGATTTGAGCCCAATATTTTGAGAAGGAAAATCTCATGGCACATAAAAAAGCAGGCGGTTCTTCCAATAACGGTCGCGACTCCGCCGGTCGCCGTCTTGGCGTCAAGAAATTTGGTGGTGAACAGGTTATCATTGGGAACATTATTCTTCGTCAACGTGGAACTAAGTGGCACCCAGGTGAAGGTGTAGGCATGGGTAAAGATCATACGATTTTTGCTATGCGTGAAGGAAATGTCTCTTTCCGTACACGCAGAAACGGAAAAGTGTTCGTTTCTGTTGATGAAGGCAAATAAATCACTTTGCGCGAATCATGTTGACGTCTAAATTTATAGAATATCTAAGGGAGGCTTAAATTAGTCTCCCTTTTTTTCTAGACGGTATTTTTCTAGCTAGACTGTATTTTCTATCTAGACTGTATTTTTTAGATCATCTTGAAGATTACTGAAATTAGAAAAATAAATGATTTTTGCAAAGTTTAGAGCATTACAAGTATTTCGTAAGAAAACTAGTTCGTGAAAAGAAACCGCTCTGAAGGACAGATTGAAGTTTTAACGAATGATGCAACAAGCACGAGAAGATAGCCTCCGGCTCAGGCCTTTAAGCCTATTTGATGTGCCCGGGATCGTTGAATTAGCCAACGATTGGGACATTGCGTCTATGGTGTCTCGTATTAGTCATCCTTATCATCCCCACCATGCCAAAGTATGGATTGAAGAGATTGAGCGCGATCGCCGTGAAGATGTGTGGGCGATTGAAGCTGATGGTTATTTTGCTGGTTGTATTGGCTATAGCCGTGCTTCTGTTTCACATGGTGACCTTGGTTATTGGCTCGGCAAACCCTTTTGGGGACAAGGACTAGCAACAAGAGCTGCTTGGCAGATCTTAGCGCATGGTTTTGCAACAGAACCATTTAGTTTCTTTAGCGCCTGTCATTTTACTGATAATGATCGCTCAAAACGGGTTCTCACTCGTTTAGGGTTTAAACCGACAGATATTATCACGTGTCCTTCTATTGCAAGAGGAAGCCCCGCTCCGGCCCAGCGCTATGTTTTACCAAGATCTGAATTTGAGCGGATGACAGGTTAATCTTTTTTTAGCGCTCCTCCAGTTGCCCACCAACAATCGTCGCTTATCTCTCACGGCTGTTCTGCAAATAAAGTGAAAGGCCCTACGAGGTGCGGCGCTTCTATTACGATCAGCTGATCGTGCTTGCTATGGCTCCGCTCGGACTGATCTTGTGCGCCGGGCAGCTCGCGCTGCGATGTCCTGGCGCCGAAGTCGCGTCACTCCTTCTTCGTGTGGTGAAATATGGTTTCTCTTAAGAATAGCCAGAGAGGGGCGGCAATTTGAGTAAAAAACCCTAAATCAATTGACCCAGGTGTAAAAATAGCTCAGAAAGAAGAGCTTGCTGTCTTGTCAGGTTTTCTTAATGAAATTGACATGGCTTGAACTTAAAAACTTGCAGCGCTTCTAAGCTGCGCAAAGACATTATTACTTATTATGAAATTTCTTGATCAATCTAAAGTCTATGTAAAGTCTGGCAACGGTGGCAATGGCTGTATCTCATTTCGCCGTGAAAAATATATTGAATTTGGCGGCCCTAACGGTGGTGATGGCGGCCGAGGTGGAGATGTTTGGGCGCTTTGTGTTGACAACCTCAACACTTTGATCGACTTCAGATTTCAACAACACTACAAGGCTGGAAATGGCCAACATGGTATGGGTAGTGATTGTACAGGCGTGAATGGTGATGATATCACTTTACTCGTTCCCCCAGGCACACAAATTTTAGATGAAGACAACGAAACGGTTCTTGCTGATTTAACTGATGTTGGTGACAAAGTTCAGTTGGTTCATGGTGGTAATGGTGGCTTTGGCAATGCACGCTTTAAAAGCTCTACCAATCAAGCTCCTAGAAAAGCCAACCCTGGTGAACCAGGTATTGAGCGCACATTATGGCTACGATTAAAGCTGATTGCCGATGCTGGTCTTGTTGGTTTACCTAATGCTGGCAAATCAACGTTTTTATCTAGTGTTTCCGCTGCGAAACCTAAAATTGCCGATTATCCTTTCACGACATTGCACCCCAACCTTGGTGTTGTAAAAGCCGGTGACCTTGATTTTGTTTTGGCAGATATTCCAGGATTAATTGAAGGTGCTCATGAAGGAGCTGGCATTGGTGACCGTTTTTTAGGTCATGTTGAACGCTGTGAAATTCTCTTACATTTGATTGACGCGAATAGTGAAGACATCTTGAAAGATTATAAAATCATTCGTGGTGAGCTTGAAGCTTATGGTGGTGAACTTGGTGATAAGGAAGAATTAATCGCCATTTCAAAATGCGACTCTATCACAAATGAAATAGCCGAAGAACGTGCCGTTGAGCTTAGCAAACAGCTTGGCAAAGAAGTTATCGCGCTTTCTGCCGTTTCTGGTTATAACCTTGAGCGAACTCTCTTACGAGTTGGGAGTACGGTTCGCACGAACCGGACTTTAGCGAAAGAAGCGAAAAAAGAAAAAACCAGTTGGCAACCATAAAAAACATTTATTGATTAGCTAAATTTTTCTCGCTATTTTTTGTGTAACGCACTCAAATATTGGCGACAATTAGCAAACAAAAATATTGCCGATTTTAAGACCTAGGGAGAAGCACTCAGTGCTTTTAATACATTAGTCTCATGAGACAAGAATGGCAAAATGCGAAACGTATCGTCATTAAAATTGGTTCAGCTCTTTTGGTTGATGAAGCCACAGGCACACTTCGCCAAGAATGGATTTATTCCCTCATTGAAGATATTGCCCGCTTAAAGCATGAAGGCAAAGAAGTTGTTCTTGTGGCTTCGGGTTCTAAAGCTCTTGGTCGGAGTGAACTTGGCCTTGTGCCTGGAACACTTACTCTCGACCAGGCTCAAGCATCAGCTGCAATCGGTCAAATTTCACTTGCTCATACGTTCAAAGCTTTATTTCAAAATCATGACATAAAAGCTGCTCAGATTTTGCTCACCATTGGGGACACTGAAGACCGCCGTGGTTATTTAAATGCACGAGATACCATCAATACTTTAATTGAGTTTGGCGCTATTCCAGTTGTGAATGAAAACGACACTGTTGCCACCAATGAAATTCGTTATGGAGATAATGATCGCCTCTCAGCACGAGTTGCCTCTATGGTAGATGCTGATGTTCTGCTGATATTTTCAGATATCGATGGGCTCTATACTGCACCGCCTCACTCTGATGCTAATGCTGAACATATTCCAGAAGTCGAGCAAATCACACCCGAGATTGAAGCAATGGCTGGTGGGACTGGTAGCAGTTTTTCTTCTGGCGGCATGGTGACTAAAATTATGGCTGCTAAAATTGCTGTTGCTGCTGCTTGTCATATGGTGATTGCTTCTGGTCGCGGTGCCAATCCGATTACGGCATTACTTAACAACGCAAAAGCAACTTGGTTTTTATCATCTGCGGATCCTTTAACGGCGCGAAAGAGTTGGATTGCTGGTTCTCTCGATGTAAAAGGGGTTTTAACCATTGATCAAGGTGCTGAGAAAGCGCTCTATGAAGGCAATAGTTTATTGCCTGCTGGGGTGACGCGCTCTAGTGGTGAGTTTGATCGAGGTGATATTATTGCGATCAAGAATGAGGGTGGTGAGATCATTGCCCAGGGGGTAAGCTCTTATGATCAAGCTGATACGGTTAAGATTCTCGGCAAGCAAAGCTCTGAAATAAAACCTATCCTTGGACATTCGGGGCGCAATGAACTTGTTCACCGAGATAATATGGCTTTGATAGATGCGGGTCTGACTTAAGACTAGACAGATAATAAGTCAGGTAAGAAGTAAAGAAGAATGAATATGGCATTGAATGATAAAGCAGCGGCTTCTGATATAGAGACCATTATGAATGGTCTTGGTGAGCGTGCAAAACAAGCTGCTCGCGTCCTTGCATCAGCTCCCGAAGCGCAAAAAAACAAAGCCCTTGGAATTATGGCTGAGAAGATTGTAGAGAATTGCGACCTCATCTTAGCAGCTAATCAAAAAGACATTATTGCCTCAAAAGAGGCTGGGAAAGATGCCGCTTTTATCGATCGCCTGGAGCTGACTAAAGATCGAGTTACTGCTATGGCAAATGGTCTCAGAGAAATAGCGGCGCTAGATGACCCTGTTGGTAAAATTCTTGCAACTTGGGAGCGGCCGAATGGGTTAGAGATCTCACGTGTGCAAGTTCCACTTGGTGTTATTGGCATCATTTATGAAAGCCGGCCAAATGTAACAGCTGACGCTGGTGGGCTTTGTTTGAAAGCTGGGAATGCAGCGATACTACGTGGTGGGTCTGATAGTTTTCATTCTTCTCACGCCATTAAGGAAGCCTTAAAAGCGGGCTTAGTTGCTGCTGATTTACCAGAAGCTGCGATCCAGTTGGTGCCAACGACAGACCGACAAGCGGTTGGTGAAATGCTTAAAGGATTGAATGGCACCGTTGATGTGATTGTCCCTCGTGGTGGTAAGAGCCTTGTTGGGCGTGTGCAAAATGAAGCGCGAGTTCCTGTGTTTAGTCACCTTGAAGGTATCTGTCATATCTATGTTGATAAATCAGCCAAAGCAGAGATGGCCGAAGACATAGCTGTGAATGCTAAACTGCGTCGTACTGGTGTTTGCGGCGCGGCTGAGACTTTGCTTATTGATAAAGCTTTTTCTGAAGAGCATACCAAATCTCTGGTACTGGCCCTGCTTGATGCTGGAGCTCGTATCAAAGCTGATGAAAGCCTGCAGGCCATTGATAAACGGATTGAAGCAGCGACGGCAGAGGACTGGGACACTGAATATCTTGATAGCATAATTTCTGCTCGTCTCGTTGATGGGGTTGATGATGCGATTGAGCATATTGCAAGGCATAGTTCGAACCATACTGAATCAATTATTGCTGAAGATGCACAAGCGATTGATGCATTTTTTAATAAAGTCGATAGCGCCATTGTGATGCATAATGCTTCGACCCAATTTGCTGATGGTGGTGAATTTGGCATGGGCGCGGAGATTGGTATTGCAACGGGGAAAATGCATGCACGCGGGCCTGTTGGTGTCGATCAACTGACAAGTTTTAAATATATTGTGCGTGGTTCTGGCCAGATTAGACCCGTCTAGAAGAAAAAGTAAGCCTATGTCCAGAACGCAACCAGCAACAAATTTTGGCAGCATCACAGTTCGCCCACCGCAAATTGCAAGTGGTCAACGAATTGGGATATTGGGTGGGTCGTTTAACCCACCTCATGATGGTCATCGCAATTTAAGTCTCATGGCTTTGAAAACTTTAGAGCTGGACCGTGTTTGGTGGCTGGTTACACCTGGTAACCCGATTAAATCTCACGCTGGACTTGCTGCTTTAAATGATCGGGTAAAAGCAGCTGAAGCCGTTAGTGCTCACCCTCGTATTGATGTCACTGCTTTTGAAGCGGCCCTTCCAACTAACTATACAGCTGATACTTTGCGGTTTTTAAAACGGCGTTTCAGTGCTGTTGATTTTGTTTGGTTAATGGGGGCTGATAATCTTGCTTCTTTTCATAAATGGCAAAAATGGCGCACCATTTTTCATACGATGCCAATCGCTGTTTTTGACCGGCCAGGATATATGATGAAAGCGCTTTCAAGTCCAGCGGCTCAAACCTTTTCTCATTCCCGTATCACAAAAATGAATGCTATTCGTCTGGCTCATCAAACCCCACCTGCATGGCAATTTATTACTATTCCACTCTCCCACCTTTCCTCTACTGATCTAAGGAATGGTTAGGGCCTGATAAGATTTGAGGCATTTTTCTTGGGATAGAGGTCCATTTTAACCCATTTTAAGCTTATTAGAGCAATTTTTGAGCATATTCATTGAAAAGCTTGCTGCAAATCACTCTCTGAAGTATTATGTCGTTCATCTTAGCGCGCTAGTCTGACTAGAAATCCATTTTGGAACAGATTATGTTAGTTGAGATAAAGATGAAAACGGACGGATTAAAGAGTTAATTGCATTTTTTAATTTGCATATATTCTTTCAAATTTCGTGAATTCATCGCTGATTGAACTTTTTTCGGGGATTTTTGCAAACTTGCACATCAAACATCGAATTTTTGAGGTTAATACCCATAAATTATACTTTTTTGATCTCTTTTTGAGGCTTAAGACTTATCTTTTAACCCTCAAATTGGAAAGTAATGTGCAATCTCCACACATAATTTCCCCTCACTCATTAATGCCTAGCGCATGTTGCTTTTTTGGGGATTCAGTAGCGTGCACTAAACTTTTATTTAAGCGAGTTATTTCTCGCAAAAACGGAACCCACTTTTGCGCAACACGCTCTAAAAGGACATATGGAATAGCATGTACACAAGCACAGAGGATGCAGTCTTGATGAATAAAACTGCGTCACCCCTACCCGTTTCAAAGGAAGAAGCAAGAGACCTATTGGCAAAGACTATTGATAGTCTTGAAGATGGCAAGGCTGAAGATATTGTTACAATCGACCTTGAGGGTAAGTCATCTCTTGGGGATTATATGATTGTGGCTACTGGTCGCTCTCACCGTCATGTTGCCTCTATTGCTGACAAACTGGCTAAACAATTAAGAGAAGCTGGTTTTGGTCGCCCTCGTGTTGAAGGCACAGATTCCAATGATTGGGTTCTTGTTGATGCTGGCAGTATTATTGTTCATATTTTTAGACCTGAGGTACGAGAGTTTTACAACATTGAGAAAATGTGGCTTGCAGCGCGTCCTGAAGATAATACAGGTCTTGATTTTGAAAGCAGCTCATCTTCAGAGTCTTAAAACACCACTTAAGTGTTCTGCTCATTCGTTGAATGTTCTGAAAAATAATTTTTACACTTAGATCAGGCTTTTCCTCTTGGTTAGACTATGATGCAATTTGATATTTTAGCTATTGGTCGCTTGAAACAAGAGGCTGAACTTAAGCTTCAGGCACGTTACATGGAGCGAATAGCTAAGTCTGGTCCTTCACTCGGTATCAAATCTATTCAGTTAACTGAATTTGTTGAAGCTAAATCTCAAGACGTAAGCACAAGAAAATCGGATGAAGCAAGCCGCTTACTTGCTTCATTACCGAAAGGTGCTTTTCTCATCGCATTGGATGAAAGAGGTAAAACCTTTTCTTCGGCAGACTTTTCAAAACAACTACAACTTAAAAGAGATGAAGGGCATAGTTCTTTATGCTTTGCTCTTGGTGGTCCGGACGGACATGGTACTGAACTTTTAAAGCAAGCCCCCATGAAATTATCTCTCTCACCAATGACTTTGCCTCATGGACTTGCGCGCGTCTTTTTAATTGAGCAGCTTTATCGCACCCTGACCATCTGGTCTGGGCATCCCTATCATAGGGAGTGATAGGGTTTTGTTTTCTCACGCGCCTTTCTTCTGCTATCGCAGAAGGCCTCCGAAGGGCGGCGCTAGGCACCGGACGCCCTTGGCGTCATGTCCGTGCTCTAAGAAGAGCACTACCTTCTTCGTAAAGTTGGATTGGCTTTTCTCTCACGGCCATTACTTTTTAGTGGCGCTTTAGGTTGCCCACAAGCAACCAGGTTGCATCTAAAAAACCTTACAACACGGTTTCTGGATTGCTTTGGTGCCTTAATTAGCCATTTTCCCCATCTGATTTGGTATTGATGCCGTGATTTAAGCTAATTTCTATGATAGTTATTGGATTGTCTGATTTGCTTTAACAAATTGTCATTGCATGTTCTTGTTCTTTATCAAATATTTCATATAGGCTTCTCGAATTTAATATGATCAAAACTGATTTTTTTCAGATCAAATTTTATGCATGCAACTGGTTATCTTTGGCCGTGATGATTTGTGTTTTATCAGGTGTTTCAAATAGTTTTTTTCCATCAATTGGGTTTATTCAAACTGCTAACGCCCAAAGCACTGATGATGATACTGTTACTCCTCAAACTGAGACATCTGAACAGATGCGCAAGAGGCTTGCTGATGAAAAACGTAAGCTGCAAGCAATCCAATCAAAAAGAAAAGGCGTTAACAAGCAAGTAAAGGAACTTGATCTTGAACGCGGCCGGTTAAACAAATTGTTGATTGAATATGCTCAACGAATACAAAAAAGTGAGACTAATTTAACAAGCCTTGAGTCTAAACTTTCCAATCTGCACAATAAAGAAGATAAGCTTCGACAATCTATGTTGAAACGCCGTGTGGCTATTGCTGATATGCTTGGACTTCTTCAGAGGATGGCACGCAACCCGCCTCCAATTATGGCGACACACCGAGATGATAGTTTGAAAATGGTGCGTAGTGCTATGTTGATGTCTAACATTTTGCCGAAACTAAAAACTCAAGCAGATAGTCTCAAAAGTGAGCTCACTAACCTTGTTAGCTTAAAAACGACTATTACCAAGCAATCAGAACAACTACGAATTCAAAATGCTGAAATGGAGTCTGATCAATTACGGGTAAAAGAATTATTGCAGGAGAAGAATTCTCGTATTCTTAGTCACAATAAAGAACTACAAGAATTTGAACAACGGGCGAAGTCTCATTCTAAATCAGTGGCCAGCCTGGGTGATTTGATCGCCAAAGTTGACTTGGAGATGAAACGAAAAACAGAACTTGGGGCTTATGAAAATCAACTGATTGTGGATGAAAAGCTAGCCAAAGAGAGATACGGCAACAAGGCTGCAGTTGAGCTTACTCCTGATGAAAAAAGAAAAGCCTTTATTGACCCGGGTCGCATTAAACCAGCTCTACCCTTTGGAAAAGCGAAACAAACACTTTCTTTGCCAGTTCGAGGCAAACAGTTGCGCCGATTTGGCGACAAGGACAAATATGGAAGCGCATCTAAGGGGATTAGCATACAAACCCGTGCCAATGCCCAAATTACGTCACCATCGGATGGTTGGATAGCTTATGCTGGAAAATTCCGCTCTTATGGGCAACTTCTCATCATTAATGCTGGTGGTGGGTATCATATTCTCCTAGCTGGTCTGGATCGGATCGATGTGAAGACCTCGCAATTTGTTTTGGCTGGTGAGCCGATTGGCGTCATGAAAGAGCCTAACAGTTTTTCTGACGCAGAAAACAAAGCGAAAGCAAAAGTAAAAAATGGTAAAAAGGGGGGCAAAACCTCTTCTAACCCTGTTTTATATGTAGAATTTAGAAAAGATGGTCGTCCGATTGATCCAAATCCATGGTGGTCTGGTAGCCAAGTTGCTAGTGATCAAAATTAGTAGCCAGAATTAAAAATGTTTAACTTAATGAGTGTTGAAAGCTTTGATATGTTGAACAAAACTGATAAATTATGAAGTTATGAACAAGCAAAAGTGATTTTTGTTATCTTTTAAGGCATTGTAAAATTTTTATATCATTGGCTTTTGAAGATCTAGCGCTTATTCTTCGCAGGTTACTTTGAACGTTTTTGCTTTAAATATACGTAATTAAGTCGCAATATAATGAGATCACACTAGTATTAGATCACATAATACAAGCAAGCCCATCTACCCGGTTACGACTGATCAAGTGAAATTAAATATAATAGCCACCGGTCTATAAAAAGGTATCTTTGAATATGAATTTTAAAACTTTTACATCATGTCTTGCTCTTGTTACCGCTGGCGCAATCATTGGAGGCGCATTTATTGGGTCGCGTAATGAGTTGTTAGCTCAATCTGGCAACACCAGCATTTATCGCCATCTGGATTTATTTGGTGATGTTCTTGAGCGTGTTCGCAATGATTATGTTGAACGACCTGATGATAAGAAGCTTATTGAAAGTGCCATAAACGGCATGTTGACTTCACTTGATCCTCATTCAGCTTATTTAAGCCCTGAAAGCCTCAGTGATATGCAAGTGCAAACACGCGGTGAATTTGGTGGTCTTGGTATTGAAGTTCGCATGGAAAACAATCTTGTGAAAGTCATTAGTCCTATTGATGGGACACCGGCCGCTGAGGCTGGCATACTTCCTGGTGATTATATTAGCGCGCTTAATGGTGAACAAGTTGAGGGGCTATCCCTTAAAGAAGCTGTTGACCGGATGAGAGGGCCTGTTGGTTCTGAAATTTCGATTACGATCCTTCGCAAGAATGTTAAAGAGCCTTTTGAAGTCAAATTAAAACGCGCAATCATCCAAATCAATAAAGTTAGCCAGCGTATTGAGGGAGATGATATTGGATATGTTCGTTTGCCATCTTTCCACGAACGCACTGCTTCTGGCCTTGAAGAAGCAGTTAATGAAATTCATAAAAAGGTTTCTAAGGACAAAGTCAAAGGCTACATCATTGACCTTCGAAACAACCCTGGTGGGTTACTTGAACAAGCGATTAAAGTTTCGGATGCTTTCCTAGATGAAGGTGCAATCGTGATTACACGAGGACGCAACCTTGAAGAAACACAACGAGCTAATGCACGACGCGGCGATATTACCAATGGTAAGAAAATTGTTGTGCTTATCAATGGTGGTTCTGCTTCAGCATCTGAAATTGTAGCTGGTGCACTTCTTGATCATAAGAGAGCAACGATTGTTGGCTCTCGCTCATTTGGTAAGGGATCTGTTCAAACAATTATTCCGCTTGGACAAAATGGAGCCATTCGCCTCACAACTGCGCTTTATTATACGCCTTCTGTTACGTCTATTCAGGCGAAGGGTATTGTGCCTAACATCACTATTAATCAGGAACTGCCTGAAGAGTTTAAAGGCAAACCAATTAAGACTAAGGGTGAGGCCAGTTTGCGCGGCCATATATCTGTGAATGAAAAGAAAGAAGAACAGCACGGCTCTCTTTCTTATGTTCCGAAAGATGCGAAAAAAGATACGCAATTACAATATGCAATCAAGCTTCTTCATGGTGAAGTGACACCTCCTCCAATGGAAGAAAAGAAATCTTCTGAACTGAAGAAGCCTTCTGAATTGAATAAGCCTGTGGAAAAAACAGCTGTGAAAAAAGATGGTGCTCCTGTTGAGCCGCCTTCTAAAGATGAGCCAATTTCATCTGAGAAAGCAATTTCACCAGAAGAGCCTGTTGCAAAACCTAATTAGAATTTAAGAAACAGGTAATACCTTTTGGGTTAATTTAGGAGCTGATATGTGTCTACTTATCAGCTCCAATTTTTATGTTTATTAGGTATTCTTTGTCTATTTAGAAACTATGACACTTTAACTAATGAAATTTTATTAATATCAGTCTGTTAGATAAGTAAGGCGTATCCCTCAACAGAGGTCATTATTGGTGAGCCTTATGAAGATTTTATACATAACATCTTGTGTTACAGCACTGATATTTCTCATTTTTTTTACGATTATGAGTCTTATCAATGCTCCTTTAGGTGGGCAACCCTATTCTATCACCAATCTCAATGACCGTAAAAAAGCAGAATTAAAACTAGCTGATCAGCTTACAGCTATTGCTGCTGAAAAGAATAAAAAGCCTGTTAAAAAAGAAGTTTCTACTCAAAAAGAACCTCGTTATTTCAAAACTTCAGAAGGTAATCGCGTTGTAATGAGTGGTGAAAACACTGCTCTTAAGCGTAAAGATAAACCTATTCAACATCTTAAAGTCAATAATCCACCTTCTAACTCTCTGGAACTTGCTGATATAAAATCAGGCTTATCTCTCGTTCCTGATAGTGATTTGGTTGAAAAATCTAAGTATGGCCTCTTACCGCGCATTGCTCATAATGGTAAGCGAGCGCAAGATGTCTATGCGCGACCGAATTTCATTAAATACATTAAAGACGATAGTATCAAAACGGTTTCAATATTGGTGACAAACCTTGGTCTGTCTAAACCCGTTAGTGATAATGCAATTGAAAAGTTACCGCCTGAAGTCACTCTTTCATTCAATCCATATGCCGGACAATTAAACGGCTGGGTGAAACGCGCTCGTCGCAGTGGTCATGAGCTTATGTTGCAAGTACCGATGGAGCCCTTTGATTATCCAGATAATGACCCCGGTCCTCATACACTATTGAGCGGACTGTCTGACACGGTTAACTTGCAAAGGCTCAAATGGATCATGGCCCGGATGACTGGCTATGTTGGCATTGTCAATATTAATGGCAGCAAATTCAGCTCTCATGAGAGTGCGATGCTTCCAATTATGCACGAATTAAAAGTACGTGGTCTTACCTTTATGGATGCACACCCTCAAGCACCTGAAGCTTCCTATCAAGTTGCCAGAGAGATTAAGCTCGATTATCTGCAAGGGGCTGTTATTCTTGACCGTGTAATGAGCAAAAAAGCAATCGACCAATCTTTGAAAAAACTTGAACAAATGGCCCTAACTCAGGGATCTGCGATTGGTGTGATGTCTGGCCTGCCTTTAAGCATACAACGGCTTACTGAGTGGTCTGCATCATTGAAGAAAAAAGGTATTCATCTTGTTCCGATTTCCTCAACCCTTGTAAAACCAAGTTAATAACTTGGTTTCTCTCACGGCTATTCTATGAGCTGAAGCTCATAGGCCTCCGAGGTGCGGTGCTAGGCACCGGGCAGCTCTGCTGCCATGTCCTAATGCTCTTAGTAGAGCATTACTCCTTCTTCGTTTAGTGACCATTGTTTCTCTCACGGCTATTCTAGCATATCCTAGGCTCTACGTAGGGCAGTACTCTTTCTTTGTATAAATAGATTTTTTTCTCTATTTCATTCAACAAGTATTGTGGCCATATTCTATTGGTTTTATGGTCTCATTCCTTTATGGTTACGCTAATTCAACTTAACTCTATAAAAGACAATTCTTATGACATCACTTTCTAAAAATTCCTCATCTGCTGACCTAGCACTCTTACCCTTGCGTCCATGTGTAGGGATTATGCTGTTAAATGCTGAGAAGAAAGTCTGGATTGGACGGAGAATTACGAAAGCACATGATGACCCGGACGCTTTAATCTGGCAAATGCCGCAAGGTGGCATTGATAAAGGCGAAGCTCCTCTTGAGGCTGCTTTAAGAGAACTTGAGGAAGAAACGGGTGTAACAAGTGCGCGGATATTAAAAGAATCCACCGGTTGGCATGATTACGAATTGCCTAAAAATATGTGGGGCACAGCTTTAAAGGGTAAGTATCGCGGCCAAACTCAAAAATGGTTTGCTATGGAATTCGATGGTTCTGAAGACGAAATAGACATTGGTGAAAAGCCGACACAAAAGGCTGAATTTGACGAATGGAAGTGGGAGATTTCTGATGAACTTCCCGGTCTTATCATCCCATTTAAACGCAAGGTCTACAGCGCGGTGATTGAGGAATTTTCTGAGTTATTGGGCTGAGGAACTTTTACTATCCATCAAGTCATCATTTTTCATAAAAATATAAAATACCCCATTTATATGTTCTGCCATTCTCTTGGCACCAATCTTGAAAATTGATTTCTTCTTTTTTGCAATCTTCATTTTTTCTGACTTCACTGAAAACTTTCCAATCATCAACTATACTTTTCTGTTCTGCAAAAATGGCTTCTACTTCTTGTAGTCCAGTCTTATCCGGTGCGGAGCTAATTAACTCCTCCGCAGACGTAATGATTTCTTCAATCTCAGATATCGGCATCAACAGTCGATTGACCTGACAAAGGTGTGTCGCATAATAAATGATGTCTAGACAATTTCGTTTAATTAGCCGTATACGTGCATTAATTTCATCTGGATGTTCTTTTAAAAGTTTTGTTAAAGCTGTTAGATTTTCATTAAAAAATCCTTCCCATCTTAGTGCTTCTCTAGAATTGGGTTCATCTTTTAACCATGCTTCAAGTCCTGGCTGAAGAAAGCGTTTAGTTAAAGGAGTGGTTATAAACTGGTGTACATCTGGCGAGAAAAATTGAATTTGATAAATCAGATCAATTATTTCTCTAGATTTTTTTTTGTCCCACTTAGCGGTTTCATCTAAGAAACTATCAAGTGCTGCAAAAGCCGGTTTACGAAGGCCTTGTTCGCGCAAGCGGCAATAATCTGCCAATTCTTTCAGACTCTTATCTTCTTCGAGGCGCTCTGCAATCATCAAAAGGCCTTCAAAGTTTTTATCGTTCCAGTACCACATTTTTTGCTCTTTTTTACAGCTAGCTGCTTATAACCCCACGACTTATTCTAGTTCTGCATGGCTAGTGATCTTGGTTGTAAACTCATAAAATTACTAAATACATAGCGATTTTAGTATCTCTAATCTTCCATAACCTGTGTCTCTAGCTCAGTTTATATTATTAAAACACAACAATAAAAAAAGCCCACTCATTTCTGAGCGGGCTTTTTTTATTCTCTTCTTAGCTTAAAGCTTAGTGAGTAGATTCTAGGCAAGCAACTGTCTCATTACAGTGACGAATGAGCAGATCGTCTGTTGCTTCATCTGCTGTTGCTTTTGCTTCAGCGATTTTCGCCGTTTTATCATCAGCAGACATATCATCTAATGTCACGGCAAGTTCAGCCAAAATAGTTAGGCTATTTGAGCCGGTGTCAGCAAAGCCACCTTTGACGAAGTAACTCTTTTCACCCTCTTCACTGTCTACAACCAAAATGCCAGGACGCAAGGTCGACATGAGTGGTGAGTGATCAGGCAAAACGAGGTAATCTCCTTCATCACCAGGCACGCGTACTGATTTCACATCTTGTGAAACAAGAAGACGTTCTGGAGATACTAGCTCGAATTTAAATGTATCAGCCATATGGCTTTACCTCATTTTTAAGAGTTAAGCAGCTTCAGCAGCTAATTTCTCAGCTTTTTTAACGGCTTCGTCGATTGAACCAACAAGATAGAAAGCTTGTTCTGGTAGGTGATCATAATCACCTTCAACAAGACCTTTAAAGCCATCAATTGTGTCTTTCAATGGAACCTGGACACCTGGTGAGCCTGTGAAGACTTCAGCCACGTCAAATGGTTGTGAAAGAAAACGTTCAATCTTACGAGCACGTGCTACGACAATTTTGTCTTCTTCTGAAAGTTCGTCCATACCCAAAATCGCAATGATGTCTTGCAATGATTTGTATTTTTGAAGAATTTCTTGAACACGGCGAGCGATTGCGTAGTGCTCATCACCCAAGATGCGTGGATCTAGAACACGTGAAGTACTGTCTAGCGGATCCACAGCAGGGTAAATACCTTTTTCAGCAATTGAACGTGATAACACTGTTGTTGCGTCAAGGTGAGCAAAGGTTGAAGCAGGGGCCGGGTCAGTCAAGTCATCCGCAGGTACGTAAACGGCTTGCACAGATGTAATCGATCCGGTTGTTGTTGATGTAATACGTTCCTGCATAGCGCCCATGTCAGTACCAAGTGTAGGTTGGTAACCCACAGCTGAAGGAATACGACCTAGAAGAGCTGACACTTCTGAACCAGCTTGTGTAAAGCGGAAGATGTTATCAACGAAGAATAGAACGTCTTGGCCTTGGTCACGGAAGTGTTCCGCAATTGTTAGACCTGCAAGAGCAATACGAGCACGCGCTCCAGGAGGCTCATTCATCTGACCGTAAACTAGTGCTGCTTTGGAGCCTTCTCCGCCGCCTTCTTTGTTCACGCCTGATTCAATCATTTCCCAGTATAGATCGTTACCTTCACGAGTACGCTCACCAACACCAGCAAACACAGAGTAACCACCGTGCGTTTTCGCAATGTTGTTGATCAATTCCATAATCAAAACGGTTTTACCAACACCGGCACCACCGAAAAGACCAATTTTACCACCCTTTGCGTAAGGTGCTAGTAGATCAACAACTTTAATACCAGTTACAAGGATTTCTGATTCAGTTGATTGCTCTTGAAATGAAGGCGCAGATGCGTGAATTGGACGACGGGTTTCAGTTTTGATCTCGCCAGCTTCGTCAACTGGTTCACCGATCACGTTCATGATACGACCAAGAGTTTCATCACCTACAGGAACATTAATTGAAGAGCCTGTGTCACTTACTTCGTGTCCACGAACCAGACCTTCTGTCACGTCCATAGCAATTGTACGAACTGTATTTTCACCCAAATGCTGAGCTACTTCAAGAATGAGGCGTTTGCCATTATTTTTTGTTTCAAGCGCATTCAGGATAGCAGGCAGTTCACCATCGAACTGCACGTCAACCACCGCGCCCATAACTTGTCGAATACGACCAACTGATTGTTCCGCCATGGGATAGATTTCCTTGTTTTAATTTGCCTTGATCTAAATCGAAGATCTTTGTTTTGCAAAGATTTTTCAAAAAAACCAAAACCTAAAATTTTAATTTGCGTATTTTTAAGTTATAAAAACCGGTGTTTAAATTCTTAAAAATACTAGAGCATCTTACTTTTATTGCTTATCGAAGATGCTCTTCGTTTTTTACATTAGCGAGCTGTTATCACAAAACCGGTACTCACTTTTGTGCAACACGCTCTAAAGCGCTTCAGCACCAGAAATAATTTCAATTAACTCTTTTGTAATCTGAGCTTGACGTGAACGGTTATATTGTTGAGTTAACCGATCAATCATGTCACCAGCATTACGTGTTGCATTGTCCATGGCGCTCATGCGAGCTCCCTGCTCAGATGCAGCATTTTCTAATAATCCGCGGAAAATTTGCGTTGCGATATTACGCGGCAAAAGATCATCGAGAATTTCTTCTTCGCTTGGTTCATAATCATTTGCAAAATTATCTGACCCAGCATCATCATCTTCTTCCTCATCAAAACTTGCAGGGATTAGCTGAAGCTCTGTTGGGGTTTGACTTATGATAGAGCCAAACTCAGAGAAGTATAATTTCACTACGTCAACTTCACCTGCATCAAACATGCCGATAACTTTTGTTGCAATTGAATGAGCATCTGAAAAGCGTAGTTTTTTCACTTCTTTAAGTGACACTTGATCAATAATTTGATCAGCAAACTCGTTTTTCAACGCATCATAACCTTTTGAGCCGACGCATAAGATTTTAACTGTTTTGCCAAGCTTTAAAAGACGGCGCGCTTCAAGACGAGCCAGCTTAGCAATATTTGAGTTAAAACCACCGCAAAGACCACGTTCAGCAGTTGCTACTACTAGCAATTGCACATCGTCTTTACCTGTACCTATAAGATAAGGAGAGGCATTCTCAGCTGACTTATAAGTCTTTCCAAGATTGCTCAACACATCATCCATGCGCTCGGCATAAGGCCGAGCGGCTTCTGCTGCTTCTTGCGCACGACGCAATTTAGCAGCAGCTACCATCTGCATAGCCTTAGTGATCTTTTGCGTAGATTTAACGCTTGAGATCCTGTTTCGTAAGTCTTTCAGGCTCGCCATTGGGCCGTCACACTCCTTTTAAGTATCCTAGTTTCCATCAATATGATGAGGTTTTAGGATATCCTACTCTGATGTTGATGAAGCAAAGTTATTTGTAAAAGCTTCTACTGTAGCTTTTACTTTTTCCATTGTTTCATCGCTTAGTTTCTTGTCGTTACGGATAGTATCAAGAATATCCTTCTTCTCATCTCTGAAATGACGAAGAAGCTCTTCTTCATAACGACCAACATCACCAACTGGTAGGTCATCAAGATAACCGTTTGTACCGGCATAGATCACAACAACCTGCTCTTCCACTTGTAGTGGAGCGTACTGGCCTTGTTTTAGCAGTTCAGTTAGGCGTGCACCGCGATTAAGCAATTTTTGCGTTGCGGCATCAAGGTCTGAACCAAACTGAGCAAACGCTGCCATTTCACGATACTGAGCCAATTCACCTTTAATTGGACCAGCCACTTGTTTCATAGCTTTAATTTGCGCAGCTGAACCCACACGTGACACTGACAAACCAACGTTCACAGCTGGACGGATACCTTGATAGAACAATTCTGTTTCAAGGAAGATCTGACCGTCCGTGATCGAAATCACGTTTGTCGGAATATATGCAGACACGTCGTTCGCTTGTGTTTCAATAACTGGCAATGCTGTTAGTGAACCTGAACCATTGTCTTCGTTCAATTTAGCAGAACGTTCTAACAGACGGGAGTGAAGATAGAATACGTCACCTGGATACGCTTCACGTCCTGGAGGCCGGCGAAGTAGAAGTGACATCTGACGATAAGCTACAGCTTGTTTTGATAGATCATCATATGTGATCAAAGCATGCATGCCATTATCGCGGAAATACTCGCCCATTGTACAAGCTGTAAATGGTGCCAAGAATTGCATTGGAGCTGGATCAGAAGCGGTAGCTGCTACAACGATAGAATATTCTAGCGCGCCCTGCTCTTCTAGTGTTTTCACGAACTGAGCAACAGTTGAACGTTTTTGACCGATAGCAACGTAGATACAGTAAAGCTTTTCGCTTTCATCACCTGTTTTATTAATTGCTTTTTGGTTCAAAATCGCGTCTAGCGCAACAGCTGTTTTACCTGTTTGGCGGTCACCAATGATTAGCTCACGTTGGCCACGGCCAATTGGGATCAAAGCGTCAACGGCTTTAATACCTGTTTGCACTGGCTCGTGCACAGATTTACGAGGGATAATACCAGGCGCTTTCACGTCAACCAAGCGGCGCTCAGTTGCGTCAATTGGGCCTTTGCCATCAATTGGGTTACCAAGAGCGTCAACAACACGGCCAAGGAGGCCTTTACCTACTGGAGCATCAACAATCGCACCAGAACGTTTTACTGTGTCGCCTTCTTTAATGTCGCGGTCATCACCAAAGATAACAACACCAACATTGTCTACTTCAAGGTTAAGAGCCATACCCCGGATACCACCAGGAAACTCAACAAGCTCACCAGCTTGCACATTGTCTAGACCATATACACGGGCAATACCGTCACCTACGGATAATACCTGTCCAATTTCTGAAACTTCGGCTTCCTTACCAAAATTCTCAATCTGATCCTTCAAAATGGAGGATATCTCAGCAGCTCTGATTTCCATCAGCCGACCTCTTTCATGCGCGTTTTCATATTGTTTAATTTGGTTCTAAGTGAATCGTCAATTTGACGCGATCCGATTTTTACAATCAGTCCGCCAAGGATAGCTGGATCCACTTTAGTGATTAGTTCGATATCTTGGCCAGCAATGTCTTTCAATGCGGCTCTGAGTTTGGTTTGCTGCTCTTCGTTGAGCTCAGAAGCGCTTGTTGCTTCTGCTGTCACTTCGCCGCGATGATCGCTTAGAAGTTTACCAAAATCTCTTATGATATTTGTAATTGCATCAAGCCGACGGTTACCAGTTACGACACTGAAAAACTTTTCAGTGATTGGTCCAAAGTCAGCTTTCTTTAGGAGTGCTGCAATGGCTTGTTCTTGCATTTCAGCGCTAAAAACCGGGCTTTCAACTAATCTTTGAAGATCAGCGCTTTCTTCAAGCATTGCCTTAAACTCGTTCAAATCACCTGAGACTTGATCAAGCTGGTTATTTTCGCGTGCAAGTTCAAAAAGCGCTGTCGCATAGCGCCCTGCCATTCCTGCAACAATAGAGGTTTCACCTGCCACTGAAATGCTTCGCCTCGCCAAAAGGGGCTCACACAAAAGGGATATCTTTCGTGTCGCCGGTTATTATTCTTTAAGAACTTTGAGAAAATCTAAATCTAGCAGCTTGGCCAGTCATCTCCAAAGTTCGGCTTGCTCTAGCATAGGGAATTTGATAACGCAACTCTCTCTGCGCGAATTATTCGTATAAATTATCAAATTAACAGCTATATTGGTGCTTACCTGCGACTTTCTCACCTTTTTTGATGGTAGAAATGCGACGTTTTTACTTCTTAAGCTCCTATCTTTACACTGCGCTTTTACCTGCGGATTGTTGCTATTATTGCGGCGGAAGCAAAGAGGCAAGCGGCACTAAACACACCCAAATAGCCCTGATATTTTCTCAGTAGTTTCTTCATGAAACTCGCAAATAGTACCCAACAACAGTCAATTGCTGCCAAAATCAATAGGTAGAACAGGCTTAATATTATGAATTGCGCAAGTACTGTTTGCCCTGACTCAATGTGGATAAATTGCGGCAAAAAGGCTGCGTTGAATAGCAGTGTTTTTGGATTGATTATGGCGACGAATAAACCTTCAAAAAAGCCTTCTGTTGAAAATTGCGGATTAATTATCAATTCATCTGATCCATTAATTGATTTTCCACTGTTTTCTAGTGCCTTAATGTTTTGGCTCTCCCTGGTCTGACGAATTGTTGCATCATTGTTTTTTTCATCTACTGAATTTTTGTATGCACTTCTTAAAGCTGATACAGCGAGAAAAAGAAGATAGCCAACCCCACCCCATTTTAGGATGAAAAGAAAATTAGCGATTTGCTCGATGAGGGTGGTTGTGACAAAGCTTACTACCAGCAACTGAATGGCTAACCCAGCGCTTGTACCAGAGACAGCCATAATCCCTGTTCGCCAGCCTTTTGCTAAGCTCAAGCCAATAATCACACCAACATTTGGCCCAGGAATTAGTCCCAGCAAAATGACAGCGATTATGAATGCGTAAAGACTATCCATTGTGGCACCTCCGAATAAAGAAATATGACTATATTGAGCTTTTTTTGCCCTTTTTCATCAGATAAATATACATCACTTGTTATACTCTAATAAAGCTTGTCCCATTTAGGCGCTTTGTTGAAGAGGCACTTTTTGAATTATTGAGTTATTATCCGCTCGGTTTTTATTGTTGTGAGGGTTTGATGAATATCTATTTTGTTATTGCGGCGGTGCTTTCGCACTTCGCCTTGCTTTTACATTTTTTTATGGGTGGGAGAGAAGTTGCACGGCCTTTGCTTAACTCGAGTGAACTTAGCAAGACGTGTCAGTTTACCAACTATTATTGTTGGCATTTGGTGACTATCTCTTTAGCATTAATCGCTGCTGTCTTTTCCCTGCATCTTTATTCACCGCTTTCTACTGACCTGATTTTGGCAGTTTCAACTTTGATGCTACTTTATGGGCTATGGGGTTTGGTGATGATTGTGATGCACAGGCTTAATCCGTTGCAATTTGGACAATGGACCGTTTTACTGCCGATTGGTGTGCTTGGGTTTTGTGGTGTTTATTTGGTGTGAGAGGTTGGTGGATGGATTGAGCCCAGCGGAGAGGTGGATCCCGGGTCACAGGCTAGCCTGAGGCCGGGATGACGACTTCATTCTGTTGAACGCAGAACGCAAGACTACCAGCAAATGCCAGAATACTTATTTACGACTGGGATGCGGGCAAACTTTAAGATCTCCAATTAACCACATGTGAGTCCATTTTGACCAATGACCATGTTTTGGGTAGTATTTGGCCTCAGTAGTTTTATTATCTATTTTATTTATATCGACGACCATAAAATATCGGCCATCACTAGGCTCCGCTGGCAACTTTAAAACCATTCCTCCATATTTTCTTTGTACCGTTAAACGAGTATGGCTTTGTCCAATTTTCATTTTTGGAATCAAATCCGTCCATGTCTGAGAATTGTTATGAGCATAGGTTTTAATAACTCTTTTAGATAAGCATGTTTTTGCATACAGCTTCAGGCGAGCAACAACTTCTGTATAGGGTGATTTATAATTGTAGCCTAGGGGATTGCTTTTTATAGGTAGGTTTTGTTTCAGTAAATTTTCATCCTGAGGGATTGTTCCGCCACAACCTGAAACGCTTAAAATCAACAAGAATGAAAGGAAAAATGCACTTTTTCTCACAATACCCACCACTAATAATTTCTTCGAAAAAAATAAATATTACAGTTTTGTTATCACAAAAAATTATAAGGATCTATGTCAACTGTTAGCCTGAGATCCCCTTGAGGTTTTGGGAGGACGGCTTGCCAGTGGCGGAGGTATTGTTGGATGTCGATTTCTCGCGGTGCTTTGGCAAGCAGGCGGAAGCGGTAGCGGCCACGAATGACGGCGAGCGGAGCTTCTACGGGGCCAACGACTTTGACTTTGTCGCTTCGGGGTGCTCGTTTGGCGACTTCTCGCGCATAGAGTTCTGTGATCTGCTTTTCTTTTCCTGTCACGATTAATGCAACCAACCGCCCAAAGGGGGGATAGGTGAGCATTTCTCTTGCCTGAGTTTCACGCATGGCGAACTCGTCTCTGTCACCTGACAAGATGGCGGCCATCACCGGATGGTCTGGCATGTAGGTTTGGACAAAGCCTCTTCCTTCTGTGCCCATCCGCCCAGCGCGGCCAGAGACTTGGTGGAGCAATTGAAATGTGCGCTCTGCTGCTCTTGGGTCACCTGAGCCTTGCAGGCCTATGTCGCCATCTACAATGCCTACTGTGGCGAGAAGTGGGAAATTGTGACCTTTGGCGACGATTTGCGTGCCAATGATGATGTTGGCTTCACCGGAGTGAATGGTCTCTAACACTTCCCGCAGTGCTGTGATATTTGGCACCAAGTCTGAGGACAAAATTGCCAGACGTGCCTCGGGGAAGGTTTCTCTCACTTCTTCCGCTATGCGCTCAACACCAGGACCACACGGGATCAAGCTGTCTTCAGTTTCACATTTGGGGCAAGCTTTCGGTTTATGTAGCTTAAACCCACAATGATGGCACGACAGAGTGCCTTTATGTTTATGCTCGACCAACCAGCTGGTACATTGCGGGCATTGAAGTCTATAGCCACATGAACGGCAGAGCGTTAAAGGCGCATAGCCTCGCCTATTGAGGAAGAGCAGGCTTTGCTCTCCTTTAGCCAGAGTTTCATTTACCGCCGTGACCAGCCGAGGGCTGAGCCATTTGCCGCGATCTGGCGGGTCTTTTTTCATATCTATCGCTGTCATTTCAGGCAGCTCGGCCCCATAAAAGCGGGTGCGTAGTTTAATATGAGCGTAGCGTCCTTGCTCGGCGTTGACCAAACTTTCCAGCGACGGTGTGGCAGACGCTAAGACAACACCGCATTTGCCGATGGAGCCTCTCACCACGGCCATGTCTCTGGCGTGATACATGACATTGGTTTCTTGCTTGTATCCGGCGTCATGTTCTTCATCGACGACGATTAGCCCTAAGTCTTGATAGGGGAGAAACAAAGCGGACCTTGCCCCGATAACGGCCTTTACCTCGCCGTTTGCAACCCCGCGCCAGATGCGGGCGCGCTCACCTTCGCCTATGCCTGAGTGCCAGCTTGCTGGTTTGCAACCAAAGCGGACTTTAAAGCGATCTAAGAACTGGTTCGTTAGGGAAATTTCTGGCAACAAAACCAAGACCTGGCGGCCTGCTTCCAAGGCGCCTGCTAGGCTTTCAAAATAAACTTCTGTTTTACCAGAACCGGTGACGCCATCCAGGAGACCAACTTGAAAGGCATTTGAATTGCCTATACCGCGCATTCTGTGTGCGGCTTCAATTTGCTCGTCCTTAAATTCTGGTTGCTGGAAATTTGCGCGCGGCCGCGCCATCTTCTCTGGTGCCAGCTCAGCTTGCACCAAGCTGCCCGTTTTGACTAAGCCATCAATAACCGCGGTAGAAACACCAGCTTCGGCTGCTAAGTTTGTTTTTGTCCAGACAAAGTCATTGGTCAGGACGCTCAAGACCTTTTCTCTGGCTGGTGTTATTTTGGCTGGTTTTGAACCGGTGTATGAAACGCCAAATCTTGGTTTTGGGGTTTGAAAGGCCTGCTTGGCGCTCATCATCATGCGAAGCACCATGCCTAATGGGCTTAAAGTGTAATTTGCGACCCATTCTGCAAATTTCATTGAAACCATTGGCAATGGGGGCACATCGATTTTATCGATGACCGCTTTTAACTTAGAAGGGTCTACTGGCTTTGAGATGATCACGCCGTTTTCATCTATTGGCTCAATGTTTTTGTGCCAGACAACACCTATGCGCTCTTGTCGCCCGAAAGGCACGCGCACAAAATCTCCTGGATTTAAGTTCAAATCCTGGTCGAGTGCCTGCTCTGCCAACATGTCTGCTAATAAATCAGCTTCGCCCTTTACCAGATAGTCATAAGTCTGGTTGAGCAAAACGGGTAACAGTATGGGAACAGTTTCTCCCAACTCAGACACTCCTTAATTTAGCGGTAAACTCATAAAAGAGATGGTTTAATTTAGGGGCTAGCCCCATTAATTTCATCGCTTACATCAAAAAGATAATAGACGTACAGCTGAATTGACGATATTGAGAATAGTAATATATGAGTGAAGCATCGGACTTGGGCATTGTGGGACTAAATTTATGGCTTTCCCCATCTATTTGCATCTAGATGCTTTTTTCGTAAATTGCGACATGAAGCAAAACTGCAAACTTTAAGAATGAGGTCTTTTATGAAATTTTTCGTCGACAGCGCAGATATTGAAGAAATTGGCGAATTGGCAGACACGGGCCTTATTGATGGGGTGACAACGAACCCCTCCCTCATTGCGAAATCTGGCAGAAACTTTCTTGATGTGATCAAAGAAATTTGCACCGTAGTGGACGGGCCTGTGAGCGCCGAAGTCACTGCACTTGATAGTGCGACTATGTTGAAAGAAGCTGCGGTACTTCGCGGCTTGGCTGAAAATGTGACTATCAAAGTTCCACTAACGATGGATGGCCTTAAAACTTGTAAGGCGCTTACAGATGATGGTGCTACAGTGAATGTGACTCTTTGCTTTAACGCGAACCAGGCTCTATTGGCGGCCAAAGCTGGCGCCACTTACATCTCGCCTTTCATTGGCAGGTTGGATGATATGGGCATTGATGGCATGGAACTCATTGAAGAAATTCGCGAAATTTATGACAATTATGATTTTGATACAGAAATTTTAGCGGCTTCAATTCGCAATATCAATCACGTGAAAAGCTGTGCGCTTATTGGCGCAGATGTCGCAACCGTGCCTGGCTCAGTGATTAAGCAACTGGCGAAACACCCTCTAACAGACAAAGGCCTAGAAGGCTTCATGGCAGACTGGGCAAAGACAGGCCAGTCTATTTTGTGATAGCTAGCTATTTTGTATTTTCTTAGTCTTTATCCACCGGATAGACACAGATAAAATTTAAATGAGTGGCTTCACGTATATTTTAAGTGACCTTCATAAAAGAAAGCTATATTTAAGGTTATGCATCTATTCTGGTTATATTCTGACCGGATTTTATCACTTTAAATGATTTGATCTAAAGCTACGGAGCTAACTTTTATGAAAAATACTGACGTGCGCCTTTCTCACTCAAAACTCGTTTCTAAAAGTATTAAAGCTCTTACAACTGCTTTGTTCTCAACTTCTCTCATCATGGGGGCTGGCTTTGCCGTTACATCTACAGCATCAGCTTCTGATCTTGCTGAGCAATCTGGCTCTGGTGTGCGGGTTGGTGCTGGTGCGCTGATTAAGCCGAAATATGAAGGCTCTGACGAGTATGATGTTTATGGCTTTCCTGTCATCATTCCTGATTTTTCAAGTGATAGCCAATTTTCCTTCTTTAAAAAATACGTCGAAATTAATGGCGCCGACGATGTGCGCTTTAAAGTTCTCAACCAAGGTGGTTTAACTGCTGGACCACTTGCTGGCTATACTTTTGGCCGCGAGGAAGATGATGGTGACAAGCTTGTTGGGCTTGGTGATGTTGATGAAGGGCTCATCGTTGGTGGTTTTGTTGCTTACAGCTTTGATGTTAATGCGAGCAAGTTCACACTTAGCTCATCTTACCATCAGCAAGTGACCGGTGATGAAGATGGTTATCTCCTTCGTTTTAGTGCTGGTGTTGAACGCACTCTAAGCGAGCGTTTGAAACTCAAAGCCAAGATTGGCACCACTTACGCTGATGAAGAATATTTCCAAACGAATTTTGGTGTAACAGCTCAGCAGTCTCTTAACTCACGTGCAAATTTAGCTGCCTTTGATACGGATGCTGGTTTTAAAGATGTGTTTATCTCATTGGGAACTGATCTGGAATTGTCTGAAAGCTGGAAACTATTCGCTAATGTGAAATATTCTCGGCTCTTAGGTGATGCTGAAGATAGCCCTGTTATTGAAACAGAAAATCAGTTTACTGGTTTAATTGGCCTGACTTATAAGCTTGACTGGCGTTAAGTTAAGTTTGAATACTCTAACGGTTTAGACTAACCCAGCAGCAAGAGTGTTTTACCTAAATGCAGGTTCAGTGTTTAGCTCAAAGGTTGGTTGAGAATTCTTTTGCGGCTGACTTTATTAAGTCAGCATCATTGCTCCCGATTAATAGATATTCAAACTCACCCTTCTTCCAATGGGCTGCTTTTAAACCTTGTTGTACTTCATGGGTTACTTTTGATTTTTCATTCTTCTTCGTTTTAATGATGCAAAGAGCTACAGGTTTGCCTTTTGCTGACAAAAAGGCAAGCTGAATTAAAGGCTGGCCTTTATAGCCTAGAATTTGAGCTCTTTTATAATTTAGCCCTTTCACATTGGTCAGTTGAGCCATTTCTATTTTTTTGCCAAGAACGCTTGTTACTTGCTGAAGTTGCTCTGTAGATTTTTCTTTTGTTTGATCAACTGATGCCAGAGTTTCTTTGCTATATAGCGCTTGATAGGCGGCTACATAATTGTGCCAATTATTTAAATTGTTGTCTGTTGTGACGTTACGAGCACTCCAGCCAATGACCAAAGATAACAGGGCGACTGCTGCAATTTTTTGCCACCCTTCAAATGAGAAGCGCGCTTCATTTGTTGGTGTTTTTTGTTTTGATGGAAACTCTGAGACAGATGGTGTTTTTCTCTCTACTGAGCTTTCAACTAGACAACCTGGCAACTCGCTTTTTTTGCTCACCCTTTCAGAAATATTATCCATGGCTGAGACCAAAACCTGCTGATTGAATTGCAGGCTATTCAAGCGTCTGCGCAAATCCTCGTCTGTAACTAAAGCCGCTTTAATGGCGTCAATAGGGGCGAACTCAGCCTCACCATCAAGATAAGCGACCAGCTCTTCATCACTAAATCTACCTGTCTCACTCATCTTTTTGGCTTTCATCATCTTTAAATTGAGTAGCGATTGCTTTGCGGGCAACGGCTAACCTACTCATTACAGTTCCTGCTGGTATTTCAAGTGCTTCAGCCGCTTCTTTATAGCTAAACCCTTCTACATAGACCAATATAACAGTCATTCTTTGGGCTTCTGGCAATGCTTCTATAGCTAATAACACGTCTTTACCTAAAATATTCATTTCAGGATCTAAATTTTTACCTGCCAGGTCATATTCTTCAATTGGCGAACAGCCCTGGCCGGTTCTTGTGGATTGTGAGCGTAGTTCATTTAGCCATAATCTTTGAGCTATGCGAAATACCCATCCATCTAAATTTGTATCTGATTTATAGAGGTCAGCTTTTTCTAACGCGCGAAGGCAAGCTGCTTGCGCTAGATCATCTGCTGCATGGGAAGACCTTGTTAAAAACAGGCAATAACGCCAGAGTTTTGGAAACAGCTGCCTTAGGCCTGCTCTTATTTCTTCATAAGCATTTCTGTTCGCGGTCAAATGAATAATCCAAAGCTTAGACGTGTTGAAAGCCTATTAACATGCAACATAGCAAGGATTTATAGTGGAGATCAATTTTATGAAAAAATCAATAGCTCTTAAAATAATTGTATTTATTGGATTTTCTTAGTGTTGGCTTTTCGGGCCTAGCTAACAACTCAATTGACCAATGAAACACCAATAAAAGCTGGCACGAAACAATATTTCGCCAACCTGAAAGATGGTGCTGTCGTCTCTCCCTAAACCGTTAATTTTTAATTGTCTTTAATTGATAATCGCCATGTATTACCCACTCTGATCCAACCAGGGAAAAAACTTGCAACTTTGCCTGAAACAGCTGTGAACTTTATAGGCTTACTTTCTTTTTTCCATAAGCTGTCGAGGAAACTATTTTGCTCTTGCGCTGATGTTTTTAAAGTAAGTACAAAGTCATATTCCCCTTCGCCAGGCATAAAGGACTTCTTACTTGGTTTTTCTGGATAGAACAGTATGTTACCGCCAAAGGCACTATAGCCAGCTACAGGTATAGGAGAATATGGCTCTTTTGGCCGTTGAACAATTCCTGTTTGGCCAGTTGAATTTGGGGTCATAAAATATTCAGCTTTAACAAAATAACTTGCTTTAAAAACAAGTTTTTTGCCAGTTTGCTTGTTTGTACCGACTAACTTTAAAGATGAAATAACCCCATCTTGGGCACCGCTATTTGTTATAGTGAGGGGGAGTATGAACACTTCATAATTGCCTTCTGCATCTCTGGTGTAAGAGATGGTTTCAGGTACAAATAATTTTAAATTCGCCTGTTTTAAAACAGTCTGATAGAGGCTAACCGCTGATAACAGTAATGCAGCAATAGACAATATGACACTTGCCCATTCTGTGCGGCCTTTTCGTTTTTTACTACCCGTCTGATCGTGCGCGACCTCGCCGGCATCATTAGTGACTTCATTACCAATCATTCTTTTAGACTTAAACATTGTTCACTCCCAATTCCCAACCAATAGTGCATATTACAAATTTGGCATTTTGATGCTTTAGAATGCTCTTTTTTCTTCAATTGCATCCCACAAGAGAGAAGCAATATCTGCACCACCAAATTTTAGAACTTCGCGTACACCTGTTGGTGAGGTCACGTTGATTTCCGTCAGTACATTACCGATGACATCGATGCCGACAAAGATCAGGCCTCGTTTTTTTAATTCCGGACCGATGGCTGCGCATATTTCTTTGTCGCGATCAGAGAGATCAATTTGTTCTGGGCGGCCACCAACATGCATGTTTGAGCGGGTTTCATTCGCTGCTGGCACACGGTTTATGGCGCCAACTGGTTCGCCATCGATTAGAATGATGCGTTTATCTCCAGCTCTAACGGCTGGTAAATATTCTTGTACGATGAAAGGTTCAGAGGATTGCTCTTTCAGCATCTCCATTAACGATGAGAGGTTTGTATCATCTTCTTTGATGCGAAAGACACCAGCTCCACCATTACCGTAGAGGGGTTTTACAATAATATCTTTCTTCTCTTCTCTGAAGGCTTGCACTGCATTTTCATCACGTGTGATCAGAGTGGAGGCTGTTAGCTCTGGAAAATCGAGCACGAAGAACTTTTCAGGTGCGTTTCTTACTTCTCTTGGATTGTTCACCACTAATGTCTTTGGGTGAATTTGCTCTAAAATGTGGGTGGTTGTTATATAGCCCATGTCAAAGGGTGGATCTTGGCGTAAGTGCACAACATCATAGCTTGAAAGATCAACCGTTTTTGCTTCACCTAATTTGAAATGATCCCCCTCAACATCCTTTACCTCGACATTAAAACCACTTGCTGTGACGATGCCATCTTGGAGACTTAAGGCATCAGGCAAGTAGTAAAATAGCTCATGCCCTCTTTTTTGAGCTTCAAGCATCATGGCAAAGGTGGTGTCACCTTCTATGTGTAAGCTTGAGATTTCATCCATTTGAAAGGCTATTTTAAGAGGCATTGGTTGGTCGCTCGCTCTGCTTTTATTTTTAAGTGATTATTTTACGATATAATCTTTTTATTCAATTTGTGAAGTGCTTTTAAAAAAGGTTTTTATAACTCTTCGAATGCATTTTTTATATGAGTTGGAAACTTCCAGGGGGCAAATAAGATCACATCAAATGATAAACTGTCATAGGCCAAGTTACTATCTATTGCCAACCAGAGATTTGCCGTTTTGCTTATTCGCTTTTTTTGATGGTCTGATATGGAAAAGGCAGCTTCTTCAAGAGTTTGCCTATATTTAACTTCTACAAATGAGATATGCCTGCCGCGCTTTACTATGAGATCAATTTCTCCGACAGGTGTTTTATAACGTTGCTCTATGACGCGATAGCCTTTTAAACGCAGCATAATTTTAGCTAGAAACTCTGCAAAGAGGCCAGCTTCATAGGTTTGTTTTCTTTTAGAGCCTGATGGTGCTGTTTTCTTATTCATCAAGCTCCTTCTCTTTCACTTAATTTCTACATTGTAAATAAACAGCTCTATTCATCTAGCTCTTTTTTAAGCTTTAAGGCGAGGTCATAAACTCTTTTTTTAGGTAAGTTCAAGCCAGTCATAACCTCGGATACGCTATCTCTCACGCTCGCCCCTTCAGATAAATGGTTCTTCAGTGCCTCAGCAATTTCTTCATCTGTGATGGCTGCTAAAAGAGGTGGTCCTATGATGAAAACGATCTCTCCTTTTAAATCTCTGTTTTCCAGAAGAGTTTTTATATCACTTAATTTGCCATCGATGACTTCTTCATGAACTTTGGTTAGCTCGCGTAAAACGCTAGCCTCTCTATCTCCTAAAACAGTGAGAGCGTCTTGGACCACAGCTTCAATTCTCTTTGCCGTTTCAAAAAACACTAAGCTTCCTTCTATGGATTTTAGTGTTTTCAGACGTTTACATCTTGCCACTTGCTTGGGTGGAAGAAAGCCCTCAAACAGGAATGTATCAGTTGGTAGACCTGAAAGACAAAGACCAGCCATGACAGAACTGGCACCTGGTGCAACTTCAACTCTTAATCCGGCTTCACGTACAAGTTTGGCCAATTTATAGCCGGGGTCAGAAATTAACGGTGTGCCTGCATCGGATATTAAAGCTATGGCGCGCCCTTCTTTAATCATTCTTATGATTTTTGGCCGCATTTGATCACCGTTATGATCATGATAACTGATCATTTCGGTTGATATTCCATAATTTTGTAAGAGCTTTCTTGAATGACGCGTGTCTTCAGCGGCCACAAAATCAGCTTTTGCTAACATAGTCAGCGCTCTTAGACTGATATCTGCCAAATGGCCTATGGGTGTTGCGACCAAGTAAAGTCCAGGCAAAAGGGGCTGGCTTAACAGTCCTTCCATCACATCTTGAACACGAGCGACAGGCCGCTCTTTTTGAGCCTTTATTCGTGTGATTTCTTTTTTATCGTCTTCTTGGTTCATATTTTGATGAAATGCTCTGTTTTGCTTATGTTTTATCTTTATTATTTCTATTTTAGAACTAAAAATATCAAATTCCACTTGTGTGAAATACTTCTTTTATTCAATTTGTTACGTATTTTTTTCGAGATATTACTTCAAGGTAAATTTCTCATTATTGAATAAGAAGTGGATAAATTAACTTTCCCAACTAAAACTTCATAGATTTTTTGACGAATCTGTCTTCTGGGCTCATTATCAATGAAGTAGCTGAATTTGACAGAAATAGTGTTACTACCATTAAAGGGTCATAGTCTATATATATTCCTGTCATTGTATAATCCTGTAATTGTAGAGGGTTTGGGTCGTTTCTTTCAATTGCTCATTTCTTTCTATTGCTTGTTGTTTTTCAAGATCCTTTATATTTTCAAAATCTTGAAACTTTTTGTTTTTATGTCTGAGGTGATATTGTGAAATTTTCTTTTCTAAATTTAAAAAACCTAACAGTTTTTAGAAAACGAAACAGCCTTTCTGCTTTTGCCTCGCTACTCGCCTCTTTTGCTCTAATTTTTACACTAAATGCTTGTTCAACAGGTGGTGGTAGCCTAACTGATACAGCTCTAAATACCCCGGCTGCCAAACCTGGTGATGAAAAAGTCAGAATTGCACTTTTACTTCCCCTCACAGCCGAAGGGCGCTCAGCTCAAATTGCCAAACAAATTAAGCAGGCAGGAGAACTTGCCCTTTTTGAAGCTGATAATCCTAATATTGAACTGATAACGAAAGACACAAAAGGCACTCCAGGCGGCGCACGCCAAGCTGCATCAGCTGCTATTTCTGAAGGAGCCGAGATTGTACTTGGTCCTTTATTTGCCGCCTCGGTTCGTGCTGCAACGCCGATTGTTCAACAATCTAACGTTCCGATGATTGCGTTTTCATCTGATGAGTCTGTGGCGGGGAATGGGGTTTACCTCCTTAGTTTTCTAGCAGGGCATGATGTAAGCAGTATAGTTTCTTACGCAGTTAGCCAGGGAAAACGTCGTTTTTCAGCCTACCTTCCTCAAGATCAATATGGCAAAGTGGCCGAAATTGCTTTTAGAAATGCTGTGGCTTCGCACGGTGGTGAAGTGGTGGCGCTTGCGACTTACCCAAAAGATCCAACTGGCTTAGTGAAAGCTGCGAAACCTTTTGCTGAACAATTAAAAACACGACAAGCTGAAGCATTGTTTATGCCGGCCGGACAACAATATTTGCCCCAGCTTGCTACACTTATTCCTTACTATGAAATTGATGCAAAAAAAGTTCAGATCTTAGGATCGTCGCGTTGGGACTTTGCCTCTGTAGGCACCCAGAAACCTCTTATCGGTGGTTGGTTTCCAGCAGCAGAACCAAGAGGCTGGAACCAGTTTAAGCAGCGCTACACTCAAACATACGGCATCATTCCAACACGAATAACAACCCTCTCTTATGATGCGGTGAGTTTAGCAGTATCGCTTGCTAACCAGCCTAAAGGCCAGCGTTATTCTGCGGCTAACCTAACGCAACAAGGTGGATTTGCTGGTGTTGATGGTTTGTTTCGTTTAAACCAAAATGGTTTATCAGAGCGCCGCTTTGCTATTTTGCAGGTACAAAAATTCAGTAACAAGATTATACAACCTTCACCTAAGACATTTGGTCGCGAAGCGTTTTAAGGTCTAGACCCTAATTAGCTTTCTGATGCTTCAATCAAGCCTTCGACTAACTGACCGGCCATGTAGTTTAGGAGCTGTGTGCCCTTGGCTGTTGGAACTAGTTGGAAAGTGTTTTGACCTCTGATATTTTCTTTTAACAAACCATCGTTCTGTAACCGCTCTATGGTTGCCGAATGAATTTGATGTCCGGTTCGATCAAGCAGCTCATTAGATGAGATGCCCGTTTTTAGCCTCATCCCCATGAGCACCATTTCTATTGCTTGGGTTTCTTTAGAAATCTCTTCGCATTCCATGGCACCGCTTATTTGACTACAGATATTGACTTCAATGGCCTTGAGCCATTTTGTTGGTATTTTGGCTGTACATGTTGCCAGACGTTTTTCACCGATCGTTACCCTGCCATGCGCGCCTGGACCAAGCCCAAGAAAATCACCATAACGCCAATAGAGCAAATTATGTCGGGCTTCTTCACCCTTTACGGCATGGTTGGAAACTTCATATTGGTGCAGCCCTTTACTCTCACAAAGCTCCTGAGTTAACTCATAAAAATCAACAGCAAGCTCTTCACTAGGCATAATCAGTTTGCCGGCATCATACAGTTTTTTATAGGGCGTATTTGGTTCGATGGTTAGTTGGTAGAGTGAAAGGTGAGTTGTACCATGTGAGATGGCTTCTTTTAGCTCTGCTTCCCAATCAGCCAATGTTTGTTTTGGGCGGCCATAAATAAGATCAAACGAGAAACGATCGAAGTGATTTTGAGCTATTTCAATAGCCTGTTTGGCTTGAGCCACATCATGTAATCGCCCCAGTGTTTTTAAGTCTTGGTCATTAAATGACTGCACACCAATTGAAAGACGATTTACACCAACTTGCTTCAGGTCTTTAAATTTTAAAGCATCGACGCTTTGCGGATTTGCTTCAAGGCTAATTTCAATCGTTTCAGCAAAGCCGAAAGTTACTTCAAGTTCTTTTAATATTCCCTCAACTAAGGATGGGCTCATGAGGGATGGTGTGCCGCCACCAAAGAAAATGGAAGTTATCTTTTTTAATTCACTTTTTTGTTGAATTTGGTTAGCCCAATGAGAAATTTCAGATTTGTAGGCTTTTAAAAAACGGTGCTCGTCTATTTCATCTTTTGCAACATGAGAGTTAAAATCGCAGTAGGGACATTTGGCTGCGCAAAATGGCCAATGCACATAGACACCAAACAACTCATTTATAGGTTGCCGGCTTGTGGGAGATAAATCTCCTTTGCTTGAGTTTAGGTTTTTCATGCTTTGATGCCTAATAAGAGAAAGCTATTTTACTCTGATTATATAAGGCAGGCTTTCTTGAATAATGCAAAAGCATTCGCTCTGTGTGACATCTCATGTTTGCGGGTTTGATCCATTTCACCAAAGGTGAGAGTTTCACCTTTCGCTACAAACATTGGGTCATAGCCAAAGCCATGTTCTCCTCTGAGGGGCCAAACAAGAGAGCCAAAAACTTTGCCTTCAAAAACAAGGGGTTCTTTTTGATCTGCATTTTGAGGAAATGCAAGAGCTAACGCACAAGTAAAATTAGCTGTGCGTTGTTCTTCATCATTGAAGCCTTTCGCTGATAGTTCATCATTCACACGCTTCATGGCCAGATTAAAGTCTCCCTCTTCTCCGCCCCAGCGCGCTGAATAAATTCCTGGTGCTCCATCAAGCCCGTGAACTTCTAACCCTGAATCATCAGCTAAAGCGGGGATGCCAGCTGCATTGGCTGCGGCCACGGCTTTAATGATGGCGTTAGCCGCAAAGCTATCACCATCTTCTATTGGTTCTGGCAACCCTAGTTCACCTGCCGAGACAGCGTTTAAACCATAAGGGTTTATAAGCTCATTGATCTCGCGCACCTTGCCACTGTTATGGCTTGCGACAACGAGTTTTTGTCCTGATTGCAACTTCATTTTTCTCTCTCACAGCTATTCCATGAGCTTAAGCTCATGGGCCTCCGCGAGGGGCGGCGCTTGCACCGGACGCCCCTGGTGTCATGTCCCTCAGCCCGAAAGGGGCTGAGCTCCTTTTTCGTATAGCGGGTTTTTAGTGATGCTGCAGTTGTCTACCAGCATCCGCGCTTTTTTAGTGGCGCTTCTGATGCCCACAAAGCATCCGCGCTTTTTTGTGGCGCTTCTGATGCCCACAAAGCATCCGCGCTTTTTTGTGGCGCTTCTGATGCCCACAAAGCATCCGCGCTAACTAACCGTTATTTTTTGCAAATTGGCTAGTTCACCGATGCCTTTTTTCGCTAAGCGCATAAGTTCAGTAAACTGCTCTTCTGAAAAAGGATCTGCTTCTGCTGTGCCTTGAATTTCGACAATGCCTTGCTTGTCTGTCATGACAAAGTTTGCATCGGCTTCAGCATCACTATCTTCTGGATAGTCAAGGTCTAGCACTTCCTGACCTTTATAAATACCGCATGAAATGGCTGCCACCTGGCCGGTTAACACATCACCTGTGACCATGTCTCTTGCACGCATCCATTCAATGCAATCATATAAAGCAACCCAAGCACCTGTAATAGAGGCTGTTCTTGTGCCACCATCTGCTTGGATAACATCACAATCCACTGAAATCTGGCGCTCACCTAGTTCTTTCATATCAACAACAGCTCTAAGAGACCTGCCGATAAGGCGTTGGATTTCTTGCGTGCGGCCGGATTGTTTGCCAGCGCTTGCTTCGCGGCGCATCCTGTCTGAAGTTGAGCGAGGAAGCATGCCATATTCAGCTGTTACCCAGCCCTGCCCTTTACCCTTTAACCAAGGTGGAATTCTCTCTTCAAGAGATGCTGTGCATAAAACATGCGTATTTCCAAATTTTATCATGCAGGACCCTTCAGCATGAAGGGAAACCGCGCGTTCTATTGATACACGGCGCATTTCATCATTTTGACGTTTACTTGGACGCATTATTACCTCTTTAGCCCCTATTTTCCTGATTTAAGCACATAACCTATGGCAGGCTGCGATTTAGTACAAGACACTTTTCAGCTTTTTGTTATCTTTGGTTTTTGTTTTAAACTCAGTCTTGTATTGACGAAGCTTCCCCCTCTCATTAATTTAAATTAAACCTCATGAAAACTTGAAAGATATATGGCCAATCAACCTCCTCACAATCTTCTGGACTTAAACAACAGGTCACTTGAGATATTCCGAACGATTGTTGAAAGTTTTCTTGAAACGGGGGAACCTGTTGGCTCACGGAATATTAGTCGTCATTTGCCTATGACACTTTCGCCAGCCTCTGTTCGTAATGTCATGTCTGACTTGGAAGAAGCTGGTCTTATCATTCAACCTCATACATCTGCAGGGCGGCTTCCAACTGAAATTGGACTACGCATGTTTGTTGATGGTTTGTTGCAAGTTGGTGATTTATCACAAGAAGAACGGCATTCAATTGAACAGCAAATATCTTCTGATGTGCAAAACAAACCCGTAGAAGACATGCTAACCGAAGCTGGTGAGCTTTTATCAGGCCTTTCACAATGTGCGGGAATTGTTCTTACTGAAAAACAGATCAACAAGCTCAAACAAATCGAGTTTGTACGTCTTGAGCCAGGTAAGGCACTGGTGGTGCTGGTTGGTGAAGAGAATAGTATTGAAAACCGAATTATTGATATTCCGAAAGATTTGCCGCAATCAGCCTTGGTTGAAGCCTCCAACTATTTGAGCACCCGGTTGCAAGGACGGACAATTGATGAAGCTAAGTTCTTTATCGAAGAAGAGTTGCGCACCCAATCAGCTGAGTTGGATAGCATTACGACCAAACTCATCCAATCTGGTGTTGCGCTTTGGTCTGGTGAAGAAAATGGCAAGAAAAGCCTTATCGTCAGAGGCCGCTCTAAACTAATTGAAGATATTAATGCAGCTGAGGAGTTAGAGCGAGTACGTAAGCTATTTGATGACCTTGAGACGAAAAATGAGCTTGTTAAATTATTAAGTGCCTCTGAAGAAGCTAATGGGGTGCGTATCTTTATTGGCTCGGAAAATAAATTATTTTCATTATCTGGTTCCTCAATTGTTGCGGCTCCTTTTAAAGACAGTGAGCGTAATATCGTAGGTGTAATGGGAATTATTGGCCCAACACGCCTCAATTATGCCCGAATAATCCCGATGGTAGATTACACAGCGAAATTAATGAGCAGATTGATTAGCTCCTAACACCCTTTTTGATTAAGAAAGTAATTTGAGCCTTTTACTGATTTAAGAAATGGTTAGATTTCATTATAATTTTTACCCAAGAAATCACTTTTTAAGGTGTAAATGACTTGATTTTTTAAACCAAACAGCCAATATCCTTCTCGAAACTTGATTATACAAGGACAAGCCAAACAAATTGAGACTGTCTCTCAGTATTTTGGCTTTAGAGTTAGTGACTAAAACTTATTGAGGCAAAACGTATAACTTATGAGCGAAACACCAGATCCTAAAGAGACTAATGGGCAAGACGACACTGTAGTAGAAGCTGGTGCAGCCGAAGCTTCTGCCTCAAAATCAAGTGCTAAAGCGCCTGGTAAAAAACACAGTAACGAAAAAAGTGAAGAAAAAATGGAACCTGAAACTTCAGCTGATGACGCACACTTGGAAGACAGTGAAGCAGTTTCTGAACCAGATCCTATTGAAGTTCTTGAAGCTGAGGTTACCGAGCTGAAGGATAAACTTCTTCGCCAGGCTGCTGATATGGAAAATTTGCGCCGCCGGACAGAGCGCGAAAAGCAAGATATGGCAAAATTTGCCATTACAAATTTTGCGAAAGATATTGTTACTCTTGATGATAATTTAACACGCACTCTTTCAGCTGTGCCTGAAGGCGCTGTTGATGAAGACGTTGCACTTAAAGCACTTGTTGAAGGTGTTGAGATGACAGGCCGCGAATTGACAAATGTTCTTGAGCGACATGGCATCAAAAGGATAGACCCAAAAGGGGAAATTTTTGACCCTAATTCTCATCAGGCCCTATTTGAAATTCCAAACCCTGATATTACAGCCGGTACGATTTTAGAAGTGGTTGCCCCTGGATTTACTATTGATAAAAGAGTTTTACGCCCGGCCATGGTTGGCGTTGCAAAGGGGGGGCAAAAGCCTTCCAAAGAGCCTAAAGCTGAGGAAGAGACAAAAACTGCATCTAATGCAGATAGTGAAAAGAAAACCAGTGAAGAGAAAGTTGATAAATCTGTTTAGGATCATTCCCACCTTCTAACTAGCTAGTTATCGCTAACACACTAAAATTATAAAATTAGGTTTTAGAAATTAAAAGGCCTCCTTAAAATATTTTAAGGAGGCCTTTTACGCGAAAACAGGGACGCAAAAACAGGTACGCAGAAAACTTTAACGCGTGACAAATTCAGTTCATGTACGCGTGACAAAATCAATATATGCTATGCGATACCAAAACATAGTTGGGGGAACGCATTACTTAAAAATAAAAGATCGTTTCAACTTTTAACCAAACACTAGTGAAGCCCTAGAACATTCCTTTTTGATAAATTCAATAAAATGCTCTAACCATTTTTTCCAAACGCATTATTATCACAAAAAAAGCGATAATCACTTTTGCGTAATACGCTCTTGTTTTAGCGTATTATTATTGCAAAACCGGCAGCCACTTTTGCGTAATACGCTGTAAACGTCAAAATATACTAATGTGAATGCCCGAAAGAATGTTTATAATCTGAGCTGATTCGGTTAATAATCCGTAGACTCGAGTTTCATACTTTTTAAAGGTTTTAGAAACAGTTCTGTCGATTTACTTTAGTGACTTCCCCTCAGTTATTAAGTTGAATTGATTAAAGATCTAACTGCTTTTTTCCAGATTTGATTTTTTTCAGTTCTCCAGCTTTCATTTTGTTTTGGCTGATATTTTTTCGAATACTTCCAATCTTTTGAAAAATCATCAAAACTGCCATAGAGGCCGCTTTCAGCGCCTGCAAGATAAGCAACACCAAGAGCTGTTGCCTCGGATGTTTTGCTCACTTCTATTTTGCAATTTAAAATATTTGCTAAAAACTGCATTGTCCAATCTGAGTTTGTGAGCCCACCATCTACCCTTAAAGTTGCAGGCGTGGCGTTGCTGACCTCCTCTACGTCATTGCGGTCCTGTGCCATGGCGTTAAACAAATCTTTGGTTTGAAAGCCGATGGCTTCCAGGGTCGCGCGTACTATCTCAGCTTTTCCTGTTCCCCTTGTTAAGTTTAAAAGTACTCCTCTTGCCTCTGATTGCCAATAAGGCGCTCCCAACCCTGTAAAGGCAGGTACCAAGCACACAGGATCTTCCTGATTTGAATTTTCTGCCAACTCATCACATTCTGAAACTTCCTTAATCAGCTCCACTTCATCTCGCAACCACTGAAGACCAGCACCTGCGATAAAAATTGACCCTTCAATTGCATAGGTTGGTTTTCCATTTAATTGGTAAGCTATTGTGGTGAGCAAGCCTGTTTTAGGGAAACCCATTTTTTTTCCGATATTTTGCAGTGCAAAACAGCCTGTACCGTAGGTTGACTTAATATCCCCCTTTTTGAAACATGCCTGACCAATAAAAGCTGAATGCTGGTCACCTGCCATCGCTTTGATTGGGATTGGAGTTCCAAACAAATCTGGAGTTGTTTGTCCAAAATCATCTACGGTGTTCATCACTTCTGGCAAAAGCTCCGTAGGTATCTCAAAGAGATCTAATAGATCTTCATCCCATTGCCCGTCTACAATATTGTAAAGCATAGTTCTTGAGGCATTTGTTGCATCTGTCTTATGCTCTTTGCCGTTTGTTAAATTCCAAAGGAGCCAACTGTCTATGGTGCCAAAACAAAGGTCACCATTTGCAGCTCTCTCTCGAAGAGACACGCCTTTCGTCTCAGCGTGATCCAAGATCCATTTGAGTTTTGTTGCACTAAAATATGGGTCAAGTAACAAGCCTGTCTTTTCTCTGACCGTTGCTTCTTTTCCCTCAGCTTTTAAGTCACTGCAAAATTGACTTGTTCGTCTATCTTGCCACACGATTGCATTGAAAACAGGTTTTCCTGTAGCTTTTTCCCAAAGAACAGTAGTTTCTCTTTGATTGGTGATGCCAAGACTTGCTATTTTATTTGTGTTTATTTTTGCGCTCGAAATGGCCGTTTTGGCAGCTTGCAATGTGGTTTGCCAAATTTCAATTGGGTCATGCTCTACCCATCCAGATTGCGGATAAATTTGCTTGAAGGGAAATTGCCCTAGCCCAACAATTTTTTGGTTTTGATCAAAGAGGAGAGCTCTGCTTGATGTTGTTCCTTGATCAAGGCTGAGAATATAGTTTTTCACGATACTTGCTTCCTCATTTACTTGTTTCAAGGTAAGAAACACATGATATTACTATCTCATTATATCTGATATAACTCAGACCGTTCTTGTTGCTCTTGCATCCAAGTTTCTAATACCTCTCTTTGCGAATTCGTCATGTGCAAGCCAAGTTTTGTGCGCCGCCATAAAACATCTTCAGCTGTCATTGCCCATTCGTGTGTCATTAAATATCTGACTTCTCGCTCAAATAACCCAGCGCCAAATTCCTTGCCGAGTTCTTTTTTTGACTTCACGCCTTTTAAAAACCAGTCTGCCCGCCGCCCATAAGAATTTAACCAACGGCTTCTTAATGAAAGAGGTAATAAGACATATTGTTCATGATAAGCCTTTAGCCAATTTTCGTGACCGACTGGGTCAAAGGCTGCATATGGCACTGCCTCTGTGCGGCTGCTTCCTAGTTTTGCAAAAAATGGTTTTAGAAGATCAACCACCTCAATGGCCAATTTTCTAAAAGTTGTAATTTTTCCACCATAGACATGGATAATTGGTAGTTCTGCTGCTTTATCAATGGCGAGTTCATAATCTCGGCTCACCTTATGTGCGGCCTTTTTCTCTTTTGTTGAATTCTCTGATTTATCAAAAAGAGGCCTGACACCTGAAAACGTCCAAGTTACGTCAGAGCGCTTGAGTGATTTTCTAAAATCTCGATTAACAGCGCTGAGTAAATATTTAATTTCTTCTTCGCTTGCCTTTATTTTTTTTAAAGAGCCATCATGCTGAGTTTCCGTTGTGCCAACAAGAGTAAAATGTTTTTCATATGGAATGGTGAAAATAATGCGTCCATCATCTTGTTGCAAAATAAAAGCTTGATCCAAATCATATAGCTTTGGCACCACGATGTGACTGCCTCGAACAAGCCGTATTGAGCGCAGAGGCTCTGACTTTTCTGTTTCTTTGATGAATTGATTAACAAACGGACCCGTTGCATTTACCAGGGCTTTTACTTTTATGCTTTCTCCGTTTGAGAGAGTAATGAACCAGTGTCCCTCATCTCTAACTGCTGACTTGACCTTACAATAGGAGCGGATATCAGCTCCTTCTTGAGCGGCCTCAATAGCATTAAAAATAACGAGCCTTGCATCATCAACCCAGCCATCAGAATATTCCAGCCCTTCAGTAAAGTGCTCTTTTAGTACTGGGCTAAATTCATTATTTTGAAATGATCTCCTAGCAGTTGGTGAAAGATCACCAAGAGGCCCGAGATGATCATAAATCCATAAGCCTAAACGTAGTAGCCAGAGTGGGCGCATGCCTTTTTTATAGGGCAGGACAAAACGAAGAGGTTTGATGAAGCCCGGCAGCAAGCTCATTAATAATTTGCGCTCTAAGAGAGCGGATCGAACCAGTTTGAAATCTCCAAACTCAAGGTAGCGAAGTCCGCCATGGATCAATTTTGTGCTTGCTGATGACGTGGCCCCTGCTAAATCTCCTTGCTCGCAAAGACACACTTTTAATCCACGAAGCGCAGCATCGCGCGCGATGCCAGTCCCATTGATGCCACCGCCAACGATGAGCAGATCATAAGTTTTTGTGGATTTGTGTGTTTGCTCCATATTGGGAGGTCCATATTCAATTATTTCACCTTAATTCAGGGAAACAGAGAACAGGTTAAAAAGCAAATTAGAAAGCGATTGGATGCACTGGAATTTTGTGTTTTTTGATTATGTTAAGCTTTCGGTTTTCACGATGATCAACATATTTTGCTAATGAGCGGGCTAGACTTTTCACTTCAGTGCCTGTCGCACATTTTTATTTCAGTGCCTGTCGCACATTTTTATTTCAGTGCCTGTCGCACATTTTTATTTCAGTGCCTGTCGCACTAGGGCCTCAGCCCTTATCAACCCATTTCCAAAGACAGGGTCACGCCCAGGGGCGCCTAAATCTTTCGAGCTCAGTTCAATTGCTTTGCGAAATTCTTTTAGTTTTATACGTTTGTTGGTCTTATCTCCGCTTTTACCCGTACTTTTACTTTCAAGAGCTAACGCGCATATGCCGCTGAAAATAGCTGCACCATAAGAAGTGCCACTTCTTAGCTGTATGTCGCCACTGCCATTCGCGACCAGAACATCCACACCAGGGGCTGCTATGTAGACATAAGGGCCTCTATTAGCTTTTGTATATATGCGATTTTTTGCGTCTGTTGCTGTGACCGCGAAAACACCCTGTTGAGCTGCCGGAAACGCATAAGGTGCCTTTTTGCCATTATTACCTGCTGCTGCCACTAGGACAACATCTGTGCTCATTAGATTGGTGAGAGCGTCAGTTATGTATTTATTTTCTGGCCCAGCAAAACTCATATTGATAATGTCTACGTTCTGCTGAAAGGCCCAATCGAGACTTGATAGAATTGCCTCGGCTGAATTGAGATGCGCTCCTTCTTTTGTTGTATCAAAAGCTCTGGCAACATAAAGCTCCGCTTCAGGAGCTGCTCCTTTAAAACTATTATCACCGCCGCCGATAAGAAGAGCGACTGCGGTCCCGTGTGCTGTTTCATTTACCGGGGCTTTATCAAGCGCATCGAACTTTCCGCGTATCGCGCCGAGTAACGCCGGATGATCTTCATCGACGCCGCTATCAATCACAGCCACTTTTACACCCCTGCCGGAAGCTAGTTTTTGGGCTTTGTTTATTTCTGCTGCGGTTTGTGAAAAGCGTTTAATGACCTCCTTGTTTGCATCTCCATTAAGCTGATAGATATGATTAGGCTCGGCACCCAAAACATCTTGTTCGGTTAACAACTGAGCGCGAACCATAGCCACGGGTCTTCCATCAGGTATGCCGAATTTAACAAGAATATTTCCAAGGAGTGAGAGCGCTTTTTGCGAACGGATGGTTAAACCATATTGATTTGCTAACCGTTCAACAATTCCGCCATCAGCGCTGATAGTAACCAATACTTCATCAGGTACGTGAGCGCCGTGTATGGCTTCAATTGGGCCGTTTAAATTTTTTGATTTGTTATTGACCTGAGAGATATCCGGTGTTTTTTGGGTTACTTCTTTTTCGGGAATTTTACAAGCACCACTATCTACTGAATTGTCAGTAGTTTTGTTGCCACCATTATGCCCACTGATTAGTTCAGACAATTCTGCAGGCAGCTCATTTATAGCAACACCATCATTCACACCGCAATTTGCTGCATGGCTTCTCTGTATAGGCGCACAGAAAGCAAATGCGACTAACAGACAGATCTTCAACAGATTGGCTTTCAAGAGATGAGTTTTTAATATTTTAGCTAACATTATGCTTTCCCTCATAAAAAACATTTAAACCTTAAACGAAAATCAAACTTTTACTAAACTGTTTATGATGTTCATTCGCCACAACACAGTCATTTCTGTAGTTTATAACTGCGACCTACTTCTGTATTTTATTTGTTTGCTTTCAGGATGAACTGAGAGATCAGATTTGAATTTTCTTTAAATTGTTTCTGTCTGTCTTTCAGAGTTGGTAGATCATCTCGCTCAATAAACCCTAAGACAAACAATCCGCTTGCTGTTGGTCCATCAATAATGATTGTGCCTGTATCATCAAGATATTCAGCGACTTTCTCCATTTGAGCTGCTTCTGAAAACTTGACTATTGCAGTCGAGAGGATGGTGTGTTTTTCACCGCTTGCCAGATTATATTCTGTTGATTGTGGTTGACCTGAACCTTGATAAAGCAAGGCTGATTGACTGAGGCTGATCACCATTAATACCGCACATGCGCCCCATGCTAACTCAGCAGGTGCTGCAGAAAGAGGTGCCAGTATTTTTTCTTTCATCCAAGAAAAAATACTGGTGCTGCTATTTTTGAAAGACTTTTCTTGTGGCGTTTTTGCTATATCTTGCATCAAACGTTTCAAACCATCTGCTGGGGCTTGAAGAGTTTCATTCGCTGTGATAGTTGCCATGCGCTCAGCTTCAACTTTTTCAAGTATAAATGCAGCGTCAGGGTCATTATTCAGCCACTGAATTACAGCGTCTCTATCTTGCCTTTCAATTTTTCCTGAAAGGTAGAAAGGTAATAGGCTCACTAAATCTTCGTGAGAATAATTTTCTGTTGAATATTGCTCTGTCATTTTTACGGCCATCCTCTATCCACTCCTGCATCGCACAAAATTTCATGTAGATTTTTGCGCGCGTGAAACAGGCGGGTTTTGATTGTGTTAGCAGGGGTATCCAGGACTTCAGCAATTTCATTTATGCTCATTTCATGATAGTAAGCGAGATCAATTACAGCTGCGTGTGTTTCGCTTAATTTTGAAATGGCATAACGAAGTTGGTCTCCTTTATCACCCTTCATTAGCTCAATTTGCGGACTATCCGCATCGTCGACCATGGCTTCCGCCTGGCCGTCGCTCATTTGAGCCTCTCTTCTTTTACGCAAGTAAGAGATGGACTTGTTATAACTTATGGCAGTTAGCCAGGTTGTGACAGAAGAGCGACCTTCAAATTTGCCAGCAGAGCGCCAGCAATCCAGAAACACTTCATTTACAATATCTTCAGCCATGATCTCATCTTTAATTTGACGTAAAATAAACCGGTAAATTCGCTGATAATGCCGCGCATATAGCACTTGCATGGCACTTTGATCGCCATTTTTAAGACGTTCCATTAAATCAACGTCTCTATCTTTACTATTATGTTCGTTCATATCATTCACTTTACCTGACCATACGTCGTTTCAATGAGGCATTTGGTTCATCAATTGTTCATCAAAAGCTGAATTTACTTAAAATTACTCATAAAAAAAGGCATAATCTATAAAAATTTCAAATCTTTGTGAACCTAATGGCTCTTTACTACGACCAATGAGGCACAGAAACCTAGTCATAAAAACTTTGGAGCAAAATAATGAGCACCTTTCGTGAATTAGGTCATAGTCAAATGACCAATCTAGGCCTCTTTTCATGTAGTATACCATTTCCCTGTTATAGGTCACCTGGTAGCACTCCTCTGAAAGAGAGCCCGCTGCCGCAACATAACCATAATAAATTAAAGCAAACCACAAGCTCCATTGCGCTTGCAATAGCGCTTGTTTTTCCACTTTGGAGTGTCTCTTTATCACCTGCGGTGGCCCAATCAACGCAAGCAATCATCGATAAAGGTGATGTTGCTATCACAGGGTTTTCAGGCCTGAAATTCCCAGATGGAGGACTTCCGCCTGGAGTTGACCCGTTAGATGAAACCTTTATAGACCCTGAAGGCGCAAGTCTTCGCATCTTCAAGGCGCAAAATATGGGTGGCCCTGCGCAAGGTCAACTTGTGAACTTACCTGCTCCTTTTGAAGTTAAAGCTGACAAAATTGGCCAAGTTTTTGGTCTTGCTTATGATGATGGCGACAGAGGTGAAGGGTTGCCTAAAGTTCCAAACCTTTATGTTACATCATCTGTTTTACACGGTCTTCAAATTGTGGGGCCCGACAGTGACGGAGACGGGCGCAAAGAACGCTTAAAGAAAGGTCAGGCTGATGCTGAATTTATGGATGGGCAGTTTGGCACAAAAAATGGTGGTACACCGGGCGCTATCTGGAAGGTTGATGGCCTCACTGGTGAAGTGACGCTTTTTGCTAATGTTAACCTCGACGGAGAAGATAATTCTGGCCCAGGGCTTGGCAACATTGCTTTTGATAAAAGAACACGCCAACTTTTCGTCTCAGACCTTGATACAGGAATGATCCACCGTTTTGACATGCAAGGCCAAGACCTTGGTAGATACGATCATGGTACAACCGGCCGAACAGCTAAAGGACAAGCCCCTAAAACGCATGATGCTTCTAACCGGATGGATATTACCAGTGGTTCATTTAAAGCAGATACACCGTCTACATGGGGATTTGCGGCGCAAGAACGGTTGATTTACGGCCTGCAAGTACGCGGTAAACGACTTTATTATTACGCGGCTGATGGCCATATGATCATGTCTGTTGGGATTAATGCTGATGGTAGTTTTGGAACAGCCAATTGGGAGCTTGATGTTTCTAGTGAGAATGCTCACCCTATAACAGATATCGCTTTTGATAATAAAGGACATATGTTTCTATCTCAACGAGGCGAGCTTCAAAACCCTTATGATTATGCGAGTTTTGCTAAATCTAAAGAATCTGACGTACTACGCTATCATCCAGAAACTCCGGATGACCCGGCAACGCCGAGCCGCTGGGTCGAGACGCCAGCTAATTATGCTGTAGGGTTTGAACCGGATCATAAGTTAGCCTTGGGCGGTATTGACCTGCAATATGGTTATAATCCAGATGGTACGATGAATTTTGGTGCTTGTGATGCCACTTTGGTTAAAACTGGTGATAATCTTCGTTTTAACGAAGAATTGAAAGATCAGTTGGCGCCTGGTGGACCATTTAACGTTCATGGCGTTCAACTCACTGATAAATCACTCACAAGACCACAGAACACTCCCCCTTGGGCGAGTTATTTTATGGACTTTGACGGCATTTTTGATGACCCGGAAGTAAAAGGCTATGTAGGTGACACGGAAGTGTATCGCCCTTGTGAAGGCCAAGTGGGTTATAATGATTATTACCCTTACCCTTGGGATTTACCAGAACCTGAAGATTATCCTGGTGACGATATACCGCCTGGTGGGAAAGGCCGCTGTATTACTGTTAAAGCGATTGATTATTTCTGTAGCTTTGCGGGTGAATTACAGATTGATCTTTATCTAAAAGAAAATGCAGGCATTGGTGCCAACAGCATGAAAGCGAAGTCTTTCACGCCTGGGATTGATGTGACGCCTAAAATGCAAACTATTCCTGGTCCCCTTTCTCCTTACACACTCGATGTTTTAGGTGTGCTCCCTAATGAGAATTATGACCTTGGTGTTTGTCTCTACAACAAAGCTGACGCTGATGCCGGCGGAGAGTTCCCATGCTGTAAAGCTGTACTCCCTCTCAAGGCCCCTGCATTCAGCTGTGCACCATAGGAGGCTGAAATGAACTTTTTCACGCCCTTCGGCGACAAATATAGAGACAACACTCAAAAGGTCATTCAAAAGACCAGGGAGAAAGACATGTTTCCTCATAAGAATATAAAATCCACCATGACGTGGATTGGAGCTATAGGGCTTGGTCTCAGCCTTTCCCTTGGTGCTTCACTACCGGTGCAGGCTAAATCGCCCGCACAGAAACCAAGCCAATGGCTGCAAAAGAAATTACCTGGTGGCCCTCCTGTCCCGAAAGGACCAGGAGATAAACTCCAACCAGGTGGCCACCCGGTGGAACCAGAAACAAAGCTTTCTTTTACGAAGACAGCTGAACAACTGGGCTGTAAGCATGTGCGATTTAAAATTAAATTACATGTGCAAGGCTCTCCTGGTTTTTGGGATGACCCAACCGCGTTTCATGTCAAAGAGTTTACGAATGCTTCGCAAAAAGTAACTGATAAACTTCCAAAAGGTCTTTCATGGGTATCTGCCAGTGTTTCTGGTGATATTCTTGGTGCGACGCCTTTTGCATTTTCAACCGTGACTAACCCTAATGATCACTTCATGACAGCAGGCATTCAATTTTCTGCTGATAAGAAGGATGGCGATGGCGGGCTCGATGATCGTTCTTGGACGATTACGGCAATTGCTAAAATTGATGAAGCTGAATTCCCTGCTCCTAAAGTGAAGGCAAACCAAGCCAAGCTGAAGGTGACGACTGAGTTTGGCATCACGAATGCAAAAAGCCATGATCCTTCATTACCCGATCCAGCCAACTGGAAAGATGGTAAGAAGACTAAATTCACTATCGATCTTACAGACTGCGACAAGCCAGATGATGGCGGCGGCGATCCAGGTGATGGACCGTGTATTAAATTTGAAAAAGGTGAAGTTGAATGTAAAGGTGGTCCTGTTGGCAGCTTTACATATAAAATGCCTGTTGGGCCTGAGCTTGCTGGTACTACTATTGAGCTAACCTCACTGACACCTGGTGTTGTTGTGAATCCAGCTTTTCAAGTTGTGCCTCCTGGGGGTGGTGTCCTTGAGTGGGACCTTCTTGGTGCTATGAAAGGCATGACCGTTCATCTTCTTACAAACAATGTGAAACAAGTTGGCCCTGCTGACTTTGATGGTTTGGCAACTTGTTGTACGGAAGAAATCATCATTGATATTCCTGAAGACATTCCTTGCGATGATGAAAAAGAACCTGATTTGGAAGTCACCAAAAAAGCGCTTGTAACTGAGTGTGACAAGACTTCTGGTGATTGTAAGTTCCGTATTCGCGTTAAGAATGTGGGAGATAAAAAATATACTGGTAAACTTGCTCTTTATGAGTGGCAAATTCCACATCGCGCGGCCATTACAAGTGGTCCGAATGTTAGTTGGAGCTGTGCTTATAATCTTGGACTTGCCATGTATATTTGTAAGCACCCATCGCTAACGCTGAACCCTGGTGAATTTAAAGACCTGAAATTAGGTTTTACACCTGGCAATGCGTGGCCGAGTGACAAAATCAAAAACTGCGCGAAATTGAACTATGGAAAAATGGGCGTTGATCCGTTTGGCGACCTGTCCAATGATAAAGATTGCGCAGAAATTTGCATCAAAGGCAGCCCTGGTTGTCCTGATGAGAATGATGAGAAAGAGCCTGAGCTTAAAATTGAGAAAACATATAAGCTAAGATCTTGTAGTGCTAGTTTACCTTCTGGTAAATATAACTGGTGCACTCTCGACTATGAAATCACAGTCAAAAACATTGGCGATGGTGATTTTAATGGTCCATTGGAAGTGAAAGATAGTTTTTCTGATAAACCAGATAATGTAATTTTCACGCCTCTTCCACCATGGAATTGTGCAACCGTTGATGGGCAAAACTTTACTTGTACTCATCCTCCAATGAACTTGCCTGCAGGTGCTCAGACTATTCTGAAAGTTCGTGCGAAATTCAATTACCCAACAGAACATCAAGGGAAATCAATTGAAAACTGTGCGACTTTGGAGGATGCCAAACCTGGTAATGACAAAGCTTGTGCGTCAGGTGATTTACCTGAAGACCCTGAGCCTGGTTCAGACCCAGAGGACGACAAAAAACCAGACCTTTCTATTGATAAGCAATGTAAGCCTGGTGTTCTTGGTGGTATGATTTCTTGCCGGATTATGGTTCGGAACAATGGTACTAAAGCAGCTACGGGTGTTATCCGCATCTATGATGTTGCACGTATCATTGGAACGAATGCACCTCTTACATCAGAGGATGTAACTCCTGATGGACCTGAATGGTCTTGTGAAGGGGAGCCGGTTCCTGATTTAGTTTGTGCAATTAATGGTGAGCACCTAACACCTGGTACGACCCGTTATTTTGACGCTAAAATCAAACTCTCTGGTAAAGGCAATGAGCGTTATAGAAACTGTGCAACTGGCCATTATGAGCCTAAAGGCACTGAAGAAAACCGCTCTATCATTGGAAAAGCTTGTGTTGAAGGCGGGGTTGATATCCGCGTTGAGAAAACAGGCCCTGCTCAATGTATTAAAGGTGAGCCTTGTACGTTTGATGTAACCATCAAAAATACTGGCACCTCAGACTTTAATGGTTCTGTTAAGATTGCAGATGCACTTGGTCTTGCAGGGAGTGGATTGACTGTAGCTATACAATCAATTTCACCGCCTCTGCCATGTGCTGTGCAACCAACGGCTGTTCCGTTTGTTTGTCAGGGTACTTTAGATTTGGCAGCTGGTGAAAGTCAGACCCATCAAATCAGTCTTCTTTTTGAAGAGAGCATAAAAGTTGATGGAACTCTGCGCAATTGTGCCATGGTTACTGACCCTGCTATTGGAAATGGCGGCGCGAAAGCTACGCCTGGTAATAATGGTAAAACTGGTAACGTTGAAATTGTTGGGTGTCATAACTTCACACTTGATCCACCTAAAGAAGACCAATGTCGTGCACCACTTGTGATGAACGACAATGGTTCTTGTGTCTGCCCTACTGGGACTAAATGGAATGGTCGTCGCTGTGTTGGTGACACGAGCATACCTCCAGTTATCCCGCCTGTAGATCTTGAGCCGCTTTGTAAAGTTGGCAAAGGTGAAATGCGGACAAGTGATAACCGGTGCATTTGCCGCCCTGGCTTAGTTCGCAAAGGTCCAAAACTTTGTGTACCGCCATCTCGTGGATGTACACCTGGTCAAGGCGAGTATAAAAACCGCAAAGGCCAATGTGTTTGCCTTAGAGGCTACAAACGTGGGTCAGATGGCATCTGCCGCAAACCAGATACATGTAAGCCTGGTCGCAATGAGTTTAAAGACCAATATGGCCGCTGTGTTTGTAAGCCTGGCTATAACCGCACTCAACGTGGTTATTGCGTGAAATTGCCTCCGATTTGTAAGCTCGGTCCAAACGAGTTCCGCAATTCACAAGGTCAATGTGTTTGTAAACTTGGCTATGCTAAGAACAAACGTGGTATCTGTGTGAAACCACAGAGTTGTAAGCCTGGTCGCAATGAATTCAAAGACAAGTATGGTCGTTGTGTTTGTAAAGCTGGCTTCTCACGTAGTAAAAATGGTTATTGCGTGAAGCTTCCTAAAATTTGCAAACTCGGTCCAAATGAGTTCCGCAATTCACAAGGACAATGCGTCTGTAAATCTGGCTTTGCTAAAAACAACTATGGCATTTGTCAGAAAATTCCGCAGGGCTGTAAACCTGGCCGTAACGAATATAAAGACAAAAATGGTCGTTGTGTTTGTAAAGCTGGTTTCTCTCGCAATAAGAAAGGTGTTTGCTCACCGAAGGTCACGTCTGTTCCTCCTTGTCGCTCAGGTAAGTTAGTGAAAGCTGGTAAAGCTTACCGCTGTGTTTGCCCGAAAGGCTGGAGCCGTAGACCAATTGGTAAAAATGGTGGTGCGGCTTGCATCAAACCACCTGTGAGTACTCCGAAGCCTGACTGTATCAATGGTCGCCTTGTTAAAAGAGGCAAGGGTTGGTACTGCAAATGTCCTGCAAACTATAAGCGTAAAGCCTATAGCAATGGTGGAGCATATTGCTCGAAGCCTAAAGTGGTAGCGAAGCCTCCTTGTTATAGTGGCAAGCTATCGAAGCGCGGGAATGGTTGGTATTGTGGTTGCCCGAAAGGTTGGACTAGAAAACCAATTGGTAATAAGGGAGGTGCGAGCTGTAAGAAGAAGCAGGTCACAACACCTAAGCCTCCTTGTTACAATGGTCGCCTTGCTAAGAGAGGCAAAGGATACTATTGCGCTTGTCCGAAAGGGTACTCTCGTAAGCCAATTGGCAAACGTGGTGGTGCTAGCTGTAAGAAGAAGCCTGTAACTATTTACAAGCCTAAAAAACCTTCTTTTAATCAGCAGAAGATTAAGCCTAAGTATAAACCTAAGTTCAAGCCGAACAATAAAGTCTATATCAAGCCGCAACAGAAATTAAAGTTTAAGAAAAAACCTAACAATCAACTCTTTTAAACTTTAAGATAGGCAAAACAAAACAACCCTCGGCAAATTATTTGCCGAGGGTTTCATTTTTTGATATTTCTCTATTTTTGGCAGTTTGGACAGAAAAAAGAAGAGCGGCCCGATTGCACCATGCGCTCTATGGTGCCTTTACAATTTTTAGCCAAACACGGCTCACCTTCTCTGCCATAGACTTGAAATGAATGTTGGAAATAACCTAGTGAGCCATCTGCTTTTGCATAGTCTTTCAAAGTTGAACCACCAGCTTTAATTGCATCTTCTAAAACCTGACGGATGGCTTTTGTGAGCTCGGTTGCTTTCTTGGTTGGTTTTCCTGATTTTGTTGCCAGGATTGACACTGGTTGTCTGGGGTTTATTTTAACTTTGTACAAAGCTTCCAGAACGTAAATATTTCCAAGGCCAGCAACGACATTTTGATCGAGCAGATAAGATTTAATTGGTGTTTTTTTAGCCTGTTTTATTTTTCCACTTTTGTCTTTAATCACTGCTTTTTCAGCCAATATAACTTCACTAAACTCATTCCCTAACGGCTCTGGTCCGAGATCGGCAAAGGATTTATGGCTCTGCAATTTTGCTTCTTCAACTAAATCCATATAGCCGAACCGGCGCGGGTCATTATAGCGAATGACATCCCCATTTGAGAGATGGAAGACGATGTGGTCATGTTTGGGATTAACGTTGTTTTCTCCTAAACTTACATCACCGTTTGCATTACCAGCCACTGTAAACTTTCCACTCATACCGAGATGCATAATAAGAACCTCTTTAGATGAGAGGTGGACCAGAACATATTTTGCCCGTCTTGAAAGATACTCAACTTTCACGCCGGTTAATCGTTTCACGAAGTCTTTTGGGAATGGAAAGCGTAAATTTTCTCGATTTTGCTCGATTTTTACCAATTTTTCTCCCGTCATGTGAGGAGATAGACCTCGCATGACCGTTTCGACTTCAGGCAATTCTGGCATTTTTGTTCCTCACAAAATGTGATTTAGGGCTAGATAAATGGATTTGAGGCAAGATGCCCTTTATTTCACGCCCTTTCCATTGATTTCTTTACCAAGTCTACAGATTATGGGCAAAATTGATGTGCTATATTTACTCAATTAATTCTTGCTATCTGGCAATCAATCGCGGGATCAGCTATGGTGCAGGCAAAGTTTAATATGCAAAACCTACAGATAGATAGAGATGACAGACAACACAAGTTCTTATGGCTTTCAAACAGTTACCCCAGGCGAAAAACAAGGCCGGGTTAATCATGTATTTTCTCGCGTTGCGAAAGACTATGACCTGATGAATGACCTTATGTCGGGCGGGATGCACAGGGTTTGGAAAAATGAACTTATTACCATGTTAGCGCCGCGCTCAGTTGGCCCTTTGAACCATTTGGACGTTGCGGGTGGCACTGGTGACATTACATTTCGTATTTTAGAGAAAGCCAGCTCCGAAGCTAAGGGTACGATTTTAGATATATCACGAGAAATGCTGGAAGTTGGACGTGAGCGAGCTCAGGATAATGGCACGGCTTCAAAAATCGAATTTATTGAAGGTAATGCTGAAAGCCTTCCCTTTGAAGATAAAACGTTTGATAGTTACACAATAGCTTTTGGCATTCGCAATGTGCCACGCATTGATTTGGCTCTTAGCGAAGCTTATCGCGTTTTAAAACCTGGTGGCAGATTCATTTGCCTTGAATTTTCTGAAGTCACTATGCCAGTACTTGATGAAATTTATGAAAAATTTTCGTTTCATGTGATCCCGAAAATGGGAGAGATGGTGATGGGGGATGGCGAACCTTATCAATATTTGGTTGAGAGCATTCGTAAATTTCCAAAACAAGAGGCCTTTAAATCAATGATTACTGAGGCTGGATTTTCGCGTAGCAATTACCGAAATCTCACTGGCGGAATTGCAGCTCTTCATTCAGGGTGGCGCACTTAAGACTTCTTAATCTCTTTAAACCACGTAAACCGTCTCAACCATTAGAATAATTGTAATAAATTTATGGCTAACCCACTCAGTAACACATATCGCCTGATTAAAGCTGGCATTACCCTCACCTATTATGGGGTAACATTATTCCCTAAGCATATCCCTACGCCTTGGACTGTCAAACTGATGCGTTTGTTGCTTTTGCCATTTTCTGTTTTAGGAATGATATTACGAGCGCCTTTTGGGCATCAACCCGCGTCGGAGCGATTGGTTACGGCTTTGACTAAGCTCGGGCCCACTTACATCAAGCTTGGGCAATTTCTAGCCACCCGTAGTGATATTATCGGCCCAGAGCTGGCCAATGACCTATCGACTTTGCAAGACCGGCTCCCTCCTTTTCCACAAGACGAAGCAATAGCAGAGATTGAAAAACAATTAGGGGCCCCGATCGACAAGCTTTTTGTTGAATTTGGACCACCTATTGCGGCAGCGTCGATTGCTCAGGTGCATAAAGCAACGATTTTAGATAAGGGCATTGAACGACAAGTTGCCGTCAAAGTGTTACGGCCTGGTGTTGAAAAACGTTTTTTCCAGGATCAGGATAGCTTTCGTTTTGCAGCGAATTTGGTTGAAACTTTTTCAAAAGCGGCTCGTCGCATGCGGCCGGTTGATGTTGTCAAAACGCTTGACCGTTCTGTGACCATTGAACTTGATCTTCGGTTAGAGGCTTCAGCAATTAGTGAGCTAAGAGAAAACACTAGCCAAGATGAAAAATTCAGAACACCTGATGTTCATTGGTCTTATACCACGGCACGTGTTCTCACTACTGAGTGGATTGATGGCATCCCAATTTCAAATATTAAGGCTCTTGAAAAAGAAGGGCACAACCTCACAGAACTTGGGACCCATGTGCTGCAATCATTTTTGCGCCATGCGATGCGAGACGGGTTCTTTCATGCTGACATGCATCCGGGGAATTTATTTGTCGATAAAACAGGCAACTTAGTTGCGATTGATTGCGGCATTATGGGGCGGATGAAACCCAAGGAGCAAAAGTTCCTTGCGCGCATTTTGCACGGGTTTGTTACCGGTGATTATCTTGACGCAGCGCAGGCTCATGTAGACGCTGGCTATGTACCTGATCATCATTCAGTTGAAGAATTTGCTCAAGGGTTGCGCGCAATTGGAGAGCCGATTGCGGACAAAGCTGCTCACGAGATTTCTATGGCACGGTTCCTTGGGCAATTGCTCGAATACACTTCCGTTTATGACATGTCAGCTCGGCCTGAACTTATTCTTTTGCAAAAGAATATGGTCATCGCTGAAGGGGTTGCGCGCACGCTGAACCCAGAGCTTAATTTATGGAAAGCGTCTGAGCCGGTTGTAAAGGAGTGGTTGCAACATCAGCTTGGCCCTGTTGCTAAGATGAAAAAGATGGCGGCTGGATTACGAGCGCTTGATCAATTCATGGACGAAATTCCGAACCACTTAACGGTTTTAGAGAAAAACATGAGTGGTCTATCGCGCCTTTCCGGTAAAGTTCAAGACATGGACGAGGAAACACTAAACCAATTGGTTGGGGGGAGACAACAAAAGCCACTCTCAAACCAAATTGCGCTATGGATTGTTGCCCTTAGTCTTGCTGTTATTGCAATTAAGCAATTGGTTTAACTGTTTTTTGCGAGATTGAAACTCGTTACACGAGATATTATATAGTTAAAACAAGTGTTTTTAATTTAACGATTTTTATTTGTGAGAATAAGATGTCCGATAAAAAATCTATTCTTTTGATTATTGGTGGTGGGATTGCCGCTTATAAATGTTTGGAATTAATCCGCCGTTTAAAAGATCAGAATATTTCAGTCACTCCTGTTCTCACAAATGCGGGGGCTCAATTTGTGACCCCTCTTTCACTTGCGACTTTAGCCGAGACACAAGTTCACACAGACTTGTTTGATTTAAAAAACGAGACAGAGATCGGGCACATTCAACTCTCTCGCCAAGCTGACCTGGTTGTTGTCGCTCCTGCAACAGCTGACCTTATGGCTAAGATGGCTAATGGATTAGCAAATGATCTAGCCAGCACATTATTGCTTGCAACGGACAAGGAAGTTCTTATTGCTCCGGCAATGAATGTGCGCATGTGGGATCACCCTGCAACCCAGCGCAATATTGCAACATTGAAAAAAGATGGTGCCACATTTGTAGGTCCTGATGTCGGTGACATGGCGTGCGGCGAAACTGGCCCCGGCCGCCTTAGTGAACCTGCTGAAATAGTCGAAGCCATCCAGACTGCTTTGCACCTAAAAAAAGAGGCTCTTACTTCTGGACCACTGGCAGGCAAGACAGTTCTTATTACAGCTGGTCCAACTCATGAACCGATTGACCCTGTTCGTTACATTGCGAACAGATCAAGCGGAAAGCAAGGCTATGCATTGGCAGAGATGGCAGCATCGCTTGGTGCCAATGTAACATTGGTTTCTGGTCCCACAAAATTATCACCGCCGTTAGGCGTTCGTTTTATTGAAGTTGAAACCGCGCGTGAAATGCGGGATGCGACACTTGCTAACTTGCCGGTTGATATTGCCATATGTGCGGCGGCTGTTGCTGATTGGCGTGTGAAAAAGTCTGCTGGCCAGAAAATGAAAAAATCGAAAGACGGCCTGCCGATTTTTGACCTTACTGAAAATCCTGACATTTTAGCGACCCTTGCCGGTTTAAAAGATCAGGCTGAGTTGAAAGGTCAGCGCCCTCACCTACTCATTGGGTTTGCAGCTGAAACAGAAACAGTCATTGAACATGCGACGAAAAAATTGAAGAAAAAGGGATGTGATTGGATTGTTGCTAATGATGTGAGCGCTATTGGCAATGTTTTTGGTAATGACAATACCTCTATACACATCATCACAAAAACATCTGTTGAGAGTTTTGAAGACGTGTCTAAAATTGAAGCCGCTCGTTGTATATTACTAAAAGCGGTAGATGCATTGTCTTAAATTCTATTTGGGCCAGCACGTTCTAATTATCAATTAAAACTCACTTTTTCTCGTGCTACATATCCTCTTAAAGTTCATTTTATTTATTTACGAGACACAAGCTTTATGACAGACCACAAAACGCCTATTCACCAAGTTGAGATTTTGCTTTCCCCATTGCCGCATGGAGAGGGACTGGACCTTCCTTCATATGAAACGGCTGGAGCTGCTGGTATGGATTTAAGAGCGGCTCTTCCTCAAGGAACGCCTGTTATTTTAGGCCAAATGCAGCGCAGTCTTATTCCAACTGGATTTGCAATTGAGCTTCCGCAAAATTTTGAAGCCCAAGTTCGCCCTCGGTCTGGTTTGGCCCTTAAGTCTGGCGTTACAGTTTTAAATAGCCCGGGAACTATTGATTGTGATTATAGAGGGGAAATTAAAGTTATTTTGATTAACCTCTCAGAGCACCCAGTTGAAATTAACCGCGGTGACCGGATTGCTCAAATGGTGATAGCCCCGGTTACACAGGTGAAAATTACGAAAGCAGATCAACTGTCTCTTACCAAGCGCGGGGCTAAAGGTTTTGGTTCAACTGGAAGTTAGAAAAGACCATTGAACTTATTATTAGAACGCTTAAGCTCCAGAAATAACCCTCTAATCAATTGACTTCATTATGCAATTCAATTTTTTCAAAGATTTGTCGCCTACCCTTTCGGGATTGATTTTGTGACAAACTCTCCCTTCACTGAAATCAGCTCTTTATTCTTCCTGAACTTCTCAATAGACTGAAAATAAATTTTATGTAACAGCATATATAAAGGTTCGAAATGAGCGACAATCAAGCATTTATTCCTCCATTGACCATCTCGCAAATGGGGCGTGGGCGTATCTATAATGATATTACTGAGACGATTGGTCATACTCCTCTTGTGCGTTTGAGTAAGATTAAAGAGCATTTTGAACTAAAATCAGATATTTTGATGAAGCTGGAATTCTTTAATCCGCTTGCAAGCGTGAAAGACCGGATTGGCCTCTCCATGATTGATGCACTTATGGAAGAAGGTACAATTGGCGAAAATACAGTTTTGATTGAACCAACAAGTGGGAATACTGGAATTGGCCTAGCCTTTATTGCAGCAGCGCGGGGGTTGCGGCTGATATTGGTTATGCCAGAATCTATGTCAATTGAGAGACGCAAGATGCTTACCCATTTGGGAGCTGAACTTGTTTTAACACCGGCTGAAAAAGGCATGAAGGGTGCGCTAGAGAAATCAGCTGAAATCATGGCTCAAAACCCTGATTCAGTGATGCCCTCGCAATTTTCGTCTCCGGCTAACCCGGCAGTACATATAGCAACGACAGCTGAAGAAATTTGGAATGACACCAATGGTAATGTTGATGCCATTGTTTCTGGAGTTGGAACAGGCGGGACAATTACGGGCTGTGCCACTGTTTGGAAGATGAAAAAACCAAAAACTAAAATTATTGCTGTTGAGCCAACAGACAGCCCTGTTCTTTCTGGCGGCGATCCTGGACCGCATAAAATTCAGGGCATTGGTGCTGGCTTCGTTCCTTCAATTCTGAATAAATCCTTAATTGATGAGGTTTTAACAGTCAGCAATGAAGACAGCTTTTTAACAGCTCGCTTGCTTGCACGTATTGAAGGAATACCTGGAGGCATATCTACCGGTGCAAATTTAATGGCCACAATCAAATACATTCAAGACAATCAACTTGATGGCAAAACCATTGTGACCTTTGCCCCCTCTTTTGCTGAACGCTATATGTCTACCATGTTATTTGAAGACGCAAACGAGCCAAACCAAGATGATAAAGGGCACGTAACAATTTAAGTCTACTGTTGGTCTTCGAGGCATTTGGGTATTTTTTGATAATACGAGTTAGATTATGACACTTAGTAGTGAAGAAATAGAGCGTTATAAACGCCATATAATTCTCAAAGAACTGGGCATTCAAGGGCAACAAAAATTAAAATCCGCCCGTGTTCTTGTCGTAGGTGCGGGTGGGCTTGGCTCTCCTTTATTGCTCTATTTAGCAGCAGCTGGCGTTGGTACCATTGGCATTATTGATGATGATATTGTCAGTCTTTCCAATTTGCAGCGCCAAATAGTCCATGACACTGAAAATGTTCATATGGCAAAAACGACAAGTGCAGCTGAACGAATTTCTCACATAAACCCGCACGTAAAAGTTGAGCAGCATAATTGCCGTCTCACGACTGACAACGCACTTGATATTATTAGTGCCTATGACATCGTTGCTGATGGATCTGATAATTTTGAGACACGCTATTTGGTGAATGATGCCTGCTTTTTTGCAAAAAAACCTCTTGTCTTTGCAGCTATTGGCCCCTTTGATGGGCATGTCACCACTTTTCGAGCGGCTGAGAAAAATGAGCAAGGTGAGCCTTGCCCAAATTATCGCTGCATTTTTCCGAAAGCCCCGCCTCCTGGTACAGTTGCCTCATGTTCTGAGATTGGGGTATTAGGAGCGATTGCAGGCATTGTTGGAACTCTACAAGCCACTGAAACTATTAAAGAAATCACAGGCATTGGAGAAGGTCTTGTTGGCCGGCTCCTTCTTGTTGATGCTCTCACCTGTCAGTTTCAAACCGTAAATATTAAGTGGGACCCGAACAACCCTTTAAGCGGAACTAGCCCGCTCTATAAAGATTTGTCACACCTGAATTTATCTTCTGAGAATTCATCGTCAAGCAATATTGAGGCAGAATAATCTCATGACCTATTTAAAATCCCGATTGTTGTTTTCACTTTTATTAGCTTGTTCTTTGCTAATGAACGGATTGTTTTTTTCGGCCGCGACCACTGCCCAAGAGAAAAAAACTCTCGAGCCTCCTGTGCAAAAAGAGAGAACTTTTTTACGATTTATCACAGCTGATGATTATCCCCCTTTTAATTATTATGATGAAGAAGGTAACCTTTCAGGATTTCATATTGATTTAGCCAATGCTATTTGCCGTGAAATGACGGTACGGTGCGAAATACAAGTTCGCTCCTGGCAGAACATCTCTCAAGCCTTTAAGGGTGGAGATTTTGATGCCATCATCGCAGGTCTTGCTATAAACAAAGCCAATATTAAAAATCTAGATTTTACAAATAGCTACATGCGTATGCCTGGTCGTTTTGCAATTTTAAAATCTCGACCTCAACCAGCACCAAATCCTGAGCGCTTAGGTGGGAAACAAATTGGCGTTGTTGGAAAAACTTCCCATGAAGCCTATATTAAGCGTTTTTTCAAGTCGGCAAAAATCAAACAATTCCGCACCCAATCACAGGCTAATAACGCTTTGCAGAATGGAGAAATAGATTATCTTTTTGGTGATGCCATTCAAATTATGTTTTGGCTTAACGGATCTCTTTCAAAGCAATGCTGCAAGTTTCACGGTGATGCCTACTGGGATGCCAAATATTTTGGTGAAGGGCTCTCTATTGCTATTAACAAGGGAGATATGAGACTACGCATTGAGTTAAATGATGCCATTAATAAAATTAGAAAAACCGGCACATTTGAGGAACTAATGCTTCGATATTTCCCGATCAACATCTATTAGAGGCTAGCCCCATTTATACAATGAAGCCAAGTAGTGCTTACTTTCTGAAGGAAGTCAGAAGCAACTTACTTCCAAAAGAGAGCCAAGAAACTCTTACTTTCTAAATGGGAGCAGGAAACTCCAGGTTAATTTTGTTGGTTTATTAGTGTGCAAATAATCTGGTAGACCGATTTCCATTTTATCATGGCCCTCTTTCGGCTGTTCGATATAAGTACCAAACATCCTATCCCAAATGGCAAGATTAAACCCATAGTTGCTATCCGTTTCGTTACGTATCACTGAGTGATGAACACGGTGCATGTCAGGGGTGACGAACACTGGCCTTATTAAACGGTCCAGCCAGCCTGGCAAAGCAATGTTTGAATGATTAAACATCGCACAGCCATTTAAAATTATTTCAAAAAGTAAAACCGCAAAACTATTTATTCCTAATAGATAAACAATCGCGCATTTATAGATCATTGATAATGCGATTTCTATTGGGTGAAAGCGGATGGCGGTTGTGACGTCAATATCTATATCTGAATGATGGACCCTATGAATGCGCCAAAGCATCGGAAATTTATGAGATGCCCAATGTTGGAGATAGATCGCAAAATCAAGCACGAACAAAGCTATAATAATGCTTACCCAAATAGGTAAATCAAGGAGCCGAAAGAGCCCAAAATTTTGTGCAGCACCAATTTCAGCTACGGCCATTGCAACGAGTGGTACAGAACTTAAAGACATTAAGCGAATGAAGAAGCTATTTATACCACCAAAGGAAATATTGGTAAGCCAGCGTTTTAGCTTTGCTCCGGTCAGCCCTCTTTTAGGGATGAGTAATTCCAAAAGAGCCATGACTAAAAAGACCCCGGCGAAAACACTTAACCGGTAAACCGTTTCATTTTCCATTTTTATCTAGCTCATCATTTATTGAGAATTACATTCGAATAATAGAATATTACTCATTCACACTCAAAACTAACAATCAAATTCATGTGACTGGATTAATGAGGTCTGAAATTAGGTGAGGATACGCTCAACCTTACTCAGAACGGATAATCCTTTTAAACTGGCGATAATTTCAGTTAAGTGTTTTAAATCCCAAACCTCTAGATCGATTTGCATTTCTGTGTAATCCACACCTTTGACGATCATTTTTAAATTATCAATATTGCCATTGGCGTCACCAACTAGCTGTGCGATTTGAGCTAAACACCCGGGTTCATTGACTGCTGAGACCATAATCCGTGCTGTAAATCGGGTTTGATCATTTTCATCAATGTCCCATGTTACATCGACCCAGCGGTCGAGCTCATCGTCAAATTCTTCTAATAGAGGCGATTGAATGGGATAGATATTTATCCCTTCTCCAGGCATAACGATCCCGACAATTCTGTCTCCTGGCAAAGCATGACCAATGGTATAATCTACTGCAAAGCCATCTCGGTGTCCTCTGATGGGAAGGCTTTCCAATGGATCTGGATTTTTTGACGACTTAGGAGTTAGCCGGAACTTTAATCCGACGACTTTTGCAAAATTGAACCACCCGTCTTCAGGTGTTAACTTTGTCCCCTCTGTAGCTGCGTGGCGACGTTGTACAACCTCTTGAGTGATATCAGGATAAACCGCGCTTAGCACATCACTTGAGGGTAACTCTCCGCGCCCAACAGCTACAATGACATCATTTGCATTAGTGTGAGGAAAGCGATGAAGTGAGCTTTCAATTTTACCAACTTCAAAGCTTTTCTCTATGCGTTGAAACGCACGAGCTAGAACCATTTCTCCAATTTCATAATATTGGTTTCTTCTTGTTTCTTTGGTTGCCCTTCGGATCGACGACCTTGCTTTACCTGTAATTACAAACCGCTCCCAGGATGGCTGAGGGGTTTGCGCATCTGAGGTCAGGATTTGGACTTCATCACCATTGCGCAGGATTGTACGCAGCGGCATGTTTCGGCCATTTATTTTTGACCCAACACATTTGTTACCGATATCTGTGTGCACAGCATAGGCAAAGTCGACAGCACAAGCGCCTCTTGGCAGGGCGATAAGAGACCCACGCGGAGTGAAACAAAAAACCTGATCATGGAAAAGTTCTAAGCGGGTGTGTTCCAAAAACTCTTCTGGGTTATCTCCCTCAAGCAATTGGTCTACAAGACGGCGCAACCACTGATAGGCCGAACTTGATGCCATTTTATTTTCGCTTGTCAGAGGAGGAGTTTGCCCTAAGCTTTCATCCTTATAAAGTGCATGGGCTGCGATGCCATATTCAGCAACACGATGCATTTCACGCGTGCGAATTTGCAGCTCGACCCGTTGGTATCTAGGCCCGACAATTGATGTATGGATTGAGCGATAATCATTTTGCTTTGGATTTGAGATGTAATCTTTAAACCGGCCCGGCACAGCGCGCCAGGTTGTATGAGCCATACCTACTATGCGGTAACATTCATCAACGGATTTTACGATAACCCGAAAGCCATAAATGTCTGATAATTGCTCTAAAGAAATTTGCTTATGATCCATTTTACGCCAAATGGAATAAGGGCGTTTTTCCCGGTGAGATACTTCAGCGTTAAACCCAGACTCTTTTAATTTTGTACGTAGCTCTTCTTCAATTTCCTGAATTAGTCCTTTGTTTTTCTTGCGCATTTCCGACAATTTTTGCGTCAAGGTGAAGTAGGCTTCTTCGTTTAGCCATCTGTAGCTATGTTCTTCTAGCTCGTCTCTGAGCCATTGCATCCCCATACGGCCAGCTAGAGGTGCGTATATATCCATCGTTTCTTCTGATATGCGTTTTCTTGTTGTTGGCTTTACATATTCAAGAGTTCTCATATTATGAAGGCGGTCTGCCATTTTGATGAGAAGAACACGGACATCTGAAGAAATGGCGATTAGGAGTTTGCGAAAATTTTCAGCTTGTTCTGCTTTTTTGGTGATGAGGTTTAGTTTACCAAGTTTGGTTACCCCTTCCACCAAGGCACCAACATCTTCACCAAAGAGCTTGTCGATCTCTTCTCTTGTTGCTGGTGTATCTTCAATTGTATCATGCAGGAGAGCTGCTATCACCGTATCTTCATCTAGCTTTAAATCTGCTAGAATTTCTGCAACTTCAAGAGGATGAGAGATGTATGGTTCTCCAGAAGCGCGTTTTTGGCTTCCGTGAGATTTTTTTGCAAATTGAAAGGCAAGTTCCAGGCGTTCTTTATTTACATTTGGGCTATAAGTACTTACCTGATCGACAAGAGCAGTATCATTCATTTTGTTTCGATCTAATCCAAATATTTATGTGGCTATGGTTGCACTTTTTTAGTGTGCCTTCAGTTGCCCACTTGCAACCTGCACAAGAGCGACCGTTTTTTTGTTACGCTTCGGTTACCCACTAGCAACCGCGTTTTCTGTTGCACTTCAGTTGCCCACTAGCAACCGCGTTTTCTGTTGCACTCCAGTTGCCCACTAGCAACCGTGCTTTTAGTTTACGTAAAGCTAGCGTATTAAGCCACTCTTAAACCAAAATTTTTAGCAAAAAAAAACCTCCGCATAAAATGAGAAGGTTTTTTATAAATAGTAATTTTCAGCTTAACGGTTACGAGAACCGCCAGTTTCAGCTGGTGGAAGACTTTCAAGGCCGCGTAGCAGCTCTTCTTCTGTCATTGTATCGATATTTGTATCAAAGCCTTGATCGTCTTGACCAATGATAATTGGTGAGCGGGTCTCTGTTGAAATAACAGGTGCTGCTTCGGCTTCTGGCTCATCCACTTCAACATATTTTTGCATTGAGTGAATAAGGTCTTCTTTCATATCTTCTGGAGAGACAGTCTCTGCTGCTATTTCTCTTAAAGCGACAACAGGATTTTTATCATTATCACGTTCAATAGTAATTGGTGATCCTGATGCAATTGACCGTGCGCGATGGCCAGCTAACAATACCAGATCAAATCTGTTTGATACTTTATCAACGCAATCTTCAACCGTAACACGTGCCATTTAAAAAACCTTTTTCATTAATATGAGTGTCTCTATCTTAAATATAGATGGTATTAATTTATTCTGACGTCGCTTTGTAAACAATACTATCAGAAAACTAAAAAATGGCCTTTCCTGTTTTGAAAAGCCAAAACTGGTCACACCATCTAAACAACTAATTTAAAGATAAGATCGCATTTTCTCACAGATCTAATGATATATCAAGCTTTTCTAGCGAATTGACGTCTAAGACTGAGCAATATTGCTTTATCAGGATATCTGCGCTTTTTCCATATATTGGATGACGCCAAGTTGGAGCTACCTCTTTTAAAGGTTGCAGTACAAACACTCGCTTATGCATTTGCAAATGAGGTAGTGCTAAGGGCGATATTTTCTCAGTTCCGTAAACTCTTCTTTTTGATGATTTTTTCTGACTATTTGGCCAGTTCATAATTTTTGACTTATAGTCAATTATGTCAATATCCAAAGGTCTTGGCCCCCAAAACAACCCTCCTGTACGGCCAGCCCCTCCTTCTAGTTGTTTTATTTTTTTTAACAACTTATTAGGGTGAGCCGTGCAATTACAAACAGTAACGAGGTTATAAAAATCTGGTTGATAGGTGGCACCTACTGCTTTTGAGGAATAGATTGATGATATTTTCACAAATTCCAGTCCGAATTCTCTCAATTCTTTAATAGCAGAAGTTATTGAGTTAATTGGGCCGCCATATTTACCACATATATTTGAACCGAATGCTAATATTACATATGACATAAATAAAACTCTTATAATAAACAAAAGATTAAATGTTTTTTATTTACAAATAGGATAAATCAATTCTAATTGGCTTGTATTTCCTGATTAAGACATAATTTAATCTGATAACTGCCATTCTATACAGTCAAGGATCTGGCCAATGAAATTTTATCCAGCAGAACGCACCGCTCTTTTTGTAGATGGCTCAAATTTATATGCAACCGCTAAAGCCCTTTCTTTTGAAATTGACTATAGCCGTCTGCTATATTTATTCCGTTCCCGCTGTCAACTTGTAAGAGCTCTATACTATACTGCGATTGCTGAAGAACAGGAGTATTCTTCTGTTCGTCCTCTAGTAGATTGGCTCGACTATAACGGTTATACAGTTATTACTAAACCAATAAAAGAATATGCTGATGGCACTGGACGGCGCAAAGTTAAAGGGAATATGGATATTGAGCTTGCTGTTGATGCTATGGAGTTGGCTGAATATTTAGACCATATTATTCTTTTTACTGGCGATGGTGACTTTCGTTCATTGGTTGAAGCTCTGCAACATAAAGGCAAGCGTGTGAGTGTTGTCTCTACATTAGAAACACAACCACCTATGATAGCCGATGAATTGCGACGTCAATCGGATCAATTTATTGAGTTATCTCTTCTAGAATCTCAAATTTGCCGCACAGAGAAAACAGATATTGAGCCAGAGTGGGAAGCCCCTTTGCAAGATATCAATGAAAGTTTAAACTATGATAATGACTAGAGCATGTTTCTTTTATATGAATTCATAAGACATGCTCTATTTTTTGTTTTTAGCGAGTTGTTTTCGCATAACCGGTACCCACTTTTGCGCAACACGCTCCAGTTCATCTAGGCCGTAAACTCATAAATCATGGATCTTTAAATTTTGTCTGATCAATTTATCGCTGAGCCTCAAGCTGATTGCTCTCTTTGCCCGCGTCTCACTTCATTTCGTCATGAAAATCAGAAGCTCTACCCTCATATGTTTAATGGTGCAGTTCCTTCATTTGGAACTGACGCCGCTTCTTTATTGATTGTCGGGCTTGCTCCAGGTTTAAAGGGAGCAAATCAAACAGGGCGTCCCTTTACTGGAGATTATGCCGGTGATTTACTTTATGCCACTTTACTCAAATATGGTTTTGCTTCAGGCGAATACCAGGCCCGATCAGATGATGGGTTAAAACTTAAGAATGCTATGATTACCAATGCAGTTCGATGCGTTCCACCGCAGAACAAACCTGTTGGTGATGAAATTAAAACATGCCGTGTTTTTCTTAAAAACAGAATAGATCAACTACCGAACCTTAAGCTTATGATTGTTTTGGGACGAATTGCCCATGAGAGTGTTGTTGCAACACTTGGCGGAAAACAAAAAGATTTTAAGTTCTCACATGGTGGTTTGCATGACTTACCGTCGGGTCATCAAATGTTAGATAGCTACCATTGCTCTCGCTACAATACGAACACCGGCCGCCTTACGACAGAAATGTTTGAAGATGTTTTTGATACGGCTAAGAGCCTTCTTTCTAACTAAAGAATAGCCCTCAGTTTCTGAGAGCTATTCTTTTAATTATTTGGGTTTCTTAGAAGATGAAATTATCCTCTGATAGAGCCCCCATAGTAATATTTTCTAGAGTGATGCTGTCACCGTCTGTACCGTTCATTGTGTAAATCACAGTGTCTTGCCCAACCTGCTCCATATAGCGATCTCCTTCTGTAAAGAGGTCATTGAAATTACGAACTTCGGTATCAGATAGATCAATGAAGTCACTATCAATTTCAAAATCCATTATGACATCTTGACCATGAGAGACACCGTTATTTCCATCATCATTGACGAAGATAAAAGTATCGCTAGGGCTGCCTTCTGGGCCTGGGACAATGCTATATCCTGCATTGCCGCCATAAAGAGTATCATTTCCTTCGCCGCCATCAATTTCGTCATTACCATTGCCACCCTCTAGAAGGTTATCTCCAGAGTCGCCAATAATTTGGTCGTTACCTGCAGAACCGGTTACGTTTTCAATAAATGAAAGTGTATCTCTATCGCCCCATAAATCGATAGCGTAGCCTTGTTCCAGGTCTATTATTGCTCCTTCATTAATAATGGGGCTTTCTGTTGGTGCTGAAACTGCGTAGACCGCTGTATCTATGCCAGCACCCCCATCAATTATGTCATCCCCCTCTCCACCAATTAGTTTATCATCATCATTTCCACCTCGCATGATGTCTGACCCATCAGCGCCATAAAGGGTATCCTGCCCTTCTCTGCCATCTATAGTGTCAAAACCTTCACCACCGATGATTGTATCATCACCAGCTTTACCATCCAAAGTATCAGTACCAGCTCCACCAGTAAGAAAGTCATCCCCTTCACCACCTAGAATAATGTCGTTCCCATCATTCCCAGAGAGTTCAACTCCTTGATCAGACCCAATTAAATAGTCATCGTATCTTGAACCAATGACTTGCTCTATATCGTAGTAACGGTCACCACTTGCGAAACCACCACGACCCTCCCCCCAAAAAAGATCCACTCGGACACCACCTGTTGAAGCGAAATAATTAATTGAGTCGCTGCCATTACCACCTGCATAAAGATCGTTACCAGCATCCGCATAGAAGTAATCCTGACCGTCATTGCCATAGAAATAATTCGCGCTATCATCACCATAAAAGAAATCGTTATAGTCTGAGCCGTAGATCCTCTCGACACTATCAAGGCTATCTACACCATTGTCATCGCCTTTATCTATTTCACTGCGCGACATGCGCACTGTTATGGCAGTATTGTTCGAAGAGTAATCTGCTGTATCTTGGCCAGCACCACCGATGAGACTGTCGTTACCTTTACTGGCGTAGAATATGTCATTCCCTGCAAGCCCGTTTAAAATATTGTCGGCATCGTTACCAACAATACTATCTTTATAATTAGAGCCTTTGATATTTTCTATGCTGACATATTTGTCTCCTGATGCATCTCCACCGCTGCCATAACCCATTCCATAACGATTATCTTCATTTAGGTTGGCATAAATGCCTGATGATGAATTTTCATACGATACGGTGTCATTTCCTGCACCCCCATTAAAGGATTGCTTGAGGCCCGTTCCATAAAAAATATCATCAAGTGATTTAAAAGTGTAAGTGATTGGTATTATCCAGTTAAAAGCCATTGTTCTCTCTCCATCTATTTAAAATTAATGGCCTTTATGTTGGCCCCAATGTGGTAAGCTTTTTGCTTTATGTTCTGGACATAAGTGCCTTTGGCTTTCCGCTTAGAAAAGATTAGGGCTAGATGGGATGATTAAATGTGATAATTATCACGCGCCTGACATACGACTCAAGACTTGCGTGATTTAAAGGAAGGAGTTTTTTATGAAAGGGCAATTATTAAGTGAAATTTGGTGTAACGCCGCGCTATTTTGCATGTAAATATTTTCACTACTATTTGAAAGTCAACGCCTATTTAACCTCGATCTTTTAACAATCTGGTTTTTTGCCTATTCCAATCGCGGTCTTTTTGGGTTTGGCGTTTGTCGTGCAGTTTTTTACCCTTCGCCAACGCGATTTGTAATTTAGCTATGCCACGATCATTAAAATATAGCTTGAGAGGGACCATGGTCAGGCCCTCCCTGTTCATGGCCCCAATTAGCTTTTTGACTTCACGTGCGTGTAGAAGCAATTTGCGAGGACGGCGAGTTTCATGGTTGAACCGCCCAGCTTGCAAATATTCAGGGATATAGCCATTTATAAGGAAGATTTCTCCTCCCTCATTACTTGCGTAGCTATCTGCAATATTCGCTTTGCCGGTTCTTAGAGATTTAACCTCTGTGCCATGCAGCATAATACCGGCTTCGAAGGTTTCCATAATCTCATAGTCAAACCTCGCCCGCCGGTTCTCGGCGATCGATCGATGATCTGATGATGAATTCTTCTTCTTCGAAGCCATAATACTCTCGTCTAACTTTTTTCTAACCTTGCCTAAGCTTTAAACAAGACCAGCCTTGATTAAGGCAGCATCTACTACCTTACAAGCGCCTTCGCTCATTGGAACCAGAGGCAACCGCACATCAACTCCAACTACGCCTAGTTTTGATAAGGCATATTTGGTTGGTACTGGATTTGATTCAACAAAAAGTGCCTCATGGAGTGGCATTAAGCGATCTTGGATTGCTAAAGCTTTGGCATAATCACCAGCCAAAGTTGCTTCTTGTAATTCAGAACATAGCTTTGGTGCTACATTTGAGGTGACTGAAATACAGCCAATGCCTCCATGAGCATTAAACCCAAGAGCTGTCGCATCTTCTCCGGACAGCTGGATGAAGTCTGGCCCCATTGCAGCGCGTTGCAGTGAAACCCGAGCAATGTCACCCGTTGCATCTTTGACGCCCATAATGTTTGGCAAAGCAAAAAGCCTTGTCATCGTCTCAACAGACATGTCCACAACAGACCTACTAGGAATATTATAAATGAATATAGGAATATTCACGGCATCATTGATCGCTTTATAATGCTGATATAAGCCTTCTTGTGTTGGTTTATTATAGTATGGAGTGACGACAAGAACAGCATCGGCGCCTGCCTTTTCTGCATGTTTTGCCAGGTCAACGGCTTCAATTGTACTGTTTGAACCAGCACCAGCGATTACAAATGCCTTGCCACCTTTGCTATTCTTGCCTTGGGCAACTTCAATGCAAAGTTCAACAACACGTTTGTGCTCCTCATGAGACAGGGTTGGGCTTTCGCCTGTTGTGCCAACCGGCACTAATCCATGCGTGCCATTATCTATTTGGCGCTGCACAAGTGCTTGAAAACACGCTTCATCGATAGCTCCGTTATTAAAAGGAGTGATGAGCGCAGTAATCGACCCACGAAACATAATTTTCTCTTTTCTTAAAAAAATTTAAGGCCACCCCAAATGGTGGAGCCAAACAATAGACACTGATTTTCACAAGAGCAAGCTCCTAACCATCCAGATCCATCAAGAAATCACAATAGTTGTAATTTTTTGAGCTTCAGATGCCCACACAGCATAAATTTTTTGAGCTTCAGATGCCCACACAGCATCCGCTTATTAAAAAACATGAACTTTTAAGGGGCTATGCAAGTGAATAATTATTAGGCAAACTACAGAATTTAACCATGATTGCATGAAAAGGCCTTATTCAGGAGGCAGAAACACATGTAATTGCGGCGAAAATAGTGTGCTTTTTTAAGTGAATTGGAATGTCTTTTCTGAAAGGCCTTCTTCCATCATATATAAATTGCAGTTCTCTCAAAGAGATTATAGGAACCATATGCTTAGATTTTTTTCAATTTTTCTTTTAGCTTTCACTCTGACATATGCTCCTTTTCATTTTTTAACTTACGTTGAGGCCGCTGTGCCTTTGCCTGTTAAAAAACCTTCTGATGAGAATAGCGTGAATAGCCAGGGCATAAAAATTGCTAAATTAGACAAAGTCGCTAAAGAAAAATCGGTTAGCAAGCCGAAAGCTCCTTTAAATATTTCTTTGTCAGATGAGCTTTCTGCTCTGAATAAGTTGCAGCTCTCAGCAAATGATAAAACTCATTTGAACAAAGCCGTTAAAGCAATTTACAAGAATAAAAAAGAAACGGCTGAAAAACATATTAACCAGATCAGTGACCCTACAGCTCAAAAATTAGCCAAATGGTATGCCTATAGAAATCGTAAAATTGTTCACGACTATCAACTACTGACTGATTTTATTAAATCTAACCCGTCTTGGCCAAGTCGATCGCGGGTGGTCAGTAAAATTGAAGCACGTCTTTTTAAGGGGGCAAAACCTGCTAAAGAGACAGACCGTTATTTTCAAAAGCACAAACCAAAATCTTTGGCGGGTAAATGTGCGCATGCTGAAGCTCTTTTTAAATTGGGTAAGAAAAAAGAAGCAACTGAACTTGTTCGCACCTCATGGCATAACCCGCGCTTACCAGCGTATCTTGAAAAATTTATTCTAGCTAAATTCCCACTTATGTTACGACCGCAGGACCATAAAATTCGCGTTGATCGCCTTTTATACCTACACAAGAAAGGGCGTGCAAACGCCGCTATTCGCACTGCTAAAAAGCTTGGTGCCCAAGATGAAGCAGCTGCTCGCTTTCGGGCTGCTGTTGTTAAAAGACAATATCGTCATGCCAAACGGCTATTTTCAAAACTGGGTGATAAGACAAAGACTTGGCCCGGTGTGCATTTATCTCGTATAGAGTTGGCGCGGCGCGGAAAAAAATTAGATCATGCCACCAAGCTAATGTTGTCGTCAAAATATAAAGCGAAAGAGATTCTCAATAAGGATCAATGGTGGACCCAACGCCGCAAGTTAACCCGTCATGCTATTAGTGAAAAAAAATATGAGATTGCTTATAAAATTGCAAGCGGTCACAAGGGGCCATCTGTCAACAAATACAATGAAGCTGAGTTCTTAAGCGGTTGGCTTGCCTTGCAATTTTTAAACAAGCCTAAGCTTGCTGAAAAACATTTTGAGAACTTTAAGCAAGCGGCCGATGGCCCACGAACACGATCTAAATCTGCTTATTGGATGGGGCGGACGCAAAAAAAGCTAAAAAATAGCACAAAGGCTAATGAGAATTTCAAGCAAAGCGCGAAATTGCAAAACACATATTATGGGCAGCTTTCAGCTCATGCGCTCGGTAAAAATAACAAGCAGATCAAAATTCCTGAACTTGCAAAAATCAATGGTGATATTGCGAAACGATTTAACTCACGGGAAGAAGTTAAAGCCGTTGTTATTGCCCACTTGGCTGGTGAAAAATCAATTACTCGTATTTTCTTTTCCCACTTGCGGTATCAATTTACTGAGCCAACAGAACTGACCTTGCTTGCCAAGCTTGCGGCCGATTTGGGGTTTAATCAAAGTGCCGTTCGCATTGGTAAGACAGCATTGTCTCAAGGTGTGCCGATCACACACTATGCTTACCCTGTTCAGTTTATGCCTACCTTTACTCCTTTGCGCTCAATTCCTGAACAAGCTCTTATTTATTCCATTGCTCGTCAGGAGAGTGAATTTAATTACACAATTCGTAGCCATGCCGGCGCCCGCGGCCTTTTACAAGTGATGCCAAATACGCTGAAGCATGTGGCGAGAAAATATAAAATTAAACGTCAAGTAGCATGGCTCACACAAAAACCAGCTTACAATGCTAAAATCGCCAGCGCTTATATTGGGGATCGTCATGAGGAATTTGGCGGATCATATATTATGACCTTTGCCGGCTTTAATGCTGGACCGGGTCGTGTCAGGCAGTGGGTCAGAAAATTTGGAGATCCTCGAGCTAAAGATATAGACCCGATTGATTGGGTTGAGCGCATCCCCTTTAAAGAAACGCGAAATTATGTTCAAAAAGTTATGGCAAATGTTCAGATCTATCGCGCACGCTTGGCAAATGGGAAGGGAGAAATTAAAACATATCAGGATTTGCATAGAGGCCGTTTTTAACGAATCTAAACCTTCAATGTAGTGAGATAGTAAAATATCAGGGCATAATCTCAGTTGTTTGATTGCCCTTTTCTCTTTTACAACCTTATAAATGAGAAAAGGGTAACTGATTTTAATTAGCGTTTTTTCTTTAAACTGTATATCTCTTTACATCTATAAGCTTATTTGATGTTTCTACTTTTTAGAATTTGTTTTTGACAGGCAATTTAATGGCACAGGCTGAAAATATTTATCATCAAAATTGGGAAGATATTTATTTTACGGGATATGATGGCATTCGCCTTTATGCTCGGCATTATCATGGAGATCGCTCGAAACGTCCCCTTATCTGCCTTAGTGATATTTCTCAAAACAGCCGTGCATTCGAACCTTTAGCACAAGCCCTTTCAAGTGAGAAGTTAGGCCGCCGGCCTATTTACACCATTGACTACCGTGGCCGAGGCAAATCTGAAAATGACCCCAACTGGAAAAACTATACACCACTGATTGAAATGGCAGATGTTGTCAATTTCATGAGCTTAAAGCGTATACACCAACCGACTATTTTGGCCTCGGGTTGGGGGGGTGTTATTGCTATGATGTTAGCAACGATGCATCGCACCATGCTTGGGCCTGTTATTTTAAATGACACTGGACCAAAATTAGAGACCAATGGACTTATCCGTTTGCATGCTTTTATTGGCCGTTTGCCTCTTCCTACAAGCTGGAGAAAAGCTGCTGAGTTGTTAAAAGACCTCTATGGCACCAGCTTCACAGATTTAACCGAAGAAGACTGGATGCGCCTTGCGTACCAGAACTTTAACGAGAATGATGGCAAACCAGCTCCTTCTTATGACCCCTCATTACAGAAGGCATTGATGATGCTTGATGTCACAAAAGGTGCCCCCATCATGTGGGAGCAATTTATGGCGATGAGCCATGTGCCTGTTCTTGCTATTCGGGGGGAAAACACTGAAGTTTTGAGTAAAGAAACATTTGAAAAAATGTATAACCGTCATCCAAATTGTCAAATGTTCACAGTTGCAAATGAGGGGCATCCTCCTTTGCTTGATGACGATCTTTCAATTGAACGTATACGCCTGTTCTTAGAGCGTTGTGACCTGCAAGAACACCAGCCTTTTGACGATGGGTGAGTTCTCTATTTTCTCTCACGGCTAATTCTACCGCTAAAGCGGCAGGCCTCCGAGGGGCGGCGCTAGCGCCGGACGCCAAAGCCGTCATGTCCTGCCGCTAAGTAGCGACACTCCTTCTTCTTATGGTGAGTTCTCTGTTTCCTCTCACGGCTAATTCTACCGCTAAAGCGGCAGGCCTCCGAGGGGCGGCGCTAGCGCCGGACGCCAAGCCGCGTCATGTCCTGCCGCTAAGTAGCGGCACTCCTTCTTCTTATGGTGAGTTCTCAGCTTATAATTGCTCACAAAAAAGCCTGCAAGGAATGTCTTGCAGGCTTTTAATTTTTTAGGTTTCAATTCAGGCTCTAAGACTCATCATAGAGTTTAGAGAAATCTGTGTGACCGCCATCTTTAAGGACTTTGGCTTGCACCACCCAATATTGACGCTCAACGCGGCCTGAGGTACCCAATAAATCGTTCACACGATCCATATCTTCTTGTTGCCATTCCGCAATTTGCGCATAAGTGGTGACGCCCATGCCCTTTAAAGTCTCAGCGGCCTCATCATCAATCCCGCGAATTCTTTTTAGATCATCAGCTTCGCCGCTTGCTTCTCCACCTGGAATATTAATGTCCCCAGCTGAGATCAATGAAGATGCCGTTACAACCCAGCTCTCTGCTCGTTTAGTTGATGAAAGCTCTAACAAGTCAGTCGCCCATTTTACATCAGCTCCAGACCAATTGGCAATTTGCGATAATTCTGTGATGCCATTATTGGAAAGAACTGTTTTTTCATGTTCTGTTAAATCTGTGATTTTATCCAACTCGGCAAGGCGCGCAACAAGTGCTGAAGCTGAGAACAACCCACCAGCAGCTGCTTCTCTGACTGTTTCGTTCTGTTGTTTATCTAAAGCATCTTGGGCCAAGCCACGCCAATTTTCACTTATGATCTTGTCGCGACGTAATTCTAATTGCTCACTAATTTCAGTTATTTTCTCATCTGACCAACCTACAATTTGAGATAATTTATAGACCCCTAATAGATTTAGTTTCTTTTCCATTCCTGTGGAAATGAACCTAATCTGGCTGAGATCATCACTATCAACAGGGCGCACAAAACCTTGTTCTTCAGTCTCTGTATTTACGTCGATTGCATCTGAGTTTTCTTCAGCAGTTGTTTCTTCGATAACTGATGTCGCTACAGCACTTGAAACTTCAGAACTGGAAATTTCAGCACTTTGGACTTCTTCGTCTTCATGCGTATCTTCTGTGGATGCATCTTCAGATTGGTCAGGTGTTTTTATTTTTCGTTCACCTTGATAACGATTGCGCCATTCTTCATCACGCTCGGCTCTTTCTCTTTCGCCAAATAAGCGTTTATTTTCTCTTGGTTCGCTGTCGCCTCTTGGCTCGCGATCGCCTCTTGGCTCGCGGTCACCTCTTGGCTCACGGTCACCTCTTGGCTCGCGGTCGCCTCTTGGCTCGCGGTCGCCTCTTGGCTCGCGGTCGCCTCTTGGCTCGCGGTCGCCTCTTGGCTCGCGGTCGCCTCTTGGC
>Ga0209344_10000192_pt1 | contig 127279 bp, 139 predicted proteins | sample Cruoilmetagenom6_FD_187293 | JGI IMG/M metagenome (GOLD analysis project Ga0209344, IMG submission 187293) | Oil polluted marine microbial communities from Coal Oil Point, Santa Barbara, California, USA - Santa Barbara Oil Seep Sample 6 (SPAdes)... | ecosystem: Environmental > Aquatic >... | reverse complement strand
AGTCAAAACCTTCAGCAATTAGTTAAATAGTTTCTACTTCAGATTTTCCTGAACAATTAGCGTTTTTCTGTAATTGCAGCCATTTAAGCGATAAACAATAGGGGTTTATATAAGTAAGAAGAGCTTTGCTTAAATATAACGGTATAAAAATCAACAGTTAAATTAACTACTTTTGTATTTCTAGAAAGGGCTGTAATTATTAACCTGTTTATTCGTCTTCTAAATCATGAAAAAAGTATTCGTCTATTTGTTCTCTTTTGCACTAACCGTAGGTTTTAGCATCAGTTTATCCGCCCAAAACTTAAAGGAATCTTTTAAAGCGGTAGCATCTGATCAAACTGCTCAAGATATTTTGGGTGCTTCTGTTGGAATAACTGAGGATTATGCGATTGCAGGTGCACCTAATCAGGATAAAGATACTGCAGGTTTAAATTTTCTGACAAATGCCGGAGCTGCTTACATATTCGAAAAAGACGGCTCAGGAAACTGGTTTCAGCAGCAAAAACTAGTTTCATCAGATAGGGATACGAATGACTTTTTTGGACATGCAGTAGCAATCTCAGGTGAGTATGCAGTGGTAGGCGCCTATGCAGCAGATGAGGACGCATTGGGTTTAAATCCTAAAATAGACGCAGGAGCTGTATACGTATTCAAAAGAGTTTCTGCGGGTAGTTGGCAAGAAGTAAGCAAACTAACCGCATTGGATCGCGCGGCAGGTGACTATTTTGGGTTTTCAGTGGCTATTTCAGGTAATACTATCATTGTAGGAGCACACCAAGAAGATGAAGATACTTCCAACTCTGCTACTTTTTCCAATGCAGGTTCAGTGTTCGTTTTCGCTCTTGATTCTGCTGGAAATTGGAACCAAGTTCAAAAATTAGTATCTAATGACAGAGATGCAGAAGACTTTTTCGGCTATGCGATTGCATTTGACGGAAACACCATATTGGTCGGGGCTCATCAAGATGAGCATGATGTCAATGGCTCTAGCCCTATGTTTTCTGCAGGCTCTGCATATATCTTTAGTAAAAATCCTTCTGGATTATGGATTCAAAATCAAAAAATCACATCAAGTATTCGCAATACACTTTACTTTTTTGGCAGATCAGTAGCCATTCAGAACGATCGAATTGTAATTGGTGCTCCATATGATTCCTGGGATACTGTTATGAGTATTCAAGTTTATAGAGCAGGTGCATTTTTTACATATGAAAGAGGTGTAAATGGAGTGTGGGTAGAAACGCAAAAGATTGTTTCTTATCAGCGAACTTCAGATGATTATTTTGGATATTCTGTTGCTATTTATGGAGATTATGCTGTTTCTTGCGCCATAAATGAGAATAACGGACCAAGCAATAATCCAAATACTTCTCACTCAAAATCAGGTTCAGCTTATATTTATAAGCGTTCTGCGACTGGTAGATGGAATTTTGTACAAAAGATTAAAGCTACAGATGTTTGGCCTTTTGACGAATTGGGGCATTCTATTTCAATGCACGAAAATAAAATTTTTATAGGAACACCGTTTAAAGATATCAATCCTGGGATGGGGAGTCTTTCATATACAAATGAAGGCGCAGCCTATATTTTTGAACCTTGTGATACTGCAGTCACATTAAATATTGCCGCTTGCGATAGTTTTGTTTCTCCTTCAGGTAATTATACATGGTATACAAATGGGCAATATCAAGATACAGTCATTTACGGGATTTCAACGAATTGCAACACCTATTACACTATAAACTTAAGCATTGGTTCTCCAGAACGTGACACTTTAATAGTGAATACTTGCGATTCGTATATCTCACCTAGTGGTAAATTTACCTATTCATCATCTGCTACTTTTTTAGATACCATTACTACCGTTTCTAACTGCGATAGTGTTCTATTGATAAACCTCACCATATTGAACAGTACTTCAGCGCAAATAAATGCTGTTGCATGTAGTTCTTACACCTCACCAAGTGGAAGATACACTTGGCAAACCAATGGCACCTATCAAGACACTTTATTCGCAGGTAATAACCATGGTTGCGATAGTATCCTAACCATCAATTTAAGTATTGAACAGACTTTTTCTACAGTAACCATTTCAGAATGCAATTCCTATACATCCCCAAGTGGTCGATACACTTGGAGCGCACCAGGAGTATACATGGATACATTAATCAATGGAAATTCTCGGAACTGTGATAGTATTATTACCATCAACTTAAGCATTGATACGAGTTCAAGTCTGTTGACTACAATAGCTTGTAAGTCATTTGCTTCTCCAAGTGGTCGATATGTTTGGAATACTTCAGGAATATACGCTGACACTCTTTTGGGCGGAAACTCCAAAGGATGCGATAGTCTGCTCACAATTGATTTAACCATCAAAACGGTAGATACCTCTTTGTCGGTATTTTCACCGAACATTAATGCAAATGCATTTGGAGCAGTATACCAATGGTTGGATTGTAACAATAATTTTGCACCTATAGTTGGAGAAAATAATCAGAGTTTTATCGCCACCAATAGTGGAAGTTATGCCGTAGAAATTAGTGCAAATGGATGCACCGACACTTCAAGATGTGTTCAAATAGTTGGCGTAGGAGTTAAGGAATTAAAGCAGCAAACATATTATATAGCACCAAACCCATCCAAAGGAATTACCTATTTGAGAAAAATGGACAATTCTCCATTAGAAATTTCAGTTACTTCAATTGAGGGTCAGTTAATCCTGCAAGAACGATTGTATGATTCAGGTATTTTTCCAATTGATTTAAGCAATGAATCAAATGGAATTTACCTCATTAAAATTGCTACAGGGAATACAGTTGAGTTGATGAAATTGGTGAAGTATTAGAAATAATATTTCTTTATTATTAAATACATTAGATAAAAGATTCTTTTATTATTTCCTCTTCTAACTCTTTTAACTTTTCAGCCTTTATTATCAAACCAAGATTCATAGTTGAAGGTGAATTCGTAGTAATTGTCAAGGCATTTGAACTCATTTCAACCTCTCCTTGAAGGTTAAATATTGGGCCAGCATAAAGAATACCGAGTAATCTAATTTTTAAATGAGGACTTAAAATAAGTCCATTTTTATCTTGCCTAATACCATCATAAGACTTATAAAATACAGGAGAACCACTAGAGCCTGGAAAACTAGGAATATTAATCATTATTTCACTTTTCCCATTATAGTCTTTCTTAGGATGACTAGCAGTGCAACCATTTCTAATTATTGGCTTATTATTAATTTGATCCCAAATACCATTAGGGTAACCTATCATAATAACATCTTCAAAAGCATCTAGTTTTTCTAATTCATTTCTGCTAAACTTTTCAGCCATACCTATATAATACAAAGCTACTTCTTTCTTTAATTCTCTGGCTTTTTTAATGAGAATAAATAAGTTAATGCCACATAAATCAATATTCTCATCAGGATGATAGGTTATATTATTAGAGACTTCTTTACCGGTTAAAACAATACTAAAAATATCCTTATCCACTACTTTTTCATTCTCAATACTTGTAGAAGCGGTTAGCCTAATTTCAATAGCACCTTCTATTACATGTTTATTAGTAATTAAATAAGGAATCCATTGTCCTGGTTGCATATCTTCTGCAATTCGATAACAAAAACCGGATCCAGTAGTCGTCCCACTTTCAGTTTTTGCTTCTATCCTAATTGTGGAATAAGATAATTGTTCAATACTTTCTATTAATTCAATTCTATGTGCCTCTTTCAATTGGTTACAATTTATCATTTAAAGTTAAACAAAATATTATTTTAGGCAGTAGTTTTTATTCATAATACTTTTTTAATCAATATCTTATTTTATTTATACGTCCCATCTGCCGTATTATTTCCGTGTATAATCAATACTTCATTTAGAACTTTGTACCCAAGATGAACGGAATGGTTTCAACACCTTCCTCAATTAAATACAAATTCTAAAATTTCAAGCATGGATGTAGTCGCAAAAAAAGAATTGACAAAATTTTCAATGTTAGCAGTAGGGATTTCAGCAGTAGTAGTAACTGCTGCACTTCTTGCTTATCATCATTTGGTTATCAAAAAAGATGAAGAAGACGCTAATGATGAAAAATCAAAAGCATAAGGGCTGAATTACAGCTAAATTAAAGTTGCATCCTGCAACATTAGTAAAAATTATAAAACCGTTTAAGATGGATTATGAAAATGAATTAGAACGCTACGAGCGTGATGGTGAGGGTCGGTATGATAATTACGGAGGGCAAGGACTTCCTGATGAAGACGATTTTTACTATGAAGATGAAGAATACGAAGTTGCCGATGATTATGAGGATGAGTTTGATTCCTATTCAGGAGATGCAGTTGGTAGATTAGACCCGAATGATACGACCTACACTTTTGTTGTTACCAATACAGGAGAAGAAGAAAGAGAAGTTGTCCTATTTGGAGCAAATGAAAATTTAACACCTCCTGAAGGAGTCACGGTTGAAGTCGCAGAATCTTCTCACAATGAAGTACGAGAAGAGTCGAAAGCAAATCCTTTTACAATTGTTGGAATGAAAATGTCTGTGAGTAATTCGCAGCAATTCGACAACGTTTTATTCCTTTACGAGAAGACTTCAACAGGAAGAACCACAACCAATGTGAGGCAACCAAGGACATGGCAGTCTCCTCAGAATTTTGATCAGAATTCCATCCATGCGATCAACTTTACGATGCATGTGACTGGAAAAACATCGATGAGATTCAAAGCAAAAAAAGGAACAACAGTGTTCACTTTTTCTGTTCAATCCAGAACAAACTTGGGCAATGTTTTGATTGGTAAAAATGTTGCAGAAGTAAACACTGCTCCACAAGTGACAGGATTACCACAGATGGACAATAGATTGAAGCCCATGACCAAATTGAGACAGTTGGCGCAACCAATGCGTAAGATTCGTAAGCGAAGGTTTAAACGACCTCCCCAACGACCCATACAACAAACTTTCAGAAGAGAAGGCTAAGATTTGGTTTCTCATACTGCCAAAGGAGCGTTCTGCCCTTTGGCAGTATTTAATGCAATAAGAAAAAGCACTATGGAACAATTACTTAAAAATAGAATTAACCGCATTGAATACATTGTTCAAGAAAATCCAAATGGAGTTTCAACAACATTGTTGTCAGAAGGAATTCAGCCATCCACAGATATTAGAAAGCTAATTGACCAAACTAAGTTGTGGATTCAAAAGGGAGGTAAAGAAGCAGTGATTAAGTTACTTCAGGTTCATCCTGAAAAGAATGCTATCATTTCTGCAAATGCCAATGAATTTCAAAATTATGGAGGCTGTGGTTGTGGAGGGAAAAGCTCTTTTGACGGTTCAGGTTGTGGTTGCAAAAGTTCATTTGATGGTTCTCCTTGTCCTTGCAAGTCAAAATCTTCATTTTCTGAAGATTCTGAAAAACAAAAAATAATTAAAGAATTATCGGTGTTGAGTGAACAGGAGTTGCTTTTACATTACAAAAGCTTGAAAAGGCTTCTTGAGAAATTTCCCGATGATGAAAAACTCAGAACTGAAGTTGAAATAACTTGGGAACATTTAAAATCTCAAAAAGAGATTGATGAAAAGTTAAGAGAAAAACCGAAAACTTTAGAAGGGAGGAAAAGCAGTATTAAAACAGAAAATGCTGTTTTTTCGGTAACCTCAAAAGACTTGGCTGTTGGATCTCTAGTTTTTGGTATAGCATTAATCATCTCACAAATCCGATAAAGCAAATGGTACATATAGATGAAAGTCCAAAAAAAAACAGCCCAAGACCTAAAGTGAAATTGACTACAGGTCAAGTTCGGGATCTGGCTAAAGCATTTTCTCAAATGTTAGCTGTGACCGTTGCTGAAATTCCGTTAAAAGTAAAGTCATTACTCCAGTACTATGGAGTTTCTATTGGAGAAGACTATTCTGATCAAGATTTAATCAATTCTGTAATTGAAAAGGTGTCAGAGCAAGATGAAGAATTTAATACTCACCTAGAGGAATTGATATTAATAGCTATTCCGGAATTACAAACATTATCAGGCTACGATAATTTTGGAGGAGGTTCAAGTGGTAATAAATTGTTGGATGGTGCAAAAACAATAGGCGCAAGTACAGCAAAAGGTGCAGTTGGCGGTGGTATTGTTGGGGCAGCATTAGGAGCGATTGGAGGGATTTTTGGATTTGCAAGTTCTGCAAAACAAGAGAAGATAGAAAAAAGTAAAGCCTCAGCAATGACTTTATCTAGTATGTTTCAATATAAATCTGCTAAACTAGGCAGTGAGGGGTCTAGCAAAAAAACCACAACAGCTATAATAATTGCCATCATCACATTGGTGGGGTTAATAGTGGCCGCAGTGTTTTTCAAACAAAATAAAAAGGCGACATAATGGGAACTACAAAAGACTTAGAAAGAGGAAATTTTGGACTGTCTCAAAATAATAAATACAAAATTCCGCAAAGCAATAACTCTGATTATGATAATTGGTTTTGGGAGAGTAAAACTCAAAAGAAGCTGAGAAGTGATCAAAAGTCAGCAGAAATTGAACGGATGAGGGCTGAGACAGCAGCTATGCAGCATATGCTCACAGAGCAAGATAACTCACAAAGTAGTGGAATAAGCGTTGGTAGAATCGCCTTAATTGGTGGTTTAGTGGTGGTATTGGGCATTGGGGCGGTTGTTTTGATTAAGAAGAACGGAAAAACTCCATTAACTGAAAAGCCACTTTCAACAAATGATTTAACTGTATAGGTATGAATAATCAAGAAACAGCAGGTAAGGAAATAAGAATTTATGGGCAGCAAGAGGAAGAATATGATCTGTTTCTTGGTGGAATATTTAAGTCAAAGCATAAGAAGAAAAAAGAAAAACTAGATATCCAACAACGAGATGCAACCCTTAATTTGACTAATAAACAAAATAGGATAGCAGCAGCTAGAGCTCAGGCAGAAATTTTTAAGGCACAAGCTGAGCAAATGAGGGCTGTAACAGCACAAAAATTAGCTGAAAAAGCAGATACACAACTGCAAGGGGCAAAAGCAAGTACTCAGTTAAAATATGTAGGGATAGCAATTGCAGGAATAGTAGTAATTGGAGGTGTTGCAATGGCTATCTATCTAGTAAAGCAAAGTAAGAATACCGCATTAAAGACAAAGAATATAGCCAAGGTTAAGGTAGCTTAAAACGAAAATAGAGATGGACATTTTAGCAAATCCTATAGAATTTGAAACAAGCGAAGATGGAAATATTCCTGCTGGAGCAATTGTGGTTTCATTTAAGAATATTGGAACTGTCGATGGTAAGGTTAATAATATCACCTTAAAAGTAGGTGAAGCAACGAATTACACTTTTGTAGGCAAACCATATCAGTCCATCACGTTTCAAACAAATGGTTCAATATTTAAAATAAGATATACGTTATGATAGTAGGAGAAGAACAATGGATTGGACAATATCACGATGAGGAGTACGATCTTTTTTTTAAAAAGATTAGAAAGAATATCAATCGGACAATAAAAAAAGTGAATCCACTTCAAGTTTTCAATCCACTTGGAAGGGGAATAGGCCTCATTAAAAAGTTAAGGGAAAAGCCACCCCAACAATTACCCTCTCAATCTACAATTTTAGTTAAGAGAAAACTTAATAATGCTTCTAAGGCAAAAAAAGTTGCTTTGGAAACGAGTAAACAAGACCTGTTGAAAGAAAGGGCTGAATTTGAAGAGAAAATAGTTCAGGAGAGGACACAGATTGAAGAGGAAAAAGTGAAAACAGAACAGGAAAGAGTTGATGTTGAGCAAGGTGAAAATAGAAGAATGCTTTACATCGGTTTAGCAGGACTTGGAGTTTTAGTAATCGTTGGAGGAATAATAGTTTTCATTAAAAGTCGACCGAATCAACTAAATACTTCAACTCTTCAACAATGAAGTCTAATTGTCATTAAAAATAGCATAAAAATGAGAATTCCAATTCCATGTCATAAAAAGAGATTTCGTTTAACGATAGGTTTTACGGTTATTCAGCCTTGTAGCTTAATTTTGATAGGGCGAGATGCTGAAAATCCTAATACGACTTACATTTCAAGAGAAGTGTCCATTGGAAGAAAATACTTTTCAGACGGTTTAGGATATCGAGAGATAAATATTCCCTTTCCATTAGCACCTAATTTTATGATGTTAGATGTTTGGGAAAAGGATAAAATTGGACGAAATATTTTTGAAGTGAGTAAGTTCGAAATCTCAACAATGGAACCAAGGGCAATTTGGGAACATCGGGACATCCATGATTTTATTCCATTTGCAAATTGGTTTTCACAGAAAGCCGGTGTATTGCCTGTTGGAATCTATGATAGCCCTGATTTAAAATATATGATCGATTATATGTCGGTGATAAAAGATGATCATGGAGTTCCCATGATTACTCCTGCAAGAACTTCACGAATTAATGGTAGAATTGAAGCAAGTCGCCATCACTTATTATCTCTAAGTGTTCCTGTTCGATGGTTTATTTTAATGCATGAACGAAAACATTTTCAATTACCGACAAGAGAAGAAAAGGTAGCTGATTTAACCGCCCTTCGTGTGTTTTTAGATTATGGTTTCCCCAAAGTAGAAGCAATATATGCTTGCACTTTAGCCATGAAAGCAGAAACCACTATAGCTAAACAAGCAAAAGTTACCCGTTTAAAAGACATACACAGTTACATCAATCAATACATCAGAAATAATACAGTAGAGTTTACGAAAACTTCAAAAGTAGCTGCATGATAGATAGCGGATACCAAATAGATAGTTATGAAAGTTGGTCGAGACAATTGGACACCTTCAATACAACACAGGTTTCATTTAGAAATCAGAGTCAACAAGAAAGGTGGGTAAAGATTTGGGGAGCTAACCAAGCTACCTCGATTCCTAACAAGCCAAACTTTATAGAAACGAATACATATCCACAAGCTATTGTATTTAACTCTATTAATCAAGCTATTTATGTGGTCAATCAGTTGGCAGCCACCCTGCAAATTTTTAATATAAATAGCGAATTGTTAGCTGAAGTAGTTCTAGATGAAAATATAATCCCTACAGCTTCGCTAGTTGATATTGCCATAAACTCAAATACTGGTGAGGCATATGTAATTGGTTCTATTTCTAATTTGCTATATGTAGTTGGTTTAAACTTAGAGATAACAAAGACTATGATGCTTGGAAACCGTCCGGTTTCGATAAAGCATAATTCATTAAACAATAAGCTATATGTTCAGCATTTACTTCTGACAACAGTTACTGTGATAAATTTGAATGAAGATTTTTCTTTAGTCGAAATAGAATTAAATGCTATACAAAGCTCAGTTATAGTAAATGAAGTGAGTGGAGCCTGGGCTACATTAAGTAAAGAGACCAGTAGCATAGAATTATTCAGTAAAGAGAATGATAGAATTAGAAACTACCAAAGTGAATTGAATGAACTTGGGAATCTATTATTTTCAAAGGATGGAATGAAAATAATGGCAATAGAAAAGAACGAAAATAGGCTGGTTACCATCAACATTTCTGACGGAGTAATAGTACAATCAACTCCATTTAGTTTCCAACCTCATTCGATTCAATTAGGAGATGGCAAAAATGTAATTGTTTCCACAATAGAGTCCAATCAGATTATTGAGTTAGACGAAGAATTCAATCAATTTGCAACAATAGAAACTCCAATAAAACCGATTCATTGGACAAAAGATGTAGAAAATGGAGTTTTCTACATCACAGATGCAATCAACAATAGAATATCGGTGGTAGGAGATGAAAATAACTCTCCAATCAACTATAGTGAAAACTACAAGGAAGTTCTATCAGATTTTCAGTATCAACCTATTTTGTTGAAGCATTTAAAGGTATTCTACTCTGATTTAAACCAAATTCCATTGATTAGAATAGGAACAAAAAGCTCATCTGGCAAACTTGAAAGCCGATTAATATCATTGCATAAATACAATAGCCCACAGCATATTTCCACTATTTACGATGTGCAAGAAATAAAAAATGAAATAATAGATGGGAGAGCCTTTTGGGAGGTTTTAATCCCACCTGAGCAAACAATGACACTCCTATTGTATCATAGTTAAAACCGCTTTAGAATAGGCAGGATCAAGGATAAGAATTTAACAGAAGAGAGAGATGAAGAAGAGAGATGAGTTAAATAGAATGATTCGCTATGCGCAGCGATTAATGGAAGGCGTTGACGATGGAATTATTGGAGATGCCACAAAAGTACTAATAGAGCGAAATACTTATAAAATTAAACTGATTAATAAGCAGTTTAATAGCATTCGTAAGTTAGTTGCGTTGATTCAATATACCGCATTAACCAACGGAATTGAAGTTGGCAAAATAGATGGACTTATTGGTCCTCAAACTAGATTTGCTTTTGAGCAGTTATTGTATCTTGAAAAGCATTCAAAATTGCCTCCAACATGGAGAAAGGAGGATCTAGAATCAGTTGGTTCTAATTCCAATGCTATTGGCCAAAATCCACATGGATTTCCAACTTATAGCGCAATTAAAAGCTTTTATGGTGAACCAACCACGAATCTAACAACAGTTCGAATTCCATTTGCACTTCGTTTGGCATGGGATATTTCTGTAAAAGTAAAAAGGATCACTTGCCATAAAAAGGTTGCTCCTTCACTTATCGGAATATTAGAAGCCCTTTTAGAGCATTATGGATATCAACGAATCAAAGAGTTAGGGATCGATTTATATGGTGGCTGTTTCAACCATAGAAAAATGAGAGGAGGTAGAAAACTTTCAACTCATTCATGGGGAGCTGCGATTGATCTTCATCCTGAAATGAATCAACTCAAATGGAATCATAAACGTGCTTTATTTGCTAAAAGTGAATACCAATTTCTTCTTGACAGTTTCGCTGCTGAAGGATGGGTTTCTCTTGGAGTAGAAAAGGATTATGATTGGATGCATTTTCAGGCAGTTAAATTGTGATTAGGGCAGTCGTATTTACAGCAATTGGTTTTTGGATCAGTAGCCAAGTTTATGAACGATTAGCTCTTAAACAACGAAAAGTTGAAAAGGAAGCTACAAAAAGGAAATTGAGAAACTACCTAATTTCTGTTGATTGGAATCAATCTGAAATTGAAGGATTAACACTAAAAGTTTTTGGGACAGATGAATAATAGAATAGATAACATATCAATTCCAGACAAGGATTCTCCTTGCCAATCTTGGAAACTCTATTATTCAGCATTAGTTAACAATTATGGAACTCCAAACGCCAGAGAAGCCTGGTTGTATACGTTTAACCAAAGTGGTAATTCCAATTGTACTAAAGACAAAGCATTCAATACTTGGGCAGCAAGAAATAAAATTGATGTAGCTAATGGAGTGGAGAAAGCAATTGCAGGGGTGACCGGAATTGGCAACAATGTAATCAGCAGTTTAGGAACACTAACTGGTCTGACTCCAAAAGTTGCTATGGTTGCTATTATTGGTGGTTTAGGCATTACACTTTTCTTGTTTTACAGGATTGCAAAGCAAATTCAAGTATCAGATGTTATGGAGGTTCTACCTATTGGAAAGGCAGGTTCTATTGCAAAACAATTAAAAGTATAACTATGAAAAGAGGGGTGATTTATGCAATTAGTTTAGTCGGGGTCATTTCCATTTCGGGAATTGTTATAGGAGTTCATCGGAAAAGCACAAAGGAAAAGAAAGACCAAGCTTTTGGGAAGTTTATTGAAGAACTAGAAAGCGAGAAGGAGCCTGAAAAAATTAATGAGGCGGTATTGAACAAAGCCTTTAATCCTACATATTGGCAAGAAACTTCTCAAAAAGGCACTGTTATCTCTGAAAAAGTGGCCTTAGAAATTGCTCACAAAATTGCATCAGCTTGGAATGCGGGTTCTTTTTGGGATGACTTAGAAGAGGAAGTTTACAGAGCTTTTGAAGATCACAGACTAAAGACTTTTAGAGATGTATCCAGAGTGTCCCATGTTTATCAAAGTGAAAAGGTATTGGGTAAAGATTTGTGGAAACACCTTATATCAAAGCTTAGTAGTGAAGAGTTTGCAAAAGTTAAAAGTATAGTAATCAAGAAAATTTGATTAAAACTAACATGGAAAAAGAGAAAAAGTTAGAGAAGGAAAAAGTGCAACAACAAAACAACAAGTTTTTGATGATTACTAATACTCAAAAGGGTCTAATTAGTATTGGAATAGTTGCAGGTGCTGCATTTGCTATCAGCAAGCAGAAAGGATTGTTAGCAATTCTAGGATACATGTGGATAGGGAGTATTGGAGGAGGAGGAATAGCTTATTTATTCAAGAAAGATCTAAAGTAAGATGCAGAAAATAACAAGAACTAAAATAAAACCGATTTGGCTAATTCTATCAGGAATTGCAACGATCGGTATTGTGTATGGAGTTTATTATTTACTATCAAAAGATAGCCAATTCCCATCTTTTACTACTCAAAAAAATAGTAAAAATAGTTTTTGCAAACATTCTGGATTTCCACTTAGAGTTGGTTCCTGTGGAGAGGATGTTATTGTACTTCAAAAGTATTTGAATTCTAAAATAAAACCACCGAGAGTTCTATTAACAGTAGACGGAAAATTCGGAAACAGTACCAAACTCGCATTGAACCAAATCGAAAAGTTGAGTTCAGTGAGTCAAACGGCTTTTAATCAGTTCAAAATACATTTTAATCCATTTCTGTAAAGCACAATTATGACACAAAATACAAAGATATTCTTAGGATTAGTTTCAGGTTTTATCGTTGGTTTTTCCATCAGTAAGCTGATGATTCATGCTCGAAAAGAAGAAGTTGAAAATGAGGGAAAATATGAAGTACCCAAAAAGAAAACGGTCAATCTAAAAACAGAAGATCAAGCACCTGAAATTATCCAAGAGGAACCCATACAGACAAAAGGAAGTGATGACTTTCCACTAGGGTTGGGATCAGAGGGCGATAGAGTTAAACGGTTGCAGATATTTTTGATGCGAAACTTGGGTTGGGTGCGACAGCCAGATGGACGATTTGATTTAATAACCCAAAGAAGAGCGGATAAATTCTTCAAAGTAAAAACCATTAGTCAAAAACTGTATCAGCAGTTTATGTTAGATGAAATGGTACATGATCAACGACTAAAACAGGCGAAATGAGTAACGAAAAACAACCCCAAAATTTATTCAGTTACCTCGACAAAGTAATGGGTTCTGATGGGATTAAGACGACTAACAAGTTTGACATAAGTGTAGATAGAGAAACCGCATTTACTTTACTTGGAATTGGGCTTGGTTTGGTCATTTTTAGCCACTTGTTAGGTGTAGGAATTAATAAAGTAATCAATTAAATAATTATATATGGAAGCATTAATGGAAATTATTGGTAGCAATATTCTACCTTTTTTAGAAAAGTTAGAATGGATTTACATCATCACGTTCATCTTACTTTGTTACAATTATCAAATGATTGAAAGGAATATCAAAGTTGCATTTCTATCAAAAATTAAAACCAGGTTTAAAGTTGCGTTAATTGGAATTTGTTACACACCTGTTTACTATTACTTGTGGGGACTTGGGAAAGAAGACATCGGTTATTTATTCAGTTCATTTCTCGTTTCGTTCGCTTTTCATAAACTGTTAGTAGATATCATAATAAATGCCATACAGAAACATAATAAACGTGCATATAGCTTCAAAGAACTAGGAGGTTCAGATGTCTAAAGGAAAAATAGCCTTCATTCTTTTAATGGTATTCAATTTCATTGTATTGGTATTTGTAGTTGACTTTGATGGTTCAGCAGAAGGTTATAAGCAGGAATTATCCAAACTAAGGGATGAAAATTTACAGCTTAAATCAATTAATTCTAAACTGGATTTGGAGATTTTAGAATTAACAACTTTCAATGACAGAATAATATCAGAATTGAAAGTCGAGAAAGAAATAACAACATTAATAAAAAGAGAGAGAGATGAAAAATTGGATGATATTGATGGGATGGATAATAGTGAGCTTTACGGCTTCTTCTCAAACTTTAAAACCGAAGGTGTTAACAGTCAATCAGGATACTAACTTTTGCTTTACTATACCACAAAGCAAAGTAATTGCTGAATACATAGTTAAAGGGAAATTCTCAGATACACTTGAATGTCAATACGAAAAGCAAATACAACTCTTAGAAGAAAGAGTTGACAACGACTTTAAAATCAACGAAAAGTTGAAGCAGAAAGTCTTCAATCTAGATACCATAATTGATAATAATGACCAAAGTATTTTGATTTTGACTGATCAAGTCAATCGACGTGATAAAAAGTTAAAAAGAGCCAAATGGCAAAAAATAGCTTTAGGCACGGCTTTGATTTTAACAAGCACCGCAATCATTTTAAAATAGAGATTATGAGTTTTGAAGGAGGGTATCAAAGTGATATAGCTTTAACAAATAGCAATGCGTTTGGTGGAGCAATTTTCATTACGAATATAGAGCCACAGGAAAGTTCGGAGAATGTGGCTGGAAAGGTTTTTTCGATTGATGGATCAGTCTTGCAGAGTTGCTCAAGCTCAACTAATTTGTTGAGCGTTTCTATCCTTGCAATTACTGGGTTTTCGACTTTTAAGCCAATTGTCATGGTAGAAGGCTTACCAGTTGAATTGATACAAGATGAAGATCAGAACGTATGGACAGGAAAAATAGACATTGATTTGAATGGGAAAGCTTATATAGAGGCCATTCACAATGATGGGGCTTTTCATAGGTGCATGATTAGTAGTGAACAAACTCCGGTTATCTCCTCTGCTCTTTTTAGTGGAAATTACCCTTTAGATCAAACCGAATTGAAAGAGAATGATGTTTTTAACTTTATTGTTGAGGCATCAATCCCTTTCTCAACAATTGAGGTAGCCGATTATGGAGCTTCCAAAGCACAATTGAAAACAGTAAATGTCAGTACCAATGCCACAGCATCTATACTAATTGCAGATAGAGGGAATGTTGCAACGAATCTTGGTTTAAAAGTTCGAGTGATTAATGAAAATGGAACTAAGAGTAATTGGTATTTAACGGAAGATTTTGGTTCAACAGATAAAGTTCATCTTCTTGTTTTAAATAACCTTTCTCCAAGCGTAACTATCAATGAAATTATTTATCCAGTGAATCAAAGAGCTTTAAAGAATAACGAATCTGCTCAATTGAAAAGTAGTGTTGCTAATTATGATACAATTGTTTTTTCATCACCAAACGAAGAATTAAATATTGAAGAAATCAACAATTACAGTCCTTCCAAAACTTTAAGTAGAAAAGGGGGCAATTACAATATCTCAGAATCCAATATTAATATTGAAGCAAAGCGAAGTGCAAATGGAGCGGTTACTATAGCAAATGGGATTGTCAACATTTCAAATATTGCTCCTTTGATCACATTTATTGCGCCTGAAACACGACTAGTATCTGGAGGCAATATGAATACACAAGTTCAAAGGCATCAACTTGTAATTGATACGAGCCAAGAATTATTAAATAGTCCTGTTTTTACAATACCTGAAGGAACATTAGAAAATGAAGCGCTGTATAATAATGAAACAGATAATTACGAGCAGTTTGTATTAATTCATGACAACGATGAAAAGGGAGTCTATACAGCCCAATTATTAATGGCAACAAGTCTATCAGGTATAGTGAGCACTGTTTTTAATAATGATGCACAATATGAAATTGGTGGATTTGTTAAAAGGATATTACAGTTCCAAGAATTTACTAATGAAACCGCCATCGGAACAAATGTATCAGAGACAAATAAGCTTGTTGTTAGTGATAAAGACGATGTATTAATGCAATACTCACCAACCGTCATAGATAGTCGATTGGGCTTTACGATTACAAGTCCTTCTGATCAAATTAATCCAAAAGGCAATATTTTTCATTGGAACGATGTGCAGGCAGTAAATAACAATAGCACAGGGTTAGCAACCATCTCGATTGAGGAAATCCCTTAAAAGTCATATTAGTTAAGTGAAGTTGAACCGCTATGTCGAAAAACATGGTATAAAAAGTAGAAGATTATGGCAGACAATGTATCCAAACAAGTTTTTGAAGCAAATGCCGCATTAAATGCGCAAGAATTTGCAAACCGACAAATTTTAGTCAAAGGAGATAGAATTCCTACAGACAATGCTCCACAAGGAGCTAAGTATATGGATAAATCTGTTTTTCCTCCCGTAACTTATGTTCAGATAGATCTAGGAGTGGGCAGTAATTGGATGGCTGAGGGTCTAGGAGGTAAAAGTATCAATGGTGCAGTATTCATCACCGATATACAGCCGCAAGATCCACTTAATAATGTAGGTCAGAAAGTATATAGCTCAGACGGCAATGTGCTCGACTCAGCACTTACTAATACAGATTTAGTCACTGTCAATATATTGGCTGCTTTAGGTCATACCAACTATAAGCCAGCTATAAAAGTGTTGGGACAGAATGTAGTTTTAGTGCAAAATGAAGATCAATCCATTTGGCAAGGTTCAATTGACATTGACTTAGATGGGGCTGAACGTGTAATTGCAGTCCATGAGGATGGAGCAACACATGAAGTTGAAATAGTTGCAGATCAAGGAGCTGAAATTACTTTAGCCAACTTTTCAGGAAACTATCCCAATGGACAGACAGAATTGAAAGAAAATGATTCATTTTTATTGGAGGTGACCACTGATTCTGATATGACTAGAATTGAAGTTTTACCTTATGGAGCAGCTAAAGCTCAAGTTTTTGATTTTCCTAAAACAAGTTCTACCATCATTGAGATTACAATTGCAGATCAAGGGAGTACACCAAAGCCTTTTGGAGTTAAGTTGAGAGCAATGAATGCAAACGGATCTTTTGGCAACGAATACTCTACTGAAGATTATGGAAATGTCGATGGAATTGAATTACTAAATCTCAATAACGAATATCCTGCAGGAATTATTGATGCAATAGAATACCCGATAGATCAAGTGGCATTAAAAGCCAATGAACAAGCATTGGTTGATCTTGCGGCGAGTGGTTATGATGTAATTCTTTATGACTCTCCAAATGGAGAATTACAAATAACAAATCCAAATAATTTTCAACCCTTTAAACAGGTCAATAGAATTGGAGGGGATTATAATGTCAATAATAAAAATATACGGATCACTTTAACGAAAGATTCCAATGGGGCAGTTACAGTTATTGATGGGGTGGTTCAAATTGCAGATGCAGATCCTATAATTTCAATGAATGAGTCTGCAACACGATTAAGAAGTGGTGGAAACAATGGAACACAAGCACAGAACTATGAAATTTCTTTGCAATCAAATCAAGAACTCATAGTAGCACCAATAATTAGTGCCCCTCATGGAACCTTTCAAAATTCTATGCAAGATAGTGGTAACAAGACTTTGTGGACTCAAGATTTAAGAGTTCATGATAACGACCAAAAAGGAGTATTTGCCTTTGGTTTAACATCTGCTAAAAATTTGGCAGGTAAGGTAGTGAATGTATTCACGGGCAATGCATCATATGAACTTGGTGGGTTTGTCAGTAGAACAATTCAAGTTCCCGCATTTCAAAATGAATTTGATTTGGAAGTGAATGTTGCCGAGACAAGTAAAGTAGTGGCAAGAGATAAAGATGCTATTGCATTGATTTACAAGAATAATTTAATTGACGAGTTAAAGAGTTATAGTATAACTGGACCAACTCAAACATTGAATGTGAAAGGAAATTTATTCTATTGGGCAGATCAACAAGCGGTAAATAATAACACCACTGGTTTAGCTACCATTACAATTGAAGAGGTGGTATAATGGCTGAATTTTGGACAGTTAAACAGGCACAAGCAAATGCTGAACTCTTAGCTAAAGAGTTCAGCAATCGCCAAATCTTAATTTTTGGTTTAGGAGATCCATTATTCAATGTTCCGATAGGTGTAGAATATGAAGATCGAAATTTCAAGCCTGCTATTCGATATCGAAAGATTGGAACAGCAGTAAACGAATGGCAACGTTTATTTCAAATTGAGCCTGCGACTAATGAAGAGGTTTTAATAGGTGTGAATAACCAAAAAATGGTCACACCGGCTCATTTAACTGAAAAGTTGAATCAGTTTAGTTCAGAAATTTTGGGAATCCCAAAACATGAAATAGAAAGTGATTCTAGCTCATTTATATTAGACTTAAAACCAATCGGCCTAACAACAAACTTTAAAGTAGTCCTGCCATTGGTTATCAATGTTGCTATCGCTTCTGTAAAAGTGAAAGACCATTTAGATGGAGCAATCATTTCTACTATTGAAGGAGGAGAAGTTGGACAAATTATTAATCTAAAAAGGCATACCAATCAATCCTTAAGTCTAACTCGTTCAGATTTTTTAAAGCTTTCTTCTTCAATAATTTTAGAAGATAATCAATTACTAGATAATATCACCTTGCAAAAGATTGATCCAGCCATTTGGGTAGAGCTTGCAAGGAAAAAGTTTACCGAATAGCTATTCTTGGTAGACGGTTGCGTCCGTTTAAAACAGTTTAAGGAAGAAGGCGCAAGGACTTCCATAGTTTTAATTTTTTGTCAAAAAATGACAGAATAAAATCAGTTCAATGATAAATTTTGTAACTCAGTTACCGGCAGTTCTGGAACCAAATAGTCTCTATTATTTAGAGGGTGAATCGGGAAATGCAATCCATTACGTTTCAGATTCTGAAGGGAATGCAATTCCAGTGACCACAGTTCAAATCATTCAAAGCTACATGAGTGAGCTAAAAGGAACAGCTAATGGTTATGCAGAGCTTGATGGCAATCAAAAATTGCCTTTGGCCCAAATGCCAACAGGTTCTAGTCCTACTGAAATTAGCAATTCCATTAATTTAGTTCAAACCAATTTACAGTCGAGTATTAATCAAAAAGCAGATTTAGACTTGGTTTACAATAAGACTCAAATTGATTCACTAGAAAGTGGATTGCAAAGTCAAGTAAATTCAAAACAAGCAGCTTTGAGTAATGCAGGTGATGTAGCAAAGCTAGGTGATTCCACTTTCGATGGAAAACCTTTGGTGCTTTTAACTGCTGCACAGTGGTAAAATGAGAATTAGTCGAAAGGGGATTCCCTTTCGGCTTTTTAACATTGATTAAATGGAAATTAAAAAGCTAAATAGTTCAACTGTAGGAACTCATTATCCATCACAGGCAATGATATTGACTGAGAAAGGGGAAATGTATGTAACCAAAGATGAGGACACTCTAGATGGGTTTGAATTGGTCAAATTTCAAACGTATGACTTAGAACAATTGACAAGTATTGTCAATAATGTGTTGAAGGGCATTCCTATTAAAAGTTCAGCTATTGTAAACATTGATAATTTCTCAATTGCAGTTTCTCCTGTATGCAATTTATACAAGGTCTCAAGCGCAAATAATATCGAGGAATTGAGAACTATTGTAGGTGGTTATGAAGCTCAAGTAATTAGTGTAATGAGTGCAAATACAGAATTAACTATTAGTGGATTAGGGAATTTAAAATTGATGGATGATTTTACAATTAATAATCCATTTAGCATAATCATGCTGCAGAAAAACGGAGAACAATGGATTGAATTATCTAGGCGAATTAATCAATAATAGGAGGGGAGAAAACATGGGAGATTGGGATTTTTATTGGAAGGTAGCAACATTGGTTTTGGGTGCAACAGGCATTTGGAAAGTCATTGAATTATTAATTAGAGCAAGGTTTGATAAACGATTACGTATCGCAGAAACAAAGAACCTACACGTTCAGGCAGAGGCTCAAATAGTGGGTAATTGGATTCAATGGTCACAGCATTTAGAACAACGAGTGAAAGAATTAGAGGCGGTGGCAAGAGAAAATAGAAAACTAATAAAAAGGGTTGAATCACAAAGTGACATGATTGAAAGTCAAAAGAATCGAATTTTTGAATTGGAACAAAAAGTAAAGACGTTACAAAAAGAGAATTTAGCCTTGAGGAAAGAGATTTTAGAATTAAAAAAATGATGTCATTGAAAGAGCAAAGTCCAGTAGTTCAATTCCTTTTGACTGCTTCCTTAATCCTTACCGTAATCAATTTAACCTTTTTGGTTTCTGATCGATTTAGAGCAGTTGATCTGTGTGATAAATGCAAGGAGAAAAAGAAATGAAGCAAGAGCACATCTATTACATTTCAGGTATTATAGCAGGAGCTTTAGTTGTGTATTTAACTACGAGGTACTTTAATAATCGTTTTGACTTATCACTATTTGATAGTCCTGATAAAGTCGGCAGTGGTAAAGAAATGAACCTGCAATTTTTAAAGATGCTTAAAAAAGCTGAACGTTATGCAGGTTTTAAATTTGAATATAATTCGGCTTTCAGAACTAAAAGTCATAATAAAATAGTTGGTGGGGTTGCTGACTCTTCACATACCAAAGGTTTAGGCGTGGATATTAAGGCTAATTCTATAAAACAAAGAGACATTGTAGTTGAAGCAGCAAGAAAAGCAGGATTTAAGAGAATAGGAATTGCTAACACATTTGTACACCTTGATAACGATTTGACTAAGCCACTTTATGTGGCTTGGGGCTATCCCCAAGGGAAGGATGCTCCTTATGATCCATTTGAGAGGAGGAGGGCAGCTTAAATAAAATTTCAATCTATTGTATTACAGTTCATAAAAACATATATTTGGTTATAAGTAAAATTTAAAAAAAATACAATGGCAAAAAATGAAAAAACATCAAAATCAGTAGCAAGTAAAGCTTCTAAAATTCTAAAAGATCCAAAATCAACTAAAGCTATGAAATCAGTTGCAGCATCAGCTTTGACTCAATCTCCTGACAATAAAAAAACGTCTAAGAAGAAATAAAATTTTTAAAATAGATACGAACTTCTAGAATATATTTCGTGTTAACCTATATTTTAAAGGGATTAATTAAGCATAAAACTTAACAAAGTTATAGATGTATTTATCAAACCTAAAACTCTGGAACTACAGAAAATTCGGAAATAATATCTCCTTTGATCTAGAAGAACCTAGTTTAGACTTGAATTTTACAAAGGGACTAAATGTTCTGATTGGAGAGAATGATTCTGGAAAAAGTGCAATTATCGATTCCATTAAACTTTCACTCAAAACCCATAGCTATGATTGGCTAAAATTAGAATGGGATGATTTCTATGGTGATGCTGAAAGATTGAGAGTTGAATTAAAATTTGAAGATTTATCTGATGATGAAGCTAAAAATTTTACTGAGTGGTTAGGTTGGACTGGAACAGGTGAAAGTGCAAAGCCATATTTACGAACAATATATGATGCTACAAGGAAACTTGATAATTCATATATCTATCCAACAGAATTACGTGCTGGTGTAGACGAAAGTGGATATCAACTTACAGCAGAGGCTAGAGAATATTTAAAAACTACTTATTTAAAACCTTTACGAGATGCTAAATCAGAGTTAATACCAAGGAAAAATTCAAGATTGACTCAAATTCTCCAAGGTCATGATGCTTTTAAGGGAAAAAAGGAAGACCATCTTCTGGTAGGCCTATTCAAAGATTTTAACACCTCTGTTGAAAAGTATTTTGAAGGTAAAGATATTAAAGATAAGGATCTAGAAGGAGATGATTTGAAAGGTAAAGAGTTAAAAGGAGAGATAGATCGCTTCATAAAGGCATTTTATGAGCAAGACAAAGAATCAAACTTTGGAGTTCGAGGGAATAACCTGAAAAATATTTTAGAGCGATTAGAGTTATCTATAAAAGATGAAAAGAATCCTGGTTTGGGCACTCTAAACAGATTATTCATGGCTTCTGAATTACTTCATCTTCAAAAACAAAATTGGCATGGATTGCGGTTAGGTTTAATTGAAGAATTAGAAGCTCATTTGCATCCACAAGCTCAGATGCAAATTATTGATGCTCTGCAAGACGAGAAAAAAATTCAACTAATCCTTACCACTCACAGCCCTAATTTAGGTTCAAAGCTGAAACTTGAGAATTTAATCTTGTGTACTAACGATTGCGCTTTTCCACTTGGATCAAACTTTACTCAATTAGCAACAGACGATTATATTTTTCTCGAACGATTTTTAGATACCACAAAGGCTAACCTCTTCTTCGCAAAAGGGGTGGTTTTAGTAGAAGGTTGGGCAGAAGAGATTTTAATTCCGTCTATAGTTAAAAAGTTAAAATCTCAGGGCATTCTAAAGAAGAACCTAACGGAAGCGGGGGTATCAATTGTAAATATTGGTAATACTGCTTTTCTAAGATATTCAAGGATTTTCTTAAGAAAAGAAGACACAAAAGAATTGGATATTCCTGTTTCTATAATAACTGATGTTGATGTTCGTACTTATGAAAAAAAAGCAAAATTAGACAGAGACGACAATGCTGTTAAAGGGGCAGGCGGGAAAATAGAGTACGAATATGTAAAAAAAAAGGAATCAACAGTCGATTCTGAATCTAAAGAAAAAATAGCTAAAAAAATATTAGAATGGGAAAAGCAAAAGGTTAAAGTTTTTGTAGCTCCTAACTGGACATTGGAATATGCATTATTTCAATCGACTTCACTTAAAACAAGTTTTTGCGAAGTATTAAAGGAAGTACATCCTGGAATAGATGATCAGGAATATGAAAAAGAATTGAGTAAAAAGTTGATCAATAAAGGGCTTGATAAAACTGAGATTGCATACCAACTTGCTAAATTAATAGAAAGTAGAGATTCTATCAATTTGGACGAAAATGATGAGCCTATTAAGTACCTTATTGACGCACTAAAATATGTCTGTAATGATTAGTGTAACTAATGATGATATTATTTATGCAGAGAAGATTCTCTTAAAAGAAACTCAACATTTTGACGATGAAAGAATAACATTTATCAAAAATTTAAACACTATCGATTTACAAGCAGTTCCAGGAAGTGGCAAAACCACGGCTCTACTTGCTAAGCTTTTAATTCTTGAACGGTATATGCCATTGGAAAATGGTCGAGGAATTCTAGTTATTTCACACACTAATGCGGCTGTTGATGAAATAAAGGAACGTATCGGTAAGTTTTGCCCTAAATTATTCAGTTATCCAAATTTCATTGGCACGATACAAAGCTTCGTGGATCAATTTTTAGCAATACCTTTTGGTCAGAATGATTTAAAAAGTAGGTTTTACAGAATAGAGTCAGAAAGGTTTGAAGAAGAATTATGGTATAGATTTCAAAAGATATACTGGAAGGTAGAATTTGATAAGCCTGGAACTTTTTTTTATGGTAGATCAATAACCAATGCAAAGAAAAAAGCTTGGAAGACCAATAAAGATGAAAAATATTTATGCAATGAGTTAATAGAAAAGGAAGTAAAAAACATATACTATGATTTTGAAGACGAAAAAATTAAATTCTTTCGGAATAACTCGATTTTATTAGCATCCAAAGAAAATAAAAAATATAAGGGGCTAAAACAAATAATTATTGAAACAATAAACTCAGGTGTAATTTCTTATGAATATGCTTACAAGTTAGGTATGTCATACCTAAATAGGTATCCAAAGGTTAGTAAAATTTTAAGAGGTAGGTTCAAATATATTTTTGTTGATGAAATGCAAGACATGGATGAGCATCAAATTGAAATATTGGAGGCTATTTTTTACGATGATATCGACAAGCTATCTATCATGCAAAGAATAGGAGATGAGAATCAAGCTATTTTTAGTGGTGGAGAGATTCATCTGAAAACTATCTGGAAACCAAGAGGCGAGATACTATATATTAAAGGTAGTCATCGCTTAAGTGCAAAAAACGCAGCCATTATTCAGAATCTTGCACTTACAGCAAACCCTATTGAAGGCAGAAACAAGAATGCCAACGGTTCTGAAATTGATATTAAACCAATCATTTTCACATATGATGACAGTACTATAACGCAGGTTATTCCTCATTTTGCAAAAAAAATAGCTGAATTAAAAGTTAAAAACCTAATTCCAAAAGAAAGCCCTCAAAAGCACATGGCAGTTGCGTGGAGAAAAGATCATGAAGACGAAAATAACATTGCTTTAGCTGACTATTGGCCTAATTTCTCTAAATCAAGTCCCAAAACTCATCTAGACTTCATTGTTCTAGAAGATTACATTCTCCAATCTGATAAAGAAAAGAAGACTTTAGAAACAATTCGAAAAAACATTCTGAACGCTTTACTGAAGATATTAAGACTGGAAAATATTTATGATGAATACAGTAGAATTTACACAAAAAGAAAATTGATCAATCATTTTAAGACTTTACCTAACAACGAGTACGAAACCTTAAAGCTTAATCTATATCAATGGTCAATCGATTCAGTTCGGGGTAAAAACGCAAATGTTATTGAATCCATTAAAGCTTATGTCCCAATTTTTTTAACTGTATTTGAAAAGTCAATCAATAATTCAGGCAGTTTTGTAAATGATGGTTCTTCAATCATTGATTTGGAAGTTATAGACGAGACCGGTCTTTCTTTTTATGAGTCAGAAGGAGTCTCAGTTGAAATAGGTACTGTACATTCTGCAAAAGGGCAAACTCATACTGCTACTCTGTATTTAGAAAGTTACTATTACAACGATGGAGGAAAGTCATACGAATCTCAACGTTTAAAGAATCAATTATTGGGAATTCAAATTCCTGATAATGCTAAAAAACGAGTTAAACAATCTTCAAAAATGGCTTACGTAGGTTTTTCTAGACCAACTCACTTATTATGTCTGGCTATTCACAAAAAAAGGTTTGATTCAGTTTTATCTGAAATCGATAAGGAGTTGTGGGATGTAATTGAAGTTAAAGCATAATATTAATTCAAATACAAATGAAGGAGTTAATAGAGCTTAAGGAAGTTATAGAGTTTAAAGAAGATTTAAAAAACTTTATCTATGACTTTGAAATTTGTACTGATAATATAGGCTCTGTATTAGAGGCACATAAACAGGATTTTATTCTTAGACCAATTGAAGTATTTATCGGACACTATGTTTCGCTAGCTTATGCTCATTGTTCAATTAATACTTTCAAAATCTTTCATCCAAAAGAGAAGAGAGGGTTTCAGAAGCTATTTAATAAATTCAAAAATTTTCGATACAATTCTGAATTACTACAGATGTTAGATATTAAGGATGAAGAAATGGATTCAAATCGATTTACTTCAAAAAATGATATTTTAAATTCAATAATGGAAATAGAAAACAACATCAGAGATCATTCCGATTTACTAGATAAAATCCATTTACGAAGATTAAGGTTCTACGCTCACACCGACCCCGATTCGAGTAATATTGAGGTTGAAACACTTACTGATTTGTTATCTATTAAAGAATTAGCCATCACTATTTATAACTCATTCTTTGGTCGATTATTTGGAAGCCATTTTATGTTTAATCATAATCTAGCTTCAATTGAAAGCGTGTTGAGGGATAGAAAAATGGTTGATGATTGTTACAAGGAAATGGAGAAGTTAATTGAACAAAACAATAATTACATCAAATGAGTGATATTACAAAAATTAGAGATTTGGCTGCTCAGTATTTACCTCAGATATACTCCATAACTAAAGGTAAAGTTAGTATTTGGAATAAAGTACAAAGTAAGTTTGAGAAAAAATTGGATGATATTAAAGTTGGCGAAGTGTTTGAAAACTCCATTCCAATTCTATTGGGAAATGCGGAATTGGGAGATAGTATTTCTATTCGTTTTTTAGAATTTATAGATCAAACAATACACTCAGTTTTTAAAAGACTACCAAAACACTTATATACTCGTTTTATAAAAATGATAGAAGCATTTATACAAGCTTTTGATATAAAGTTGATTGAACACCCAAACCCAACTTATCTAAATCTTCTAGCAGAATTTTTGGCTGTATTAAGATTACTAGAAAGTAACGAGTATGAATTAATTGGCTTTGAAAAACAGATTCCTAACGGAAAGAGTATAGATTTTGAACTAAAAAATAAACAAACCGGGAGTATAGCTCTAGTAGATGTTGTTAGTATTCATGTGCCTAACAAAAAGGCTGTAAATAAAGATTTATTAAGACTCACACTTGACACCAAATTAGACGATAAATACAACGATAAGACGAAAAAACTAATAACAAAAGAAGGAATTTATATTCTTCCTATATTCTGGTTTGAAGATTCAATAAAAAAGGATATTCTAGAATACCTAGATGAAAATAACATACAGCAAAGATATATAATTGAACCTAGCGTTTTGGTTCAGAATAAAACAACGGAAAAAATTGAATTTATATTTTCTACTATTTCTTCTTTATATTCCTGAATCTAATTAAAGGTGATTATTAAGGGAATCAATAAACTTCTTAAGCATTACCTTATCCATACGGTTGTTATATTTGCTACTAATAGCCTCAATTCTTTTATCGTCAAATTCAAATAAGTCCTTAACCACTAAATCAGTCAATTCCTTAAAAAATTCTTTTATTCGATCTTTTGTTCGTTCATAAAATAAAATAAGACAGTCGGAATCAAATTCACTTAATGAATCAAACTCTCTAATTTTTTTAACTTCTTCGCTAATCAGATCCGAATGTTTAATACAGTTATTTACTTTTCTCAATTCAGTTGCTTCAAGATAACCGGTTATCAAGGATATTTCAATATCAATACTTTTGAAATAAGATACCATGTTATCCCATTTGTACAACCCTTTAGTACTAATGTTTGGGTAAGCAGTTCGAATCAAATTCTTCATATTAATTTCAAGGCTTTTGAAAAGATAAATCACTTTCATTTCTGCCAACGCTACCGCATAGTTTGAGAATAGATAGTGATTATATTCATGTTCACTCATTTTGTTAAAGGTTTCCAAATCTTCGGTAGTCGGTACTCCACTATTTTCTTCAACGTAATTACTTAGACTATCTTGAAGTTTTTGAGATTGCGATCTAGCATTTGTTACTTTATTATTAAAATCATCTTCCAATTTAGAAATAGCTTCTTCAAATACATTGAAATCAATACTTGATATACCTGTTAAGGTATTCATTCTATTTCTTCTGTTATCAAAATCAAATAAATCTTCTGTGTATATACTTTCCATATTTATCTATTTAAGGGATATATTATTAAAACCATATTAAATATTTTTAATCAAAATTTCTTCAACTGGCCAAATGGTCTGTTCTTCTATCCACGTATTATCAGCAATTAATTTTTCAATTAACACTATTTCCTTGGGCGTAAAGCATTCTCTGTTTAGTTTGGAGAAACCTTCAGTTCTCCATTTGCTTTTGTGGTTGCCCGAATTAATTGGTTTCGGTTCTGACTCAGTTGGAAAAATCAGCTTTACATCTCTCTCTTTCTTCTTGAAAATAGCTACAATATCTTGGTAGATTTTCAAGCCTGCATAATCCCAATCGCAAACGTAATGAATAGGCAAATCAAGGTAGCGTTCAGATATCTCGTTCAATATTTTGGTATTGTTTCCACCTACATACCACAACTCAATGTTCTCTTTTCCAAACTCCCAAGGCACTTTTAAAAAATCATGATTCTCGCATAGCAATATGTGTTGAGGATTAGGGCAATCGGCAACATGCCTGCTCTGATTTTCTTTGGGGTCTTTTTTAGGAAACTCTTCTATTCCTAACAGCAACAATGCATCTTTCAAAAGACCTTTTTTTGTTTCAAGATATTTTGAATCTTTCTGCTTGAAAACATTACTTGAAAATATCCTTAAAGTAGTTAAGCTCTTTTTTAACTCTTCGCTATTTCTGTGAATATACATGAGCGTTTGTAAGTCATACTCGTCGTGCTTTTTCATGGCAGAACTCTCTAGTCCTGCATTCTCAAAAAAGCTGTAGTAGTAATTGTATTGTTCTAAAAGCTCTTTTTCAAAATAAGTTTTGAATCCTGCTTTCGACTCAATAATATCCATATTACCATTCGCATAAGCTACCAATTGTAGTTTCCGAAACAATACATTCTTAATGTAAGAGTTATTCATCAACTTGTTCCTAGTCTTACCTTCCTTATAGAGGACATGAAGTCCTTTTAAATATCTCCAATTCAGCTCTTTTTTCATTTCTTAATTGTTATTTCCAAAAATGGGCACAGGATGAGTGTTTACCCAATCTTCTTCTTTGTTTCTGAATAGTTTATAAATGTGCTGATTACCTTCATCTACTCTATTTAACTTTATGGAAAGGGAAAGAATTTGATAATGATATTTTCTAGCAATGTTGGTCAACATTTCAAAATTAGAACCTATGCCTGCTGCCTCATCAATACTCATAAATCGAATGCCTTCATTAGAAGAACCCTCTTCAGATTGTATGAGTGAAAGCTTGGCGATACATAAAAGAGCTAAAGCCGAATAAGTTTGACCCGTACTACCTGAATTTTTCTGTCCTTTTGCAGTAATAATCTTATAATTCAGATCATAATAAGAATAAGGAGAAAGCAATTGTTTTAAGGTAACGGATGGTAAAGGCGACTCACTACACCGTTTGTATTCACTAATAATGTATTCTTCTATGGATTGTTGATTCGAAGATTCAGCATCTGAAACAGCAGAAGTTAAAGGATCAAACAAACCTTCATTAACTACCTGTATTTCGCTAGTACATTTTTGAAGCCAACTGACGGAGATTCGTAAATCGTTTATTGGTTTAAGCGATGCTTTTAAACCTCCTGTTATTTCTGCTTCCTTACTATTAAAGGTGTTATTGATCCTGCGTATTCTATTTGTTTGTCGATTCACCTCAGCATTTAAATCTTGTAATAGATTTTTAATCGCAAACATTTTGTTTCGTTTAATCTCTGCATTTTTCTGATTTATGTCTTCTAAATACGTGGCTATCTCAGCAAATACATCCGTATCTTCAATATTAAATTGCTTGAAAATATCAGGTAAAAGAGACTTTACTGCTATTTTAAAATTCTTTTCTTTTTCCAAATTGGAGGTATCGCCTTTTATCCATTTTCTAACCAAAGCGGTAAACTCTTCAGAAAAGGTTGCTTTCTTGCTTTCAGATTTTTTCTTCAGAGCCTCCATGTCTTCACTATCAAGACCCTCTTTTTTAGCCTTTTCTAAATGACCACGTTCAAATTCTAATTCAATAGCATCTATCTCTTTTTGAATAGTGTCTAACTGAGTTTGAAACTCAGTAACCTTTTCAGGGATTTCATCATAATTAACATTATCTATATGGTCTTTCAAGAATTTCGCATAGAATTCATCCTCTTTATATTCAAGCTTAATTGTTGGCGTGATTTCAACGATCAATTTATCGGCTAAACCTTCTAATAATTCATTATTATTTGAAAGCGTATGCAGTTCATGATTAATTAGATTCTTTTTCAGCTCTACTTTGCTTGACCAAACAGATTGAATCCCATTCTTTTCTTTTTCAACTTGCTCGAATTCTTCTAAAATCTCAGTCTTTTTTTTATAATGTGCTATTTTCTTTTTTAGCTGATCAAAGCTTTCAGACAATAAGGTTTCGTTACCATCATTCTCGGTATAAGTTAACTCATCCTTCTTTTGCCATGCAACAAGAAACTGTTCAGCATTGGAAATTTCATTAAAAGCTGAAAGTAATTGATCTTTCTCAAAAATCGAATCTTGATTCAATTCGATCTCAACTTTTAGCTTTTCACGATTCTCTTTAAATTTTTCAAGAATATCTTCAATGGGTCTTCCGTCAAACAATTGAGGTACATATTTTAAGTAGGTATTTACTCCTCCAAAATCAGCCCAAAATCCTTCTTTTGAATCTTCTACTGTAATTTTTAAGTTTAATATTTTTTCAGGGTTGGGAATATATTTATCTCCTTTCTTCAAAATATTCGGTGGTTCTATTCCCACCTGAGTTTCCTGAAAATAATGAATGATACTTTCCTGTTCATGACTGAGTTTAGCATGATTTTCTGTAACCCAAAAGGGTAGTGATTTTTTATTTGCAATATCAGAGAATGCGTATAAAGCTTCTTGCGTTTCCAATGTTTGATTTAGAGATGCTTTCTCTTGAGTTAAGGAGTTAATAATGGACGATAGACCTTTAGTATGATTCAAAGCTGCAAATGGTTCCAAGAGCCCATATTTATTAATGACTTTGTTACCTTCTGTCAGAACTATATAAAGTTCTTTGTTTTGATGAAAAGTGGTATAAAAATCAATTAGCTCATTCGTAGTCTCAAAAGATCGTTGTTGCATAAATGTCTTTATGCTTTCTATAATACCAACCTTACTTTTTAAGAGATTGTATTTATCTTCAACCTCCGTTTTTTGTTTTTCCGCTAATTCAATTTCTTGAGTTAATTGACTGATTTTAGTTCTCTGTAACGTATTGAGAGCTGCTAATTTTTCTCTTTTAAAAAAATAAATCGAAACTCGTTTTTCTAACTCTTTTTGAATACCGTTAATTCCCTTTTTGAGAAAATGATAGTTCTTTGATTTGTAAGAAAAATTTAAACTATTTTTCTCTTCCTCAAGCTCTTTCAGCTTCTTTAAATCCATATCTTTTTCTACTATATTCCTAATCTCACTACTATTTTTTCTGAAGGTAGTAATTGATTCATCCATTGATTTTACTACCTCATTGAATTCATCGTAATACCTACTCCCAAGGGTTTTACCAAATAAAAAATATTGTAGATCAACTCCATCATTAAAACTTATTCCCTTTCTAGAAAAAGCCTGTAAAATTTTAGCATAATCCTTCAAGGAATTGACAGGTGTTATATCGAATGGAACGAGATGATTTGCAACTAGAAATCGATGATAATCTTGAAAGCGGCTAAACTTCTTAAAGCCAAACCCTTGTTCTGAATTAAAATAAAGATCTAAATCATTTATTGGGAGCCATTTCCCTTCTTTTTCAAACTGATCAATCAGTATAGGCTTTTGAAGAGAATCAAGTCTGAGATTAGCATCTTCAAAGTCTAAACTATTTTGAATAATGAATGAGGTAGACTGCTCACTATTAGCCTGTAAATAGGTTCCTATTATCAAAAACTGTTTAGGTTCTAATTCTACGTTAATATAGGCGTAGGCAAAATCACTACTATCTTGATTTTTAAGCACTAAACCACTAATTGGTCTATCATCGGTTCCTTGGGTAGAAGAACTGTAATGGGTTGAACCAACTAAAATTAGTTGTAATAGATCCGTTATGATGCTTTTCCCAACTCCACTTTCTCCAACAAAATCTGTTCTAAAAGGATGAAATTCATAAAAGAATTCCTGATGATGAATGATATTGATTGTACCTAAACTATGTATTCTCGGAAACTCTTTCATTGGTACTTCTTTATCAAGTTATCAATATCTTTTATTACGTCTTCATAAATTAGAAGGATCCGTTCAAATGAAGGAAGCAACTCAAAATGGTCTTTCTCATAATCAACCCATCCTAGTTTTTTAAAATCCCTTAAAGCTCTGTCAATAGCCTCATCAATGTTCCCATCATCTTCCTTCAGCTTTTCTCCCTCTTTAGACTTTGCGATCAATCGAATTAAACCTTCTTCATATTCCTCATAATCCAAGCTAACTTTTTTCTTTAAGTCAGAGATTGAGTTTAATTCTACATTTCCATCAAGATAAATTATTTTGTACATCACACAGCCGATTATAATATCTTCATTTTTCAACTGGTATTTGTGTGATTCGTCCATTTGGGCTTGTTCTTTAGAATGATAATTCAAATAATAATACAATTGATTATCAAACCCTTTTCTTTCTAAAGAAACACCAAACAACTCCTGATAATAATGTTTTAGATGTTTGTAATTCAGCTTTAGATAGGGCATGTACTTTGAAGTGTTGTTGAACTGTTGTATGTGCATACCATCTTTAAGCAAGTAATCAAGTTTGCCAAACAATATCTTACTATCATCTTCTAGTAAAAATGAATAATCTATTTTCTCTTGATCATGACTTTCCATAATATTGATTTTGTTTGTTCTCCCATAACAGACTCTTGGGGTAACACATTTACTTCAAACTTTTTTTGTTGTTGAACTTTCTCAATCAAGTCAAAATATACTTCAGATGCTATAGTGAAGTCCTGATCAATTTTTAGAACTCTAAAAAAAGCTTCGGAAGCATTCATTTGTCCATCTTTATCTAACTCTGCTAATAGCTGACTTACCCATACTTCGATTCTTTTCAGTTCGTCTATTTCTTGCTGTAATTCCTGTTTGTTTTGCTTTTGAATTTCAGGATTAACACCATACTTTCTTCTTGGCTTCGTAGGAGTTGGAAAGAGTGATTCATCTCTTTTAAAAGTGATTAATCTAGGCGTATCAATATGTTTTTTAAATGAAAAAATCTCCTTAGGAAAAACTATCTCCCTGTTATTCTTTACTTTTTTTAAAGTAGAATTTTTCAGCAAAAAGTGAATGAACTTTTCTGTTTTTGCACTCCATTCAGGTCTGCTTAAAGTTGCAAATAGTTGCCTTATTTTGGGCTGAATACGGTCAAGACGATTGTCTGTACTTCTTAACTTGCTATTGATTCTACTAAAGAATTTATTGGTCTTATCAACATAGTCTATAATTTCAATATTCTCTGTATCTATTCTATTAAGATCATTTGTAATTCCATCTACATCCTGAAAAGCAATTCTCAGTTCTCTATTCTTTTCCTGTACCTCAGTTAAATCATCTCTCACTGTCTTTAATAATTCTACAGGATTTTTATCTTCAGACAATACATCCTTTCTCAATTTGCTTACCGCATTATCAATCTGTTTATGTAAGAAATCGGTTTGTTGCGATAAATTATTTTTATAAGCATCAAGACTAATGCTAAACCATTGTATTAGTTCATCTTCATCATCTTGGGCTGTTATTAATTCTCTCTTTAAATTTTGACAAATCCTTCCAATATCGGTCGGCTTAATTAAGCCTTCCAATGTTTTCTCCATTAATTCACAGATAGCTGTACCATAAGATTGAAAGTAATACATTCGTTTTTCTTCATCATAATTGAGGAAGAATTTTAGAAGTTTACGGAGTTTCTCCTTGTTTATTGATCTTTGATAAGGTTTGCCTTTTCCTACATCTGTTCCTCCGTATGTTGAGAATAAAGCATGAATATCTTCTTCACCGAAAAGTCCATCAGGATATTTTCCTTGTTTCTGTCGAACAAACAAGGCTATAATTACCATACTCTCTAATTTCTTAGGAAAGAGTAACTGATAGGTATCAAAGTGACCTATAGTATCTATGAAATTAAAATCCGTGTTGTTAGACTTTCTCAACTTAAAATGAATCGTTTACATCTATCTGTAAACAAATTCAGTTTAACTCTAGCGTTTAATATGTACTTTAAAGTATAAGATTACAATACAAAGGTAGAAGTTGCGAACAGACTTACTTACAAGTATAATAAAAACCTATCATTCTCAGGTAGAAATTAGTAAATGATTCTCATTAAACTTTATAATTCAAGTTGACCATAATATGATAGATGGTTGTGTTTTCTCCGTGCTTAGTTGAGGCAATTTTGATGGAAGTTGTGTTAAGGTCGACTAGCTCTTCAGTTTTAGTTACATCAATACTAAAGCTTTCAGGATATTCGGACGTTGCAACTATCTTTTTAGTATAATAATTCCATTTTGTATTGAAATTTCGTTGATTTCCTTTGTAGTAAATTAGTGTTATAAAATTGGAACGATTATGATAATAATTGAATAATTTCTTTAAATGATTAGATGCTTCCTTTTTACTTCTAAGTATAAACGCTTCAACACAGATAAATGACTGGTGGTTTCCATTGCATATTTCTAAGTCTCGTTCGCCCGGTTCGTACGTTGGTTTTTCTGAGGCTGAGAATGCACCTCTTGCTTGTGCCTTTATTACCCAATTCCATTGAGACATTCTTGCCTCTAAGTAAACTTGAAGCAAATCATTATACTTATCCTCTTTCTTGATGTCGCTAATAGACTCAATTTTATCTAGAAGGGTACTCAAAGCCAATACAAGTTCACGAACCAAGAATCTTGGTATCTCTTCTTCTTCATTTAGATTTTCAGGAAATACTTTTACCAAAGTATCAGGCTTTCTCGAATAGATGTCTAAATAATTTTGCTTAAGTAAATTAATATTACTTTTGGAATCAACTTTATCTTTCAATTCACCAATAAAATCAGCGGTTAAGCCTTTTGAATTTCTGTGGTAATTTTCAGCTTCAACCAACAATAGAGTGGCTGTTTGTTGGCTTCCTTTAGCTAGATCTCTATCTATTTTTAGAGATAAACACTTTTCTCTCATTCTATTTTGTAAAGGAAGCTTAGTATATAATTGATCGAATTTATTAAACTCTTTTAAGTTTAAATAAGCTGTTAACTGATTGATCCATATTGCATCTTCTATTGTTTTTATTTTCACCTCTTTCAATCCTTTTTCCATAAACTCCCATTCTGCTATTGCTTCTCTAAAAAGTTCAATATCTAATTTTGATTCCGCCCATTGGATTTTAGAAGCAAAACGATTTAAGCAAATTGTGTCATGACTAGGGTAGTCCTTATACAATTGATCAAATATTTGGTAAGCAGACTCTGGATATTTTTCATATTTTATAAGTCCTAAGAAAAAATTCTTATAATCGTAAATTTTAAGTTGGCTCTGATCAAATAAACTCCGTTTAGGTTGTTCAATAGATAATAGCTTCTTCTCATCATTTTCTCGATAAGCCAAAGTCAATTCTATTAAAAATGTGGCCATCTTATATTTAGACGAATCATTTTCAGAAAGCCGATTTTTCCAAAATGCAAGAGCCTCTTTTGCTTGACTTAACAATTTAGGATGATTAGAAAACATATAAACCGTTAATTCAAGTTCATCTCCATAGAGATTCTTTAGATAGTTTTTGATTTCCTGAATTTGAATTTTACTAATTATATCTTCCTTAATTCCTTCTGAGTTTATAGAATCTAATATAACTAACAAATTGGTTAGATCAGTAGATTCTATCAATGTTTCAACTATTTCTTCTTTATTATCGAACCAAATAATAGCCTGAGCAACGAGAGGCAATAATTGTTCATCCTCTCCTCTAAATGAAGGACGATCATAGTTTGCTTCAAAAATATTGAATTTTAAGCCGTTTTCTCTCTTTGAGTATTTATTTAAGTGATGAATAATAGCTGCTTCTATAGATCTCTTAGCCCTAACGACCTCCTTTTTGAATATGAAATAACTATTTATATCAGATGTAATTCGATTTAAGCTGTTAAGTAATATATATAGATGACTTCTAACCTTATATATTCCTGAATGATTTATAGCACTGACTATACTTTCACTAGAATCAAACTTAAATTTAGGGTATAGAAAATTATCTAACAATCTTTGACGCTCCATTACAATCATAGGGTAAACCCAATCAATCTTTCTTAGCCGTTCATTTCTTTCATTCCAACTGGGGGCAACCTCTCTAATCTCATCAGTAAAGGGATCTTTTTTACTAACCTTTGATAACTCGATTGTATCGATGTAACTCTTAATGAATAAACCAATTGTGTTTTTTGAAGTCTGATCAATCGCTGAAAATTGCTTTCCATAAATTGGATTTAATAAGCACTTACAAAGCCAACTTATTAAATCTAATTTTAATATTGGTAAACTCAACAACCAACTTCTATGATTCGCCTCTCTTTCATTAGAACGTGTTATTTCAACCAAATCATCTATTATAACAGGTAATAAAAGTTTACCACTTTTAAATTGTGAATCAGTACCTTCATAAGGAAGAATCTCCAAATTATGTAATAATTCAGCTTCAAGCTCCTTATTAAATGTTTCCCATTTACCTATTGATTTTGGTAATGAATTCGAAACCGTTTTTCTTTTATATTTATTGATCTCGTCGAAAAGATGACAGACCATTTGAGCTATAGAGACTTTATTTTCAATTGAGAATGGCAATAAGGAGTTTAAAGCTAATCCATGCCCGTGTTTTAGAAGTTCCTTCTTGATTAAATATTTTAAATCTTCAATCTCATAATCTATTTGAATCTTTCTCAGTAGGCAAACCCCCAACGCAGCGAATTTAGATTCTTTCAATAAATAAGGGATGACATCCGGTCTATTTTGAATTAATAAATGAGAAACTTCCCATAATAAATAGGGTTTTGTCAACCCTTCAGATAGAAGCTTTTTAATGTTTCCATATTGAGTGTATTTTGTTTCTTCCTTCTCTTCATATTTTGAGTAAACTGTATCTAAATTCATAATCTCCCATATCAAGAAACCTAAAACAGCTCTACTCTCTTGTATATAAAATAAATTGTTTTGGTAGCGACTTTCACGTTTTTTAAGCTCCTTATAGAACTCATAATAATCATCAGATTTAGTTAGTGGCTCTTCGTCTAAATAACTACTTGAGGCAAATCTAAAATTTGAGCCATTACCAAGGTCTAAAAATGCTTTGTAGACTTCTTGTTCAACACCCTTAATATCATTTTCGGATAAAACCAATTTCATTCCTGCTTCTAGGAATCGACTACCTAAGTCTTTCGAAAGGTATTTATGAAGTGAAGGTAAATGTTCACGAAACTGAGATAATTCTATAAATTTATTTAAACGTTCTAAGTCATCTTTATAAACTGCATCATTAGCAAGTTCTGACCAAATAAAGGCAGCTATCTTACCGTCATAATTGGATAAAAATTGGTCTTCATCATAAGTCTTCAATTGATAGCATTTTCCGTAAATTCTTAAGGTGTCCTTACTCTTGAATTCTTCTAATGAAGGAGTCTCAGGAAAACAGCTTTTATGTATTTCATGAATATTCTCTAAAATTACTTTTTTGATTAGTAAATGGTCTTTTCTACTTTCATTCATCTTATCCTTTAGATGGTTCAAAAAGACGAAATCCTCCCAATTTTCAATTATGGTTAAATAAGAGTCAACATTCAATGGTTTTACATAGTTGTCTTTAAAGTCTATCCATTTGTTTTTTGTAATATGGTTCTGATCAAGTTTTAGCTTGTTTTCCTTTTCATAGTTTGTTAAGAAGCTGTGGTAATCTATCTCGGCTAACTTTTGCTTTTTAGGCGCATCTTGTATTGATACTTTTTCATTATACACATTTACTAGATGCTGAATAAATACCAATTCATTTCTACAATCACTTACTCTTTCATAATCATAGCAAGCAGACCTTACAGCCGAGGAAATTTTTATTTGTCCTGCAATTTTTCGCAACCATTGCTTTTTTATAAATTCATCTATAGATGAAAGGAGTGGATGCTTTTTATCAAATTCACTTTTTAACTTTTTTACTCTTTCTATATTCCAATAATCATTTCTTGATTCAGATTGATAAACTACTTTACTGAAGAAATGAGATGCATTCCATGTTAAATCCGCTTCAATTGCTTTTTGATCATCATAGCGAACTAAGTCTTTTTTATATGGTAATAAAAGTTGTTCAAGCTCTTTAATCTTTTGATCTTGTTCGTGGTTCACTAGTGCTATTTTAAGAAGGATTATAAAGTAGAAAATTAAGGTTTATTACCAGATTACTGGAATCTGTTGTATGTAAACTGTGTTTAACTATACCTGATAGCCGGTTTTTTATTCAAAAAGTTACGAGACTCAATTAAGGTATTAAAGTAAGGACCTTTTCATTTTATAAAAAGGAGCGTCTTAATAAAACCATACAAAATCAATAATTAACAAAAAAAGCAGAATAAATGCATAAGAAATACGTTGTTTTATTGATGATTTTAATAAACAAAGATGAGTTTTATAGAGAAGTAGTAGAAGGAGATCTACCAATTAAAGATATTTTTTCAAGTTTAGCAGCTTCCCTTAGCTCTGATGATTTTAATGAATTATTTGAGAAGTTTACACACCAATTGGATGAGTGTTATTATTCGTTTAAAAGGGAAGAAACTGCACATTTTGAGATTAAGAGCAAAGAAGTGCTAAGTATGACAGCTAGGAGAGTAGAGCTATCCGTTTTGTTACTTTGGCATTGCGTTATAGGAACATCGTACAATCATAATCTTTATTTCTCCTCGGTAGACTATCTGCTCAAAAAAGAATTATGTTCTAAACCATTAATTTTAAACTAACATTAAACAATTTAAATGGATACGTTTTACAAAATAGTTACTAATTCCGAAAACGAAATTGGAAGGATATTTCAAGAGTTCGGTAAAAATGTTTCAGTAAAAAATTGGATGGAGATACAAAGTGAATTTCATGCAGCAATCGAAAAGAATTTCCCTTCCATTAGATGTGAAATTAACGCTGAAATTGCGGAGGAGCAAAATCCAATTCCAGATCGACTTTTAAAGAGAATTAAAGTTGTTTCTCTATTATTGGGAGTTCTTGTTTCAGGAGGAACATATAGTAAAAAGTTATACATAAACACGGTTGCATTTTGTGCCTCATTAGACTCAAATAAACATGATTTAACTCAAAATTATAGTTCATAAAGCTGGTTTGGAACATGCGCAACTTTTGACTACTTTTTGCATGCTTTTAAATTTACTAATGTGTTTAAGCATTTGTAATTTAGGCATTTAAATTTTAGGGGCTGCGGATTCATAACCCTGAGGTCGGCGGTTCAATTCCGCCTCACGCTACAAAAGCTTCACAGAAATGTGAAGCTTTATTTGTTATATATGTTTTCATAAAGGGCAGGATTTTAGATTCATTTTATATTAGTCGTCGGTTCATTCCGATAGCTATCGGAACCGCCTCACGCTACAAAAGCTTCACAGAAATGTGAAGCTTTATTTGTTATATAGGGATGCACAGAGCCTAGGATTTCAGATTCATTTTATAGCAGTCGTCGGTTTATTCCGATAGCTATCGGAACCGCCTCACGCTAGACTTTAAAAGGTCAAGATTGGATTCTAGACCTTTTTTTATGGTCTGAAATGGACGTTAGTATATATGATTCTTATTTATCAGAACTACAAAATCATCGTTTAGACTAAAAAGATACAGTCAACATCTAGGCTTTGTTGTATCTAAAAAAATGGGTGATTTCTCTCATTTTATCAATAAGTTAAATGCACTACATTTAATTCCAATTTAAATGAAACTTAAAAACTAAACCCCAATGAATCTATCAACAATCAAATCCCCCGGAGTATACATCGATGAAGAAAATGCATATCCAAATACTGTTATACCTGTTCAAACTGCAGTGCCAGCGTTTATTGGATATACGCCATGTGCAGATTACGAAGGAAAATCCTATTTTAACGTTGCACAAAAGATAACCTCTTTCTCAGATTTTCAAGCCATCTATTGTCTTCCCAATCCGTCTGCACCTTCTGCTCCTGCAAAGCAGTATAATCCGCAATACTACATAGTAAAACAAGTTAGCCAGCCTCAAAATGATGATTGTATATCGATAAATGATAGTAATTATTCTATAGTTCCTGATCCAAATACGATTTATTATTTATACAATAGCATTCGCTTATTTTATGAAAATGGAGGAGGAGATGCTTACATTGTTTCGGTTGGGAAATATGGTTCACCATCAGGAAGTCCTATTAATGCTGGCGAACAAATTGTAAATCCGAATGTAAAGTTGAATGAGTTAACAAATGGCTTAGCAGTTTTGAAATGTGAATTGGAACCAACCATGTACATTTGTCCTGAGGCCACTTTACTATCTATTGACAATAATGCTACTTTGATGCAAGAAATGCTGATACAGAATACTGAAATGCAAACTGCTATTAGCATTTTTGATATTATTGGTGCTAGGAATCCGGATCCTATTAAGTACATGAATGATATTGAAACTTTTCGGACAGCAACTGGGTCAAAGGGGTTATGTTATGGAACTGCTTATTATCCTTTCGTGGGCACCACAATTATGCAGGATACTGATTTGGATTACACCAATCTATTTGGCGGAGATATCCAACAGTTAGCGACTTTAATTAATCCAGAAGGTAACTCAAATTCCACTTTAACTGCTATTATTGATGCAATAAAGGAGGGCAATATATCATCTCAACAAGCCAATAATGCATTGAAAAATTCAAGTAAGACATATTCAACAATTATGAAGCATGTTTTGGCTGACGCGAATGTTTTGCCTGCGAGTGGTGGGATAGCTGGCGTAATTACTACAATTGATAATCAAGAGGGTGTTTGGAATTCCCCTGCAAATACTTCAATAGTAGGAGTTTGTGGTTTACCTATAAATTTGTCAGAATCTCAACAAGCAGACTTAAATGTGGATGTTGTTTCCGGTAAATCTATCAATGCTATTCGGAGTTTCCCCGGCATAGGGATTTTGATATGGGGAGCTAGAACTTTGGATGGAAATAGCCAAGATTGGAGATACATTGCTGTTAGAAGAACGATTACATTTATAGAACAGTCTAGTAAATTTGCTTGTAGTTCCTATGTCTTCCAACCCAACGATAAGTATACCTGGGAATCTATAAAAACAGTGTTGGGTAATTTTTTAAATAATTTATGGAAGCAGGGTGGTTTGCAAGGTGCAACTGCATCAGATGCTTTCTCTGTTCAATGTGGGTTAGGAACTACAATGACTTCAGAAGATATATTAAATGGTATTTTGAGAGTAGTTATAAACGTTGCTATTGTTCATCCTGCTGAGTATATCACAATAGAGTTTCAAGTACAAATGGCTGAATCTTAATTTAAATGGATATTAATGGTAAAAGACGGAAGTAAACAAGATTCAGCTTGGCCAATGCCACAATTTCGTTTTAAAGTGGATTTAGGTACAGAGTTAGAAGGTGTAGGATTTCAGGAAGTTTATGGATTGGATGTGGAGAATCAAATAATTGACTACGACAAAGCTGATAGTCATAATTTTTCAACTGAAAAGATACCTGGAATTGTTAAATATGGCACTATCATATTAAAAAGAGGAGTTTTTGTAAACAACTATGCGTTTTGGATGTGGAAGAAGGAGGTTACAATGAATAAGGTCAAACGCAGAACTATATTGATAAATTTACTAGATGAGAGTGGGGAAACGACTATGCAATGGCAGTTGGACCAAGCTTGGCCAATAAAGATAACTTGTACTGATTTGAAATCAGATGGGGATGAAGTTGCAGTAGATACGTTAGAGATTGCTCATAATGGTTTAACACTAACTAAAAGTTAATATACTTTTGTGATAATTCAATGAGAAGTTAATGAATGTCGGTCAAATTGAATAACTAACTGAGCAGACAAATTATTTAGAAGTGATGTTGCTTTATAATAATGGTTGCTGGTTGCAGAAGAGAGGTGTATAGGTTAATTTTATTCGCTAAACTCGTATGTGCTCTGCTTTTATTTTTTGATCAAAAAACACTTCAGCTTTTTCCTCGAAACTTTTAGCATCATCTGTAGTGTAGAATCTCATGGAGCCATTTTTGCTGCATAGATTTTCTACCTCCGGATGACGATCGAGATAGTCGACTAAACTTCTGGCTACGATTTCTCCTTGCGCAATTACTTGAATTGTAGGAGGGACAAACTTTTCAATAACAGGTATTAAAAGAGGGTAATGGGTACAAGCCAAAACAATGGTGTCAATTTCATCGGATTGTTCCAATAGTTTTTGGAGGTCTTTTTCTACCACATAATGCGCGCTTTGACCATCGATTTCATTACTTTCTACCAATGGAACCCATAGTGGACAAGCATGCTGAAATACCTCAATATTCGGATGAAACTTATTGATTTCAATTTTATAAGATTCTGATAGTACTGTTCCTTGAGTGGCTAAAATCCCAACTTTATTACTTCGAGTATATTGATTTATGGTTTCAGTTGTTGGCCGTATTACCCCGAGAACTTTTTTTCCTTCAGGCAAGTCATTTTGTTGAATAGAACGCAATGCCTTGGCAGAAGATGTGTTGCAGGCAAGAATTACTAAGTTGCAACCCATTTCGAACAACTTAAAAACACATTCTTTAGTATATTCATAAACTGTTTCAAAAGACCTAATCCCGTATGGAATTCGAGCATTATCTCCTAGATAAATGTAATCGTACTGCGGCAAGCTATGATGTATTTCTTTAAATACAGTTAATCCTCCGTAGCCCGAATCAAAAATTCCTATTGGGGCATTACTTTTCATACCAAATTGAATAATTAGTTTTACTCATGAGCACGAATTTAAGGTTATCCTTCATTTTTAGCTTGTTTTTTGTTAAGATTTTTGAGCGTTAGAAGTAGGTATGCATTCCTGAATGTTGAGGAATCATAGAACATATTTATCAAAAATTTCTTGTAATGCTTTCTCTGGATCTGAATGAATTCCAGGGTGAGTTTTTGAACTTTGAATAATGGTACTCCGATTAGCCGTGAGCCACCTGAAGCGGTCTGATAATTCCAGTTGACCAATTTTTCCACTGGAGGGACTACCTTCACAAACCTGTTTCCATGCATTGAGATAATCCTGAAATTGGTGTAACTCAACTTCTGAATTGAAAACCTTCAGTTTGGCGTCATCTATTTTCACCTTTATGCCCAGATACTTCTTTCTTTTTGAGAAAAGAATAACACCTACATTGAAAAACTCTTCGCGCTCCACCTTAGGTACGATTCGAATAAGTGCATATTCATAAGTATATTTATCTTGCATCAGAAGCCTCCTTAACTAATTCATCCATTTTTGAAAGTCTGGTTGTCAAAAACTCAACATAAGCAGCTCTCATTTCCTTTGGGCTCATTTTTTCAGACTCTATATTCAACCAGTCTTCAGGAATATTAGAGATGATATCATCCAATTTTTCTTTTGTAAGCAGCTGATTAATCAATTCAGATGCTTCACCTAATTTTCCTGCTTTTTTTAATAAAACATGGTCTTTAATTAATGGAAAAGTTCTTGTTAAGTGATTTTTCCATGTGTCCCAGTTGTGGTGAAAATAGAAACTGGCTCCATTATCAATAATCCATAAATCATTATTCCAATGGAGTAGATTCGTATTCTTATCTGTTCGATCGATGTTACTGATTATACTATCCAATAGCACTACTTTGGAGGCAGTCAATTCATCCACAGGAGTTACAATAGGATCAAATGTGATAGCTGAAGATAAAAAGTGAAGTCCAAGGTTTAGGCCAACACTAAACTTTAATAGATCTTGAATTTCTTCATCTGGTTCTGTCTTACTAAAAGTATCATCTAAATTCATAAAAACCAATTCAGGTACATTTAATCCAATAGCTCGAGCCAATTCTCCGCCAATAAACTCTGCAATTAAAGCCATTTTGCCTTGCCCCGCCCCACGAAACTTAAGCACATATAAAAAACCGTCGTCTGCTTTTACGATTGCAGGCATAGAACCTCCTTCTCGCAATGGTTGAACATATTGAGTTACTTCAACCGTTCTGATGTCTATTTTATTCATCTTGCAAAATTGCCAATTTATTAGCTTAAGTGGTGAAGGCGAATTCAGTTTAATTTACTATACGATTAAAACCTTCATTTTGCACATTGGCCTATTTCATAGGTGCTGCCCAATCTGAGTTTCTGACAAATACAGTGTATTGTACATAGGGTAGACCTTCGTCGTTCATTTCAAATTGGTCAGTTACAGGCAATAGTTGAATGGTTTTGCTCAATCTCATTGAGTTGATATAAGGGCTGTTTGGAGCATCCATTTTAATCAAAGACTTATGATGCTGAGGAGTCATTCGCTTAAAATCTTTGACCCCTATGATATACATAAAGAGCATGTTGTCAGCAGAGACAGGTATTCTGGTGTATGCTCCTTTTTCTCGCATAAATTCAGGTAACTGATTGCTTGGCATCACCATATAACTGTCATTCATCATAAAATTGATGGATAAAATTTTATTCTTTAACCCTAAGTTTGATTTTCTAATCTTCGAAGCCAATGGATGACTATTGTTAATACGGTATTGAAAAACATGATAGAGCCCGAAAAATCCATAGAGTTTACTTTCTGACCATTTATTGTAACTAAAAAGAGAATGAAAGTTTTGAAACATTATTTCTTCGCGATTTTCCTTGTTGAGAATATAGTCAGCATTTTTCTTTAAATGAGAGAGTAGGAACAGGGTATCGGTATTTTGGCTATAGATAGTGGTTAATCTCTCGATTGTTTCATTCAATGTTGAGCCGTCTTTTTCTACCTTATTTCCCAAAGAATCAGAAGGGTAAAAGCTATTTAGATACTCCTTTACAAGATTTTCATCTTGGATTAGATCAATTCCTACAAATTTAAATTTTTCATTCTCAGGAAGCTGTTGAAAATACTGTTGTAGATGAATGTATTTTTCAAAATAGTCCTTATTGTTTCTTCCTTGTATAACTGCCCAATTTTCAAGGATTCTTTGAAGCAGCTTTTCGTCACCAGAATATAGAAAATCGTTGAGTAATTGGGCTTGAACAAAATCTAGTTCAGCGATATAGTGATTGACATTGTGGTTTTCATGTAAATATTTAAAGAAATCAACATCAAATACAGAGGGTTCGTGAAACCCATGAATTTCTCCCACCAATATCAAATGGTTATTGGCAATGTCCTGTTCCATTCTTTCAAAGGAAAATGACTTTTCTAGAGGAATAGTTTCACTGTTTTTCGATAAAAAAATCACATATTTTCCTCCCGTTGCATACTCCCATAAATGAAACCCACCATAGGAAATAGCCACAAGCACAAATGCGACTAGAATGAATTTAAAAGAGATTTTTAAAAGTTTCTTAATCATGTTTTTATTTTAAACCTCTATTTTTAATCGCATCATCTATCGCTTTGGATTTTTTACTGTTTTTTACCATAAAATAGACGAAAATCAATGGAAATACAGTGGCAAACCCAAAACCATTTTTTACGGCACTATAGATGGCTACACCTATAAAAACGCCAATCAACAGTGCATTTCCAACTGCGTATTTTTTGAGTTGTTTCTGTTTGGCTAGCAATTCCTCATTGGTATATGACTCTATTTTTTTGTTTGTCATTGCTTTAAAGTTGATGAGTTAATAGTATATAAAATAATACTTGATTGTAATCGGTTGTGTTTAAATCTATGAATTGTAAAGTAGATAAAAATAGTATTAACCTCCAAATGAGCCTTTGAAAAAAGGAAATTTCAAAAAAGTGGGGTGCGATTTCCAAATTCAATAGTACATATAATATAAAGGGTTCAATTCCTTATATTTTATACTTTGATTTAAGTTGTTTCGCCAAATCGATAGCATAAGGAGTATTTTGATGAATGAGCTCTTCAACAATTTGCATAGCTTCAGCTTTAGAATATACTATTTCCAATTCTTGCTCTTGATCAAAATCATATCCCATGGATTGAAACAGTTGATCTGACCATTCATTTCGTACACAGTCTATTACTAAATGAACCCTATCCGTGGTTCCATTATTTTCTACGCTATGTGGTAGATTCACATTGGTGTACCATGCCTCACCTGCTTTCATTTGAATGGCTTTTTCGTTTAAAATAAAACAGACCTTTTCATTGGTAACAATTGGCACATGTATGCGAAAAACTCCATCTTCATAACCGCTATCATGATCGATGTGGGTATTGATTTGTGTTCCTGCAGCAAGGTTCATTAATCGAATGGTTTCTTTCTCGCATAAAAAAGTAGCGATAACCTCTTGAAAATAGTTGCAGTTAGAAAGGGCAGGAGTGTCCTTGTACCTTTCTTAATTACCCGGAATTGCTGCTATATTGTTTAATTTCCCATCTATGGAACGCAGAGGTAATATGTAATTATCCCCATCGTAATTTTCAGGGATGTAATTTTTATGAAAGTTAAATGCCTTGCAATTTTCAAAATCTGCTTGAAGTAATTTGGAATCAAACTGAAATGGAAGTATAAAGTAAGCATTTTGTGGAGCGTAAATTTTCATCTTTTTGTTTGTAGTAAATTAAAGTTGGTAGGTCTAGATTTAAAAAATGATGAGTCAATAGGATTAATAAGAATCATTTTCGAAGATAATAAAACTTATCATAGCCAGTGGATACAAATGCCTCACTAAATTCTCTATTGGTAAGAATGATAATCGTTTAAAACGAGGTATCAAAGATTATTTCAAGTTCTAAGCATATTGGATATTCATTTTTTTCCAAAAAATAGAGTTGTGTAACATAAGTAGCTTTCAAGTAGTAGTTTACGTTTTACTTTTGAAGTGTAAATTATAAGTAAAACAAATTGTTATGGAAGATATAAAAGATCAAGAAGTAGTAGTGAGTATGCCAAGAATTGGCGATAAAGCTCCAGAATTTAAAGCAGTAACCACCCAAGGAGATATTAATTTTCCATCTGATTATTCAGGAAGTTGGACCATCCTTTTTAGCCATCCGGCTGATTTTACACCAGTTTGTACGTCAGAGTTTATGACCTTTGCTACAATGGAAGAAAAGTTTGAAAAAGCCAATTGTAAATTAGTTGGACTTTCCATTGATGGGTTATATAGCCATATTGCATGGTTAAGAACGATAAAAGAAAAGATAGAGTACAAAGGAATGAAAGATGTGGAAGTGAAGTTTCCATTGATAGAAGATATCACCATGGAAGTGGCCAAAAAGTACGGTATGATTCAACCCAATGAAGACAGCACAAAAGCTGTAAGGGCTGTATTTTTTATTGACCCTCAGGGGATTATTAGAGCCATTATTTACTATCCATTGAGTTTAGGTAGAAATTTTGATGAGCTATACCGAGTGATTATTGCTTTGCAAGCAGCAGATGAGTTTAATATAGCCACACCTGCCGATTGGGAGCCTGGAGATGATGTTATCATTGGACCGGCAGGATCTTGTGGTACAGCAAGCGATCGGATGAATGATGGTGAGCTCGACTGTAAAGATTGGTTCTTCTGCACAAAAAAGCTGGATAAACAAACGGTTTTAGACCGAATTATCAGAAAGTAACTCCTTTTTTATACTATTAAGCCGAACAGATTCTGTTCGGCTTAATTTTTTTGGATTAAGTCCATTGCTTCCTCCCAATAGACTTGTTCTGCTTTTGTATAATTCACAGCATCAAAAACTTTTGGCTCAATCTCAAGTAAATTTTGCCCGTAAGTCAAAGTTGAAATTAGAATTGACAAAACGAGTGTTACATGTCTTTTTGTCAAATGACGGGCAATGGTAATGAATATGAAAAGTAGCGGGTTTTGAAGCAGTAATTTTTCGTTAAACACTGACTTAAATAGAATAGAATTCTTTTTTATTCTGTTCTATTCGCCTTTAATGATTGGTTCGTATTTATTCCAATTGGCGACAATTGCCCAAATATTAATTGCGAATAGTATTAATGCAATTCCAATACCTGATAGGTCATGTACTAAATGATGAACAAATATTCCTACCACAACAGGAAGAATTACTAGCGCTCCCAATGCTCTTGTTTTTGGGATTGCTATTAATGCGCCTCCAATGATTTCAATAATTGCTACAAGTGGAAAAATCCATTTAATTGTCATAAATCCACCCATAATTTGCATCATTTCATCAGACATTTCGGGCATAGGTAGATAGTTAAAGAATTTATTAAATCCTGAATTAATCATCATTAATCCGAATAGAATACATAAAACTGTAAGAATTTTGTTTTTCATTTTTCAATTGTTGTTGTTAATACTATAGCAAAATTATCTATTTTTGATTACCAATAGTAATCAGATACCTATAGGTAATCAGTTACTTCAAGGTAATCATTTAATTAGTAGAGATGAAAAAAAAGGATCATAAAGAGTGTATGTCTGCCTTGTTGCCTGTAAGGGACACTTTAGATGTGATAGGTGGAAAATGGAAACTTTTGATTTTAATTTCAATTTGGGAGGGAAATAAACACTTTAGGGAAATAGAGCGAAGTATTCCAAAGTTAAGTACCAAAGTGTTGTCAAAGGAATTGAAAGATTTGGAAGAGAATCAGTTGATTACAAGAACTGTTTTAAATGGTTTTCCTGTCAGAACAGAATATATGCCTACAGAGCATTCCAAATCGCTGGGAAAAGTCATTTTTGAATTGCATAATTGGGGTATCCATCACAGAGAAAAAATCTTTAGTGATAAGACCTTTACCAAAAACGGTTTTACCACCATTAATAATGTCGGAGGTTAAAGAGCCAAATGTCAGACCTCCTCTCAAAGTCAAACCATGTCCAATAGAATAAACCAAAAGATTATTTACTAATGTTATCATTTTTATAAAGGATTTTGATGAATTCCACGTGGTTTTCGGGAAAGTTCTTTGAGTCCCTCGTAACCTTCATTTTCATATTGAGCTATTATTTTATAGGCAGTAGGTCTCGATTTGTCGAAGTTTTGACAGAGTTCTGTGATGGTGTAATTTCCAGATCTCCATTCACAGATAAATTCTATTTTTTGTTCCATAGTTGTTTTTACTTTCCAAGGAATAACTATTTGAGTTTTGATTCAAATTGCAAGTTAAAAAAGTGTAAACGATGTATCTTTAACTTTGTAACTTATGTTTGTTTAACGCACCTGGTTGTACACAACGTTCCCGCTATGAAACGTGTCCCGAAGGGCATGTTTTTATAGCGTTTGTTGTGTGTAGTGTTTTTTTAATAATTGTCCGGAGAATATTTTCTCATAAAATGATTAACTCCTTCTAGCATTATTTTTATTCTTTTAATATCATTTACTTCTTCCCAATTTCCATGTGCAGCATCATTCCTGATACCTGCCCATGAAGTAATGTCCTTCATATCTTGTTTAGTCAACAAGTCTTCTTGTTTTAACAATTTGGAGTATGTATCAATTGTTGACTTTGATGTATCTGCTATTAGATTTAAGTCTTCTGCCCAATTTCTTAAAAACTCTTCAAGAGCTGCTCCAATTATAACAGCAGGGGCGGCTGGATGAATCTTTTTATCTTTTAATAATTGCTCAGCTTGTTCAAGAAAATCAGATACAACGTCAATTTGAGCTTGTCTTTCGGGAGATATTTTTCTATTTAATCCATTTTCAATATATCTCACTAGAGCATCTACGGCACTTACCGTGTTGCTAATCACCCAATCTGGGTTATGATTCAAAGGGTCTGTAGTTTTAATCAAATTTGAAAATGTACTTTTCTCACTACTAAAATCATTAACAAATTGTGCTGCTTCCGTCCAAGCACCTGCAAAATCACCTTTATCTCTCCTGTCAGTTGGTTTAGTATCCTTTAGTTTAGTAGTTATTCTTTCAGCCTGTTTTTTAATTTCCTCTACTGTCATCTTACTTTTTCTTAAAGTTATTCAGGTTATCATATATTTCTTGTCCAACTTCATCAAATTCTCCTGCATAGTAATGTTCAATTTTCAACCATTCTAATTCAGTTTCTTTTATCCTTAATAAATATTTAGAAGTCTGTTCATGAGGGTCGAACTTGTCAACGTCTAGTTGAGTGGTATTTATTCTAATTTTCACCGAGTCACCATGGATTGAATAAATCGCATCATAAGTCCTACCAACTTCACAAGCATAATAAGATACCATGTTGTCCTTGTGAAATCTCAAAGTGTCGAGGCAAATGTCTTCGACCACAACCGAAGTCCAAACTGTTTCGGTTAAGTCATTTTGGTTCTTGTCATTCGTATCTCTACAGCCAAGAATTGTCAAGGTCAACAAGTTAATTAATATGATACCTGATTTTGTCTTCATTTTACATTACACACAACGGTCTTGTATATGAAAAGTAGCGGGTTTTAGGCACTAACTTTTCGGATTATAACTGACCCATAATTTATTTATTTTGATTCGATTAAGCGATTAAACCGCTATTTTTTATCTACGTTGTTAGCCACTGGCATTGTTTCAGCTGTCCATATTTCTTTCGCTTTTTCGAGTAGAAATTCGGCTCTATTTTCAATTTCTGTTTCGTTCCAATCGTTTAAGTCAAGATAAGGTGCAAGAGTTTCAATTCCGCCCGAATAATGTTTTAAACCTTCTTTATTTCCACTACCTCTCTTTTTTGTTGGCCAATTGGAATCTCTAATTGAAGCGTTTAAAGATTGTGTAATAATCGCTAAATTTCCCAAAGTCTTTAGTTTGAAATTTCTATAATCTTTGGCTTCTTTTGTAGGAACGCTATTCCATTTATTTTCCCATTTTTTTGGCATTAAATGCTCTAAACTATATTTGCTAATTCCTAAAAGTTGGGTAGCTTGTTTATGTCTATTTCTAATTTTAGATTCGATTAGATATATAATTCCTGCGGTTTGTTTGTTGATTAAAATTGAAGTTTCAAAACCTTGTTTTAATTCGGTGTCATTTGGTAAATAATTTACTTTGTCATTTCTGCCTTCTAAATATTCAACAAACTGCTGTTTAGATAATATTTTATTAGATATTAATCGGTCTGTAAATAGTTGATTGTAGTTTTTAGTCGTTGCTTTTACAACCATTCTACGCATTACATAACTTTCTATAAATGCAAAAAGCTCGTTTCGTTGAGTTTCGTCCTCAACATTTTTGAGAATATAAAGAGAGTAGGGAATTAGTGTAGAAGTGTCAAGTCCGAAAATAATTGCATTTATACGTTCAATTCCGCTTTCTGAACTCAATTCATTATTAACAATATCGTAATCAAAATTTTCTTTAAATAAATCTGCGTATTCTTTTAGTTCGTCAAGGATTTTGGTTTTATCCAATTTATAATCTCTTATAAACCTTTTGTAAGACTCAAACAAGTTCTCAACTTTTGAAAACTCAATTTTATCTTCGGTATTTACTTTCAGTTCAGGTTCTTGTATTTTGATTTGTAGATACGAGTAAAAGAAAAGGTCTATGAATGTTCTTCTTAAACGACCTGTTGTTATTTCTCTGTCCCAATATATTTTGGTGTCGTCATCTTTTTCAAATACTTGCTTCCAATACTTATTGTAGCTTTCTATTTCGTCACGTTTGAAAAAGTAGTTTTTCAGCAATTCTGCTGTTGTTAGCCTAACTCCAAGTGAATTGATTGTGTCAAAGATTTGTTGTTCGTCCTCTTCGTAACCAAGGTCAATTCCAACAAAAAGTATGTTATCTAAAATATTGAAAAAATCAATTGAGTTTTCTAAATCCTCTGCTGTTATATTTTCGTTGAAAAAATTATAAGCCGAAAGAATATTGTCATTTTCAGAAACGTCCTTAAAAACTGTTGAACTTTCAAGATTTACAACTTTATTGAATGATTCTTGGTCGTTGTGATTATGAAGTAAAATGATAGATTTGTCTCGCTGTTTTTTAAAAGTTTCGGTAAAATCGTTGTCGGCATTATTTTTTAAACACAGAACTTTTAGAAAGATATTTAAGGTCGTAAGTCTTTGTTGTCCGTCAATGACTGTTAAAATCGAATCTTTATTTGAAGAAGTTTCTTGCTGTTTTAAAATTACAGAACCCAAAAAATATGGTCTTTTCGTTGTCGAAACCATAATCATATCTTCTAAAAATCTTTGCCATTGTTCAGTATCCCAAACGTATGCTCTTTGAAAAAAAGGTATTTCTAAATTTCTACCTCTGTTAAATATATCTCTAATTGTTCTTTTTCCTGCTTCCATTAATTTCCTAATGTTTGTTTTATGTTCTGGTGTCGTTTTTGCTTGTGGCTAACGTTTACTGTATGGTGCGTTGTGGTTTTGATAAAGATACTATTTCAGTTTAGCACTTAGCAAAAACCGCTTTGCGGTTTTGTAAAATTGCTTTCCAAAACAAAATCCTCTAGCGGATTTTGCGATCTTACAAATGGCTACACTACTTGCCAAACCACCTTACCCACAATGCATTATACAGAGTGTTAGGCACTGTTTTTTATTTTTTCTTGAATAAGATTATTTAGGTTCTTCATCATATTGTCGGTTTGCCGTTCGTTTAATCCTTGACCAAACTTCCTGTATCCATCTAAACCTTTCATAACCATTCTATTTCTTTCTATCTTTAAGCTATCTCGCTTAATCTTTTCAACTCTTAAATGAGACTCAAATTGAAATGACTTTGCTTTCAAGTGAAAAATGGAACCTTTGCTTTGAATAGTTAAATGATTGTCAAAAATTTCAATAATATCTTTTCCATTAATCCACCAAAGAGACTTCTGTGCGATAATAAGTGTTCCAATTGTTAGTGGAAATAGTATAGTAAGGTAGTCATCTATTCGAGAGCCATTATGGTTGTCAAAGAATAGCCCATACAACATAATGCAAATCATTGCAGTGCCAAATAATACGCCAATCATGTAGTACCAACCTCTTGCGACTTGGTCCTCTTTTTTGATAATAATTTGTTTTTTTGAGTCCAAATTATTGGCTGCTATTGAATTGGAGGGTTAATAATAAATTCTGAAAAATAGACGTAAAACAGCAGAGAAATCAAGGATAATACTAGGAATGTAATTGTAGAAATTTGACAAAAGGAGTACAGTCCATCCGTTTTAACTCTTTCGAGTTTTTGAGCATCTGCTTCATTTCCTTTTAAGATGTCAGAGATTTTCTTCAGATAAAGATTTGTTTCTCTATTTAATAAAACCACCTCGTAATACTGAGTGGCTATAGATGAAAGAATGCATAAGACAAGAAGAGATATCCCAATCATAAATGAAATTTTTGATTCCATTAATGGAATCTTCTCTGGCCTTAATCCAATTAACAATCCTAGAAGTCCAATAGATAAAGTCGTGATATTTCTATAAAACCCGAATAAAGAATCCATTCTCTTGTTTTCGGTCTTTTCAATCGTCTGATAATATTGGTTTATGTAATTATTGTCCATCTATTTAATTGCCCATAACGTTTAGTATATGGCAAGTAGGGCAGTAGAAAGCGATAAACTTTCAAGTTTGCACTGAGCCAAAACGTTGTATTTTGTTTTTAATTTATTCATTTTAAAAGCCAAATCAACGATATGGCGGTGTTTGTAAATAGTACTGAACTTTCGAAAACCACCGAACGCCCTATTTGCTATATACAGTGTTACCACCTTTTTATTTTTTTAAACTGTCTACAGTAATTGTTATTTCAATTGGGTTTTTCTTTATGTATTCAGCATATTCTTTGTTAAATTTTAAAATTGTGTCTTTAGAAGCAATTGGCTTCCATGACAAATCCTTTTCGTAACCATCTTCAGATACTTTTGGGTTGAAAAAATCAATATCTTCAACTATTGAATCCGGTGTGAAAAAGGAAATTTGTTCTTCTTTTATGAATTCTTCTATTGAGCTATATCCTTCTTCAATCATTTCTATTTCCGTTAATTCAACTAAGCATTCTCCACAGAGTTTATCATCTGTTGTCAAGGTTTTGTAGCCGCAAACTGGACAAGTACTAAATTCTGATTCTTGGGCTAGAGTAGGTCTAGTATCTGAATAATTTACATGAATTAACCTAACAGTCACTACAGAAATGATAAGCAATGCAGAGAGTGTTAATCCTTTAATCAAGGTCGATTTGTCTTTTACAATTTGATATAGCCCAAACCCAATTGCACCTCCAATACCACCAAATAATCCACCATAAAGGATTCGCATTCCACTGTCATTGGAGAAATACTCCCCAAGGTTCATTAAAAGTACTACTGGAACAACTCCAAAAACAGTCATCCAAATTTGTCCTTTATCTATATTTTTTTTCGTCATATTTTTTAATTGGTGGTAACGGTTAGTATATGGCAAGTAGGGCAGTAGAAAGCGATAAACTTTCAAGTTTGCAAGAAGCCATAACGTTGTATTTTGTTTTTAATTTATTCATTCTTAAAAGCCAAATCAACGATTTGGCGGTGTTGGTAAATAGCACTGTACTTTCTGAAGCCTCCGAACGCCCTATTTGCTATATATAGTGTTGGCGGTAGTTATTCATTTTCAGGCTCATTTTCTAATTCTTCTTGATACTGCTCAAAATCTTTATCAATAAAGTCTAAGTCTCTCATAAAGTCTTTATCAATAAAATTATCTTTAATCGCATTAAAAATTGCCTTTTTTCTTGGCTCAGGTAAGTTGGAGAAACTTTCCCAATCAGGTATAATTCTTTTAAATATTACTTCAGAATCATATCTTGAAATGTAAAACTTCCCATCTTCTCTAATAAATGCACTAACATCTCGTCTACGAATTCTGCGTTTGGCATCTTTTGTAGATTCAATCCTTACGATGTTAAATTTTCTTAGCATTTTATCCCATGATAATTTTGATAATATTATTGGCTCTGGTTCTGCTTCTTGATTAAAGTTTAATAGGAAATCAACAATACCTCTAAATCTAATTGCACCTTTAGCAGTTTCTTTAAGCTCATCGCTCGGGATTGTTGTAAGAATGGCTGTTTTAATATCTTCAATTTGTTTAGATAGAGAATCTATTCTTTTTTCTTCTTGACTATTACTTCTTTGTTCATTTAGTAATTTTTGTAGTAGAGATGACCATTGCTTTCTAATATAATCTTCAATATCAGAAAGTTTACCAAACTCTGCTATACTATTATTCTTCGATCTAAGTCTCAGGTAATTGATAAACTCAAATATGTAGACAGCACTTTCTTTTTTCTCTAAGGAAGGGAAGTCTAAACTTTCTAAAAAGCCTTTATTCTTATTTTTCTCATAGAACAAATGATCGTAAGCAACTCTTGAGTCAATAAAAGTAAATACAGGAATATTAGATTCAATTGCATTTAATATCTCGATTTGAGTAATTGACATTTTTTCTGGGTTATCAATTATTTTATTGCCTCGAGATTGATTTCTTAAGTTATCAAGATCTAAAGCAGAAATTGCCTTTGGGATTGCTAAACCACCGAACCTGGAACCTATGATTAAAACTACGACATCCGCATTTCTAATCTCTTGCGCACAATTTTCATGAGTATGAGAACGAGGGTCGAATAAAACATCATTATATTCACTAAGAATAGGTTCATGTCCTAAGTTTATTAGAAAAGTTCTCAGTTGAGACCTGACTATGCTTAGGTCATAACATGTAGATGAAACAAATACTTTTAATGATGCCATATTTTTATTCTTTTAATTACCGCCAACAAGTGAATATGACGCACAAAGTGCGTCATATTCATATTTTAAAATGTTAATTTTTTATTTCAATAAAACTACTAATTGTTTTAAAATCAATCACAAAAACGTTTATTAGTCGTTTGTTGTCGTTTAAAAACGGATAAATGGTGGTTTTCATTTAGCAATAGTTTTTTTTCTAATCCCGAAGATAAATGAATTTTTCGAATAAATGTTGGAGTGGGTGTGAAAATTAGAAGGTTATATCATTTGTGGAGAAGGAAAGGGGGGAATGCTTTGGTGTACGAATATGTTCCCTACTAATTCCTTAGGTTGATTTTTTTTACATTTTAGAGTAATGTTGAATGGAGATGAGAAATATTCACAAGGTTTCAAATGGAAATGGCGAAACTTAAGGTATAGTTACTCTATATCTAAAATATTGGTTTTTAGCTGAATTAGCCGATAGTTTATATTTTAAATACAACCTTTAATCGCGTCTAATTATTCCGCTCCAATGTGTTTCTCGTAAAATTTCCAAACTTCTTTTGCTATATCACGACCCAATTCAAGCCCTGCTACATTATCAGCTTGAATGTGGTAACCACCCAACACTCTGGAGATTCCCGCCATTTCAGCAGTTTCTGTAAAAGTAGGGAACTCCAAGGTTACCTTTTCTCCCAAATGATCTGGTTCTGTCAATGCTCCTGCCACTAATTCGGCAGTAGAACCAAATTCGTCACTGCCGGTCCACATTTTTAAGGCTTCCCCGCATCCACCACTAATGGTGCTATGTCCGGAAACATAACTTGGAAATGGGGGACATAAAAACGTTTCCGGGGAATAAGGTCTCCAATATTTTCCCTCCATTTCAATCATTCCTTTTCCTTCTCCTCCCCATGCTTTTATTTTTTGGTTTCCGTAGTATTGATGAACCAAAGCGTACGGCCTAGCATAATCGTAATACATCTTGGAATCCCATGAGGCGATAAAAGCATCCATCGCTACCACTTGATTATAGAAGTACATTTTTACATCTTGGTCTAAAGTGTGATCATCTCTAATTGACACTTCTTGTGCAAATTTTAACCAATGTCCAGCTTGCTGCACCGATTGAGGACCGTCTCGCATGAATTCAACCAACGCTTTTTGATAATCAGTTAAATTGGCTTGCATTTCAATGACTTCTTTAACCTCTTGCTCCAACTGTTCTGAACCGATCATTGGGGGAGGACCAGGTCTAAATTGGTCTCCTGATTTTAAGGCAATCGGTTTTACTTTGTCCCAAAAAGGAGTCAAACAACCAGGTGCGAATTTTCCTCCTTTTCCATCTGCAAAATATTTGGGCTGCCATCGATTTGGATCGACATTGGTATCGGCAGAATTGATTGGTTCATAACCTGAATAATCAGCATAAGATTCTCCGTTGGATCCTTCTTCTTCGCCATATTGATTGGCTCCATCTCCCTTACGAGCCTCAATGACAGCTTTAGCGGCTAAATTGCCAATCCCTTCGGGTGTGTTTGGGTCTAGGCTCTCGTTGTGTGGGTCTAAGCCTAGTTTTTTCATGAAATCCTCAAATACTTCCTTATCGGAGTAGTAATACTCATTCTATTCTCTAAATGCGGCATAGCTGATGGCTATTTCTTTGTTGGTCAGTAGTTGCTCTTCTTTTGGTCTCCTGTCCACATTTTGCAGATAAACTGGTATCGCTTTTTCATCGTATCTCGACCAAGCATCAAATACCGCAACAAAAATTAAAGCTAAATAACGTGAAGTTATAGTGGGTCTGGGCTTAAAGCGCTCGGTGTCATTTGCGGTAGCAGTTAAGGCCATTTCACCCCATTGGTATGCAATGTTGTTTGCTCCTGAAGGTGCTGAGACCACCTTGTTTGTGTTGGGTTTATTGGTTGGCTGACAACCAATAGAAAGCATTGTGATGAGTAGGATAAAGTAGATTTTGTACATGGTTTAGTTTTCTATTTTTTATTAAACGGTTTGGCGTCGAAATGTAGCTAAAACTTTTTTTTTGGTCAAAATAGTAGGGTAATTTATAACTCCTTAGGACATTAATATTTGCCTGCTAGTTATATAGTTATTCGACAAAGTATAGAAACCTACGAACAGTCGTTACAAACCCCAGTGAGGACACAATTGGCATTTTGAACTTCGTAGCCATTGGGAACGGAATACTCTACAGGAATTTGCAGGCACTCAATCGTGTCACAAGACAAACATCTAAAATGAAAATGATGCTGAATTACTTCTTGAGGATGCTCACATTTTTTACAAATGGCAAAATATTGTTTTCCATCTTCTGCAACTATTTTGTGAACGATCTCATCCTCACAAAACCTGTTCAATACTCGATAAATAGTAGCTCTATTGATATCAATGTCCAACTGTCGTTCAATAGCGTCCTGACTCAACGCCTTTTTTGAATTTAACAGTAAATGGAGTACCGCCTCTTTGGTGGGTGTATTTCTTCTATTCATATTTTATTGCGAATAAGTTGCAATAATACGAAAAGATGGTATATTTGTCAAAAATTACTAATGCGACTGTTTCGCATTTAATAAATATAACCATGAACAGAAGAGCGCTTATAAAGCTAGTAGGAGTGTCAAGTTTAGCGCTAGCACTGCCTAGATCTTTATCTCTCTTTGCTCAACAAACTAATCCTATGGAAGCAAAAGAATTTGAAGTAATCATAATAGGGGGAAGCTATGCAGGACTTTCAACAGCAATGACTTTAGGTCGTTCACTTCGAAAGACTTTAATCATTGATGCCGGAAAACCGTGTAATCAGCAAACACCACATTCACATAATTTTTTAACGCAAGACGGAAGTACACCAAAGGAGATTGCTCAAATCGCTAAAAAGCAAGTCGCTCAATACGAAAGCATCTCATTCTATGACGGACTTGCGACAAGTGGAAAGAAAAGTGATAAAGGATTTGAAATCACCACTTCTAAAGGAGCCATTTTTACTGCGAAGAAATTGGTTTTTGCAGCAGGAGTTAAAGACCTCATGCCAGATATAAAAGGTTTTTCTGAATGTTGGGGGATATCAGTTGTGCATTGTCCCTATTGCCACGGATACGAAATAAGAAATCAGAAAACAGCCATAATTGCCAATGGAGAAAGAGCAATTCATCTGGCTACTTTAGTGCATAATTTAACCAAAGAGATCACCATCATCACATTAGGCAAAAAGAACTTTGAAGAAAAAGAACTCCAAAAGTTAAAAGAACACCGTATTCAAATCATTGAAAAAGAGATTTCGGCAATAGAACATCAAAATGGTCAATTGGAAAAAATCGTATTTAAAGATGGTAGCTCGGAAAATTTTGACTGTGCGTATGCTGCTATTCCATTTGAGCAAAATTCAAAGATACCTCAAGAGCTGGGTTGTAAAATCACGGAAAACGGCCACATAGAAGTGAATTTTATGCAAAAAACCACCGAAGAAGGCATCTTTGCTTGTGGCGACAACAGTACAATGATGCGTTCCGTATCAATGGCAGTTAGCGGTGGCACCATCACGGGAGCAATGATCAATCACGAGTTGTCACAAGAAAATTTTTGAAATGATTGAAGTGTTAATGACTAACGTAAAATCTGAAATTCTGTCCATTGAAATAGTACAGTTTTTGGAAAGGGAACATCCACAGCTTAAATTCGATTTTGATTTGGAAGACTTCAATCAACCCTATCCTTGTGGTCACTCAATTTTAAGAATTGAAGGAAAAGTAATAGACATCCATTTGATCATTCAACAAGTTAAAAGTAAGGGGATGGAATGCGATTTTTTAGTAGATAAAATGTGTGTGTAGTATGGCAGAGTTTTGGGAAAAAGCATTTAACGAAAAACAAGAAATGTGGGGGAGGGAACCTGCAAAATCCGCCCAATTGGCAAAAGATTTTTTTGTAGAAAATTCCATAAAAGATATCCTGATCCCGGGAATAGGATACGGGCGAAATGCCCAACCTTTTATAGAGAATGGAATAAAAGTTAGCGGTATTGAAATTTCAAAAACCGCCATTGAATTAGCCAGAAAACAGTATGGAAATGAAATGAATCTATTTCATGGCGCGGTCAATAAGATGCCGTTTGATGCCAAAAAATATGACGGCATCTTTTGTTATGCACTCATTCATTTGTTGGACTTCGAAGAAAGAGAAATACTGATACAAAACTGTTACAACCAATTGACAGAAAATGGATTTATGATATTCACTGCCATCACCAAAAACGCACCTCAGTTTGGAAAGGGGAATTGGATCAGTAAGGACCGCTACGAAATTCACCCTGGAGCACAGCTATTTTACTACGATGGAGAATCAGTAACCAAAGAATTTGAAAAGTATGGGCTTATTGAAGTCATAGAAGTGGAGGAAAATCAGCCCATGTATTGGATAAAATGTCAGAAAAATAGCCAGAGCCAGTAAAGGTGGAAATAGAAAGCTCTCCAACTTCTTGTTTTTTTATGCGCTTAAAATGTATATGGTTGTTGTGGTTTGTTTAAAGTGACTCTTCAAGATAAATACGTCTTTCCCTTTCATTGAAAACGTATTCAATAAGTTTGTTTTTAGTCAAATTTTGGGGTTAGTATAAAGATTGCTGTTGTTGTAGCAAGCTTTTATTTTTTTACAAATACCATAACTGCATCACCATTAAAAAAGAGCCAACAAGGCCCCTTTATATAATCATCTAATTCCATGTCAATCATATAGAATCCATCTTCATCTTTCTCAAGAAATATTGGTCTAAATTCTTTTTCTCTATCGAATTTTAGAGAGGCTCTATATATCTCTTGATTTGATTGAAATCTAAATTTTAACTTGTTTTTTATTATGCCATCGAGTTCTTTTTCCGGTGTAATTCCTAAGTCGAAATATGAAGGTTTAATAATTGGAAGTTTTTCAAACATTTTTAACTTAAAACTATTTTCTGTTAGAAACCATTCATTGTTTTCTGGAAAATGACTGTACTTAATCTGTTCGGGATCAGAAAGAAAATAGAAGTTATCATATTCTTTTGTGAATCGTCGTCCATTAACGTGCCCTGCAGCCCAAGTTGCGTCTGATATATACCAAGTGCCATTGAGGTTTACAACATTCCAAGAGTGATTAATTTTATTGAACTTCCCAATATGCTTAGCAAAAGATTTGGCATAACCATTAATCGATTTACATTTGATATTTGAACTTGAACATAGTTCTAAAATAAGGTTAGAGTAACCTGCACATAAAGCAGATTGCTTTTTAAGGGTATATTTTGGGTCAGTATTTTTATTAGCTATATTGTAAGAAATGTTATTTGTTACCCATCTAAAAATTGCTCTATACTTTTCATGTTCAGTTTCTAAATCCTTTGTAAGTTCTTGAGCTAATTTATCAACTGACTTAAAGTGTTTTGTCAATGATAGAGCTAAACTATCAGCCTTTGAGTAATCAAATTCCCTTAAATTAAGGGTATCACAGAAGCATACTTGACTAATTAGTAAAAAAAGTATTGAAAAGGATATGACTTTCATTTTTCAATGTCACCTCCTAAAATACGGCTACGGATTTTAGGATTTAATTAAGGTTAGTGTTGTACACCATTTCAGGTGTTTTAAAGTTTAAAGATAAGTGTATTCTTTTTTGGTTGTATGATTTCTGATTTCATTTTGACTTTGTTGATAAGAAATCGTTTTTCAAGATTAAATTTAACATACAGCAAAGGTGCTGCAAAGGCATAAGCCTCCCGTAGGGGGTAGAGTTTTTTTCTAAACTCAGGTATTTATTAAACAATGTTTTACAAACGAAAAACTATGGAGGCCAACGATGAAACTCATGTTTCAATATTGACTAAATAAGTAATATTGAATAGAATAAAAAAACTCAAAGAATCTTATTTTCGAATCTTTGAGCCTAGGATAACTATGTCTCACATTAAAAAGGAAATTGTTTGTTTTTTACCTCAGTTCTTTGTTAGCCATTGGCTTTGTTTTTTTTGTTCATTAATAATAGTTTATCATTTTCGCTTTTTGTCAATTTTAGAGCCAAATTCAGATGCTCGATTTGATTTTGTTTATCTATTCCACTGTATAATTCTGCCAAAAGTGAATGATAAAGATGGTTTCGTTTCAAGTCAATTTTTAATGCTTGTTTTAGTGCAATTTCTTTATTTTCTGCCATTGCTAAAGCGTACGTCCTGTTTAAAGCAGTAATAGGCGAATATTCTATTTGTAAAAGCCGATTGTACAATTGCAGAATGTTATTCCATTTTTCTTTTTCTACTACTTTTATTCTTGAGTGCCAAAATGCAATTCCTGCCTCCAAATGATATTTTGATATTTGGTTGCCCTTTGCCGAAATATTAAGATAGGTTTCGCCTTTTTCAATCAGTTCATAATTCCATATGTTCTTGTCCTGTTCTTTATAAACAATCTGTTGCCCGATTTGGTCAAATCTGGCATCAAATCTTGAAGTATGAAAACAAAATAATGCCATTAACGCATTTACTTTTGGAACATTTGTTTTATCATTTTCTGTCAAAATATAAAGTAAACGCATTGCTTCAAGGCATAATTCCTTGCTAATTGTATTCTTGGAAGTGGAAGAATAATAACCCTCGTTAAAAAGTAGGTACAAAATTGAAAGAACATTGTCTAAACGTTTTTCCAAATCTGAACTAGACGGAAAAGATAAATCTACATTATTTTCTCGTAAAGTATTTTTTGCTCGATATAGCCTTTTGTTGATTGTTTCCTTTGTGCTTAAAAGTGCGTTTGCAATTTCATCGATGCCAAAGCCACAGAGGATTTTTAAAGCAAGAGCGATTTGAGATTCATTGCTATTAATTGGGTTGCATACTGCAAACAACATTTGCAATTGACTATCATTAATATTTTCTTCAGATAGGTCGAGTTCCATCTCTTGGGAAATGGATTGGGCATTTTTAAGCTCTTTTGCGACTTTTTCGGTAAATACTTTTGTTCTTTTGAAATAGTCCTTTGTTTTGTTCTTGGCGACTATGTAAAGCCAAGCGGTAGGATTTTCGGGAATTCCCTTTAAACCCCAAGTTTCGGAAGCTAACAGAAAAGTGTCATTTGCAATGTCTTCTGCAATTTCTACATGTACTATACCAAACAATTTACAGAGTACAGAAATAATTTTCCTGTACTCTGTTTTGAATAATTGAGGAATAAGTTCCTTTTCTTGCATAAATTATTATACTCCAAACTGATTTAAATGATGGTTTAAATGTTTGTAAAACATATTATTCCATTCGTTTGCGCTTAATTTTCCAAACGAATGTGACTCTTTGTTGTCGAAATTATTAGCACCTAACTTCTGGGTTTTATTGATGTAATCAATCAAACGGATTTTCTCTGCTTCAAAGTTTCTGGAATTCTTAATTTTGAACGCAGGTGCAGTTTGGGCATTGCGTTTGTAAAGTGTTTCGCTTGTCACGATTTTTTTTACAAAAGATTTCATCATTACTTTCATAAAAAAATTAGGTTTAGGATGTTTGTTTTCATAAACCATTTCGTAGGCAACGTTGCAATGTGCCAACATTTCCGAAACATTCATCTTTCCCCAATTTGGTTGGGTGTCTTCTTTCAGGTGGTCAATTCTTTGAATTACCTTTTCTGAAATGTCTTTGTTGAAAATATTTGGTAAGGCCATTTTTACAAATCAATTAATTACCATTACATCTCTAACTTCTACTTTTCCACCCATAAAAAGTGTTGGGCAACCTTCAGAAAGTTTCACAGCATCGGCTAGGTTTTCCGCTTTTACAATAATGTAGCCACCAACCATTTCTTTTACTTCGGCATAAGGTCCATCGCTCACAACTCCGTTTGAGTTTACAGTTTGTCCTTCGTAACCCAAAGCATTGGTACTAACGAATTTCCCTTGTGCTGCAATTCCACCAATCCAATCCTGCCATTGTTTAATCATCGCTTGCATCTGCTCTGGCGAAGGTTTTGGCTGGTCAGTTTTTTCGTTTCTGAAAATCATCATAAATTCTTTCATAATTTCTAATATTTTAAGTTTATATCTTTATGACGATTGAGTTTTTCAAAATAGGACATCGTTGTTCTTTTTTTTTGTTTTAGTTTTTTCGGCTTGTGGCTGACGCCCATATAAGAATTGTAGGGCGCTAAGTAAAGATACAATTTGCGGTTTGTTTTTGAGCAAAAACGCTTTGCGTTTTTTTAATTTTACTTTACTTAGAAAAATCTCCAAAACGATTTTGTGGGATTTTAGATAACTACCCGACTCTCGTAATCTGCTGAATTCCTATGATATTTATATAATGTTAGCGGGTCGTTTTTATTTATCAGCTTTGTTCTCAGTCAATCAATTTTGAGTCTTGTGATCAGTCAAACCGATAAAAGGGAAAATGCTGGAAGCCCTGCATAAGCGAAAGTCCGACAGATAATTAATAACTTTAAAAAATGAAAAATTGGGATAAATATTCAAAGGAACATTATCTTTTTATACTAAGTCAAGCGGAGAAACATTTAGATGCTCAAGTTGATGTATTAAACAGTATTCAGTCAAGAGGTCAATTACAAGCTATTTTTAGTGTAACAGCAATAACCTACTTTGTAAATCAAATTCTGACAACTGATAAAGTATTTGCAATGTCTTTTTCTATTGCCTTCTTGGTCATTCTTATTGCTGCGGCAGTATTTAGTTTACTTGGTATCTTCAGTTACAAAGTTTATTATGCAGGCTCATCAACTGAAGACTTAATGAACGATGTATTTTATCCTTTTGAAGAAACGATAGATAACGAAATAAGTATGTTACATAGTGAATGTGAAAACTATGCAAAGCGAATTAAGAAGAATGAACAAACAAGTGCGAAAAAAGTAAAATTGGTTACAAGAGGATTTGTTCTGCTCTGTTGTTCTCCTATTTTTTCTCTTTTGTTTTCGTCGTTGTACGAACTTTTAAAGGGTTAACATTTAATTTTTCATGACCTCTATCTGTAGGTACAGAAACTGGTTTTTTAGGTTTTTCATTACTATTACTCATAATACTATTTTTCTAATTTGCTACAACAAGTGAATATAACTCACAAAGTGCCTTATATCCCTATTTTAAAATGTTAATTATTAAATTCAATAAATCGGTTAATCGCTTTGAAATCAGCAATCCAATCCTTTTTTACACCGTGAAAACTTATTGGTGGTTCATTGTTGGTGTTCTCCATAGAAGAAAGGAAAAGGGAGGAGCGGTTCATTGTCAGGTTCATAGGTTCGGGTTTAAAAACCCGAAGATAACTGAAAAAAATCAATAATTGTTACAGTAGTGGTTAAAAACTAGAAGATTAGTCTAAAATTTTACAGTTCGGCTAATTCCGCTTGTAATTTTTTAGTCAAACCCGCCACAATTAAATCATAAGAATCCTGCACCCATTGGTGAATTTGAGCAACTGGCAGAGAGCCATCCAAATGCACTGTATTCCAATGCACTTTGCTCATGTGGTAGCCTGGCTGCACCGCTTCATACTGCTCCCTTAAGGCAATGGCATGTTCTGGGTCGCATTTCACATTGATAGAAGAAAAGTCCTCTATATTGGTCAGGCAAAACATTTTGTTCATCACTTTAAATACTAACACTTTATCGTCAAACGGCATGGATTCAGTAGCGCCTTTAAAACTTAAACAGTATGCTCTAAAATCTTCAATGTTCATGTGCTTCGTTGTTTATGATGAAAACGGTAGTTAAAGTTAACTGCTTTCTTCTAATCCTTCAAAAAGTATGGACCAAAAAAAAGCCAAAAAGAGAATAAACTGCTATTCTACTTTTTGGCGGTATACGTGTTTTTAGCGCACTTCAGCAAGTGGAGTGGATCAGTCCTCTCTTCTTATTCTCGGCTGATTGCCGTCTCTGTTCGAAGAGTGTTGTTTAGATGGTTTATTTCCTCCTCTAAATGGTTTTTTAGGCCCTCGGTTTCTATTTTGTGGTGGTCGTTTTTCTTCTTTTTCAATCACTTTTCCATCATCCGGATAAGGGTGGTCGGCCACTACAGGAACGGTTTGTTTAATCAATTTTTGAATGTCTCTCAAATACGCTCTTTCTTCACCATCGCAGAAGCTGATGGCAACACCGCTAGCTTTTGCACGTCCTGTACGCCCGATTCGGTGAACGTAGGTTTCAGGAACATTGGGTAAGTCGTAGTTCACTACTAATTCCAATTCGTCAATGTCTATCCCTCGTGCTGCTATATCAGTAGCAACAAGTACTTTAGTAGTTCCTTCTTTGAAGTTGGTCAGTGCTTTTACACGTGCCGTCTGTGATTTATTGCCATGAATGGCCTCTGCGGTAATGTCGTCAGCAGCTAATAGCTTTACAATTTTGTTGGCGCCGTGCTTGGTTCTGGAAAAAACCAAAACCGAATTGGCATTTTTCTGATGGATTAAATGCACCAATAGCTTTACTTTATTGCCTTTGCTAACAAAATAAACACCTTGTTCCACTTTTTCGGCAGTGGCTTGTTCGGGCTTTACGGTTACTTTTTCTGGGTTACCCAATATCTTATTCGACAATTCTACAATAGCAGGTGCCATAGTAGCTGAGAAGAATAAAGATTGTCTTTTTGAAGGCAGTTTGGCCAAAATCTTTTTGATGTCATGGATAAAACCCATGTCTAGCATTTGATCGGCTTCATCCAATACAAAGTATTCGATGCCGTTTAAACTGATAAATCCTTGGTTCATCAAATCCAACAGTCGACCAGGAGTGGCCACTAAAATATCTATCCCTTGACTCAAGGCGGTGGTTTGTTTTCCTTGTTTTACACCGCCAAAAATTACTGTACTCTTAAGGCCTGTATGTTTCCCATACGATTCAATACTTTCACCAATTTGCAAAGCCAATTCTCTGGTAGGAGTAATGATTAATGCTTTAATCGGACGAGTTCTGTTAGTGTTACCTTTCGCTTGATAAAGGTGTTGTAAAATAGGGATGGTAAAGGCAGCGGTTTTTCCGGTACCAGTTTGTGCACAACCCAATAAATCTCTTTTTTGGAGTAGTTTTGGAATGGATTGTTCTTGTATTGGGGTAGGATGTGTATATCCTTCGGCGTCTAAAGCCTTTAGAATGGGTTCGATAACCCCTAATTCTTTGAATGTCATATAAATTCTAATTCGTGCAAAGGTAAGTGGATTGTTTGGAATAATACTTTATTGGGATTTTGTTCTTTCCGAGATCACTTTTTTGAGGAACAACTTTTGCCAACAGAAATCCAATTTTGTGGAAGATGTGGATTGAAACCGAAATATTAATTATTTTCATCACCTAAGAAACCAACCCTATGGATTTATACTTCACCATCGCTATTATTGCTGTCAGTATCTTTCTTTTCGTGAAAGATTATTTCAGTATTGATACCACTTCAATTCTGATCATGGCCTTGTTTATCGCCACAGGGGTTCTCAGTCCTGAAGAAGGGTTTTCTGGATTCAATCATCCTGCAACCATTACATTAGGATGTATGTTTGTGGTGAGTGCAGCTGTTTTTAAATCAGGATTGATAGATAGCTTAAGTACTAAAATTGTCGCATTGGCGAAGATTCATTATTTGGTAGCTCTGGTCGTTTTTTGCTTGATTTCCGCCACCTTTTCAGCGTTTGTAAACGATTCTGCAGTAGTAGCGATTCTTATTCCATTGGCCCTTTCTGTTTGTCGCCAAACGGGTATTGCGCCTTCTAAGTTGATGATTCCCATTTCTTTTTCTGCTTTGTTCGGTGGCACTTGCACCTTAATCGGTACTTCTACCAATATTTTGGTGAGCAGTATTGCTAAGAAAAGCGGCCTAGAACCTTTTGGAATGTTTGAGTTTAGTTTGCCGGCCTTGTGTTTAATGGGGATTGGACTAGCTTTTATCTTCATCTTTAGTCCATTTTTATTACCTAAACGCAAGTTTAAAGACGAAAACCTACTTAAACAAACGGAGAACTACATCACTGAAGTAGAGATTTTGGAGGAATGTAAAGACATCGGCAACAGCCTCGATAAAAGCCGACTGTTGAGAGAGTATAATGTGCAGATATTAGGTGTTTTGAGAGATAAACACTGGATTAAAGATTTTGCAAATTCGGATCAAATTCATCGAAAGGATGTCATTCGAATTTTAATCAGTCCGAATAAACTAGCGGAGCTGAAAAACCAATCCACGTATAAGGTAATTGGGAATGAAAACCACAAAGATGAGGGAGATATTTCCCAAAAGGTGTACGAGATGATGGTGCCTGCTGGTTCAATTTTAGCCGGCAGTACGATTTTAGAAATGAATTTGGGACATCGTTCCCATTTTTCAGTGATAGCCATCAAAAGACGAGAGGAAACGTTGACCGATAACCTTTCTTCTGCACGAATTAAAGAAGGGGATATGCTGTTGGTGCATGGATCCAAAGCAAGTATCAACAAAAGTATTCAGGATAAATTGCTGATCATGTTATCCGAATACAGCGAAAAGAAAGTCAATTTAAAGAAAGCCATACCAGCTTTAATCATTGCGGCTGGAGTAGTGACAGCTGCAGCTTTGGGGATTACTACCATCTTAATCAGTGGAATGATAGGTTGTTTGCTTTTGGTGACTACTGGTATCATCAAGCCTAAGGAAGCCTATGAAGCGATAGAGTGGAAGGTGATTTTTATGATGGCAGGTGTATTGTCCATGGGTACAGCTTTAGAGAAAACAGGAGGAGCAGATATGATTTCCAATTTTGTGTTTCAACAGTTAGGAGGATTAGACCCTCGAATTACGTTAAGTGCGATATTTTTGGTGACTTTTTTATCTACCAACGTCCTTTCTAGTAAAGCAACAGCCGCATTGATGGCGCCCATTGTTATTAGCCTAGCCGCAGCTATGGAAGTCAGTTACAAACCATTTTTGGTAGCAGTAATGTTTGCTTGTTCACTTACTTTTATGACACCGGTTAGTTATCCAACTAATACAATGGTATACGCACCTGGCAACTATAAGTACAATGATTTTTTGAAGATAGGAACGCCTCTAAATATCATCATTTGGGTAGCGGCCTCGTTTATAATATCTTTGTTTTTCCCTTTTTAATTCCAATTAGAGATGAAACTCAATAAAATAATTCCCAAATTAGGTGCGACTTTTAAGAATCAAGAGCACATTATTTTACGTGATTTTTTAGCGCTAGAGCGAACTAAATTAGCCAACGAACGAACCCTTTTGTCCTACATACGGGCTTCTTTGTATTTGCTGCTTGGTGGAATAGCACTTCTAAAATTAGAAGGATTTGAACAGATTAAGTTTCTGGGATACACCTCTTTGAGCCTAACAGTTATTCTGCTGATTGTTGGAATATTCAGATATAATAAGTTGAATATAAAGCTAAAAGATTACTATGGCGATATGGAATTACAAATGAATTTAAAACAAAAGGAAGAAACTGAAAATCCTGAATAAAAAAGGCCACATCTGCTGATGTGGCCTTTCATTTTAAATTTCGCTAGTTGATTACAACATGCTTTTAGCGTTCGCAACTTTTGCAGACAATTGTTCTACACTTGCTTTTGCTTTTTCGATTTTTTCATTTTTCGCTACGTACTCAGACTCTGAAATTTTTCCGGCTAATTTTAACGCATCCAAATTGGCAACAGCTTCAGCAATTTTAGCTTTAGCCATTTCAATTTTACTTTCGTTTTTGGCTACAGACTCTTCTAGTTTAGCTTTTGATTCTGCTTTCTTTTCTTCAGGAGTGTTAGCTACTGTTTCTACTTCTTCTTTTACTTCAGTAGTTTCTTCCATTACCTCAGTAGTAGTGGTTTCAGCAGTTTCTTTTACTTCTTCTTTTTTACCCGAAACTTTTTCCTTCACATTTTCTACTACTTCCTTTCCTTTAGCTTCAGCTTTTACTTTAGCAACTTCCATTTGCTCTTTACCTTTAGCTTCAGCTTTTACTTTAGCTTGATCCAATGCTTCTTTACCAGCAGTTTTTGCATTGTCAATTACTTCTTGCTTCGTTGTTTTTTCAGCTTCTACCTCTGCAGATTTTCTCAATTGTTCTGCCTCTTTTCCGATGTTCATTTGCGCAAATGTGATAGAAGAAACCATCATCATTCCACTAAGAACTGCTATTTTGATTGTATTTTTCATCAATGTATTTATTATAGTTCGTTTAATGCATTTTCTAATTCTGCAGCAGATGCTTCAATTTCTTCAGTGGCAGCATCCATTGCGGTAATCGCTGAATCCGTAGCAGCATCCATTGTGTTTTCTACCACTTCTTCTTCTTTAACTTCTTCTACTTGATTGCATCCTACTGCAACGATTGCAAATAAACTTGCAATTAATAAGGTTTTCTTCATTTTGGTTGATTTAAAATAGGGTCATCGCTGACGATTAATTATGTTGCGAAATTAGAACAAATTCAGTTGTAATAACAGTCCGAATGGCTGAATTGAAGATACTTTTCGTTGAACTACCATTTTATCTATCTTATCTGAATAATATACGTGATAATTGACAAGTTTTAGATTAATTTGCAGGTGAATAAAATTTCCTTGATGAATGGTTTTTAGTAGCAGTATATTTTTGCTGTATTTTCTACCCGTTTTTTTGCTGGTTTATCACTTGGTAGGAGGAAGACTGAAAAATTGGGTGATATTAATAGCCAGTATTTTATTCTATAGCTGGGGAGCTCCTAAATTCGTTTTTGTCATCTTAGCTTCCACCATTGTTGATTTTTACATCGTTCAAAAACTAGCAAGTTCAACAGCTAAGTCCACTCGAAACGGCTTATTATTTACTTCTGTTTTGATCAATTTGGGCTTGTTGTTGTATTTTAAATATTCCAACTTTTTCATTGAAAATGTGAACGAACTACTATCTGTATTTAGTGGTAATTCAATTCAATGGACGAAAGTGATCTTACCGATAGGGATTTCTTTTTATACCTTCCAAACGTTAACCTACAGTATAGATGTCTATCGGAAAGTACATGCTCCATTAGATAAGCTGTCTGACTACTTATTGTATATCATGTCTTTTCCTCAAATGATAGCTGGACCGATTGTTCGTTTTAATGAAATAGCCGATGAAATTACCAACCGAAAAGAAGTAATTGATGATAAGTTGATCGGTTTTTTTAGGTTCTGTATTGGATTGTCAAAGAAGGTGTTAATTGCGAATGTGATGGGGCAGCAGGCAGATACTATTTTTAATATGGAGGTCGAACAGCTGCATTACCTAACCGCATGGACAGGAATTTTGGCTTACACTTTTCAAATCTATTTCGATTTTTCAGGATACTCTGATATGGCCATTGGTTTGGGTAAAATGATGGGGTTCCACTTTCCTGAGAACTTTAATTCACCTTATACAGCAAAAAATATCTCTGAATTTTGGCGGAAGTGGCACATTACCTTAGGCGCATTCATGAGGGATTATTTATATATTCCATTAGGAGGGAACCGTGTAGCTTCAAAATATAGGGTTTACCTCAATTTGTGGGTGGTTTTTCTACTCTCAGGGTTGTGGCACGGTGCTTCTTGGAACTTTGTGTTGTGGGGAGCTTATCATGGGTTGTTCTTGATTTTGGATCGCTTGTTTTTGGTGAAGCTATTACAAAAATTAGGGTCTTTCTTCAGCATCCTTTTTACTTTTATCGTAGTGATGCTTGGTTGGTTATTGTTCCGATTAGAGGATTTTAGCGAAGTGTTGCTCTATTTGAAACGAATGTTCGATTTTGGAGCTTATCAAAAAACAGATTTAATACCTTTTGCGTTTGAAATGGGCATAGTGGCTATCGTATTTTCTTTTTTTGCTGCACTGAAGGTGGGGAAAAGAATCCAAGATTTCATTTACGAAAGAGAAGCATATACTTTGCCTCAATATTTTGTCATCATCGGTTTTTCGTTTTTATTATTCATGACCTCCCTTGGGGCGATTACTGCTTCTAAGTTTAACCCATTTATTTATTTTAGATTCTAATGGGGAAACAGCAACATATTAAGAAAGTTTTATTTGCCGGAATTATTGTATTTCTGTTTTTGTTCATGCTTCAGGGTGAGTTTAAGTGGGTTAAAAAAGGGTATTTAAATGGATACTACACTAAAGTCGAAGCGCCTGAATTCTCCGCCAAGGAATGGTTCAGTGGAGACTATCAAAGTCAGAAGCAGAAATACGTCGAACAAAACATTGGGTTTAGAAATTATTTAATTCGATTGTACAATCAGTTTGCATTCACTTTTTTTCACGTTGCTAGAGCAAATGGAGTCACCATTGGGAAAGAAGATTACTTGTACGAAGAACAGTATATTAGGTCTTATTTAGGGACGGATTTTATTGGGGAAGATCGGATTATAGAGAAAGTGGATAAACTTAAAATGATTAAGGATCAATTGAATCTGGAAGGAATCGAGTTGTTAACGGTCATCGCTCCAGGTAAAGGCTTTTATTACCCTGAGTACCTACCTGATAAAAGATTGAAAGAGAAAAAAGATAGTACTAATTATCAGGTATATGTTGAAACGTTAAAGCAGCACTCAATTCCGCTTATCGATGTGAATGGTTGGTTTTTAAAAATGAAAGATACCACCACCTATCCACTTTATCCCAAAGGAGGAACGCATTGGACCAATTATGGAGAAATTTTGGTGGCAGATTCAATTCGTCGGTTTGTGCAGGATATGTTGCAGATTCCGTTTCCTAAAATAGTAGTGGACAGTATAGAATGGTCAGACACTGCTCGTTTTTCTGATAATGACATTGAATTAGGAATGAATTTACTTTTTCATTTAAAACCATTCCCCATGGCATATCCTAAATTTAGATTTGATTTTGAAGGAGTCAATCAACGAACGAAAGTATTGACAATAGGCGACAGCTATTATTGGGGTATGTTTGGACAAGAAATTACAGATTATGTATTCAATAACTCTCAGTTTTGGTATTACAATCGCTTAATTAACCAACCTGGTAAAGAAGAACGAAAGGTCAGTGAAGTCAATAAAATGGCTGAAATCCGAAAGCATAAGGTGGTGATGCTATTGTTTACAGAAGGTAATTTGATGCATTTTGCTTATGATTTTATTGAAGAGCTTTATGCCTATTATTCGTTGCATCCGAATACGGAAAGAGAATTAAAATTGATTGAAATTGAACAATCCATCAAATTAACTCCTGAATGGCTTGAATCTGTTACAGAAGATGCCCTTAAAAAAGGAATATCATTGGATGAAAATATACGTTCACACGCCGAGTATGTATTGTACATGCAAGAGAATGAACTAGAGAACTAATAAGCCCAATTCTCTGATTTCCCGCATTGGTTTAGAGTGCCAAAAGAGTTCGAAATGTTCGAAGCTTGACTCAAAATCTGCTTTAATTTGCTGAAAAGTAGAAGCAGTTGGTTCGTTAATTGCAACTTTAGAAAGCAGGTTAACCAACCATTGTCCTTCCTCGGGTTTAAAATGAATCTTGCGGTGACACGTTTTGGTGTGTACGCTTACTTCTAGACTTTGAATGCTCTTTTTCTTTTTTGTTTTAGTAATGAGTTGGTGTTGGGGTAGATTGCCTAACCATACTACTTTAGCATTAGGTTTTATCGTCCATAAGTCTTGAGCATCCAAACAATTTGCAATGTAGTTTCTGGCAATTGTAGGAGGAGGCGTTTTAAATTCAAACCATTGATGTAGTGGAATTTCAAATCCAATGTCGTGCATATAGTTGTATAGCGACTTTTTGAGTCCATAACTAAATTGGTCGTGATTGATGTTGGTTTTATCTTTAAAAGCTACGTCATTATTGGCAAAAGAAATGGGCTTTAATTCAGGAATAATTCCATAGGCATCAGGGTTTAATCCAATAGGACTGTGGGCTGTCAATGCAAATTGATGCCAAAATCCAGATTTTAAGACGCCATTTTCGAATAGTTGCCGGACCATCTCTAAACTATCAATAGTCTCTTGAATGGTTTGCGTTGGATAGCCGTACATCAGATAAGCATGCACCATAATTCCAGCTTGGGTGAGGTTGTCCGTTACTTGTGCTACTTGAGCAACTGTCACTCCCTTTTCTATTAACTTCAATAAACGATCCGAGGCGACTTCTAATCCACCAGAGACAGCAATGCAGCCAGAACTTTTTAATAATCGACATAAGTCCTTGGTAAAACTTTTTTCAAATCGGATATTGGCCCACCAAGTAACAGTCATTCGCCGCTTTATTAATTCCAGTGCGATACTTCTCATTAATGCGGGAGGGGCAGCTTCATCGACAAAATGAAATCCACTTTCACCTGTCTTCTCCATCATTTCTTGCATTCGATCCACAATCAAACGAGCAGTGATGGGGTCGTAGATTTTTATATAATCCAAACTTACATCGCAAAACGAGCATTTTCCCCAATAGCAGCCATGCGCCATCGTCAATTTATTCCATCTGCCATCGCTCCACAGGCTATGCATGGGATTCGCAATTTCAATGACTGAAATGTAATCTTTGAGTGGTAAATCAGTGTAGTCAGGTGTTCCAACTTCCGATTGTTTGTAATCCTTTAATGCAGTATTGTTGATGAATTCTACTTGGTTGTCTAACTTAATGAAGGTTCTTTTTAACGCTTTATAATCGCTATTCTCCTCAGAGATATATCGGAAAAGTTGTTCAATGGGAGCCTCTCCATCATCTAAAGTGATAAAATCAAAAAAATCAAATACTCGAACATCCGTCAGACTTCTTAACTCGGTATTTGGGAATCCGCCTCCCATTGCAATTTTTTGATTCGGGAAGTGTTTTTTAAGGTATTGAGCGCACCTAAAAGCACTGAATAAATTTCCTGGAAACGGTACTGAAAAGCAAACCAAAGTCGTATTTGCTATACTCATTTTTTCATGTAGAATTTGAACGGTTAACTCGTCAATTAGTGATAATGGTCGTTGTAAAGCTGAATAAATTTCATCAAAACTATTGGCACTGCGTCCCAAGCGTTCTGCATATCGACTAAAGCCAAAGTTTTCGTCTACACATTCTACGATAAAGTCCGAAATGTCCTCTAAGTATAAAGTTGCTAAATGCTTGGCTTGATCTTGCATCCCCATTTCACCAAAGGCCCAATCCAGATCGTTTGCTGCTTGCAATCTTGAGGCTTCTGGTAAAAAATCGCCACTACAGATTAATCTGGCGAGCGTTGGGTTTTTGCCTTGTAAAAATCCAATAACTGGTTCAATGGTTTGAATATAGTCATCTTGCATTGCCACTATTCGCTTGGAATTGTTGCTTTTAATTCTTCCCTCTGCACTTGCTGTTTCAAAGATGAAACTTAATTGCTTGGAGTTGAATAGAGCTAGAATTACCTCAATTCCCAAATCTACTTGCAGAGAAGACTTATTAATTTGATTCAAGAACCCCTTTAAATAGGCCGTAGCAGGATACGGCGTGTTTAACTGGGTAAAGGGAGGAGTAATTAATAAAAAGTCTTTCACACGCTTTTAAAATGGGGGAATGATCAAAAGTACTGCTTAGGTACTAATTCATCAATTCTAGTTCTTTTGCTCTTCTTGATTCTACTAATTCTGGATAAATGTTAGAAAAAGAAACCGCTTTACCATTGACTTGTTTGAAAATCATGTCACTATTTAAATCACTCAACTGAGTGCATCCTGCAGCAGAGAATACCTCTAAGAAATCTTTTACGGTACTTTGCTGGTAATTCATTACCCTTTTCCATTTGTCTTCTACCACCAAGCCTCTAAAAAGGTTCGGATTATTGGTAGCTACTCCAGTAGGACAAGTGTTTTTATGGCATTCTAACGCTTGGATACACCCAATAGCTAGCATCATGGCTCTTGCTGAGTTGCATAAATCAGCTCCTAAACACAAGGCTTTATAAATATCAAAGCCATCGATTATTTTTCCCGATGTTATGACTTTGATATCCTTTTTTAAACCATAGTTTCTTAAGGTTTTTACAACGACAACCAAGGCATTTTCCCATGGCATTCCCACGTGATCTGAGAAAACAATAGGAGCAGCACCTGTTCCTCCTTCAGCCCCATCAACAGTAATGAAATCAGGCATAATACCTGATGTTATCATAGCGTCGCAAATGGCTTCAAATTCTTTCGTGTTACCAATACACAGTTTAAATCCAATGGGTTTGCCACCTGATAACTCTCTCAGTTGTGCTACAAATTTTAGTAGTCCTTCAGGAGAATTGAACGCAGTGTGTGCTGACGGAGAGTGTACATCTGTCCACGGTTTGATTCCTCTAACTCTTGCAATTTCTTCGGTGTTTTTTGCAGCCGGTAACATTCCACCATGACCTGGTTTCGCACCTTGAGACAATTTAATCTCAATCATTTTAACGGTTTCTATAGCTGCACTTTTCACAAACTTTTCGGCTGAAAAATTTCCATCTTCTCCACGGCATCCAAAGTAGCCCGTACCAATTTGGTATACTAAATCACCTCCCATTCTGTGATAATCAGATACACTTCCTTCTCCTGTATTGTGATAAAAACCACCACCTTGAGCGCCTTTATTTAAAGCCATAATCGCATTCTTGCTCATGGAGCCGTAACTCATCGCTGAAATATTGAGAATACTCGCAGAATAAGGGTGTTTGCAGTCTTTTCCTCCAATCAATACTCTTGGTGGATCTGCCATTACTTTGGAAGGGTATATGGAGTGCATGGTCCATTCAGATCCATCTTTCTGCAAATCTGTTTCTGTGCCGAAAGGGTGGGTAGGAATTTGAAGCTTCGCTCTAGAATAAATATAGGTTCGTTGATTTCTGTTTAATGGTTTTCCATCGGTATCAGATTCAATAAAGTATTGTCTGATTTCTGGTCCTATTCCCTCTAATAAATACCTGAAGTGACCGATAATCGGGAAGTTTCTTAGGATCGTATGTTTGGTTTGTGTTAAATCGTATATTCCGACCGCGGTGATGATGATGGCAATTCCTACTATGCTTGGAATCGGGAAGAAAATAAGTAAGTAAGCAAATGTAAAAAAGCTAGCAATAGCCGCAAAAAAGCGTACAATTTTTTTCATGTTTAGACGAATTAAAAACGGGGCAAATGTAGTTATTCCCTTTATTCTGTCATCTAATTCACTAAAATCTTACAATTGATGGTAAGCTGGCCCTGAAACTTTAAAAATGTGGCAGTTATCAGCTGCAATGGTGTAATCAAGTTTTAATACTATAGAATCATTGACAAGCCCAACGAATTGAAACGCTTCGGATTTATTCTTCAGTAGGGAGGAATATTGATCACTCAATACGACATAGCGATTGTCATAAATAGGAGCGTTGTTTTCAGGGAAGAGGGTGTCGTTGTTAATCATTCTAATGGTATAAAAGGAGGTCAGAGAGTCTCCCTCGACTTCCAACGTTATGTACCTAAATTCTTCAGTACAGAAAATAGGGTCTTCTGGTTCATCTTTAGAACAAGAAGTGAAAATACAACTCACAGTTACCCCAAGAATCAAGACGATGGCGTTGAATGATTTCATTATTCGTTAGGCTATTTTTAAATTCACTTTATTGGTTTTAAAGGAAAGGTAGTAAGTTAATCCATCTTCATTTTCAACATTGATTTTCCCATTTAATTGTTCAGTGAATATGGATATTAATTCGCTTCCCATGCTAGTGGGATGGAGCAGTTCATTCGCCATTTCAGCACAACCAATTCCATTGTCGCTAATGATTAAACTAAAAGTATCGTTTCCCGTATTATTGAGTTTAACTGAAATGCGTTTATTCGTTTGAGTGGAGAATGCATGTTTCAAAGAATTTGTAACGATTTCATTGATGATTAATCCAAGAGGCATTGCATATTTCATATTTAAATCAATATCAGGAATAGAAATGTCAACATGAACGGAGTCAGATTCTGAATGCATTTTTGTTAGACTGGATACAATATTGTTTAGGAAATAACTTAACCTAACTTCTTCAAAGTTTCCATTGACATAGATGGATTCGTGAAGGACAGCTATTGCTCGAATTCGGTTTTGACAATCCGATAGTACCATCCGCAATTCCATATTTTTACTCTTATTGGATTGCAGACCAAGCACGCTGTTGATGATTTGAAAATTGTTTTTCACCCGATGATGCGTCTCCTTTAAAAGGGTTTTTCGAATTTCATTTTCTTTCAAAATAGAGATTTCCTTTTCAAGAATGACTTGCTTACGTTCAGCTTTATTAAGTTCTAAACTTAGATAAATCAAATGAGCAGAGGATAATAAAATAAAGATGTTTGTACATATAGCGATTCCAAAATCCATATTCACTTTGACTTCACTGGAAAAGTAGAGCAGAACGTAGCTGACGACAATCGGCAGAATAGTGACTAAAGGAATAATTTTCCAAAATAACTTACTTCCCACTCGTTTAAAGTTCATTAAACTGTTAAAAGAAATGCTTGGACTTCTGAACATTAGAAGTATAGAGATGTTTAAAAACAGTATGGTTGTCGGTAAAGACATGGTTTGAAAAAATACCACTTTATGGTTGATTGGAATGTAAAGGAAATAGGAAATTAAAGAAGCTGAAGCAATTGCGAATACAATTAGAAACAAACTAGAACAGATCTTTTTCAATCCTTCAGATTGTAGGAAACTACAAAACAATCCAAAAACAGTTAAAATGAATGAAACTGAGGTAGCAGGAGACATCCTACCTATAATATTTTCAGAAATGGTATCGTTTACAAATAGGTTATCAATATTGATATTTAGTTGAAAGTAATACTCGATAAGAGAAAGGAGTGCAATCAAGAATATAGCGCCCAAAAGCAGAAAAGACAAGGTTTTGAAAAAGAAATTTGTTTTTCTTTCAAAGGCTAAAACAAGAATGGTGAAAAACGCCAATAGAGCGGTATTGAATTTTATGGTCGGTGCATCTGGTATAAACTGAACGAGAAAAGGAAGTTGAAAAATCCAACCGAGCATAGCTGCCACTGAAAGTAGTAGCGAAAAGATTAAGAGGAGCGATTCTATATGTCTGGTAGAATTTCTTAACATAGGGCTCAAGCAATTGGGTTCATGTTGGGCTGAACTAAGATAAGAAATAAAGTCGTAGTTGATTAATAATTAATGAAATAAAATTTAGAGGCCTTTATAATTAGGAAAATTGACCTATTGATTGATAAAATTAGTACCAGTGATTTAAACAAATCTGTAACTGAAAATTTGGAGGAAATGGTGATTAAGCAGTCTTTTCAGAATCGCTAATCATCATTTGAAGCTCCTTCAATTCTGTCGCCGTCAGATCTCGCCATTTACCAACAGGAACATCCAAGTGGATATTCATGATTCTCACACGTTTCAATTTAGTTACTTGATAGTCTAAATAGTCGCACATTCTACGGATTTGACGGTTTAGTCCTTGAGTCAAAATAATTTTGAATTCATAAGTACTCAATTGCTCTACATAGCATTTTTTGGTCACTTGGTCTAGAATGGGCACTCCATTGCTCATTTTTCGGATAAAAAATGGATTAATCGGCCGATTAACGGTCACAATATATTCTTTGCCATGATTGTTTCTTGATCTCAATATTTTATTGACAATATCTCCATCATTTGTCAGTAGAATAAGACCCTCGCTAGGTTTGTCTAAACGACCAATTGGAAAGATTCTAGTGGGGTAATTGATAAAATCTATAATGTTGTCTTTCTCGACTCCAGTGTCAGTAGTACAGACTATTCCTACTGGTTTATTGAATGCGATATATACCGGTTTTTCTTTAGGAGCAATAACCGATTGACCATCTACCGCAACCTCATCACCCTTACTCACTTTGGTGCCCATCTCAGGAACTTTCCCATTGATGGTAACTCTTCCTTCTTCAATTAGTTTATCAGCTGCTCTTCGAGAGCAATAGCCAACCTCACTTAAATACTTATTGATACGTGTGGATGAGTTGTTTTCCATGGTAAGGGATTTGTAATTGCAAAATAAGGCAAAAAACTGCTATTGAATCGTAGATTCCCCCATTTCAATTAGCTTTAGGGTGGTTTTCCAATTCCGAGTTGTGGCCATTACTTTTAGTTTATTTTCAAGCAAATTATTACTCAGTTTTGAAGAACTTACTTTTTCATCATAAAGCAAATAAATGGTTTGCTTATCCAAGTTGTACTGATCTTTTTCGCAGTTGAATTCTGCAAGTTTTGCAATGTTTTCTGCAGTTGGAGTTTGTTTTAAATGACTTACGTAGAGTTTTTCTATTGGAGGATTAGCTTTCAGATAGGGGTTATTAATAGCCATTCTTTTATAGGCTTGAAATGGGAGTACTATTACACCAACACTAAATCCAAAATGAGCTTCTATCACCTTTTCTAATATTTGTTCCAACTCAATAGGACTTTCATTTTCAGACTGAAAAACTACATTCCCGCTTTGGATATAGGTGGATACTTTTTTTAGCGTATTTTTTTCTAAGAGGCTCCGCAACTCAGCCATGGCAATCTTTCGATGACCACCCACGTTAATTCCTCTCAATAAAGCAATGTATGTATTCATAGGTCTATTTTAAGATCCATTCTATTAATTCTTCCTGATCAACAATACTCCATGAATGAGGGTGTCGAGCGCCATCTCCACGAATGCCTTTATTCTGGGTTTCGATTAATTCAAGTTGTTTAAAAGTGGTTTGTTGATTTTTGAAAAATTGCTGTTGGGCGTAGGAGTTGGTTTGATTGAAATCGGCCTGCCTATTTTCTTTCCACCAAATAGAATCTGGTTCGGTGTATAATCTGACTTTAATTGATTTTAGATGTGCAATGTTGTCATAATTCTGTATTTCATTAACGATAGGAGAATGAATTGCGAATGAATCAGGAAAATGATTTTTTTCTCCAACTATACTGTCTAAAAGTCCAATCAATAAATTGGATTCAGCAACGGACGGTTCAGAAAAGTTACGTTCGATATTTAATTTAGATGATCGGTAGATGTTCCATAAATCAATAGGCGGATCAACAGCGAAAACTGCATTGGGTTGGTATTTATTATTTTGAGAAATCAAGTAATCGGCTAGTAATAAAGATACATTTCCGCCCCCTGAATAACCTCCAATTGTAATATTTTGACTAGGAAGTTGATAATAGTCCATAATCTCATTGAGAAAATCGCCAAGCATTCTTTTTTCTGTACTATCTAAAGAGAGTCGGAAGTTGAAGTTGAGTAAAACCACCGAAATTCCATTGGTATAAGCACTGTCTAATATTTTGAATTCATTTTTTGTTTGATTTAAATCACAAGAAAAACAGGGGAATAGAAATAGAGTAGCGGCTTGCTTTTGGGCATAATGAATTTCAAATTCATCCGTGGTAATTACATTGCTTTTTAATGGAATAGATTCACTTTTTTCAGAAGGTGATGAACAAGAGAAAAGAGCGAGAATAAAGGTCAATAAAAGTAAATTACGCATGGATTAATATTTTGGCCTAAAGATACCATACTTCCTACATTTTGAATGAGGAATTTGTATAAGAATGGAATTAAAGCTTTTGGATAGTGTAAAGTTTGGAATCTGATTATTTAAAATGTCCGGAAAAGACAAGAAATAAATCTGGAAAAAAAGCATTAAAAGTAGTTAATCTCTTTTGACGAAAGCAGCAACTATTAACGAAGTAATGATACCCATAATTGGTGCACTCAAAGTAGCTTGAAGGATATAGTTCTTCAAATTGAAATATTCGGCGGCTTTTGCAGCTGTCATAAACTCTTGCTCTACCGCATATTTTGCTGCATTCTGAAAATAGGATGGAGTGATAAAAGTAGAAACAACAAATTGCATCGCTGGTGTGATGGCAGTGATGACTAAAGTAATGAAAAGTCCTGTAATCAGTCCTTGAGTATAGCTCATATGGCCTCGGTAAAACGACTCTCGTTTCTCTTTTAAAGCAAGGAAATAGATAATAACAGCAGGAATAGCAACGAAATTGGTGTAAATAGCATGTTGATCAATGTACACATCGTGCAGCCCCACTAATTTTTCCATAACCATCCAAAGAACCATCATTATGATAAAAAAGAAAGCCCATTTCATTTCAATTGTTCTATTTCGAAATATCATCTTTTGTTCAGGTTAGATTCATATAAGGTTATAAATTCATTACCGGTCATTCGCTGGGTCAATGCCTCAATCAATTCAAAAGGAATTTGATCGACTTTTTTAAAACGAATGCAACTTTTTCCCATGTCCAATTTAGTTTTACTGTATTTATGATATTCGTTCACAAACCATTTCATTAAAGCTTCATCCATATAAATGCCACTGTGATAAAGTGCTATGAAATTTTTCTGAGAAGCGATGTGCATAAAAGGCAATGGAAGCTTGGGGTTGACATGATAACCGTTTGGATAAACCGAATGCGGAATAACATATCCAATCATTCCATAGTTGATACATTCTTCGACTTCAGCACTTAAATTAGCCTTGATGACAGCTCTCAGTTTTTCCATAATGGGTCGACGCTCTATTGGAATTTTTGAGAGGTAATCTTCTGGAGAATTCGCTTCTATTTGCATGGGGGAATCCGTTTGTTTCAACAAATATAGCGGAAATAATGTAACCTCCTTTGTTTAGGGTGGATACTTAATTTGTGTACCAAATTCCTCAAAATGACTTTCTGTTTCTATGATTTATAGAAAGATTGAGAGGGATTCAATTGAAGGATAATGCAGACTAATGGTTGGATGGTTTGGTTTTCATAAAGTAGGAAGTTAAGTAGTTAGCAGACTCTTCATTCGGAGTAACTCTCATGATTGGCAGCTGGAATTTAATGGAATTGCTGCAGTGGTACACCAATTGAATCTAAGATTACAGTAATCAACAAAAACAGAAATTATGAAAATCAATTTAAAGCAAAAAGCAATAATGGTTTCATTGTCAATGACCATTGCTGCTGCCACAATTACAAGTTGTGGAACAAGTAAAGGTGTACAAGGTGGAGCAGCAGGAGCAGCTGGAGGTGCTATTATTGGCGGAATCATAGGAGAAAATAATGGAAGTACGGCTACAGGTGCTATTTTGGGTGCAGTCATTGGCGGTGCAGCTGGTGGAGCTATCGGAGCATATATGGACAAACAAGCCAAAGAAATAGAAAAGGACATTGAAGGTGCTGATGTAGAAAGAGTAGGAGAAGGGATTAAAATTACATTTGACTCAGGATTATTGTTTGGTGTAGACAAATCAACATTGAATGAGTCGACAAAGGAAAATTTAAGAGAGCTGGCACGAACACTCCAAAAGTATGAAGACACTCAAATTCTGATAGAAGGTCATACTGACAATACTGGAAGTGTAGAGTATAATAAAAAGTTATCAGATCGAAGAGCCGATGCAGTAGCTGACTATATTAAAGGCTTGGGTGTATCAGGATCAAGAATTTCTACTGTGGGCTATGGTGAAGCCCAACCATTGGAATCTAACGATACAGAAGCAGGTAAGCAAGCCAACAGAAGAGTAGAAATGGCCATATTTGCCAACAAAAAATTACAAAAAGCTGCCGAGAGAGGGGAACAATTAGATGAATAGTGACTTCAATTAGGTTAGAAAGAGAAGAGGAATGAATTTTAATCCATTCCTCTTTTTTTAATCTTTACATATGGCAAGATATATTTTTTCGCCTGTTAGTTTTTCATCTTTAAATGGCATTAATACCATATAGTTTTTGTTGATCTCAATGATCTTAAAAACTACGTAATCATTTTTATCTCTATTAGGTGTCAGATAAAGCAATTTTGGTTTCGTACGGATTGAATATTTACCGACCTCAAACTTTCCATTCATTACGAAGTTGACATCTTTGTTTTGATATGCCATTATTTTAAATGTTTTATCATATTCTCCTTGGTCTCCATTTTTGGTAGTAAAACCGTCGTATGACCAGCAATTGTTAATGTAATTTGTAACTTCTTCTTCAAATGACTTTTGCTCTTCAACCTCATAAGTCTTAATGGTGGAGTTCATTTGATTAATCATCTGCATTCGATTCAACAAAATGATTGAATTTGGAGCAATTTCAAGTCCTCTTTGAATGGATTGTTTTACTTTAGACAAATTTCTATTATTGAAATGATAATTGGCGATATCTAAATACATTGCAGCAAGATAACTTTCATCGTAATTTGTCTTTGGGTTGTTTTTTAGATGAGTTTCGTATGAAGCAAGTCTTGTCATTCCTTCATTGAATTTACCGTAAGAAACATATTCTCTGATGACCCTCATGTTGTAGTAATTATAAAATTGTTGAAACGTTGGGTCCCTTTTAAGTAGGTCAAATTTGGTCATGTATTTTTCTAAAGAGTCAATATTATCTTTATGATTTCGGTCGGTTAGCATATGTAATTTTGCCAGATTAGTAATGTTTTCTTTCAATTCAATATTTTCAGGATTTAATTGATAAGCTATGGACAACTCATGCAAGGCTTCTGGATACTGATTATTGACTTGATAGACATAAGCTAACCGATATCTATAATTCAGTTCATAATCTTTAATATTCACTATTGTGTCAACCGCTGATTTAAATTGTTGGTAGTAAGTTTTATAAGCTGAAATGTTAGGGTGTAGTACCATTAATTCATTTCCAACGTATTGAAAGTGAGTTAGACCTAAGGATTCAAACTGACTGCCTTTTGGGTTTAAGTTCACAAATTTGGCGAGAGAAATTGGATCAAACTGATTTGTATTCTCGCATTCTGCTAGAACATTAATCAATGCATAGTTAGTCATGAAAAGAATATTCGTGGAAGGGTAAACGAGATAGGAAGCTTCTAGAAAGTAGGCAGCTTCTTCGTAATTCGCCTGGTTGTATTTTTCCACACCTTTATTGTAATACAATAAGGCTGCTAGTTGCACATCATTAATAATCTTATTAGTGTCATAATGCTGATCAAAAAGTTTTTTTACGGAATTGTTTTCAAATTCTTCTTCAGATATTAGTTTGTTTGCTTTTAATAAATTGACATAATCTTTTTGGGTTTTGTAATCGAATACAAAAGTTCCTTGAGTCGGTAAAGTGCTTTCAACTAATATTTTTTCACCCTTAGGGTCAGCAATTAAGTATACATGGGTTGGAGTCTCCCGGATTTCATAATCAATATTAAATCGATTAAATATCTGAACATAAAGAGCAGTGGCCGATACACAATTGTATTCTCCTTTGGTAAAGAGTTGATTAAAATCAGCATCCAAAACGTACTTTTTTAACTTTGCATTATGAATTTCAGAGTAGATGGTTTTAATTTGCTTCTTTTTGTTTTTGGTCTTCAACTTTTCAGGATCCAATCCTTTGTATAAGTTGTCAATTTGTTGATGAATTTTTTCTTCATTGCCAGTTTCATACTCCAAGGCAATCATAATTTCCAACGCATCGACATCTATAGAATTTGCGATCTTATTAAACACCTTTTCTTCAAAGGTACTTTTGTAAATTCTAGTATCATCCTGAGCTAGTGCATTTTTTGGCAGACTAAGTATAAAAGGAATAACGATAAGGAGGAGATTTTTCATAATTAAAGGGTTATCATTTAGAGAGAGGAGATAAGAACTGAATTATTGAATTAAACTGAAGCGAAATGATTATTCAAGTCGTTGATAATTAATTCAATTACGTTCTTGAAATTTAAAGAGGTTGACTCAGCCATACTTCTGCCAAATGTTTGAATAAGTTCTTTTTTGTTATTGTATCCATGTCTGAAAGCATCACTTTTCTTTTTTGCATCAAAAGTGTTTTCATGAATTAATTCAGTCCCTTTTTTCAATTGGTAAGAAATGGCTACTTCTGTATCAGCAGGACCTGCATAGTCACCAAAGTTATATATGTACATGAAAAATAGGTATGCAAAAAAGCCATTACTGGTATAAGGACCTATGGCTTGAACTTTATTGATCGTAATTTCTAACTCATAATCATGGTCTACACTATCCAATTGGAACGATCCAGATCGTTTGGCCTCTCGTTCAAAGTGATACTGCATAGATTCTGCCCAACTGTTCAAATAATTGGATTCACCCTGATAACACATTTTACGAGATTCCCAATAATTGAAAATTAATAAAGGAACTGTCCAGCCTGTTTCTTTCACAGCAATGGTTTGTTGTCTTACAGTTGGGTCCACAGAAACCTTCGAGAGTGACAACTTAATGTCACTTTTGTCTTCTATTGGTTTTGAATCCAATAAATAAATGATAGATTGTTTTCTAGAGTCAAGCTGTGCTTGAATCTTTTTTGTGGAAGTACAGCTACTTAAAATGGTAAGAAAGGCAACAAAAAATAAAATGTAGGAACGATTTCTAATCATGTTTGTAGATAATATATTTGACTCTATTTTTAACTATTTCTTTTTCAATATCACTTTTTGCAATATCCATTGCCTTTTGATACTGCAATACAAGTTCATTTGTCGTATTGTAGGTATTTAATTCATACCTACAGTCACCTATTAATAAGTGTTTATGATAAAGAAAATTGTTGCCTCTATACTGTTGAAGGGCTTCTTCTGCTAGTTTGTATTCTCCTTTCATAAAGTGACAGAATCCAATGTAGAATTGGTGGATAACTAAACTGCTATCATGTTGAAGCAAAAAAAGATCGATGTCTTTGCGCTTCATTTTTTTCAATAGAAAGGCGAATTGTTGAGTTTTGGCAATTTCATTGGGATTCAAATGTGGATTTTCATCTGGCTGGATTAGCTCATCAAAAACGATACTTCGCTTTAAAATTTCTTTATCGCCCCTTTGGGCTAATTTCAGGTATTGGTGCTTGTCCAGAATAATAAAATAGTCTTTAAAGTTGGAAGCGGTCAAAAAAAATAGGAAAAACAGTGATACCGTAAGTTTGAGAATTGGTCGCAATAGTAGAGTTTTATTGTGTTAGGTTATTTTTTTGGGTCAATCTTTGAAATTAATGTCATCTGATTGAGCGTCTGCAATTATCAGCAAATTATTTTAATTGAGTGATATTAAAATAAGCCAATCTTTATAATCATATAAAGAATTTAGATTTGATAATGAGTTTCTTTTTAAGAAGTCAAAAGATGTTTTCATCCAACTTAACCTTAACAAGTGTGTTTTTAGCACTCTTCCTTTTTTTCCCTTTTAGGAATGCCTTCTACTCCCTCAATCAATTTTTCAGCTATTTGATTTTTTTCGCTTGAATGAAGCACAGACATGTCTCCTGTTGATTCCAATACCACTGCAAGTACCTCGTCCAATTGGATGACATTGGCTTCTCTCAGCTTAGCCATTAAGTCACTTTCTCCAACATTTGTTTTTTCCAAATTGGGGTACAGAATCTTTCCTTTAAACATTAACATCATCGGACGGTTGGTCGCAAGATTTTTGAAGAAATTTGATTTGCGAACCAAATAGGAGAAAAGTGTTTGAAATAGCAGGATACCAATCAGAGCCACTGAGGCTTTTAAAAAGGATTGATTGGCATTCATAACAACAGAAGCAAGAATTGATCCGATAGCAATGGTTGAAGCAAAGTCAAAGCTGGACATTTTAGCAAACGTTCGTAATCCAAATAAGCGAGTAATAATAATCATCACCGAGAATATAATTCCGACAGTCAATATTGCTTTCATTAAGATGGCCATTTCAGGGTATATCCAGTTTTCCATTTCCTACTTTTTTTAAGTTTAACTATATGAGTTCATGCCAATGCTAAAAAGATGGCACTTTATTTTTATACCACATTTATTAGACCAACTACCCATTCCACGGATGATAGATCAATGCTACAACCTGCTTTTTGAATAAGTTATTAAAAATTAATCAATTGTAATTGTTTGGATATCTACGGCTTAAAACTTGGATTAAAACGGACAGCTATCGCAAAAAATATCAAGTTATGAACCTTCTAAACTACCTTTCACCATGACACCAAATTCTATATTAGAAATCATCGGAAATACTCCAACCGTTAGACTGACAAGAGTTTCGGAGGATTTAGGATTAAACGTTTTTGGTAAGATCGAGGGCTTAAATCCGGGTGGAAGCATAAAGGATAGGACTTCCTTAGCCATGATTCAAAATGGCGTCGCTTGTGGAAAAATTTCTGCAACCACCACAATTGTTGAAAGTAGCAGTGGAAATATGGCAATCGGCTTAGCTCAAGTCTGTTCTTATTACGGACTAAAACTCATTATTGTCACCGATACCAAAGCCAACCCCCATACTTTACAAATGTTAAGGGCTTATGGAGCACAAATTGAAATGGTCAACAAACCGTGTATAGGAAGTGGATTACTTGGTGCTCGCTTAAAAAAAGTAAAAGAGCTTTTAGCAGTAATACCCAACTCTTTTAGTCCCAATCAATATAAAAATAAGTTAAACCCTCAAACTCACTTTCAAACAATGGCTGAAATTCATCAAGCTGTCCAACACATCGATTATGTTTTGGTGGCAACGAGTACTTGTGGTACTTTGATGGGATGCGCGTCATACTTGGAAGAAAATAGCCCGCAAACCCAATTAATAGCCGTAGATGCAATCGGAAGTGTCATTTTTGGTCAGCCTCCTTGTTCACGATTAATACCAGGCCACGGTTCAGGCATACCGTCTTCCTTTTTGAAAAAGAATTCCGTTCACCAAGTAGTTGCCATTAGTGATGAAGAATGCGTTGAAGGATGTCATTACCTCTTAGAGAAGGAAAGTATTTTGGCAGGAGGGTCTTCAGGTGCAGTAGTTTCAGCCTTGCATCAAATAAAGTCCACCATTCCCAATGGAAGTCGGTGTGTGTTGATGCTACCTGATCGAGGTGAACGATATCTGGATACGATATATAACCCTAGTTGGGTGACTGAAAATTTTGAAACAGTAACGCCTGAAAAAAGAAAAGTAAGTTTATGAGTCAACCAAGAATAAGTATCGGTATTGTTGGATTTGGTCCAAAAGGGCTGTATGGTTTTGAAAGACTATTGGCCAATTTACATCAAATGGATGAAAAGCTCGAAGTACATGTACATCTGTTTAACGCTAAGGGTGATTTCGCTACCGGTTGGATTTATCAACCTGAGCAGCCTGATTTTTTATTGATGAATTATAGCAATGCTTTTATTACAATGCATCCAGATGCAGCACCTTCACCGATATGCGAGATTATGTCCTTTTCGGAATGGTGCGCAAATTGTCGTCAAACGTCTACGAGTGCAGAAGATAAAAGAATTGCATCTCGTGGAGAAGTGGGCGAATATCTTTCTTATTATTTCAACTGTTTGTGTGATTCAGCTCGTTCAAATATTATAATTCACAAAAATAGGGGAAAGGTTACAGCCATTATTCCTGAAAAGGAGAACTATCGCCTCGAAACCGATACTGAGTTTCAATCTCCACTATTTGCTACTTTATTACTGACCACTGGCCATTCGCCAAGTATCACCTCCAAACTGAGTCAATCCAAGAAATCTAAGAATTGTATACCGTTTGTATATCCAGTGCAAGAAAAGTTACAGCTTATACCTAAAAATGTTCAAGTAGCTTGTAAAGGGATAGGATTAACTGCCATAGATTCAATTTTGGCATTAACTGAAGGAAGAGGTGGAGTGTTTGAAAAAAGTAATGAATCCGAACTGATCTATAGGAAATCAGGAAAAGAGCCAACGAAAATTTATCCCTTTTCGCGTTCAGGTTATCCAATTATTCCACGATTATCTAATGGTGTGACTTTAACCCAGCATAGCTGTTATTTAAAAAAATGGGTTTCCTCCCTCTCTGAAAATTGTTCTCCATTTGACTTTGAGCAAGAGGTTCTACCCCTGATCAAGCAGGACATCACCACGGAATATTACTATCAATTATTTCAAAATTATAAGTTGAGGCTAAACGCGCAACAAGAGTATGAAAAGGTTTTAGATGAAATTCAAGAATTTCATCGTCTTCATCCAGAAGAAAAAAAGTTTGAAGCTGATGAATTGTTACATCCTCCAATCAGACAATCTAACAATGCCCATGAGGATTTTCTGGCCTACTGGAAAAAGACGGTTGATTGGATAAAAACCGGAAATAGCCCTTTTGTAGCTGCAGCAAATACATGGGGGAATTTAGTAGACGACTTCAATTGGTTGTATAAAAATGATAAGCTAACTGCTGATTCTAGGTCGAAATTTATTTCCACTTATTTTTCTATGTTTAATAGAATCTCTTATGGGCCTCCTTTGCAAAATGTTCAGAAAGTAATAGCATTGGCCGCAATTGGAGTTGTTGATTTCTCGTTTGTTAATAATCCGGATATTGCGAAAACCGACAGTGATAAATATGAGTTAAAATCGCATGAAGAAATGACTGCTTGCGAGTGGATGATTGATGCACGTTTACCCAGAGGTTACACCGTTAACTCTAACGTTTTGTACACAAGCTCCTGTAAAAGGAATGGCTTATTTTCATTTCTAAATAAGCATACCAATAGCGATTTTGCAAATGGATTGAACTGCAATGAAGCAGGCAATCCCATTTCTGAGGAAGGTGAAGTAATCTCTAACATAACTTTATATGGCACACCCGCAGAAGGTAAATTATTCGATAATGATAGCTTATCAAGAAAGCGAAATGATACTGCTAGTCAATGGGCTAAGCAAACTATTCAACTCATTTATAAAACTTTAATACCAGAACATGAATACTAAACTTCCTCCGTTAACACCGCTTGTATCTCCTTGGATGGAGCAATTAATAACGGATTTTGATTTGCAACACCAATTATTTGAAAAGTATGGCTCTCCATTGAACGTCCACCATATTCCTTCCTTTGAGAAGAATATTTCAGCTTTCGAAGCTATACTTTCCAATTACGGGTTTAAACATAAAATCTTTTATGCTAGGAAAGCGAATAAATGTAAGATATTAGCTTCAGCTGCGGTACAAAACGGAATCGGTGTAGATACAGCAAGTTTTAACGAATTGAAACAGTGTTTGGATAATGGAATATTGCCTTCCAATTTGGTTTCTACAGCAGCTATAAAGACCGAACCATTACTGAAATTAGCTATTCACAATCAAGTACTTTTGATTATTGACAATGAAGATGAAGCGAATAAGATATTGGAATTATCTAAAGAGCTGAATCAACCTGCAATTATAGGTTTTCGCATAAGTGGATTTTACGTAGGCAATCGCAAGTTAATGAGCCGTTTTGGCTTAGACGTAGATGAAATAGAGTCTTTCATACTTGATTTTTTTAAGAAGAAAGGAGCTCAGCAATTCTTGAACTTTACAGGATTCCATTTTCATTTGGATGGATATTCTCCGAAGGAAAGAGGAACAGCGCTTCATCAGACTATGGATTTGATAATGCGTCTTCGAAGCCACAATTTTGACCTAAAATTTATAGACATCGGAGGTGGTGTATTGATGAATTACCTCGAAAACCAAAACGAATGGATGACTTTTCAAGAGGAGTTGAAAATGGCGGTTCTAAATCAACGAGAACCGATTACCTATAATAATAATGGATTAGGGTTTACTCAACGCAATGGAGTAGTGGAAGGACAGTTGTCAACATATCCATTTTACAATGAGAGGACCAAAGAAAAATTTTTACCTGAAGTGTTATCTGTACCGAATGAAAACGCTTTGACTGTAGCTAAACGATTAGAAGATTTGGATATAGAGTTGCGGTTGGAGCCAGGCAGAAGTCTATTGGATCAAGTTGGCGTCACGATGGCAAAAGTGGTTCACCGGAAAAAGGATGCAAGAAATAATATATTGGTTGGTTTAGAGATGAACATGACGCAAATGGCGAGTTCTAGTGCTGATTTTTTGCTGGATCCATTTATTAGTTTTGCTGATACTGAACGAGAAGACAAACCTGTTGAGGTCTATTTAACAGGAGCCTATTGCTTAGAAAGAGATGTATTGCTACAACGAAAGATTGCTTTGCCGCGTTTACCCTCAGTGGGGGATGTGCTACTTTTTGTGAATACTGCGGGTTATATGATGCACTTTTTTGAAACGGAAGCTCACCTTTTTGATCTATCACAAAATGTTTACACTCGCAAGTCACAAAACGAAATGAAAATAAGTGATTTTATGGCAGATGAATAATAAGAGATAAATTGTCATTCACTCTAATTTTCTCAAAATATTACTTACAGCTGCTCTGTGGTTTGTTTTCCTGAACTACTTTTAAAACTCTTCATCTATTGCTGTACTTTAACTGGATTTACTTTCTTTTCTAGTTTATTCACTTTCATTGAAATAATTTTATTTCAAATAGTTGAGTAGAAACTGAGAAAACTCTGATACTTCGGAATTTGTATATTCTTTGATATATAGCTTAATCTATATATAATTCAGTCTTTTAGTAAATTTCACTTCTATTCCACACCTGTAAAAAACTGAACGGCAAAGCCACAGAATTCTTTGATTACTTCCTTGTCGAGTTCAAACTCTTGTCGCTTATAGAGGTAATTTCTAGATGTCGGAGAGATGCTTTGCCCAGTTTTTAGCTCTTCATAAGTCAAACATTTGATGTGCCTTCGCGATACGATAATGAAGAAGGCATTTTCATAAGGGTAATCTGATTTGATATCCTCAAAGCTAAACTGGCCATTGGCGCGATATTTTACTTCTACCAAATTTACATCACCTGTTTTGGGGTGTTGCATAACAAAGTCGGGCATTGTCCGTATTTGTTTGGCTACATTGGTGTTTACTCCTTGTAAAAGTTCTATAATTCCCGGAATAGTTTTCTCCATTCCGTAATGAAATACCTTATAGCCCAATTTTGTGAAAAGCTGTTCAATAAGTGTTTCTGCCACTCGGCCTTTTAAAGCACGTTGGCTCCACGATTGAGTAGAGTTTGAGTTCGCTTTAGTAGTCAATTTTCTAGATATAAATAATTCAGTCTTTAAAAATAGTAAAACCCTTCATTTAAACAAATTAAAGCATTAGGAATTGACATGAAAAGTGAATACTTGTGAGAATTAATTTCTCATTTTTTTACTTTCTTTACGATATGAAAAAGATCTTACTGCTGTTTCCCATCTTTTTGCTCCTTATGGCTCGTGGAAAAAATAATGATGTAAAGTGCGATAACGCTCAATTGACTATTTGCAACACCACAGAAACGGATATGGTGGTCTTTGGTTGGGATTCAGATCAAATGGAGGATACCCTCTTCCCCGGAGAATGTACTGTCAAAGATTTTGGAGAAGTGGATATATCCTATGACATGTTTGGGAATGAAACTAATCGACAAACTACTGTTCACAGATTTAGCACTAAATCAGGAACTTATTTATATGAAATGGAAAATTGCGTTAAGTGGATATTAGCACCTAGTGGGTATGTGGATATCACCCATTGCTTAAATGGTGTTTTCGATGCTGACCAAGGAGAATATGATGTGGATTGTGGTGGAGTTTGTCCGCCATGTAAAAATATAAAAGTTCCATGTGAGTCAACCTTAAAGGAAGATGAAATAGATTGGAATAACGGTGCTGATGATGATTTAACCTATTCATTTCATTATGTCGATGACAGTAAAATGAGAATAAAATTTAGTTTTTATTTCGGTCAAGAATTGATTATTAAAATACCAGTGCAGCAGTTACCTAAAACCAATCGAAAATTTATTATCGGGAGCAATTTTAGTAATGCAGAGATGGTATACTACAATCGTTTTGAGTATTTGACTCCTCAAGCAGGGGAATTCCTTTATTTTGTATCCACTGGTGAGGGTATAGGTAAATTTGAGTTTTGTGATTTAAAGTTTACTGGTGCTTTGACAACCAAGATAGGGACGGGTAGTTTAAGTTTTGAAGAATAGATCATTAATTCTTTAATAAACGATATTAGGTATACCTGAATTTACTTTTTTAATCCTAAAGCCCAAATAGAAGGGCTTTAGGATTAGTAATAGCCTTTCCATTACAGTTTGATGGGTAACTCTGTCTTTAAACCGATAAAGGGCTCACTGTTACCGATCCACTTCATAAATACACCCAGATTCACTTTATCCTTATTGTCTTTTTTGGCATTAAAGAATAAGCCTAGGCCATAACTGTATAAAGGGTCTTTTAATTCAGAAATTTGTACATCACCAAAAAGATCTAAAACTACAATGTCGCCTACTCCGATTAAAATTTCTGAAGAAACGGTATGCTGGATGAATTCTTTATAATTCCCTCTAAAAGCCTTAGTCGATTTAGATACTTCTCTATTTGTTGAACTATCAGGTATGGTAATGTAGTCTTTAACATCAACTTGCTCAAATTTATTGATATTATTCCCCCTTTCATAAGTGTAAAAAAGGTTGAAATAGAAAAAGTCGGGTCTTCCCTTAAAATTATAGGTTTCCTTGTTCCATTTGGCGTAAAAATTATAGCCAAGGCCTCCTTTCCAGCTAGAAAAATCCTCCTTGAATATTTGATCATTAAAGGCTTTGCTTACATCCACAATTTTATATTGCGCATTATTGTAATCGAAGCCTGCTGTAAAGTAGTTTAAACGTGTAAAAGTGATACCCCTTTCTGATTTATTCACAGCAAAATAGTCATCTTTTTTAAATAGAAAATTTAAATCAAGACCCAACTTTACAATGGGCATATCACTATTCCCAAAATCAAAAATGTTGGTGCTTTCACCCACCTCCAGTTTTCCTTTAAGAATTAGTTTTTGGTTGTCACCTTCTCGGATGGTTTTTTCACTTTTGTTTTCTTTAAAAGGACTGAAGGTAAAGTCTACTTTAACCGTTGTTTTGTCCTTATCAAAGCTAGTTGAGATTTCTGAGTTTAAGGAATTGGCATTTTGCCCGATGAGTGTGTAAAAAATAGGTTTGATAGAATCTTTTAAATCACTTTTAGTAATTGGAACTTTTACTTGTGTCAGTTCTTTGTTTCCTCTGGCTTCAAATTCAGAATAGTTTATTTTTTGATTTTGCGCGGTGGAAATGGTAATACTTAAAATAAATAGGAGGGCGAAGAAGAATAAATTTTTCATGATTTCTTGGGTTTAGTTTAGATATCAAAGTAAACCCATTCATCCTCATAATGAAATACCTATAAATCGGTATTTTTTTATTGATTTTCTGGTGGTTTTATACACTGCAATTGAAGATTCCAATTTTTAACCTTTTTTCGATAGCTGTGGAAAACGACAACTTAATAATCAAAAAAAAGAAAGGCTGTCCGCGAAGACAGCCTCTCACCCGTTTAAACAGAGCGTCCGCCGACACCTCTATCCATGAGGAAACACCTCAATATCATTGTCTACTTTCTCTATATTGATGATTTCATCGCCTTGGGGGAAATGCCAACTGACATCACTGCCTTCAGCATAACCGATTAAAGCTGTTCCCATTGGAGAGAGCACTGATAGTTTCCCTTTTTGAATGTCTGCACGCTGAGGCAGCACCATTTCTAATCCCGCTTTCCTTCCAAATGGGGTGGTGATGGTTACAACACTTCCTATACGTACCACCTTACGAGGAAATTCGTTTTCTGCGATGACAGTTGCCACCTTTAATTCTTCGTACAATTTTTTTCTACATTTTGCTGCGATAGGATCTACTGCTTCTGAATTTCGAATCAAATCAATTAGTGTCTTTTTGTCCTTTTCTGTGACAATCAATTTCGTAACTTCCATAACTATATCATTTTCACTTCTTCAATAATTTGATGTAAACTGTATTTGGCATCTCCAAATAATAATTTACAGTTGGCTCTTTCAAACAAGGGGTTGCTAGCTCCAGAATAGCCGGCTGACATTCCTCTTTTCATTACAATGACTTGCTTGGCCTGATAGGCTTTTATAATCGGCATACCATAAACTACGCTTTCTGAATCTGTTTCTGCTGCTGGATTGACAACATCATTAGCTCCGATTATTATTGCAGCGTCAAACTGCCCCATATTGTGGTTCACTTCATCCATTTCTACAATGTCACTGTAATCGATATTGGCCTCCGCCAACAATACATTCATATGCCCTGGCATTCGACCTGCAACGGGATGAATGATGTATTTCACTTGAGCTCCTAGTCCTTGCAATCTTTTTTGTAATTCAAAGCATTCCTTCTGTGCTTGAGAAACAGCCATTCCAAATCCCGGAATAATGGCTACATTTTTCGAAAAGGCAAGAATAGAAGCTGTTTCCGCTGTAGATATGGTTTGTATTTCTTGCAATGCTTCTCCTGTGTTACCTTTTCTAGTCACTGCAGCGGTTTGTCCCAGTAGTACCTTTTTTAAAGATCGGTTCATTGCTTTACACATTTGTATAGTCAATAATACTCCTGTAGACCCTACTAAAATACCGCCCAATAACATAATAGTGCTTTCAAATAACATACCTGAGATAGCAGTGGCAATTCCGGTTACGGCATTCAATACAGAAATCAATACAGGCATATCCGCTCCACCGACGGGTAATGCAAATAATACTCCGTAAACTAAACTGATAGCACCAATGATCAGGGATAAAGTTTGGAAATTTAATGCGACATTAGGTTGAAAAAAGTGCCAAATGGACAAACCAATTACAAGAAACCAACAGCCAAAAGTCAAAGCTTTCGATCGGAAACTGGTTTTCATTTTACCTGCTAGTTTATAGAAGGCAATTATACTTCCTGAAAAGGAGGCTCCACCTAAGAATACTCCTAGCAATAACACGATTTTTATCGTGGATTGCTCGATAGCCATGTCGGAAATAAACGATTCATTGATTCCAATGATTAAGGCACATAAACCTCCCAATGCATTAAATAATGAAATGAGTTCGGGCATACGCGTCATTTCATAGCTCTGAGATAACCCTTTACCGATAATCGTTCCAACTAGTAATAAGGCTACTAGTAAATAAACGTTGTTCAATTGATGGTGTTGAACAACCATTAAGACGGCAGTGGCGGCAATAGCAAGGATCATGGCAACAGCCGATAGAAGGTTACCATTTCGAGCGGAAGATGGTGCTGCCATCAGTTTAATACCGCCAATAAACCCAATTGCAGATAGGAGGTAGACAAGATTGATGATTCCGACCATAATTATTTTTTCTTTTTAATAAACATGGATAGCATTCTATTGGTGACAAAGAATCCCCCTGAAACGTTGATAGTGCCAATAAGTACCGCTAAAGAAGCAACAATAAGAGTAGAAACTTCTGTTAAAGGAGTGGATAATAATTGTATTGCTCCTCCAATTAAAATAATACCGCTTATAGCGTTAGCGCCTGACATTAAGGGGGTATGAAGGACTGAAGGTACATTTTTTATGACTTCCAAGCCGATTAAAATACTCAATACAATGACATACCACCCATCTATGGGTGACAAATAAAATGAATCTAACATGTGTTTATTTTAGTGGTTGTTTATCTCCGAAATGATCCGTTCATTAATGACTTTACCATCTTCAACGACCTTTGTCGCTAATAGTATATCATCAGTTTCATTGGCTTCTGTTTTCTTTAAATAATGTAGCAGAAAGGAGGTGAAGTTATTTGAAACTAATGTAGAGGAGGCGTTTGAGCATTTACTGATCAAAGATACCGGGCCTGCTATTGTTACACCATTTACAGCAATGGTTTCATTCTTTTTGGTTAATTCACAGTTTCCTCCATTTTCAGCTGCTAAATCGATGATGATAGCGCCTGGTTTCATGGTGTAAACTGTTTTTTCATGGATTAACCGCGGTGAAGGTTTTCCAGGAATTTTTGCGGTGGTGATAATCACATCAGCTATTTTTGATTCTTCGGCCAATCTCTCGGCTACTAAATCCATATAGTCTTTGGTTTGCTCTACAGCATAGCCACCTGCTTTATCACTTTCTAACGATCCTTCAACTTCTATGAAAGTGGCGCCTAAACTTTCTACTTCTGTTTTAGTATTTTTTCGAATATCAAAAGCTTTCACTTGAGCGCCTAATCTTTTGGCAGTGGCTATGGCTTGCAAACCTGCTACACCAGCACCTAAGATTAAGAATTTAGCGGGCCGCAATGTGCCACCTGCACTAGTGACCATAGGCACAACCAATGGAGACATCTCAGCAGCCATTAAAACAGCTTGATAGCCAGAAATAGAGGCTACAGAAGAAATGATATCCATTGATTGTGCTATTGTCGTTCGAGGAATCAAGTCTAGACTGTATACCTCTGTTTTTTTGTTGATATAAGGAGTGATAATGGAATGGTCGTTGATCACATTATAATATCCAATAAAGACTTTATTATTGTTCAATTTCTCATTCTCCAAAGCGCTGCCATAACTTAAGATAATATCTGAGTACTGGATGATATCGGCCTTAGAGGGCACGATAGTCGCTCCTGCATCTTCGTAAGCTTCATTCGTAAAGCCTGCAAACAACCCCGCATCTTTTTCGATACAGATGTTAAAATGCTCTTTTAGCTGTTCTACGCTTTTGGGAGTCAAAGCGACAATTTTATCACCTTGACTCTCATTGATTACTCCTAATTGTTTCATATCATTACGATTATGGAAACACGCCTCTTTCTTTGTAAGTTTGCTCTAATCGCTTAAGAGCTACCAAGTAAGCGCCATTTCTCCAATGTGTGTCATACTCTTTTGAAGTTTCTACTACCTTGTCAAAAGCGATACTAACCTTGTCGTGAATCATGTCTAATACTTGATCCAATTTCCAGATTTCAGAACGCTTATTTTGCAACCATTCGTAGTAGCTACCAATTACACCTCCTGAGTTACAAAGAATATCAGGAATGACATCTACACCTCTTTCCAATAAAATAGCTTCAGCGTCTGTGTCTGTTGGACCATTTGCTCCTTCAGCGATTAACTTAGCTTTAATATCGTGTGCATTGTCTTTTGTAATTTGATTACCTAAAGCTGCTGGTACAATAATGTCACAATCTAATCCAAAGAATTTTTCAGAATCGATAACTTCTGCACCATCAAATCCTTCAATTTGGTTTTTGTAACCTAAACTATGTTGGTATAATGCCTCTACGTCAATTCCCTTTTCGTTGTACAAAGTAGCACTTGCATCTTGTGCTGCAACCATTATTGCTCCCAACTGATTTAAAAAGTGAGCGGTCCAATATCCTACGTTTCCGTATCCTTGAACGATGTATTTCATTCCCTTTAAGTCAACTCCTCTCACTTTTGCCCATGATTTAATGGTTGCAACAACTCCGAAACCTGTCGCGCGATCTCTTCCTTCAAGACCTCCTGAGCCCATTGGCTTACCAGTAACAACGTGTAGGTTGTTGAATCGGTTAGAAGGAGATTTTTGTGAAGCAAACGTATCGGAAATCCATGCCATAATCTGAGCATTGGTGTTTACGTCTGGAGCCGGAATATCTAGATCCGGTCCGATATTATCGCCCAAGGCAAAAGTAAATCGTCTAGAAATTCGCTCTAGTTCATTCATAGAGTATTTCTTTGGATCTATTTCAATTCCTCCTTTAGCACCACCAAAAGGCAATCCTGCTAAAGCAGTTTTCCACGTCATCCAGATAGCTAATGCTCTAGCTGCATCAATGTCTACAGTTGGGTGGTATCTTAAACCACCTTTGTATGGTCCAAGTGCATTGTTATGCTGTACTCTATATCCAGTAAAAGTTTCAATGGATCCATCGTCCATTTTTACAGGAAAATGAACAACAATCTCACTATTTGTTGAGGATAAAATTTTGCGAATTCCTTTGTCTAAATTCATTAAATCGGCTGCATGATTGAACTGATTCATCACGTTTTCATACATTCCAGTTTTCTTCTTTTCTTGTGCTTTAACTTCCATCTAATTAATTAAATTATTGATAATGTTCACAGTTTAAAATAATTGAATCTTGCGATTTTAAATTACAGTCATTTACAAAGTCACAAGTAGAACATAAACCAAAATAGAACTTTCCTTCAGCGATATATTTTGTTTGAAGCGAATGAAACTCTTTTAGCTCATTTTTTACTACATGCTCTTCGCAAAAAATGACAGTTGAAAAATCAGTTTGCATAGCACACTGATTATTCGTTTCACAATTAGTGCAAATTCTTTTATGAGTATTCACTTCCATTTTTTTTATGCAATTTCAACTGCTCTTTACGAAGTGTATGCCAAATCATATTTAGAATGGGCTAATTGTGTTTATGTTTCTTTATGTTAATGTTTTAGCTCTTATCATTTTTTTATGGTTTAAATTTCTATTGTTTTAATTGATGTTTAAAGCGGGGAAATTCTCTCCGCTTGGTACAAAATGTACCAGGGTTATTTTATTTTTTCTCTTAATGTTTTTCGGTCAATAGCCAGAACTTCCGCTGCTTTGGTTTTATTATTATTTACTTCAGCTAAAACTTTTAAAATGTATTTTTTTTCCATCTCAGCTAACGTTATTGGTGTCGCAGAACTCGAAGATAATGGCGAACTCATTTTCATATAATCAGGTAGGTCATGAATGGATACACTTCCATCAACCATAATGACTAAACGATGTATGAAGTTTTCCAATTCTCTAACATTTCCAGGCCAAGAATATTCCTTCAAAATAGTCTTAATTCCTGATGGAAATTTCAAGGGTTTCTTTTTATTTTCTTTGCTAAATATTTGATTAAAATGATTGATTAATATCGGAATATCCTCTTTTCTTTCCCTCAATGGTGGAATATGTATGGTCACCACATTCAACCGGTAGAATAAATCTTCTCGAAAAGCGGATTTTTCTATTTGCTCTTTCAAATCCGCATTTGAGGCAGAGATAATTCGTACATCTACTTTTTGCGATTTCGTACCTCCCAGCATGGTTATCTCTTTCTCCTGAATGACGCGCAATAATTTGGCTTGAACAGAAGGTGAAGAATTACTGATTTCATCTAAAAAGATGGTGCCTTTATCAGCCGCTAGAAAAAATCCTGCCCTAGTAGTCACTGCACCTGTAAAAGCTCCTTTTAAATGTCCAAACAGCTCACTTTCTAATAGTTGGTCTGGTATGGCTCCACAATTAACCGCAATAAATGGAGCAGAGGAGTAGGCACTATTGTAATGAATGGCACGTGCCACCATCTCTTTACCTGTTCCACTTTCCCCAGAAATCAGCACAGTTGCTTTATTATTTTTAGTTCGCTCTATAGTCTTGTATAAGAGCTGCATTGGTTCTGATATTCCTATAATGCCAAAAAAAGAATCCAACTTTTCGCTCGGCTGTTCTTCCTTAAAAGTGGAATTTATTTTTTCTGATATAATGTGTTTTATAGCCGTAGTCAATTCTTCATTGGTAAACGGCTTGATCAAGTATTCTACTGCTCCCATTTTCATTACGTCTACCGCTCCTTGCACATCAGGATATCCGGTAATAACTAGTACTGGCGTTTCGGCAAAATGATGAGAAATGTATTTGACAAGTTGGGTGCCGCCTACTTCAGGCATATTTAAATCAGTAATAACTAAATCAATTTCTGTCGTCTCCAATATTTCAATGCCTTCCACCACATTGTCTGAAGTGAAAGGGTTAAGACCCATTTCGTTGAGGTTTCTTCGAATGACTTCTAACATGTCGTGAGAATCATCTACTACTAAAACTGAAATTGATTTATTGGACATCTTTCTTCAGTTTAATGGTAAATGTTGTGCCTTTATTGAGCTCTGACTCAACGGAAATCTTTCCACCGTGACTTTGGATGATTCCATAAACCACTGCTAGGCCTAATCCGGTGCCTTCTCCTACTGGTTTGGTGGTAAAGAAAGGTTGAAACAATTTAGACATGGATTCTTTAGAAATTCCCTTTCCGTTATCGGTAATATTTAAAACAACTTCTCCTTCTTCTTCATGGGTCTTTATTGTAAGTTTTCCTTTATTATCCATCGCACTAATAGCGTTCAAAACAAGGTTGAATAAAATTTGTGAAAATTGAATGGCATCTACGCGAATAGGTAAATCATCCTCAGATAAATCTAATACAACTTCAATTTCTTTTTCATTCAATTGAATCTGCAATAAGCCTAAATTCTCAGAAATTAATTGGTTGATATAGTAATGCTTGAACTGAGTAGGCATCTCACAAGAGAAAAACATCAGTTTTTTTACAATACTTCTAGCGTGAAGGGATGAGTTGATAATTTTCTTTAAGTCAGCTACTTTTTTAGGGTCTTTCTCTTCTCTTAGCATCAATTCTGAAAAACCTAGAATATTACCTAGAGGAGTATTGAGTTCATGGGCGATACCTGCTGTTATTTCTCCCAATAAGTTTAAGCGGTCGTTGTGACGCAACCGCTGCTGAATTCTTTTTTCATTCTCCCTTTTTTCATGCAATTCAAAAATGGCAATAAGTTCTAAACCAATTTGATAAATCAAGGCTTCTTCTTCTTTTAAGAAGAGGATTTGATCTTTTGGAGGATCACTGTGGTAGTAAACAATCAGTTTTCCTCGGTTTACCCCATTGATGACTAAATCAGTAAATTGAAAGTGTTGAGATTTGGTAGGTGTGCCAAATACTTCACCATCCAGAACAATATTGGCAGCCATTTTTTCAGGAAATTGCCAACCTTTAGGAATTACACTTGTAATTTCCTCGATTGTAGAGGGTAAATCTACCACCGCCTTTTGAGCTATTTTTGAGATCTCGTAGAGACAACTTAACTCTTTAATTCGCTCATTCAGAGAACGAGAGAGGCTATATTTTTTTAATTGATTAGTAGTCATTAAATCGGGGAGATTTTACCCAAATGTATGACTTCCTTTTAATTTAGAAAGTGAAAGAAATACAAATGTTATCACCAATGGAATGTTAAATTAAGAAGTACGTCCTTCAACGATCTCATCATACTTAGGATCATTGGGTTCCCACAATTCTATTTTGTTATTATCGGCATCTAAAATGTGAATAAATTTTCCATAATCAAAAGTCTCTAGTTCGTCTAGAATGGTCACACCATTAGCCTTGAGTTGCTCAATTAATGCTTCGATGTTTTCCACACGATAGTTAATCATGAATTCTTTTGGTGAAGGATCAAAATACTTGGTGTCCGATTTAAAAGGGCTCCATTGTGTATGTCCTTTTTTATCAGCATCGTTAGCATCTCTCCATTCGAAGGTAGTTCCATAAGCGTCGGTATTCAACCCTAAATTGGTTTTATACCACTCTTTTGTTTGATCCGGATCGTTGGTTTTGAAAAAAATACCGCCAATTCCTGTTACTCTTCCTTTTTTGCTCATTTGTTTCCAAGTTTATCATCAAATATAGGGAATATGTTGTTTTGCAGTTATTCAACGACTGAATAAATCAATAATTGACTTTTTTAACCATTGGGTTCACAATGGCAGTACAAAGTTCATAAGGAATTATGATAGATAAAGGAATTCAAATGCAATTGGGTTAAGTATTTAACCGGAAGGTACACTGAGTTTTTTCAAAGAAAATTATCGTTGAAGTCATCCAAGTATTCATTGATTCAACCATTCATTGTTTGACTTCTTCATTTCTCCAGTAAATCCTTACTTTTGCACCCTCAAAATAAAAATCACTTCTTTTCAAGCCTAAAATGAAAAAATATTTCAACCTTTTCGATCTATCTATGAAAGTCAATTATAAAACCGAGGTACTTTCTGGACTGACTGTAGCTATGGCATTAATTCCTGAAGCTGTTGCTTTTGCGTTGATTGCAGGACTGCCTCCGTTAACAGGTTTGTATGCCGCTTTTATGATGGGATTAGTTACTTCGATTTTGGGTGGACGTCCAGGAATGATTTCGGGAGCAACAGGTGCGGTGGCTGTTGTTTTAGTGGTACTGGCTAAATCGCACGGAATTGAATATATTTTTGCAACAGTGGTATTGGCTGGTTTGCTTCAAATGTCTGCTGGATTTTTAAAGTTAGGTAAGTTGATGCGTTTAGTGCCACATCCAGTTATTTTTGGCTTCGTTAATGGTTTGGCCATCATTATCTTCATGTCACAATTGGATCAGTTTAAAGATGGTTCAGGAGCTTGGTTGACTGGAACTCCATTGTTTATAATGTTGGGTTTGGTACTTGTAACCATGTTGATTATTTGGGGATTGCCGAAGTTAACGAAAGTGATACCAGCTTCTTTGGTCGCTATTTTAAGTATTTTCGGAATTGTTGTGGCTTTTGGAATTGATACCAAAACTGTTGGCGATATGGCTTCTATATCAGGAGGATTTCCACCCTTTCACCTACCTGAAGTTCCATTTACGCTAGAGACTCTGTATATCATTTTTCCTTTCGCTTCTATTATGGCTGGTGTTGGGTTAATAGAAAGTTTGTTGACATTAAACATTATTGATGAAATTACAGAAACCAGAGGTAGAGGCAATAAAGAGGCAGTAGCTCAAGGAATAGCGAATGTACTTTCAGGTGTATTTTCAGGTATGGGAGGATGTGCGATGATTGGTCAGAGTTTGATAAATATTTCATCAGGTGCAAGAGCGCGACTTTCTGGAATTGTAGCCGCGGTGATGTTGTTGGTATTTATCATGTTTGGGGCAGGATTAATCGAAAAGCTTCCGATGGCTGCTTTAACTGGTTTGATGATTATGGTATCAATTGGAACTTTTGAGTGGGCAAGTTTAAAGACTTTTAAACGAATGCCTAAGTCAGATATTTTTGTGATGGTTTTAGTGACTTTAGTAACTGCAGTATTGCACAATTTAGCTTTAGCTGTTTTAATTGGTGTAATTATAGCTGCATTGGTTTTTGCATGGGACAATGCCAAAAGAATTAGAGCGAGAAAGCACATTGACGAAAATGGTGTTAAGCACTACGAAATATATGGTCCTTTGTTTTTTGGATCTACAGCTGCTTTCGGAGAAAAGTTTGACATTCACAACGACCCGGAAGAGGTAATCATTGATTTTGCTGAAAGTAGAATTGTGGACATGTCAGCGATTGAAGCATTGAACAAGATAACTGAGCGTTACCACAAAGTAGGGAAGAAGGTGCATTTAAAACATTTAAGCCCCGACTGCAGACTTTTATTGGAAAATGCGGATGAAATCATTGATGTCAATGTTTTGGAAGACCCAACCTATAAATTAGCAGTGGATAAAGTTTAATTACTTGCTTGCAATTTTGTGTTTAGGTTCCTTGCACTTAATCAAAGGATTCGTAGTCTTTCCAAACTTTTAATTCAGAGAACTGAAACGGGGAATGAACAGCATCATTCAATGCGGTGATCTGAATGTCAGCGTTCAAAGGAGCGTAATCTTTTAAGTCCACATTTAAAGTGCCGATATCGCCGAAAAATCCACTGCCTTCATAAAGCCTAATTTGAAGGGTGTTTTCGTTGCTTTTATTCTGACTTCCTTTCTCAGCAATATATGCAACTGAAAAGTTTAATGGTGTATTTAGTGGAATTGCTGAAAGTAGGGTTTGAGTCGTCTCTCGGATAAGTGTTTGATTGTTTAGGAGTTTTGCCGTCAGCTTTTTTTGATCTTGAATCCCTATTTGGATTTCATTATAGTTGAGATTTCCTTCTATTTTAATTGTTTGCCCAACGAAAGATTCGGCCGAATCTATAGAAGTTGCTGTAAGTATAACGACAGATTTAAACGAACAGGGTTCGTCGTATTCTTTTTCGATATCTGCTAATGCTATGGAAGTATTGCTATCTTTTAGACTTTTTGAAACGGAAGGCGCTTCATCTTGGATTAGAAATCCAAAAATACCGTAAGAAACAACGATTAAAAGGAAAAGAATAGAGAGTCTTTTAATTGTAGTTTTCATAGTTTACAGTTTTAATTTACAGTTATGCTAACGGTTTTTATTAGACAAATTGTATTGCAGACGGAAAATCGATGGGTTTTAAATCGTTCTCATTTATCTGATGGACTGAGTTTTTCGTAAATAGCTTTTGATTAGATTATTAAAGTCCTTATTAAGGTTCTAGATTTCACTGAGTGAATTCAAAGTGCGCTCTAAATTATAGTTTTAGTTATCTCCACTACAAGACATTAATCTGATGATGATAAAGCAGTCCTTCTAGTCCATCTCGGGAAAACGTTGCTCCTTTAATCCTGTTATTATCAGGCCGAATGGCATAATTATACGAAGTGCTAAAATCAGCTTTTTCTAAATTGGTTCTCTCGAAAATTGCAGATAGAAAATCGCATTGACTAAAGTGAGCAGCCGATAAATTAGCTTCAGTAAAGTCTACTTCAAGCAGATAACAATTACTAAAGCGAGTTTTTTTCAGCACCAACTGATAAAATGAACTCAGGCTGAGAATACAATCGCTAAAAGACATGGCCAACAAGAATTTATTGCAATCTTCAAAATGTAATCCTAAGAGTTTACATTTTTCAAAAGAAACCGTTTTTAAAGCAGTGTTGGAAAGATTTGAGAGGCTTAAATCGCAATTAATGAATGTACATTCTATGAACACAAAATCTGATAAATCAAAATGAGAAAGGGAGCAGTTTTCAAAGGTGCAATTGTCATACTCTCCTTTTTCTAATTGTGTTTCATTTTTAAATAATTGTTCATAAAAACTATCTGCTGCCATTTTCTATTGCTCTTTTAGCTTGCACAATGTGTCGTTGATTGTGGTATATAACTACCCTAAAAGTATCTCCGCATTTCAACTTGATCCATTTTGAGATACTGATGTTGGTTCTAACTTTATTCAAATTTACAGTTTTCGCCAATTCTAATAGCTCTAAAAGTTCGTTTTGCTGCTTTAAGAAAATGGTAATCACTGATGAGTTCAACTGACTTCCAGCAGGGTTCATCGATTTAAACGTCTTCATTTTATTGAGCTTTTCCTTCGGCAATAAGCTTAATGCAAAGTAATTGCCTAGCCATGTGCTTTTAAAAGTACTTGTTTGTTCTTTAGTAGCCGAATTAAGCCTTTTTCTAATTTCAGGAATATAGAAATCTCCATACCTATTGAGGTGCTCTAAGCACTCCAAAGCACTCCAACTTTGTGGAGTAGGTTTATGGTTGAGAAGGTTTTGTTCCTTTAGTTGCCATTTGCTAACTTCTTCAATAGATTCTTTTACTCTATTTTCTAAATCTTGAATTAATTCTATTTGTGATAAACTCATGTTTTTTTGACAAAATTGTGTCCTTTTAATTGGATAAATCTTGATTCAAATCAAGCTTTTTGATTCTGGACAAAGTTTCTGGTGTCATACGCAAGTAGGAGGCAATAAATTTATGAGGAATTTCTTGAAACAGTTGAGGACTTCTAGCAAGCACCCGTTGGTATCTGACCAAAGGAGATGCTGTTAAAAGGTCTATCTCTCTTTCCATTTGTTGATGAATTAGTCCTCCTAAAGTAGCATACCATAGCGCCTTGAATTCAGTATTAGTCAAAATAAGTTGATCTATGGTTTTTAAGGCAACCGTTCGAATAGTAGATTTTTTAATGGCTTGTAGTGAAAGTAGAGAAGGGGTCCCACTAATCAATGAATCGAGCAAAGTGATGAAATTATTTCGGTAGCCAAATCGAATACTGTGTTCGGTGTATTCATCTAAATAAACCACCCTAATTGCTCCTGAGCGAATAAAATAAACGTGTGTCTCTTTCTCCCCAATTCGCTTTAGGTATTGATTCCGCTTGATGGTAAATTCCGACTCCCAAGATTGAGTCTCGTCGAATATAACGCACATTTGATCGACCGCATTCAAAGTCAATTTTTTTTACAAGTATATAAAAAAAGGCGTGAAAGATTGTCTTCACGCCTTTGTAGTTAGTTAAAGCTAGTTAGTGCTTATTTTTTTATAATCACAATAATAACTAAAGGAATAGAATAATTGCTCAATTCTTATGCTTGCAGAATAAAATTATTCATGTGTACAGCTTAAATGCTTGCGCTAAGATTTCGTTTAGTTCATTAATGTCAATATCTTCCATAGGGTTAATGCGATAGATTTTAAACCGTTTTCTATCTCCACTTTCTAATGCAGGATGATTCATTCTAAACCCATCTGCAAAGCTTACATAGGCATCTTGAGTTACTTTGTCTTTCCATAAATAGCAGAACATTTTTTTGTTCAAATAAAAGAAAGGCAACTTGTATTTCCACTCTTCCGTTAAGGCTGGGTGAGCGTCACTGATAATGGTTCTCAAAGCAAGGAAACAACTTTTTAGCGGTTCTTCTTGTTGGTCGTAAAAATAGTCTAGTTCTCTCATTTTACTATTCGGATTGTAGGATGGGCGAGTATTTTAAATTGAAATAAGATTTGAGGTGCTGGTTATTATAATGATTGCTATCAACTGATATTTCTGAAGAATATAAATATCCAGAAGGAGGTAGTGCTTCTAAACGATAAAATTGATTTTTATTAGTATTTAATAATTGGTTTCTGTTTTCAACAGCTTTTATATATGGATTTACAAAATTGAGTTGCTGAAAGGTAATAACTAAGATAGTTGACATTGCAATCAATGACGCAAAAACTTTTATAATATTTGGAATCTGTTTCGATTGCAGGTATCTGTTTGCCCAATAGATAACTCCTAAGAAGCACCACAAGAAAATAAGATTGATGGGGTAAAGTGTTCTTGCTGCCCCAATGTCTTGAGTGATATAGGTGAGTAAAAATTGATAGCAAAAAAAGGCGATAGAAAATTTGAAAACGATCACGATGATTTCAGCGGTTAATTTTCTAGAATTGATGGCGGAATGAGGGATAGGAATCCACCATAAAGGCAGTGATAGGAGTAACAGAATGGGCAGCTTAGGGAGAAGGTAAGTGTATATCGCAAGTGATGTTAGCTTGAAATTAAGAACAAATGCATCAAAGAGTGAAATAGTATCAAAATGAGTCATGCGAATGGAACTCCCAGTGCCGTTTAATAAGTACAATAAAGCTAGCAAACTGAGAATAAGATAAAGGACTATCCATTGGATATGGATGGGTTGCTCTCGTTTTAAATTTTTGATGATTAAAAACATTAAGCATAGAATGTATAGTCCAGCGATAGGCAGACTGCATCCTCCTATGTAAATACTAGGAACTATGAACAAAACTCCTAACCAATTAGGTAGGTGAGGTTGCTGCAAGCGTAAAAAAATAATACCAATCAGAAGAGTGGAGGTCAAATAGGTAGTAGAACTTGCCAACCAAAACCAAACTTCTCCTACATTGAAGGTTCCTACAAAAACGAAGGTGCATAGAAGTGCAATAAGGATTTTGGAATGGATTTGAAACCGATTTAAAACCAAGTAGACTAATTGCAGTAATAACATCCCATTAAAAAGTCCATAAAAGAAAAGTACTAAAGGAGAGATTGTATGATAGATTTTAAGAATGGAGAAGTTTAAGAATAGGCTTGTCCATCTACTATTCCAAAGCTCTCTTTCCAATTGCATGGCTTCCCACGGTCCATACGACCGAATTTTAGATGCAAAATAAAGATCATCACTCGTCAGTATTTGATTGCCTAAGAGCCAAAAAAATAGAAATAGACCTGAAATGGCCATCAAAAGAGAAAAAAAGTTGGAAAGAGAAAAATTCTTCAATTGAATTGACTTAAAATGAATTAATAGTTTAAAAGTAAATATCTCATTTTTTAGGCTATAAATTTTAAGATTAAAAATTTTCAATTTCAATCCCCGATTGATGAGAATACTATAATATTTATGACAGATAGAAGACAGATAAGTCTTTTTTCTACCAGCTTTTTTAAAAATATTATGATAAATTTGAGAAAACTAAATCCCAACTATGTTTTACACTTTCAGTTCATCTGTAGATAAAAAAAAGTCATGTTAAGTGCAATAATTATCGACCAAGATGAAGAGTCATCTTACTATTTAAAATCCATCATTTCTGAATATTGCCCTGACATTAAAATTGTCGGAGTTGCTACCAACCTCAAAGAGGCAAAAGAATTAGTTTGTAAGAAAATTGATTTAGCGTTTTTAGATGTCAAATTTCCGGATGGAGATTGTTTTCAATTGTTGAATAGTGAGGTCTGTAAAGAGTGCCGCAATTTTAAGATTATCTTCACCACCAAAAGTGATCATTATGCATTAAAGGCCTTTAAATATTCTGCTACAGACTATTTACTGAAACCTATTGACCCTGTAGAATTAGTGGATGCAGTTTGTAAAGTTATCAAGCAAACGGAAGAAACTGAAAAAGTGAAGGAAAAGTGTTTAAAGGATATGTTTGACGGTAATCAATTCAGAAAGATTGCATTACCGGTAAACTATGGATTAGAATTAGTTAACCTAGATGATATTGTTCATATTCAAGCAGATGGTAGTTATTCTAAGGTTTTTATCAATAATTGCAAACCCATCTTAGTAACCAAGAAACTTAAACATTTCGAAGAAATATTGGAAGGCAATACATTTGTACGGGTTCATTATTCACATTTAGTGAATTTGAATCATGCCAATAAATATTTGAGAGGAGACAATGGTCAATTGGTAATGTCTGATCAATCTATTGTGCCTGTTTCTAGAAACAAAAAAGGAGAGTTGCTCGACCTATTGAAGTGATCGTTTGGGGTTTAGCCTTGCTTTTAATTTAGATATGTCCTATTTTTAGAAAATGGAAATAAAGCAATGTTTGGAATGTCAAGAAGAGTTTGAAGGTCGAGTAGATAAGAAGTTTTGCTCTGATCAATGTCGAAATACCTATAATAATCGGCAGAATAAAGACGCGAATTCAATTGTACGAAGCACCAATTATATTTTACGAAAGAATAGAAGAGTACTTGCAGAACTGAATCCCAATGGAAAGTCGAAGACAACAGCTGAAAAATTAAAGGCAAAAGGCTTTAACTTTAATTATTTTACGAGTGAGTATGTGACCAAAAATGGTGCTGTTTACAAGTATGTATATGATCAAGGATTTTTATTGTTGGATGATGGAACCTATGCACTGGTAATTAAAAAGGAATATATTGATTAATGAAAAATTTTCAACTTAAATACATAGACTTAAGTCTCTTATTGTTGCGTTTAACTTTTGCTAGTCTGATGTTTCTCAACCATGGTTGGCCGAAAGTATTGGACTTCGAAGAAAAGTTTCATTCTTTTCCCGACCCTATAGGTGTAGGAAGTGAAATAAGTTATGCCTTAACAATTTTTGGGGAGGTGTTTTGCCCAGTTTTAGTTGCAATAGGCCTATTTACACGATATGCTAGCATACCTATCATAATCACAATGGGGGTAGCGATTTTTATAATTCATGGTGCAGACCCTCTTGCTAAAAAAGAGATGGCTCTACTATATCTCGTACCATTTTTAGTTTTACTAATTTCTGGTCCTGGTAAACTGAGCCTCGATTCAAAATTAAAGGTTTAGAATGGATAACCAATGGCAATGTTGAATACAAAATTGTCTTGCCTCCAAGATTTTTCTCCCAATTGAATACTGTCAAACGTCCAGCGGTCACCTTCAGGTAAAGAAGGTTTACGCAGTGGAAATGCCAAATCAAACCTGAGTACAAAGAATGTTGCGTCAATTCTTAAGCCAGCACCAGTACCCACAGCAATTTCATTGATAAATTGATTGGTTTCGAATTTTCCACCTGGTTTGTTAGGATCTTCTTTCAGTAACCAAACATTTCCCGCATCTACGAATAGTGCACCTTTTAAAAAGCTAATAATATCGTATCTGTATTCTAAATTCCCTTCTAATTTTATGTCACCCGACTGATCTAAAAATAATGAATTTACCTGTTCTTCTTCGCTTAAACTATAAGTTCCTGGCCCCAAAGTTCTAGCTTGAAAAGCTCGGATACTATTGGATCCTCCTATGAAAAATTGTTTTATGTATGGCAATGTGGAAGAATTACCTATGGGCACACCAACACCAGCAATTAATCGAGTTACAATTTGATTGTTTTCATCGATGTTAAACAAATACTTAAAGTTGATATCTGTCCGAACATATTGGCTAAAAGTAGCGCCGAATAATTTATAACTGTTTTCATTAGAGGGCGCATCTCCTTTTATTGATGCGGTGACTAATTGTGCTAAGTTTCCTGATAGATCGAGGTTGCCTTGAAAATAGAAGTTATGCCTTTTTTCTTTTTCTAAGCGACTGTCAAAGGTATAAGAGTAGGTAGATCCAATAATAAATTGCTCTTCAAAGCTTTTGCGAATCAAAGGGTTAGCATCTAATATTGAATCAAATGCAGTCTTGGTGTCTGATAATTTTAAGAAATTGATATTGATTGGGTTGTACTCGTGAGACTTAGTTTCTGTCTCTCTCCATCGATATCCAAATGAAGCACCGAAAGAATTCATTTGATAATATTGGACTCTGTTTAACAACCGATAATTAAATTTATAACGAGTTTTAGGGGTGTATCTAGTAGAGCTACTTACCATGTTGAAAGGAACTAGAAAACGAGGGATACTCAATTCTAATTCAGCACCTAATTCATAAGAATTTAGTCCTTTTGCATTTTTAGTAATCTGGGTTTCAAATCCTGAATTCAGATTTAGTGTCAATAATTCTGCACCTTTTAATGAATTTCTATTCTTAAAACTGGCCTCAAAGCCTGGTCCAACGAAATTATTGGACTTAGAAGTGGCTGAGACTTCTAATCGTATGGATTTTTTGGGAAGGGGAGTTAAATTGATGTAGGTATTTAATAAATGATAATCGCTGGGATCCTCCTGAAATTTTACATTCACAAATTTAAAAGGACCTAATCCGGTATATTTTCTAATCGTTCTATCGTGCAATTTTCTAGAATATAGGTTACCTTTTTCAAAAGCAGATTCGTCCACTATTATTGTTGGACGAAACGTACTGTCTTTCTCTAAATAATAAGTAGAATCTATTTGAAGGGTATCATAATCTTTGAAGTTATCTTCTTTCGTTAAGTCATATTGAGGATTAATATAAACTTGATGGATTTTATATACTTCTAGATTCTTTTTGTCGATATTCTTTTTTAAGGTCAGAAATAAATCTACCTTACCACTTAATGTTGAATCTACCTCCCACAAAAGAAATTCCTCATTGAAATAAAAGAATCCTCTATCCTTTACATAATTGTTCAGCCTAGATCGTTCATTTTTAAGATTTTCAAGATTGTAGGCGGCACCCACTTTTAGAATGCTTTCTTTTTGAGCATTGTTGATGGTAGCTGAGATTTCATCAACTGGTTTTGGATAGGTAATGGAATTTATCTTGTACTGTTTTCCTGGATCTATGGAATAAGTGACGTTGGCTCTTTTCTTTTTTTCTTTGACATTTACATTGTATTTTACTTTTGGAAAGAAATATCCATTATTGTAGAGTCGGTTTTCAATTAATGAAACTGTACGCTCTGCATTTAAATCTTTCAAAAGTACTGGAGGTTCTCCAATTTTTGTCCTCAAATTATATCTAATTCCTTTTTTCTTTTTGGGTTCACCCACTACGTTATAGATCCATAACTTGGCTCTAAATAACCCAAAAGCCTTTTTGTTGGGCACAGGTAAGATTACCTCCTCAATTTCCCCTTGAATTTCACTGTCCTTGGTATCTACCATTTTTACCGTAGCACCGGTGTATAACTTTTCTCCTTCCTCTAAATATTTGGTGTTGCTGCAGCCAAAAACGCAGATTAATCCAATGAGTAGTACTGAAAATCTATTTTTAGGTGGCCTTTTCATTCTTCAGTTTCATTTATTGGTTCTTCTGGCAATTCAATTTCCTCTTCTTCTTTTAAGTTTTCAGGCTTTCTGAATAGCTGTTTCAACGTTTCATAGTCTCTAGTGTATATCAATGCGACTCCTGTTTCTACTATGTCTCCTTCTATAATTCCCTCAAATCGATTATCTCTATAAAGTTTCGCTTTATACCTGCCGTCTTCAGTAATGGAATATTCTATGGTTACGTCTCCAGCAAAGTCACTAACTGTATTTCTTTTAGCTCGTTCTCCTTCTATATCTACATCACCACCTACTTTCACTGAAATTCTATCGTTCAGAAAAGATTTACTTACAGCGAGATTAACTTCAGTTCGGCCTTCATAACTATTAGATGTTGTAGAGTAGTCTTCGTATGAGTCGACATTTAATTCAAGATTAACACCTTTAACATAACGATCTGACAGTCGATTCAACTGCTGATTCAATACTTTACTAACCGAGTTTCGAGCCAAATTGGATCCATCATTTTGATCATTAAATGAATTAGATGCAATAAATCTTCTCAAAATAATCAAAGCAAAAACTTGCTTATTCAATTCACTTTCTTGTTCATTAAGTTCTTGAAGTTTCGCATAAACTATTCCATTTAGCGCTGCTTTGTCATCATCATCTAGGTCAATTTTAAATGAAATGTCGGGTTTCATCAATTGATTTTTCATGATTAAATATACATCAAACGGCAGTTTTTCTTGATAAGCCAATCGCTCACTTTCGCTCAAAGCAGCACTTTGCTGACTAAGTAAATCGATAGGGGAGGCTTTCACATTGTAGATGGCTGATATGTCCATTTCGGCTTCCAAAGGATCACCTGACCAAGTGATAGAACTTCCAGGTTTAATTTCAAATTTTCGTTTCACCACATCGTATAACGTTAAGTCATAAAAGCCACTATTAATGATGTATCTACCTATCAAAGTCACTTTTCCACTTTGATCTATTTGAGCATTGATAACTCCACCTCCCAATAAATTTAGCTTATCTCCGGCAATCGGATCGACCACAATATTGAAATTTGTTTTTTCATCAATTTCTATACGTGCAGTTACATCTAAACCTAAAATATTCGATTGTGCCGTATCTGATGATTTGTCCCTCGCAAATATAGAGTTGGGATCTTCGCTTTTATCTACAAATACCACCACTCCTTCACGGCTTATTTCTGAAGGATCATCATTGGGTAATACAAAGGTAAAATCTGTTCCTTCATTAAGTTTTAGGTCCGCATTGATGATTGGTTTGTCTTGATTTCCTTTTACTTTTATATTGCTGCTAAACAATACTTTCCCATAAAATAAGTCGTTATCTCCCTCTTTGTTGGTATTCAACGCTTGGAAGTTTTTGCTTTTAATGACTAAATCAAAATTATATTGATCGATAGTGTTAAACACAATGTTTCCATCAATGGAAAATGAGTTGGCAGAGCTGTCTTTTACCGTAAATTGATTAAAGCGAAGGGTGTTTTTGTCGAAGGTGATTTTATCATTACCAATCGTATAATAGCTATTGAGATAGGTAGATCTGAGCTTGGCATTATTCATTTTTATCGATCCTTTGACTATAGGATCTTCAGCGGTGCCTTTTAAGGAAATACTTCCGGATAAATATCCTTCAGAACTTTTTAGCTGATCAAATGAAAATGATTCTAGCGTTTTTAACTGTAGTTTTTTGATGTCTACATTAAAATCAAAAGTGGATAAAGAATCAGTATATTTTCCTTCAAGGTTAACATCGTTATCGTAACCTGTCAGTGCTCCAGTAAAGTCAATAATATTTGAAACATTATTAGCTGAAATACTGAGATTTCCGGCCGGTTGGTTTAGAAAATACAAACTATCCAATTTGAGGTCGGCTTTGAATCGGAAAACATCATTAGTTGTCCAAATGTTTGAACTTCCGTTTAATATTCCTGTTAGTAATTCGATAGAATCACTCTTCGTGTTTTCTACCAAATTGAGAAAGTTTTCCAACTTAAATCCATTGAAATCAAACTTTAATTCGTTGGTATTTTCTTTAGGATTGCTTATTTGAATGGATTCATTTTTGTGAGTGAGTTTAAAGTTTTTTACTTGTGTATTCTCGCTAAATATAAATTCATTTTTTGCATTAATCTTCCATTTTTGTTGGTCAAGAATTACATTGTCGTTTAAAAACTTCAGGACAACTCCGTCACTGGTTTGATAACTTATAGCTTCAATAAAATAATTGAGAGATTCGTTATCATCCAGTTGCTGAAAAGTGCTTGTTAAAGTATCATTCTCTGCCTGCCCATAAAATGCAATATTTTTCAATAAGTAATCTTGATAGGATACTCGCTGTAAGTTGAGTTCATAATCCAGTTGTCTATTATTGGCGCGCACATTAATACTTAAACTATCTACTTGTACATCGCTATAATTTACATTGGGAACAGATAAATTTACATTGAATAAATCTTGATTAGAGTTAAATTCACCTTTGATATATCCTCCTTCAAAGGTTTGTAATTCAGGGAGTAGTATTTCGCTTAATATGGGGTTGTTTCGCAATGTAAGCTCAAAATCAAATTTTTGGTTGTCCCTATTTAAGCTGGAATTAATCGTATCATTATAGTATCCTTGAAAGAACTTTTTCATAGAATTTCCCAATTCTGAAAATGCGATATTCCCTTTGAAACTTCCAGTTAAAAGATCAGAATCGATGGAGATATTCGAGTTGGCAGTATCTTTAAAAGAAACAAATAGTAAGGAGTCTATTCGATAAAACTCTTCATTTTGTTTGATTTGAAATCCTTTGATTTGAAAGTTTCCTACTATATCGTCAATGGTATTTCCGGTTAAGTCTGCAGTGATAGCTGATTGAATTCTATAATCATTGGTAGTCAAGTTTAATCTTTGCATATCTATTCCTTCCAAATCTAACTTAAACTTATATTCTGGAATGGAATCATTCATACTCACTAAGCCATCAAACTTAAAGATTAGATTGGTGTCGTTCATGGATGCGTTTCCCATGAAGGTTTTGTCCATTAGTTTTCCATCGATTACTAAATCGCTGTAGGTATAACGATTATATGTGAATTCGTTAATGTTTGCTCGAACAATGGATTCAATATTTTCGAAATCAACCCCCTGTCCATCTAAGTAGGCTTCTAGGTTAACTGCACCAAAAGCAGTGTCTTGAATTATTTTCCCTAATTCTATTTTGGAGAACTTCAATGCTGCTTTATAGGCTATATTTTCAATACTGTCAGTAGTATTAGTCAAGTTCAGTGCGATACTTCCATTAGTCAGGTCACTTTTAAGTGTTAGAGTCGAGGCTAAATCTTTCTGGTTCCCTTTTATGCTTCCATCTATAGTGATTCGTCTAGGTAAAGTAATCCCCTCAGGGAATAGATTCGTGCCTAGCATTGTTTTTAAATCTTTCTCAGTCGTATGTATAGTATTAATTTTCAAATCGAAGTAGGAGTGTTCAACTTCCAATACCTCTTTTACAATTCCGTTGATAGATATTCTGGTGTCTCTATAACCACTAAAAAATAGTTGGTTAATCTTTAAATTCTGAAGATTGCCATTTAGATTAGTACTAATGGTAAAAATTTGACCATTGTTTTTTGCTAGGAGTTCGTTTTCTGAAAGTTCAGGGCTAAAGTGAAAAAGGTCATTAATTGCTACTTTCGAGTTGTTTAGTTGAATATCAAAATTTAAGGCATTTAAATCGTCGCCTATCGTTTCTAAACTATTAAAACTTATTGAAGCATAATCCTTGATAATAGTTCCATTGGCGGTTTTAAATAACAAATTCGAAAGGGTAGCTTTTTGAGCTTCTAAAGCAATATCCGTTTGAAGTTGATTGATTCCAAATCCGCTCTTTTCAGTAACCAGAAAGTCGCTGAATGAAGCCGTAATGTCTTTGATTCCATTGTAGTGTAGATTACTTCCTTCCAAACTGCTAATAAGTATTCCTAAATGGCTAAAATCAATCCCTTTTTCTATTGGAACGACATTATTATCATTGTAGTTGAACTCAAAGTCTTTCCAATTGACCATTCCAACATCCACTAACCAATCTGAACTTGCTGAAATCGCAGAGTCGTTTTTAGTTTCTTTTTCAGCAACAGCACTTTGATTAAAGTCTAGTTTTGAATCTACAATTTTGATCGTCTCTAGGTTTATTTTTTGATGTATTAAGTCAAAATCGTTGACTACTATTTCTAGATTGCCTATGCTGGTATTCAGATCAATTCCACCCAGTTGATCTTTAAAAATAACATTACTTTTGTCAATAGAAATTGATTCCGCTCCAAACTGATAAGTTAGTTCAGAAGTATCTTGGGATATTTCGGTCGAGTTTCCTTGAAAAAGTTCCACTATTAAATCTAATTGATTGATTTCAATGGACTCTGCTTTAATAATTTCACGGTTTAAATCGAATTTATCCATGTCAATGGCCAAATCTCCAATGCGGGTATTTACATTTATTCCGTTGTAAGGGTCTTTCATCCTAAATCGGACGTTTGACAAGTGTAATTCATCAACACCAAAACCCCAAGAAGCAGAGCTATCAGTAGGTGTCTCTTGAACCGCTGAAGTATCTTCACTAGCAAAGGCATCAATAAGGAACTGAAAGTTGAAATCTCCATTATCGGCATTGGTACTCAAATTAACTGTGGAATTTTTCAACTCTATGGATGAAATGTTGATTTTTTTCCCCATTAATGAAAATAGGTCGATGGATACGTTCAATTCTTGAGCGTAAATAAGGGTATCTTTATTCAAATCTTCTGCATACAATCCCTGCAATTGGATCAAATCAAAGAATCCTAGGTAAATATGTTCTAACGCTATCTTGGTTTGCGTTTTTTCTGCGACAAATGAGATAGTCTTTTGAGTGATAAAGTTTTGTGCTTTTTCTGTTCTAATAGTAATCACTAGAATTCCAAAAATGACAATCAGCCCTAAAAGAATAAAGAGGAGAATACGGGCGATTTTTTTAAGGGTAACCAATGATTTCTGGGTGTTTAATGTTTACAATACCATACAAGTTGAGTGCCATTGTAACTACAATTTTACTTCACTTGTGTTCACTTTCACAGCATAAAACCCCGGCTTTACTTCTTGTTGAATGGATGCTGCATATTTAGAGGTAAATACTGCACCAAAATAAAAAATTAAGGAAGAATAAAAAACAAATAACAACAACAAAACAACACTTCCAGATGCACCAAAGATGGAATCTATATTACTATTGATTAAAACTCTACCCAAAATAAACTTTCCTAAGGTAAAGAGGATTGAAGTAAAAAAACCTCCAATTAATGCAGGTTTGATTTTTATACTCGCATTAGGAAGCACTTTAAAAAGTAGACTAAACCAAAGAGAAATAGAAAAAATAGAAAATAAGGCATTGATACTTTTGATTAATAGTATGTTAAAATCGGGATTGTATTGAGCAATAAAACTTCCTAGAAATGTCAAAAACGTATCGGATAATAAAGAAAGTAAGAATATCACACCGGCAACTATTAGAAGAACGAATGAGATTAATCGTTCAAAAATGGCAGTTAAAAACGGTTGGTTTGCTTTGGGTTTAAAACCCCACAACTGATTGATGGAATCTTTGATTAATTTAAATAAGGTCGTGGCAACAAACATTAAAAATAAAAAAACGAGAATAGAGGTGAAGGGAGCATCTGCAATGGATTGAAAGTTTTCAAAAACCACTTTTATTTGACTGGCGGTTTTATCACCAAAGTAACTGGAAAGTTGATGAAACAACTCACCACTGATTAGGTCAGGAGAAGTAACAGAGCCCAAAACCTTACTAATGATAATTAATATTGGAGGAAGCGCAAATAAAGAGAAAAAGGCGGTAGACGATGCTAAAGCAAGAGGGTTATGGTTTTTATATTCCTTTATAGAAACAAGAATGACTTGAAATATAGACATTAACTGGAATTAAATAAAACGCAAATTTAGTGCAAATGGATGAAATGCTAATTAAAAGAGGGATCTTCTGGAAAATTGGCCATCATTGCAAACTGGTCTCCTTTTTCTTTTAATACTGCTGCCCATAAATCATCAGGATCAGTTTCGCCAAAAAGCAACTCACTAGATGATGGAGAAATCAACCATGACTCTTCTTTAAGCTCGCCTATGATTTGTTCAGGCTCCCAACCTGAGTAGCCTAAAAAGAAACGGATGTCGTTTGGTGTAATCAGTCCCTTTTGTATTAATTCCTTTAAAATGCTAAACTCTCCTGACCAATAGATATCGCCTTGAACAAGTATGCTTTTAGGTATTAAATCTCCTTTTTTATGAATAAAAAACAAACGTTGCGCTTGAACAGGACCTCCTAAAAATACTTCTGCATCAAAGGGAGGAAAGTCTTCTAACACTTCATTTATTTGAAGGCCAACAGTTTTATTGATAACCAAACCTACTGTACCATCACTATTATGCTCACAAATGAACACAATAGACCGCTTAAAATGAGGGTCCTGCATGAATGGTTCCGCAATTAATAGCCGTCCTTTTTCCAAAGGCAACGCATTCAATTTCTTGATACTATAATTTAAAGGATTTAATTCCATTTTCAAGGTTTTCTCAAATGTAATAATTCTGAAAATTATTGCTTTTAATTTTTTCCAGTTTTTATTTCTTCCGACCTTTACAGAGGTGAATAATTGATCATTTCTAAACGATGAAATGATAAAAACAGATGTATATGGCTGATATTAGAAAAAAAGTAGAATCGGTTCGTCGTGATTTCAACTTCGGGACATTAGATTTTTCAGATGTTCCCAATAATCCTGTTGAAATAATGCAAGCATGGATCAAAGATGCATTTGAGAAACAACATAAAGACCCTAACGCTTTTGTACTTTCTACAGTTCAAAATGGGAAACCTGATTCTAGAGTTGTATTGCTACGAGATTTTGATGAAAATGGATTGACTTTTTTTACAAATTATAATTCTAAAAAAGGGAGTGACATTGCACACAGACAGGATGTAGCTGTCAATTTTTATTGGATTGATTTAGATCGTCAAGTGCGCATTTCCGGTAAAGCTGAAAAGGTTTCTCCAAAAGTTAGCGACGATTATTTTAACTCAAGACCGAGAGAAAGCCAAATCGGGGCATGGGCGAGCAATCAAAGTTCTAAGATCGCCTCTAGAGTTACAATAGAAGAAAATGTAGCTCACTTTATAAAAAAATTCGAAGGTCAACCTGTGCCTCGTCCTGATCATTGGGGAGGATATTGTATCATTCCTGAAACTTATGAATTCTGGCAGGGTAGGCCGTCTCGTTTGCACGATCGTTTGCATTTTGAGAAAGTAAATGGAGTTTGGACAGTTGATCGTCTGGCACCTTAATTTTATGAGTGTTTTAGATAGCTACCTTTCCAAACAGCGCGTATATTCTGATTTTATTAGTTCACCGCCGGCGCAGAACCTTCTATTGTCGGTTGTGATTCCTGTGCACAACGAACCAGATATTCTGTCCACATTAAAGGCTTTATCTAATTGTGAAGCAACTAACAATGGGGTGGAAGTAATATTAGTGATAAATGCTTCTGAACAGGCATCAGAAAATGTAAAGCAACAGAATCTACACATAGTCAATATAATTGAAAAATTTGTGGCGAGTTATTCAGGAGAACTTGATTTTCACTATATCTTGAATAATGATTTGCCCCAAAAACATGCAGGAGTGGGTCTAGCTCGAAAGATGGGGATGGATGAAGCCGTTTCTCGCTTTGCTAAAATCAAACAAGATAAGGGTATCATAGTTTGCTTTGATGCAGATTGTACATGCGCTCCCAACTATTTAATTGAAATAGAAAATGCCTTCAAAAAGTACGCTCCAAAAGCAATGAGCATACGATTTGAGCATCCTTTATCTGGAGTGGAATTTGATCAAAGGATTTACGACTACATTACCGATTACGAATTGCATTTAAGAGTATATAAAAATGCCATTGCTTTCGCCGGATTACCATATGGGTATCATACTGTAGGTTCTTCAATGGCTGTCAGTGTAATGGATTATTGCAAACAAGGAGGAATGAATAAGCGAAAAGCAGGAGAAGACTTCTACTTTATGCAGAAGTTTATTCAATTGGGACCCATTTATGAATTGAATTCTACGTGTGTATATCCATCACCCCGTGTTTCGGATAGAGTTCCATTTGGCACTGGTAGAGCTATAGGGGAAAGAGTAAATGGATCTGTTGATCATTTGTTGACATACAATATGCAATCCTTTTATGATTTAAAAGAATTGACAAGTATAGTTCCTAAATTATATGAATCTTTCGATGAAATAGTGCGGCTTCCTGTAGCTATTAAGTGCTTTTTTAAAGAAGAAAATTTAATTTCAAAATTGTTAGAAATCAAAAGAGAGTCAGCAAGTTTAACCACCTTTGTTAAGAGATTTTATGCTTGGTTTGATGCCTTTCAATTATTAAAGTTTGTACATTTCGCTAGGGATGAATTTTATCCAAACCAACCCATCAATTTAGTAGCTCAACAATTGTTGATCGATTTAAAACAGAATAATGTTTCCGGTAATAATACTGATTTGCTGAGAACTTATAGAGCAATAGATTTTAATTAATTCTGTCTTACTTTTCTCAAATGATTCAAACTATTGTAAAATTTACCATCCACAATGTAGCATCCAGCATCCATCATTTTGAATAACTCCTCTTCGCGACTTCCTGCGTATTTTTTGGAGGTTTTATAGCTTTTAATGGCATCGGTTCCAGCATCTAGAGCATTCTCAGCGCTATCTTTTACGGTAAAATCGAGACTACTCGCTTCATCTATATCCAGTCCAATCAATGAAATTTGTTCCTTCTTACAATGAAATAATTTTAAGCTTTTGGGTGTCCGATGCTCCAAATAGGAAACATTTTCTAGGGCCTTCTGAATGACTACATCGCTAAAAAGACCTACGATTTCAAGCGCATTGTCTTTATTTTCTTTGTTGATTCTAACCCATTCATCGTTGTCAATACCATTAGCGATTAAAAACTGAATAAAGTCTTTTTCTAATAGTTTTAATTCATCATCTGTAAGGTATCTGTACTTCATATGGAAGAGAAAGTTAAAAATAATCAGCTAAAAATAAAACTTAATCTAAATTCCCTTCAAAGGATTTTATCTTTTCTTTAAATTCAGGCAAAATTTCAACCGACTTTCCTGTTTTCGCATCAAAACTTACCAATGTTACTATGGAATGAGCAGCAATGACTTCTTTTTCTTCTTTAATGCCACAGATGACACATTCAAAACTAAAACTTTTGGTTCCTAATCTATTGACTCTAGTGTATACTTTTACCAAACTGCCAAACTCAATAGGAAATAGGTAGTCTATTTCTACCCTCGCTACCAATACAGTTAACTCGCTGATTGACTTGTAAGTGTTCAATACATCATTAGAGTACTTTATTCTAGCTTCTTCTAGATAATTCAAATAGCGAGCATTATTAACATGGTTTAATGCGTCTAAATCCATAAAACGGACAGAGAATGTAGTAGTATGTTTGAAAAGAGAAAGGTCAATTTTACTCATGATTGGAAAGTATTTCTAAGATTTGTGTTGTTTTGTTTGTAATAAAGCTCTCTAATTCAGAGTGTTGTTTTAGAGGTAAGTGCCATGCAAATTTAATAAAGTCAATGTGTTGAATTGTTTTAAGAACGGTTAAATTATGGTAATTCTCTGATTCTATATCGTGATTCCATTCGTCACCATTAAAACTAAAAAATGTATCCTCTAGTTCAACTGTAGGAGATAGTGTTTGTATTTTCTCTAAAATGCTAGGCAATTCTTTATTTTTCAGATGAAGAAATAGAGTAAACCCTTTTCCCCACCAGAATAGCAGTCTGAAAGAAAACACTTTCTCAGTAGTAAAGTATCTAGGAAAATCTAAAATTAAAAAAGGAAGTTGTTGTAAATTTTCTCCCTTGCTAATTTTGGATTGTAATTGCGCCGGCGCATAAGCTATATTAGGGGCAAATTGTTGATAAATAGTAGTTAACTTATCAGCAATTTTAGCAAATTGTTGCGCAATTTTTTCTGTCGCTGTTGCTTTAACTTTAAAAAAAGATTGATTTTGAATAACCTGAAGTTCTTTTTCTGAAAACTGCAATAGAATTGATTTTATGCAAAAGTAGTGAAGATTCAAACAGCGTTCAACTATTTGATTTCTTCATGCATTAAAACAACTTAAAAATGGACTAAAAAATAATTTCCAACAACGGATAAACCGACAGAACATGTTAAGAATTTATTCTACTTTTAGTGCATAATTTAATAGTAAAAAAAATGCCAAAACTGACCTATAGAATCATTAAAAAAGGGCTTTTCGAAAGTATTGAAAAGTTTGAAGGACGCATCAATGAGTTAGCGGCTGAAGGATGGGTTGCAGTTTCCATCAGCAGTGAGAATAGCAATGCTATTGTCGTTTTGATGAAAAAGGAAATAGGGAACTAAAACAGAAAAGCGCATTTCACAATGCGCTTTTTTTATTCTTGTTTGGGCTTTTTCTTCATAGGGTAGGCAATTTTTTTCTCTCCGTCTGCAGTGGGAGTCGTTTTACCTTTAGGTTTAAAAGTCTTCTTCTTGTTTCTATTGTTTTTCTTCTTATTCTTAGGTTTGGGGTTCTCATTCCCCGTATCATATTTAGGACCTTCTTTAAATCCTTCAGGTAATTTAATTTTAGGCACTTCAATTCCAATTAATTGCTCAATTTTCTTGAAGTTGTAAATGTCTCTACCATTGATGAACGTCCAAGCGGTCCCGGTAGATTGAGCTCTAGCTGTTCTACCAACACGGTGAACATAGTCTTCTGCATCACCAGGTACATCATAGTTGATCACCAAGTCAATACTATCAATATCTATCCCTCTTGAAATTATATCAGTACCTACCAATATCTTTAATTTCTGATTTTTAAAACGTCTTAAAACCTCTTCTCTTTCTTTTTGATCCAAATCTGATTGTATACCATCAGCATCTAGTCCAAGTTTTCTAAGGTTTCGTTTAATATCATTTACATTCACTTTTCTTGATGTAAAGATGACAATGCTTCTGAGGTCCTTTTTACCTTTAATCAGATTCTCCAACAGACCTATTTTTTGATCGTCATCTACCAAGTAGGCTTCTTGAACAACTCCTTCAGCCATTTTAGAAATAGCGATGCTAATTTCAACAGGATTCACCATGCTTTCTTTGGCAAGACTTCTAATTTTTGGAGGCATTGTTGCAGAAAACATAATGGTTTGCTTTTTCTTTGGAAGGTACTCTATAATTTTCTTAATGTCATCATTAAAGCCCATGTCCATCATTCGATCTGCTTCGTCGAGAATCAAATGTTTCACATTGTCTAATTTGGCATAACCAAGATTGAGGTGTGACAATAGTCGTCCTGGTGTGGCTACTATTATATCCGCTCCACTAGTAAGCGCGGTTTTTTCTTGGTCGAAAACACTTCCAGTACCTCCTCCATAAATCGCAATAGAACTAATTCCACTGAAGTAACTAAATCCCTCCAGTTGTTGGTCAATTTGTTGCGCTAATTCTCGGGTTGGAGCAATAATAATGGTATTAAGATTGCCGCCTTCTCCACTTGCTATTTTGTGGATAATCGGCAAAAGAAATGCTGCTGTCTTACCTGTACCTGTCTGGGCACATGCGATGACGTCATTCATTTTTAGTATTTCGGGGATGGCTTTCTCTTGAACAGGTGTAGGGTTTTCAAAACCCATCGCTTCGAGGGCCTCGTTTACAGAAGGATGTAAGCCAAAATCAGTAAAATTCAAAGTGCAAATATTTTTGCCGTGAAATTACGGATAATTCGTTAGATAAGAACAACCTTTTCAATCTATCGAAATTTATAAGCTACTTTAAGTTAGTTATGGATTTAATCGGGGTTAGAAAATTTGAAACTTATTCTTCAATTTCTGGAATTGCTTGATTTTATCCTATTTTTGAAGGATGGATTTTAAAAACGTTGACTTAGGTCACTTCAGTGAATTAATTGGAGAAAAACAACACATTTGTATACTTTCTCATAAATCTCCTGATGGTGATTCTATTGGATCTTCTTTAGGATTATTTCATTTTCTTAATCAATTGGGGCACAGTTGTAGTGTTATTACTCCAGATCGTCCACCTAGCTTTCTAAATTGGTTGGAAGGAAGTGATCAAATTATCAATTTTGAATACCATAAAGCGAAAGCTACCGCAGCTATTGAAAATGCAGACTGGTTATTTTGTCTAGATTTTAATGGATTGAATAGAGTTGGCGATTTAACCGAACTGTTAACCCATTCAAATGCGAAAAAGTTTAATATTGACCATCATCAAGAGCCAGAGCACTTCGCAGCATATGAGTACATTGAGACTGATGCCAGTTCTACTGCACAGTTAATCTATGAATTGATTGCTCAAACGCCACACCTTCATTTGCTTAATCAGGCAATAGCTCAAGCACTTTATGTGGGGATAATGACAGACACCGGCTCATTCCGCTTTTCTTCAACTACTGCCTCAACTCATCATGTAATTGCCAATTTAATCGCTACAGGAATTGACAATGCAGCCATTCATAGAAATGTTTACGATAGTTCTACTGAACAGCGATTAAGGCTTCTGGGATATGCCATCAGTGATAAAATGCAATTGTTTAAAGAACATGGATTTTCTATTATAGCCTTGTCAGAGGAGGAATTACAGCGTTTTGAATACCAAAAGGGAGATACCGAGGGGATTGTAAATTATCCACTGTCGATTCAAGAGATAAAAGTTTCCGTTTTTCTCTCTTCTAAAGATGATAAAGTGAAAATGTCATTTAGGTCTAAAGGTGATATCGCTGTAAATAGCATTGCTAATCAGTATTTTGAAGGTGGTGGGCATGTAAATGCAGCTGGAGGTATTTCGCATATTTCTTTAGATCAGACTGTTGAGCGGTTAATTGAAATTTTAAAAAATGAATTTCCCAATGAAAATACATAATGCCATGAAGTGGGTATCGATAATGGCAGTTTTTAGCTTTTTAATCTCGTCTTGTAATAGTCAAGAGCAGAAACAAGAAATCCAATATTCTAGCAAAAAGGAATTTGAGGAAGCTATGATTGAATCTCATAAAAAGTTCATTCAGAAATCAGACGACCAAATACAACATTATATTGATAGCTCTAACTTTATTTATGAAACAACGGGTACGGGTTTACGCCATGCTGTCATTACCGAAGGAGTTGGAGTGATTCCTAAAGTCGGAGATCAAGTGAAAATAAATTACACCATTCGTTTTCTAGATGGAGAGCCAGTTATGGAGTACGAAAAAGGTAGAAACTTAGAATTTTTTATTGAAAAATCAGATGTGGAAACAGGCTTACATCAAGCCTTACAATTAATGAAGGTCGGAGAAAAGGCCGAATTTATTATGCCACCCCATTTAGCTTTTGGCATGAGTGGAGATCGAAAAGGAATTCCACCGCAATCAACCTTAATATACACAATTGAACTACTTGCAGTAAGATGAAAAATGGTATTTGGATTCTAATTCTTTTGTCCCTTTTAGCAGCTTGTAAAAGTCCTAAGAAAGAGATTGATGTTTTGTCGGATGGTTCAAAATTTAAGTTAATAGCGTTTGAAGACTATTCTGATTCTTTAAAATTAGATCAATATTTATTGTGTTACATTACAATCGCTGATACTGCTGGAGATACTATTCATTATGTGCCCGATTTTCCATATTTTATTGAATATTATGCCTCATCTCCACTCTTTCCAGCTTTAAATCGCTTGCACTTAGGCGACTCCTTTCATCTTCAAACTAAAGAAAGTATTTTGTTTGAATCATTTGGCTTTGATCCTTTAAAGGAAAATAGCAATGATATCTTAGAACTTCGGATCAGGGCTATTGATTTTATAGACTCGGAGGAAGTTAAGAACACGCTAATGGAGAATCTAGGAAAGCGATTAAATGAAGAGGAGCGTCTTATTGCGCAATATTTATCAAAACAGGTTGATAATGCGGCTTATCTTCATGATCAAGGAATATATATAAAATCAGAAATTAAGACCACTAATCCACCGCTTACTTATGGTGATAAGGTGACTCTAGAATATCAAGGCCAATTTTTAAATGGGTATGTATTTGACTCTAAAAAAGGAGATAAGGCTTTAGAGATAGTCTATGGAATGAGCGACCAAGTTATCAGTGGAATAGAGCAAGGAATTAAAGGTTTATCAGAAGGGGAAAGTGTGAAAATTATATTACCTTCGCAACTTGCTTTTGGAGCAGAGGGGTCGGTAAAAGGAATTGTCCCTCCATACACTCCAGTAGCATATAATATTTTCATAAAAAAAGTAACACACAAAAATTAAAATGAAAAACAAATTTTTTAAGAGCATTGCAGCAGGATTAGTAGTATCATCAGCTATTGTAGCATGTGGTGAGAAAGCAGAATTTCCAGGTTTTACAAAGTTAGAAGATGGTTTATACATCAAATATGAAAATAGAGTAGAAGGATCAAGAGAAGCTCAGAAAGGAGACATCTTGACTATGAGTTTGAAATATGGTACCAAAGATTCTACCTTGATGAATACGGCGGATAACGGTGCACCATTTCGTTTACAGTTAGATACAGCTGCATTTGTTGGAGACATCATGAATGGTTTTAGAACTTTAAGAGTAGGGGATAGTGCTGTAATCATCACTCGAGCTTATGATTTCTTTACTAAGACTGTTGGAGCTCCCATGCCTGAATTTATTGATTCGGCTGAAGTTTTATATTTTACTGTAAAATTAAATGAGGTTGAATCTGAGGA